>Ga0247815_10000035_pt1 | contig 119678 bp, 111 predicted proteins | sample UWRJL194509B1_FD_181014 | JGI IMG/M metagenome (GOLD analysis project Ga0247815, IMG submission 181014) | Plant litter microbial communities from Arlington Agricultural Research Station in Wisconsin, United States - UWRJ-L194-509B-1 | ecosystem: Environmental > Terrestrial > Plant litter >...
AATTTTAAAATCTTTGGCTAAAATTATTTCACGCAGATTTAAAATGATTGAAGCAGATTTTGCAGATGATTTTATTTTTTTTATCCAAATTTAATCTGCTTTAATCTGCAGAATCTGCGTGAAACAATAATCATTTTAATCTTGTAATCTTTGGCTAAAATTATTTCACGCAGATTTAAAATGATTGAAGCAGATTTTGCAGATGATTTTATTTTTTTAATCCAAATTAATCTGCTTTAATCTGCAGAATCTGCGTGAAACAATAATCATTTTAATCTTGTAATCTGTGGCTGAAAATTATTTCACGCAGATAAAACATGTCAGCTTTCCACGACTAACCAACGTGGAAAACTGACATTCAAAACCTAGTTTACAGGATATCCAGGATTTTGTTTTAGATTTTTATTTGTTGTCAAAACAGTGCTCGGAATAGGAAAAATAGCTCTGTATTTTTCAGTTGTTCCTTTTTCCCACCATTGCAGGAAGAACGTTCCAAAACGGATGTTATCTGTTCTTCTTCTTCCTTCAAAAGTAAATTCCTTAAGCAGTTCCTGATCTATAAAATGAAGATCAACGGTTGCCGGCATTTCTTCTCCGGCACGCGCTGTAATCTGCTGTAAAAATGGTTTTGCCAAATCTGCAGCTCCTATACGCACATAACATTCAGCCTGCATCATTAAAATTTCGGCATAACGAATCAGGACAAAATCATGATCGCGTTCCCACTGTTCACCGGCTTTCATTTCGTATTTTCCTAAACGAACTCCTTGATTTTCTTTTGCATCGGCAACGCTTGTTACTTCTTCTGTATAGGTAAGCGGTTCTCCGTTATCCATTACAATAACCTGACCGGTTGCTGCATTAATCTGGTCTCCGGCAACCATACATTTTCTTCTTTTGTCTGTGGCTGCAAAAGCAGAATAAACGCCGGGTTGTGCACACATTCCGTTGGCACTCCACGGATAATCATTTCCTCCGGCAGAAATTGTCAGTTTATGAAGATAATGAAGTGACATTGAACTCATATAATTACCCACTGTTCCTGCTTTTTGATCGTATGGAATGGCAAAAATAATCTCTGGCGACTTTTCGTTTTGTGTCGCAAAATTGGCGAAGAAATCAGGTGCAAGTGTATATCCGGTAACTTTCTGGCACATGTTGATACAATCCTGCCAGCGGGCCGTTCCTATAAAAGCTTCTGAGTTTAAATACAATCTCGCTAATAAGGAATACGCGACGTTTTTTGTGAATTTAGAATACACAATATTCGATGTCAGATGCGGAACGGCATCCAGAAGTTCTTTTTCTACAAAATCATACACTTGTTTTCTGGTTGAATTTGATGGCAATGCGGTATCTTCAAAATTGACTACGATTGGCACATTTCCGAATAAATCCAGAAGATTGTAATAGTAATACGCTCTCAACGCTTTTAATTCGGCATAAATTGGCGCTTTTGCCGCATCTGTCAGCGATGATTTATCGACTTGATAAATGATGGAATTGATTTTGGCAATTCCGGTATAATTGTAACGCCAGGCCGAGAGGATCATGCGGTTATCTGCTTTCCAGGTATGTTTTTGCGCATCTTGATATTGACCGCCATCGTACCAGTTAGTGCCTCTTGTTGGGATTGTAGCTTCATCTGAAACGGTTTCATTTAAAAAGAATACGTACTCGCTGGTTGGATAATTATTGGAGATTCCATCTGCAAATCCTCTTAAAGAAGAATACGCGCCGCCCACTAATGCATCGACTTCCTTGGGCGTGTTTCCAAAGTTTCCGTCTTCTACTCTATCATATAAATCTTCATTTAAATCTGTACATGAGATCGTAAAAAGCATACTTACTACTAATAATGCTGTTATTTTAACTTTCATTTTTTATATTTTTGAGTTAATTCGCTTAATTATTCAGCGTAAAATTTAATCCCACCGAAATCGTTGTTGGTCGTGGATAGTTATTGTATCGGTCAATTCCGGGAGCTGCTAATCCTGTTAAATCCATAACTCCGGTCTGATTTATTCCGTCCTGCGCATTTAAACCAATTTCCGGATCAACACCTTTATAGCTTGTAAATACGGCCAGATTTTCTCCCATCAGATAAAATCTCACTTTTGAATTTTTATAATTTAATGGTAAAGTATAGCCAATGGAAAGGGTTTGAAGCCTAAAAAACGAAGCATCTTCTATCCAATAACTAGAATATTTTGGTGCCGATGTAATTCCGCTGTTCAGGAAATCATCCGGAACATTAAAAGTAGGCAGTCTGTTGGGGTCGTTCAGCATCATGTTGGTAGCGTTCAATGCTTTCTGCCCAAACATTCCGTATCCTGAAACGCCAAGATCAAAATTTCCGTACGTAAAATTCATTCCAAGACCCATAGTCAAATCGGGCTGAATATTTCCTAAATCTCTTTTATCAGCATCCACTAATACGTTATCTAAAACTTTTTCGCCTGCAGCATTATAGTACAGCATTTTTCCATCGGCGTCAAGCCCTGCACTTTCAAAGCCCCAGAAAGTTCCAACCGGATAACCTTCGGCAATAATTTGCGAATATTGTCCTGACATTCCGGCTAAGCCGTGTAAAGAGCCACTGTAAATAACATCTGTTTTATAAGTAGGATTCGATAATTTTTCGATTTTCTGAATGTTATGTCCTAAAGTTAAATTGGCATTCCACGTAAATTTATCTCCTTTTATAATGTCAGCATTCAACGTAAGTTCTACTCCCTTGTTCGACATTTCGCCTACGTTTGCCAGCATAGTTCCTACTAAGTACGGGGGTTGCGGCACTTCATAGGTATACAATAAATCATTTGTGTTTTTAGCATAATATTCGAATGAACCTGTGATCCTGTTAAACAAACTAAAGTCTACACCAATATTCCATTGTTTAGTTGATTCCCATTTTAAATCAGGATTTGGATTTTGTGTCGGAGAATAGGCTAAACTCCAGGTTCCTGTAACAGGATCGTAGTAACTGTCTTTTCCAACTCCCAAAATCGAAAGCGATTTGTATTCTCCAATTCCGTCCTGATTACCCGTAACTCCATAACCCACTCTCACTTTTAAGTTGTCTAACCAGCCTTTTGTGCCGTCCATAAAACCTTCGCTTGAAACTTTCCATGCTGCAGAAGCTGACGGGAATGTTCCCCATTTATTGTTTTCTCCAAAACGGCTTGAACCATCTCTTCTCACTGTTCCGGTGAGCAGATATTTTCCGTCGTAAGAATAGTTGGCGCGGGCATAAAACGAAACTAAATTTGATTTTCCTTTATAAGAATACACATCGCCCAAACGGTAATTGTAACCTGCACCAAGATTGTTGTAGCTAAAAGCATCGGTCACGAAACCACTACGCTGTGCTCCAAAACCTTCGTAAATATTTTCTAAATACGAGTAACCCGCAAGAGCGCCAATGCTGTGTTTATCAATTACTTTATTGTAGTTTACATACAATTCGCCTTGCGCATTCGCATATTCTGCGTATGTTTTTTGACCGTAACCATTTTCTACAGTGCCTTCCATAACGGCATAACTTGGTTTGTATGTACTGCCTTTTACTGCATTATGTTCGTATGAAATATTGGCTACAGCAAGAAAATCATTTAAAAATTTTACTTCTGTTTTAAAATATCCCAACAATCTGTGTCTTTCGTTATCGGTTGTTCTATTGGTTAAAATTTCTACCGGATTCTCGTATATATTTCCTGAAACAGCTGAAAAATTTCCGTTGGCATCGTAAACCGGAATAGTAGGATTCAGGTTATAAGAACGTTCAAAAATTCTATAATCCATTGGGTGCCATTTGTCGACATTGGCAAATAAACCCATATCAAATTTTACGTCTTTGTTGTCTCCAAAATATTGATAACCGGTAACATTGCCGCTCAATCTTTCCAAACCTGTCGATTTTATTACGCCCTCATTATTCAAGTAAGAAAGTGATGTTCTAAAACCGCTGTCTGCTTTTCCTGAATTAATACTTAATGTATGGGATTGCGAAATGGCAGTCTGTTGTAATGCTTTCTGCCAGTTCGTATTGCCTCCATAATCTACAGCATCTGAGTTTCCGGTTGAGCGCACGTAATTTCTCCATTGATTTGCCGATAAAAGGTCTAAATTATCATTTACATACCCCACACTCGATAAACCGCTGTACACAACAGAAACACCTTTTGTGCCAGATTTTGTAGTAATAATAATTACGCCGTTTGCTCCTCTCGATCCGTATATGGCTGTCGCCGAAGCATCTTTTAGAACGTCTACTGATTTAATATCAGATGGCTGGACCACATTGATATCAACACCTGCGATACCATCTACTACAATAAGCGGACTGTTGCTTGCTGTTAATGACGTGCCGCCTCGTAAACGAATTGTAGAACCTGCAGCAGGATCTCCGGAAGGACGAATAATATTTAATCCCGCTACTTTTCCCTGCAAAACCTGTTCTGTAGACGAAATCGTTCCTTTGACCAAATCATCGGCTTTAACGCTTGAAATAGCTCCGGTCAAATCTGATTTTTTCTGCGTTCCGTATCCAACAGAAACAACCTGAACTTCTGCCAGCTGATACCCGTCATTTTGTAGACGAACATCTAGAGTTTTAGTCGATGCGGTGATGGAAACTTTTTGAGTGGATGCGCCAATAAAAGAAATTTCAATCGAACTTCCTACGGCTACATTCAACGTAAATTTTCCGTCGAAATCTGTCGTGGTGGCATTTCTGGTTCCTGACTCAATTACCGAAGCTCCCGGCAGCACACTACCTGTATTATCATAAACAGTACCTGATACCTGCTTTTTTTCCTGAGCAAACATTCCTGCCGAAAGAAAAAGCATGAAAATCATGAATACCACATTTTTAGTAGTCCACATTTGATGCAGGACTATTTTTTTATTTTTACTATTCATATCTAGTTATTTATTGTTTTTTTATCGGTCATCTGTATTCGCATATCGATCTTAGGCATTACGGCCTATTTTCAGGTTATGCGCATTTCAGTAGACTGATGTTTTAATTTGATAGTGAAAAATTATTTGTCTAAAGTTTTTAGAGGAATTGTAGTGTCTGAAATTGTTTTGTCTTTATTGTCTTTTACCAAAACATGTATTTCACTTAAATTCGGAACATCCTTAAGTTCAGAAACGAGGTTGACAAATCCTTTTATCTCAGCCGTTCCCCCGGTAAACTCACCAGCAATTACCTTGCTTCCGGCTGTAATTGTGTAGATTAATTTGTTTACACCAGACTCATTATTTTTTCTTGACATTCCGAGAAAATCTTTCTGGCTGATTTGCAGCGGAAAAAATCCAAAAACCGGTGCAGGCGGCGGTACATAGGCTCCGGCATATAAAACCTGATCCGGAGTTGTTCCAGCCCAATCGTCTTTTACCATCAGGAAAACCAGGTTTTTCATTTCGTAACCGTCAGGCGCATTGTAATACTCCTTTGGAACCAAATCTATTTTATAGAAACCGTTTCCTAAATCTTTCAGTTTTGTTTTGGCCACAATTTCAGGCAGCCATGCTTGGTATTCTTGTTTAAGATCCCAATCGTTTAATCCGCTGTGCAGGTGTACGCTTGTTGCGCCTGCAAATCCCGTAGCCAGATTGGCATTAAATAAAATACTTAATCCTTTATCGAGCGTTGGTTTTGTTGGGTACGCTCTGATCAGTTCATTTGCCGTATAAAAAGAAGAGAAATCAGTATAGGGCATATTCGCCACTTCACTCTGTTTGGATCCGGTTTTGTTTTTTAAACGGAACCAAAATCCTGCGCTTGCCGCAATTTCTGCCGGAGTTTTAGAAAAGTAAGTGGTCGGGGTTAGAGTAAAACTCCAGATTTTATCTTTTACATGAGTCAGTTTTGCAAAATCAGAAGAGTTTTCCCAGTGTCCTGCATCCGGTTCAGATGGCGACCAGATCCAGATATAAAGATCTTCATTTTCTGCAAAGGTAGTTCCGGACATGTCAAAATACCAGGTAACTTGTTCATCATATTTGTATACCACCGGAAATGATGACATTGCACCCACAGCTCCAGCAGTTTCTTGTGCCTGCATAAAATTAGGAGCCAGAAAAAAGCCCAGTAAAATTGTATATATAAATTTTTTCATATTACTTTTTAATTAATAGCATTTAATTTAAATACGTAAGACACAAACGCAGCGCCGCCTGAAGTACGCGATAGCTGGATCTCCATTTCTTCGTTTTTTCCCGGAACGGATGATAATCTGAGCTCGTCTGTTTTTTGAGTTTTTTGAGCATCACTATACAAGTAAATTTTAATAGCGTTACCCGGACTTGTCGGCTGAAAATCTGAACTTAATTTCCAATATCCTTTTGGGGCAAATAAAGGCGGTACATTTCCTGTAACTTCATAACTTGTCGGATTGTTCTTTTCATCTACGTTAAATTGAATTTTAAAATCTTCGTAGTTAAAATAGGTACTCAAGTTTTCTTCGCTTGGTTCGATCTTATTTGCTTTGGCAAAATCATCCACCATTTTCAAATTTGTCAATCCCCAGTTCCCGTTTACTTTCTCATAAATGGTAATCGGATCAACATAGCTTCCGTCATCTGTGTTGTCGCAGCCAATGGCCGTTAAACTCATAATAACAGCTAACCAATAAATACTTTTACATCTCATAAATTTGTGGTTTGTTTGTTAGTTTTTTTGTCTCCTTAAAGACAGAACGAAACTAGATGTTAAATAAATCTAAAAAAAAATATCTGATAAAAATCAAGATACAATTCCATAAAATTTTACAACAAAACATTGATAATCAATTATTTATATTATTTTAATATTTACAAAAATCAAGATGCTGTCGAGACGAAAAAAGCCTTTTTGATAGTGGTAAAAATGACAATATGAAAATTAAAGCTTATTATTTTTTAACTATAGATAGTTTTAATTGCTTTTTATTGTATAATTGCAAGTTATTAGACTACTTTTAACATTTACAAGCTTTTTTTGCGTGCTCAACCCAAATTTATAGCTTTGTCAGAAAGAAAGTTTTACTTATTCTAAAAGTTGTTAATCAGCGCTTTTATGCTTACCCTGAATTACAAAAACGAATTAACTCAAAAAAACCAAAAAGATTTTTTTTACCCCTAAACCAAAAAACATGCAACGAATATTCATGCTGTATTTTTTAATTGCAGGTTTATCTCTCACTGCGAAAGAGACAGATCCTGTTCTGGAAGAATTAGATAAGGTGCTGCTCAAAAAAGATGTTTACTTAAAACAGAAGTACCGTAAAATTGAAGCTTTAAAAAAAAATATCTCCAAATATAAAGTAGGACAAAATAACGAACAGCTGTACAACAGTTATATGTCGCTTTTTGAAGAGTACAAATCATTCAAATATGATTCGGCTTATTACTATTTAGAAGAAGCAAAAATTAAGGCTATAGTTCTAAAAGATCCTAAATATTTGGCTAAAAGCCGTATTAAGGAAGGTTTTGTTTTATTGTCGTCCGGACTTTTTAAAGAAGCGATCGATACGCTGAATGTTATCAATGATACTAAACTCGACTTAAAAAACAAGTTTGAATACTATTCTATAAAAGCACGGGCCTACTATGATTTAGCCGATTATAATAAGGATCAGCGTTTCAACATTCATTATGTACAGCAAGGAAACCATTTCCTGAAAAAAGCACTGGAATTAATTGGAACCAATACCAATGAATATTGGGCTGCCGAAAGTTTGAAACGATTGAAACAGCAAGATTGGCGCGGCGCCGAATTTGCTTTCAGTTACTGGATTAACAATTATAATTTGCCTCCGGAATATTACGGAATCGCAACTTCGAGTCTGGGCTATATTTATTCAGAAAGAGGATACACCAAAAAAGCCATTCAATATCTCGCATTGGCGGCTATCGCCGATGTTAAAAATGCGACTAAAGAAACGGTTGCCTTACGGAATTTAGCCAACGAGCTCTTTAAAATGGGGTATTTGGACAAAGCAAACGAGTACATTAACATTGCCATGGATGATGCGACTTTCTATAATGCCAGACATCGCAAAATTGAGATTTCGTCGATATTACCCATCATCGAAAAAGCACAGCTGAATAATGTAAAAGACAAAAACGATAAACTCGAGAAAATCATTATTTTACTGACGATCCTGACGCTGATCATTGTTTTGTTTTCTATAATAATCTTCAAACAATTAAAAGAAAGAAATAAAGCAAGAAAAATAATGGCTTCGTCGTATGCACAGCTTCAGGAAATGAATATTAGTTTAAGCGAAGCGAATGCCATAAAAGAAGAATATATCACGTATTTTATTAAGGCAACATCGGCTTTCATCAATAAAATAGATCATATCCAGAAAAGTACGCTTCATAAAATTATTACCAAGAAAACCGACGAAGTTATCGCGAGTTTAAAACGATATAATGTGAAGGAAGAACGCGAAAATCTCTTTCACCAATTTGATGAAATCTTCCTGAAATTGTTCCCGACTTTTGTGGCCGATTTTAACCATTTATTCCCGAACGACCATAAATGTATCGTCAAAAAAGGAGAGCTCCTCAACACAGAACTTCGCATTTTTGCCTTATACCGATTAGGAATTCAGGACAGCAGCCAAATGGCAGAATTTCTCGAACTTTCTGTGGCTACAATCTATACGTACAAAACGAGAATCAAAAGCAAATCAGACTTTAAAGATACTTTTGAGGAAAAGATTATGGCGATTAAGACAATTTAATATTTTAATACTGGAACGTTCCTGCACGGTTTTTTTCAACCTTGTAGGTATAATAATAGACGTACAAACTATACTTACAAGGTTGAAAAAAACCGTGCAGGAAAGCAAAAATGCCACGAATTCGTGGATTATTAATTTAAATAATAATCCTGAATTGGTCGTATTTTACTCTTTACTCTTCACTCTTCACTCTTTACTCTTCACTCTTTACTCTTCACTCTTCACTCTTTACTTCGAAGCTTCTAATTGAAGGACCACATTCTGATAACGTTTACTTAGCGAAAACAATTGCTCGGCAAAAATCATTATCGCCAGCGGAATAAAGAAAAATGTAACTAAATCTTCTTCATATAAAAAGTAAGTCGTTACAATGAAAATTCGTCCGTATTCAAGATAATACATCCATTTGCGCTGTTCTAAAAGCGCGCCGCAATTGACAAGTGTAATTAGTATAAATGCCAGAACAAACGCTTTATCAATTGCATTTAAATACTCAAAATAATACGTAAAAACAGTTAGGAATAAAGTACAGATCCCTAATTGAATATAAAGGTAATTCCGGAATCGCAATCGCTGGTGCGGATTAGCTTTATCCTGCAGAAAACGTTTTTCTAAGATGGGACGAATGTCTTGATCCATATGAGCCGGACTGCCAAAAACAGCTTTCCATTTGGCTTTGAAACCTTCTGAGCGTTTCCATAATTCATAAATTTCAAAATAATAGTGAAAGTGCTGCCAAAGGAAACTATAGCTTTTCAGCGGATGCGTTAATCCGTATTTTGGTTTTTCTTCTTCTTCCTGAAAAGTGCCAAAAAGACGGTCCCAAAAAGTAAACATATCTCCGTAGTTTTTATCGAGATATTTTTCGTCAGAAGCATGATGAACACCATGAACCGATGGCGTTACAAAAACATATTCCAGCCATTTGATACGGCCAATAAGCTGGGTGTGCGTAAAAAAAGAATAGGCACCGTGAACAATTAACATCGTAATGACCATAGATGGATGAAACCCGACGAAGGGAAGCACACACCAAAACCCTGTTCGAATCACGGCCTGAAAAGTGGTAATTCTTGCTGCAGCCGTAAAATTAAATTCTTCGCTATGATGATGTACAATATGTGCAGCCCAGAAAAAGTTGACTTCGTGTCCGAGTCTGTGATACCAATACCAGACAAAATCAGTCGCCAGAATCAGTGCGAACCAAACGAAAACATTGCTCGGAATCTTAAAAATCCGATAATTGTCATAAATCAAATAATACAATTGATAAAAACTTGCAGCAATAAACAAGTTGATCAATCGCTCAGCGATACCAATACTAATATTCGAAACAGAACTTTCGTAATTAAAAATTTCAGGTCTTTTGCTGCGCTGTGCCAACTTGTATTCCAAAAACAAAAAAAGAAAAAAAGCGGGCATTGCGAAGGCTAGAAAATTAATATGTTTCATTTTTCAAAAGTTACTTTTATGATCTATAAAAAACTCAAAAACAATTCAATATAAAATTAAACAAAAAGATATTTTCATCAATTACTACGCATCTTTCGTTAAAAAAATAATAGGAATCGAATGAAAATATGCTTTCTTAAATTAGAAATTATTTCTAATTCTGTTTGTATTTAGGAGCGGCTATGGCTACTTCTTTAACAGATTGTGTTTCGGCTACTTTCTGCAAAGCAATAATATAGGCTGCAATACGGGGCGTTACGTTATGTTTTGCTGCAACTCTAAAAACAGTATCAAAACCTTTTTCTAAAATGTCTTCTAAACGCTTGTTTATCTGGTGAATTCGCCATGATTCTAAAAGCGAATTTTGAAGCCATTCGAAATAAGAAACCGTAACACCGCCAGCATTGGCTAAGATATCCGGAACTACCAGAACATTGTTGTCGTGCAGTATTTTATCAGCATCAGAAGAAACGGGACCGTTTGCTCCTTCTACAATAATTTTGGCTCGAATCGCAGCAGCATTTTTTTGTGTAATTACATCTTCTTTCGCAGCAGGAATCAACACATCGACATCTAAAAGCAAGAGATTTTCATGTTTGATGGCTACTGAATTTGGATATCCCTTGATGCTTTTATTATTTAGGTTGTAATACAAAATCAACTCTGGAATATTAAGTCCGTCAGGATTATAAAAGGCTTCAGAAACATCGCTTACGGCTACAATTTTCAATCCTTTTTCGTATAAAAATAAGGCCGAATGCAATCCAACATTTCCAAATCCCTGAATCGCTGCCGTAGCTGCTGCCGGTCTGATTTTTAGTTTTTCAAGGGCGAGTAAACTAATAATGCTTACCCCTCTTCCTGTTGCTTCTACTCTACCTAATGAACCTCCTGAATGCAAATGTTTTCCGGTAACAACAGCGTGAATCGTTTTGCCGTGAACAATAGAAAATTCATCCATTAACCATCCCATTTCGTCCGGCCCGGTTCCCATGTCAGGTGCCGGAACATCTTTTTCAGGTCCAAAAATATCGGCAAGCGCTTTTGTATACGCTCTGGTAATTTTTTCTAATTCAGTTTTCGAAAGTTTTCTTGGGTCACAGATAATACCGCCTTTTGCTCCTCCAAAAGGGATTCCTGTAACGGCCGATTTCCATGTCATCCAGGCAGCAAGTGCTTTTACTTCATCAAGATTGACAGCCGTATCGTAACGAATACCGCCTTTTGAAGGCCCTAATGCTGTATTGTGAATAACGCGATAACCTTCAAAATTTTGCTCGGTTCCGTTATCTAAAGTAATCGAGAAATTAACAACGATCTGTTTTTCAGGACGCTGCAGTCTTTGTCTGATAGATTCATTCAGATTAAGAATATCTGCTGCGATATTAAAACGGTCAATCATTGATTGAAAGGGGTTCTGTTTAATTATTTCTGCACTCATACTATATATTTTTTTGAATTTGGGTTATTGGTAGAATTTTATCTTTAGAAATACGCTGTAATATTGTTCAAAGAGCCTTTATTGTCTGAATAATTGCTGCATTTGCCAACATGGAATTTTGATGAGACAACATCGCATCATAATATTCGTATTTCTATTTGATCTCATTTTATTAATTTTTTATAGTTCTAAAAAAAGCCTTTCATGGTGCATGAAAGGCTAAAAAAAAAATAACTAACAAGTACTTTCTCTATTAACGCCATTTCACTCCATTGTTCATCATGCAGCACATCGCGATGCAGCACATAAATGGAATGATATTTAGACTATAGTTCTTCATTGTTATTGCAAATTTATAATTATATTTTATAAATTCTATGTAATTAGTAGAGTTTATTTTACAAAAATTAAAGCTTACCCTAAAAACACCTGTAAATTAAACACTTACAGGCTGAAAAAAAATTAATTAAATTGAGAAATAACGATAAAAACAATAGAAATTAAAGCCAAAATAAGACCTGCAAAATTCATTTTAGATAATTTTTCCCTGAAGAAAAGCAGTCCGACGAGACTTCCTAAAACTATAACACCCATATTCATTCCGGCAAAAACTGTCGACGGATTGTCTGAAAATGCCTGGTGTGCTTTAAGGTAAAAAAGAATATTTCCGAAGTTAAAAAGCCCAACCCAGCCTCCGAAAAGGATATTTTTAGTATTGAATTTTACCTTTTTAATGAGCACTTCATATATAACAATACACACGGCAATCAGTAAAGCAATTGCAAAAACAACGAATAAAGATGTTGTGTAAGGCAGTGTGGTATAAAGGGCAATTTGTTTGAAAAGAATATCTATAACTCCGAAGCCCAGTAAAACCACAGCCGGATAAATCCATTTGTTTTCTGTGTTTTGAGCCGGTTTCTTCAGAATGAAAAGAAGTCCCAAAAAACCAATAACAAGTCCGATAACTTTATAAGAATTGAAGTCTTCTTTAAAAATAAACCAGGCCGCCAAAATTGGAATAAACAAAGACAAACGCTGCGCGGCATCTGTTTTTACGATTCCCATAAATTTGATCGAAGCGGCTAAAAAAAGAAAAACTACCGGAAGTAAGATCCCAATCGCGGCATAAATATTCCACGGTGCGCCTGCATTAACTTCCTTTAAATTAGGTCTGAAAGTAATATAGCAAAGCGCCAGGGCAAATACATAATTGAAAGCAATAATCTGAGTTGGATTGGTATCGTATTTTCTGGTTATTTTGAATATTATTCCAACAATTACACTGCAAAGAATACTTAGGACAAGAAAAAGCATAAGGTTAAATTTTGAAGGCAAAAATAAGGTTTATCTCTTTTAAAATTTCCAAAAACCAACATTAATCACTCTTCAGCCAGCCCGTAATACTCATTCGGGTATTCTGGGTAACCAAAACCTCATGAACAAGTTCATTGCTTTTAAAAAAAACAGTTTTTCCCTGAGTAGGCGAAATCTTCTGATTGTTATTTTCCTGATGAATCATCAATTCTCCTCCGTCAGATTCGACCCAATTACTATTTAAATAACTGATCATCGAATATTTTCTGCTCGAATTATTTTTGAACTGATCTAAATGTTTTAGATAGAAATCACCTTTTTGATATAACGAATAATGAAATTCATAGCCTGTAATTCCGGCGTAACAGCTTTCATTCAAGTAAATGATAAAAGCATCAATTTTGTCAAAAAATTCATTTTCAAAAACATTATTGTGCTTTTTATCGAGCCAGTAAATCGAATCGCTTCGAATTGCGCCATCATAAGATACTTTTTCAGAATTTCCAATTCCAGCAGTCAGCAATAAGCTTTCAGCATTCAAATTATATAAATTTTGTTTTAGATTATTCGCTAATTCATCGCTCAAGAAATGCTCGGAAATGCCTATATTATTTTCTATATAACTTGCTATTAAATCTTCAAAACCATCTTCCATTGTTTTTTGTGAAAACTGCAAATACAGCCAACGGAGCAAGGTAGAGGAAATAAAACTGGTAATGGCTTTATTTTCAACAAATAAAAAACGAGATAATTATTTAAAAATAAACCCGACAGGTTTTAAAAACCGGTCGGGTTTGATGCAATCTTATAATTTAAATTTACAATTTACTGATATAACTTCCGTACATATCTTTAAACTGATGTCCTTGTGCAAAGCGGTCTTTGCTTAATTTTTTATATTCAACCAGTCCCCATAAAATAAATTCCTTGAAGAAATATTGATCCTTTTTATCTAATTGAGGCTGGTATTTTTTGAGAATAGCATCTAACGGAGTTACTTCGTCTAAAATAGCTTTATAATCTGCATCTGAGGCGTCGTCTAATAATTCAAAACCACTTTCGGCAAAAAACCATTCGATTAAATCGGAGTAAGCTGTTTTCTCTCCTGCCTTTTCGAGTTTTTCTATTTTGGGTAAAAGTGTTGGAAATAAAGTTCGAATGGCCGAACCAATTAAATTTTGCGCCACAGCAGCTGCTCCCTCCTGCTCTCCTTCATAAACCAATTCTACCTTACCTGTAATTGCCGGAATAATTCCGATAAAATCAGACAAGCGTAAAGTCGTTTTATCTGCTCCTGCTTTTAGGGCGCGTCGTTCTGCGGTACTCATTAAATTCTCAAAAGCCGTAATACTCATTCTGGCACTTACTCCGCTTTTATTGTCGATATATTCACTGTCACGCGCTTCAAAGCTTATTTGTTCTAAAATATCCTTGGCTAAACTTGGTACATAAACGAGTTTGTGCTGTGTTTCATCTAATTTTGCTTCCTGCTCTGTAATGGTTCTTGCAATCGCAACACTTTCAGGATAATGCGTTAAAATCTGCGAACCAATTCTGTCTTTCAGCGGCGTAACAATACTGCCTCGATTGGTATAATCTTCTGGATTTGCGGTAAAAATAAACTGCATATCAAGAGGCATTCTCAATTTAAAACCTCTAATTTGAATATCACCTTCCTGAAGAATATTAAACAATGCCACCTGAATTCTGGCTTGTAAATCAGGTAATTCGTTGATTACAAAAATACAACGATTGGCTCTCGGAATCATTCCGAAGTGAATTACGCGGTCATCTGCATACGATAATTTTAAATTCGCCGCTTTTATCGGGTCGACATCACCAATTAAATCGGCAACAGTAACATCCGGCGTGGCTAATTTTTCGAAGAAACGATCGCTTCTGTGGAGCCATGAAATGGGAGTTTCATCTCCTTTCTCGTTTATAATGTCTTTTGCAAAACGCGAAATTGGGTTGAACGGATCATCGTTGATTTCAGAACCTGCTACAAAAGGAATGTGTTCGTCTAATAATTCAATCATTTTACGTGCCAAACGTGTTTTTGCCTGGCCGCGAAGTCCCAATAAATTGATGTTATGACGAGATAAAATAGCGCGCTCCAATTCTGGAATTACCGTATTTTCAAACCCGTGAACACCTTCAAAAACAGGCTTCCCTGATTTTATTTTTTCACGAAGATTATTTCTCAATTCATCTTTGATACTTATACTTTTATATCCTGAGGCTTTTAACTGGCCCAATGTTTTTATGTTGTTTATTTCCATTTTATGAAATATCAGTTTGTGTTTATTTTTTATTTTTTTGCAGAGATGCAGAGCAGTGCGTCTGCAAGATATGAGTTATGCATAAAATCTTAGCATCTTAGATTCTAAGTATTTTAGCACCTTACAAACTACCTCACTCTCTTCTTCCTATTTGTTTCATAATCTTCAAAAATCATTTCGCCCAAACCTTTAAGTCCTGTATAAAATGCTTTTCCCTGATTGGCTTCCGTAAAATGATTCACGAAACGCTGTAAATACGGATCGTTTGCAATCATAAATGTTGTAATGGGAATGTGTAATTTTCTGGCTTGCTGCGCCTGTGTATAGCATTTATCTACTATGTATTCATCAAGTCCGTTGCTATTCATATAATAAGAACCATCACGTTCGCGCACGCAGCTTGGTTTTCCGTCGGTAATCATGAAAATCTGCTTGTTTGTATTTCGCTTCCTGCGCAAAATATCCATCGCTAATTGCAAACCTGCAACTGTATTGGTGTGATACGGCCCAACTTGTAAATACGGTAAATCTTTTATGGGAATCGTCCAGGCATCATTACCGAAAACCAGAATATCAAGCGTATCCTTTGGATAACGTGTTGTGATTAATTCGGCCAGAGCCATGGCTACTTTTTTGGCAGGCGTAATCCGGTCTTCGCCATACAAAATCATACTGTGACTGATGTCAATCATCAAAACAGTACTCATTTGGGCTTTATACTGCGTTTCTTCGACAACCAAATCGTTTTCTGTCAGCATAAAACTTTCGACCCCGTTATTGATTTGGGCATTTCGTAAACTTTCCGTCAAAGAAATACGTTCTAAACCATCGCCAAAATTAAATTCACGAAATTCTCCGGTATGCTCATCGCCATTTCCGGCATGTTTGGTTTTGTGATTTCCGTTTCCGGAACGCTTCAAATTACCAAAAATCTGATCCAAGGCTTGCTGCCTGATCGCACGTTCTGTTTTAGCTGTAATACCAAAACCACCGGTTCCGTCTTCTTTGACCTCGTCTTTTATGTAACCTTTCTTTTTTAAATCTTCGATAAAATCATCGATTGTGTAGTTCTCGTCGGTCAGTTTATATTCTTTATCCAACTCCCTAAGCCAGTCTATAGCTTCATCAAAATCGCCCGAAGTATGGGTGATCAGCTCTTTGAAAATGCCAAAAAGTTTTTCAAACGGAGACTGAAATGGGGCTTCGTACGTTTTAAAATAAAAACCTTTTTTAAATTCGTTTTTCATAATTCTAAAATTACGCTATTTTAGAATTACGAAAAAAGAAACGTTTATTAATTTTTAGTTAAAATATTGAAACAAAACAGGGTGAATTTCCTTATAAATATAAGAATTATTCAAACTTTCCGTCAACGTAATACCATGCATTATTTTCAAATTTAAAAGTCGAAAATTCGTAATGTACTTGTGGTTTTTGATTGGCATCTAAAAAGTAAGCGTTAAACGCTACTGTATTTTCGGTAAAACTTAAAATCTCCAATTTTTGCCATTGATTAGCAGCTGCCCATTTCAGAATTTCTTTTTTAGAATAATATTTCCTTTCTGAAATATGAGTCGTTTCTAAGAGATAATCGGCATTATGAACAGCATAAGCCGAATAACGCGAACGCATTAAAGCTAATGCGGTTGGTGCTTTTTGATGATGCTGAAGATACAAGCCGCAGCAATTATCAAAAAGCAGACCTGTATCGCAAAAACATTTTTTACTCACCATCGACTTTTTCTTCGCCGTTAATTTTTACATGCAGCTGATTCAGCAAAACCTGATACCTGCTGATTTCTCTTAAATCTTCATCTTCTTCTGCATGATCCAGCAGTTCGTCTAACGTTTCATTTACTTCAAGCAGTTTATTGTTGGCTTCTCTCTCGTTTTTGGCAGCAATTAAATCAATAATTTCCTGCACACTTACTTTTAAATCTTCGAATTTAGTATTCATATATAATGTTGTTATTTTTTGTTTCAGGTCTCAGTTTTAAGTTTGCAGGTTCAGGCGTTTGAAACCTGAAACTAAAAACTTGAAACTTTCTATTCAGAAGCTTTATCTTCATTAAACTTCTTGATGATTTCTTTTAGCTTCTCTTTGCGCGCAATTACAGCCTGCTTGGCTTTATCCTGGGCTTTGTGCAATTTGTCATTGTGCTTTTTGATGTTTCTGTCGTTGTTGCGTCCCATTATATTTCTCTTTTAATTTCGTCTAAAGTTCTCTCGGTAAAAATCAATTCCTTTATAATCTGCTTTCGTAGATCATCAATATCATCATAATCAAAATATCTTGCCCAAGAAGTTAATTGCTGCAGGTTCCTGATTTGTTTTAATCTTTTTGCAGTTTCGAAACTTGTTCTTAAAACTGCCTTTTTATCATACTTCGGATTATTTTTATGCTGATAATTGGCAAGATTTTTATCAAAATCGGCTTCAATATAATAAAGTTTCTCTTCGGCATTATCCGGATAAAATTCGTTCCAGCGGGCAAAACCTATTTTTGTTTTCGATTCGGTTTCCGGTTCCTTGGCTATAAGACGCCATTTGCTGTTGGCTAATCTTCCCCAATGATTCGAAACACGGTACATTCCGGCTTCTGTATAATAATAGGTACTTCCTGCTTTGCTCTCAAACTGAATTTTTAAACCTTCGATGGCATCTGGCAGCACTTCATGAAAAACACAAAACGTATTTTTGAAGGAATTAGGATGTGGTCTAAAGTTTTTCTGCATATGCAAATATACTGAGATTGATTTGAACTCCCTAAAACAAACATAAATTGATTAACTTTGCAACTTCAATTTTAAATTAAAACGTTATGTCTGAAAGTTCACACGAAAAAATGCTGCAAAAAGGAGTTTATACCGGCATCATAGAAAAAGATGAAAACAACAATTATTTCTGTGGCGAATATCTTTTAGATTATAAAATCGCCAGTACCAGCTTTTCTGTTGGTGATTGGATTACCATTAAATCTATAATTGAAAATCCGAGTGATATCAGTTATGATAAATATCCAAAAAAATCTAAAAACTTCGATAAGGCCAATAATAAGCCGGAGAATAAATAACTTTTTGTTTCAGGGTTTTCTTTGTTTCGGATTTCAGGTTGAAATGAGAATTTAATAGTAAAGAATACAAAGGTCTGCGCAAAGTTCGCAAAGTTTATAAACATAGCTTTGCGAACTTTGTGTTTTAGTAAACACATGGTTAAAAATCTTTACGAGCTTTGCGGTACAATCTTCATTTTAATCTATTGTAACTGTATTTTAATGTTTAACATCTAACTTCTAACATTTTACATATTTTGATAATATTTTTTCTATCAAAAGTAAAAAGTTAAAAAAAAGTGTACCTTTGCAAAAAATTTGTCGTTTTGAAGTCAAAAACATTCATTTCAAACTAATAGACAATAAGTTACCTTTTATTTATGAAAAAAATAGTTGAATACCGCAAGTTACTAAACGTAGACAAAACTGCTGAATTAAAAGATTTAAAAACAATCTATCGTAACGCGATGAAAGAATCTCATCCTGATAAATTTCAAGGTGATGATGCTGGTTTGAAAGAAGCAGAAGAAAAAAGCAAGGCTATTATCGAAGCTTATCACTTTTTGGTAAGTATTAATCCTGAGACGATTAAAGCTAATTTACCTGAATATACTGAGACTATCGCAACTTCATCAATTACTGATTATAAATTTGTTGAAGGTCGTTTAATCATTGACTTCTCTAACGGAAGTGTTTACGAATACATCAGTGTTCCTAAAGCAACTTACGTAAAAATGGTAAATGCTGATTCTCCTGGAAGATTCGCAAAAAGACACATTTTGAACTCTTTTACTTGGAGAAAGAAAACAAATCAGGAATAGATTTACACAAAAATATACTTAAAAGCATTCTGGTTCCAGAGTGCTTTTTTTATGCCTAAAAATGAGGAAATTGAATATTTAGATTCAATATCTCAATCTAATTAAGAGTTTTAAATCAAATTAAAACCACAAACACACTGATTACAGGGCGATTACAGCAAAAAAAACTATAACAAAATTTTAGGTTACAAAATTCTTTATGTTTTATATTTTTAGATACTTTTGTTGCACAAATCAATTAACTAATTAATTTTTTATAATGAAAAAAATACTTTTTTTACTAACCGCTTCTATAGCGATCATTTCATGCAGCAAGGTTAAAGACGGAGAATACTTAATTACAGGTACTGCAACGGGAATTGAAAACGGAAAAACCATCATTCTTCAAGGACAAGATCCAACTACAAAAATGACAATTGCTCTTGATACAGTAAAAGTTGAAAACGGAAAATTTGAAATAAAAGGAAAAGTAACTGAACCAGCTTTTCACGCATTAATTCTTCAAGATGCTAACGGACCAATCCCTTTTATCTTAGAAAGTGGAGAAATTACTATTGCAATTGACAAAGACAGCATCCATAAATCTAAAATTTCTGGAACTTATAACAATGATGAGTATGTAAAATTCAATGATGATCTTACTAAAACTCAAAAAACTTTGATGGATTTTCAGAAAAAAAATACTGAAAAAATGAATCAGGCACAGCAAGCTAAAGATACTGCAACTATCAATGGTTTGATGAAACAATATATGACTATTCAAACTGAAGTTCAGGCTAACACTAAAAAGAAATATTTAGCTTACGCTGAAGGTCACCCAAAATCATATATCTCTGCTCTGATCGTTCAAAGCATGATCAATGATCCAAGTACTGATCTTAAAAAAGCAGAAGATTTATACAACTCTTTAGACGAGTCTGTAAAAAACACTACTCCTGGAAAAGAAATTAAAACTAAACTTGGTCAAGCAAAATTGCCTGCAGTTGGTGCAACAGCTCCTCCGGTTGGCAGCGCTAAATGAAGATCAGACTTTTCTGCTCCTAATCCCGAAGGAAAAGTAGTTTCGCTTAAAGAAAGTTTAGGCAAAGTAACTATCGTTGATTTCTGGGCTTCATGGTGCGGACCATGCAGAAAGGAAAACCCAAATGTTGTAGCTATTTATAAAGAACTACATTCGAAAGGATTAAACATTATTGGAGTTTCATTAGATAAAGAAGCTGCAGCCTGGAAAGAAGCTATCGCAAAAGATGGTTTAACATGGACGCACGTTTCGAACCTGAAATTCTGGGAGGAACCAATTGCAAAACAATATAATGTTGAATCAATTCCGGCAACTTTTATTCTTGATGCATCAGGAAAAGTAGTCGCTCAAGACTTAAGAGGTCCTGAATTGAAAGCAAAAATCCTAGAGCTTTTAGCTAAATAATACCAATATTCAGAATAAAATAAAAAAATCTCCCTAGTGGAGATTTTTTTATTTTATTCAATACCAATGAATTAAAAACGAATTAAAAAATAACTTAAAATTAAGTGCGATTTTAGTTTGTAAACATCAAAAACGTTTATATATTTGCAACCGCTTAGCACAACAAAGCGCATTAATACAAGCTTCGGGGAGATACTCAAGCGGCCAACGAGGGCAGACTGTAAATCTGCTGTGTGAACTTCGCAGGTTCGAATCCTGCTCTCCCCACTAAAAGGGGAAAAGAAGTAAAAAGGTCACTTTTTCAATCTTTTCAAAAACCCGAAAAAAACGTGGTAAAACCTGCAAATCCTAGGATTCGCAGGTTTTTTGCATTTAAAGCAGTTTTCAATCTTTATAAAAATGCCCGAAATTTCTATGGCAGAATCGTGGCACTTTTGAGTGTCAGCAAAATGTGCCACAGAAATTGAACTAAACCCTTATAGACACAGGGGTTAAGGAGGTTAACGACTTGTTTTTTTGATGCTATAATTCTACATTTATTAATCTAAAAAGTTGAATTATGTTAGAAAGCAGCTTTGGGTTGGTTTTCTTTTTGAAAATTCCCCGCAATGAAAGTAAAATTAGAACGGTTTATCTCAGGATAACTGTAGATGGTATTCCAAAGGAAGCATCGACCAAACGGAAATGGGACAGCACCCGCTGGGACCAAAAAACCGAAAGAGCAATCGGTACAAAAGAAGATGCGCGATCTCTTAACTTCTTTTTGGATTCTTTGATTTTAAAAATCAATGAGTACAAAACTGAGATGATGTACAGCGGAAAACCCATAACTTCAGAAAAAGTTATGGATTACGTTCTGGGAAAAATCACTCCAAGGGTTAAACTGCTGGAGGAATTTCAAAAACACAATAATGAAATGACAGCCCTGCTGGGAAAAGGTTATGCAAAAGGAACTCTAGACCGCTTTACTATTACCAAAAACCATTTAACAGCTTTTATTAAATTCAAATTTAATAGTATGGATCTTGAATTTACAGATCTGAATCTCGAATTCATAAAGGACTTTGAGTTTTATCTCAGAACAGTCCGTGATTGCAGTAACAACACAACTCTGAAGTACATTGCCAATTTCAAAAAAATAGTAATTCGTGCCATTGACAAGGAGATAATCCTAAAAGATCCTTTTAAAAACTTTAAAGGGAGAAAAACTAAATTGGTAAAAAAGCCCCTTACCACACAAGAACTGTACGAACTGGAAAGGCATTATTTTACCACTGACAGACTCAATGTTGTCAGAGATGTATTTGTATTCCAATGTTACACCGGCCTGGCTTACATTGATGCGTATCAATTAAAAAAGACTGATATCAAAAAAGGGATTGACGGAAACCTATGGATTATGTCTGAAAGACAGAAAACCAATTCTACAACGAATGTCCCGCTGCTGCCTCAGGCACTTAAAATAATTGAAAAGTATAAAGATCATCCTCTTTGTGTGCAGCGAGGAACTGTATTGCCGGTTTCTTCCAATCAAAAAATGAATGAGTATCTTAAGGAGATCGCGATTCTTTGTGGTTTTCCATTTACTTTGAATACTCACATGGCGCGCAGAACTTTTGGAAGTACGGTAACTTTAAACAATAATGTACCTATAAACGTTGTAAAGGAACTCCTCGGGCACGCCTCTGTTAAACAGACTGAGGCGTATGCCATAACGGAGCAGGCTACAATAGGACGAGAGATGTCTATGCTAAATAAAAAATTGAATAAAACCACACCGAAAATGTCAAAATCGGATATAGCAGTTCTCAGCAGATTAGAAAAAGAAATCCAGGCAATTAAAAAGAAATATAATATTACTTCTTGACAATTGATTTCAGATTATATTCCAACTCAAAAAGAGGTTATCTCAATAATTCTGAGATAACCTCTTTTTAAATAATTTAACTTCACTTTTAAAACCTGGGTGATAAGACGGACTATATTTAACGTAGCCCAACTCCTGAAGCTGTTTAAAATATTTATGATATGTGGGTAAGGTGTTAATGTGGGATAGCTGCATAAGTTTACTTCGGCTGACCCTAATCCTCTGCCTGTCCCCTTGCTCATGACCCAAACTTAGAATTGCTGCTAAAAGAACCAGATGCCAAACGTTGAGTTTGGGATCTTCCATATAAAGCGCTAAGTAATCTATGATTGAGTCTTCCATTTTAGTTTTGGTTTGATTCATCTTTGAAAAGTTTTAGCAGATCTTCTTTATTGTAGTAGTACGAGCCTAGAACCTTTTTAAACCGGACCTTCTGTGTCATTCTCAGATTCTGTACTGACCCGGCAGAAATATCCAGCAGCTTTCTGACAGCTTTACTCTTTAGCCATTCAGGATTTGCTAACTCGGTTTGACTACTACCAATCTCACGCATTATTATTCGTATTTTATCCAATAAAAGCAGACCAAACTGTCTTAAATCTTCTTTTGTTACTGCTTCACTCATAATTTTTTTTTATTCATTATCATATTTCATTTCTATTTCGGCGTCTTTTCATTAATCCATGGTTTTTCTGCATTTCTTTTAAAAGATCCTCAACATTCTCCACACAAAGCGAAAGGGTGCCGAGGATGCTGGGAAGATCTTTAATAGTAAAAGATTTCATGGCAGTTCAATATTACGCAGTTCAAAGTCAAAAAAATAAATCCTGCTGCCTCTGGTCTTCTTAAAAGAAGGCTCATAGCGCAGGTAGCCGTACTCATGCAGCTCATGCATGCATTTATGATAGGTGTATTTAGAAGATATCTTGGCAATAGGTGCCAGTTCATGTCTGAAGATTTCAATAGGATTTATAAAACCCTTAAGGGAACGACAGCGCAGCAGGGCCGCATAAATGGCAATATGGGTGCTGCTGATCCGATAATCCTTTTCAATTACCGAAAAGAAATCCGATAAGGGTTTTACACTTTCCATGAGTTCTAAATAGACTGGGATTTTGCCTTTCTTTTCTTATCTTCATTTTGTCCCCTTCCTTCCGGCTCACCATCAAGAGCTTTCTGCTGTCCTTTAGACTCTTTGTTATCCAAGGCATTTGCTTTTTTCTCTTCTCTGCTTTCGCGGTGGTTAATGCGCTGTAAGTTTACATCATACACATTAACGGCCTTAAAGTGCGGATTGGCTTCCACATACATCTTGCTTTCCACACCAGACACTACAAAAGTGACTGACTGCAGGTTTCCTTTTTTTAAAGAGCTTAAAAGATCTTCCTTGAATTTCGGCGTCTCCAGTTCTTTGATCGAATGTTTGGAAAGCGCTGCTTCCAAATCATATTCATAGTTCTGATGGTAATGGTTCATCTTGAAGTTTCCATTGTCCTCTGGATTTTTGAAATCTAATTTTGACCAGCAATTATACACCTCTCCCTGCTTGTTTTTCAAGTCCTTGTTCACTGCTCTGCCATCCAAAAGGTTAAAGGCTTCTTTCATGGTAAAGGTATTGTCCTTACTAACATAAAAAATCTGTTCGGGTCCATGTACCGCTCCTTCTTTCTGCAGTATGGCTTTATAGGAATTAAAGAAATATAAATCACTCTGGTCTGACTTTTTAAAAGACAGCTCCGAAGACAGTGTCCCGCTGTCAAATTTGGCTTCATGCGGGATTGTAAATTCCTTTTCTCCCTTTTCCATTTTCTCTTTCAATACCCCTTGGAGTGTTTCTCCAAAACCGGTGTATTTAATTTGATCGGCTAAAAATTCTAAATTTTTCTCATTCATGATAGTTGTTTTTATAGTTAATAATCCAATAGTTCCAAGTTAAATAAGCCAGCCTTACTTCAAAGACTGCTGAGCACCTCCAGATTAACGAGATCCCTGTTTTTGACATCCACTTGCAGCTGCCTGCCCCCGTTCTTCTCTATGAGCTGAATAGTCAGGTATTTTTTCTCGGGAATGGTAAACTTCCCTAAAGCATATACTATACTCATTTCTGATTTATCGGGTATCACAGAAGTAGCAGCAGAGGCATACAAAGGCAGTATTTCAATTTCCTGTGACGCAGTACGTTTTGACTTTTTCTGATCCCGTATAAAAAAACGAAGCTGGTCAATCTCATAATTTATCTTTGAAGTATTGCCTATCAAAACCCTGAAATAAAGTACATCCTGATGGATGAAAATACCGCTTACTTCTAGTTTCATTTCATAGCGTGAGCGATAAAGGCCGCTTATCTTTTTCTTCTTTGACAAGGCAAGCCCGGCATACTGTTCAATTTTCTTCTGGTTTTCATTGTCTTGTGAAAACAAAATATCCTCATGCACCACAGCGCTTTGATCTGCCTTGATATTTAAATCCGGACAGACTTCATCATAGTTCAATAGAAATACATAGAGCCTGTTGTCTGCGGTCACCACTGTGAGATTGGTCTGGGAAAAATTCTTTTTTGCCGCCTTGAGCAGTAAAATGTTCTCCACGCCTTTGGCTTTCTGTATTAAAATGTCAGCACTGCCTTTATCCATGCTTTTAATGGCATACGGGAAAACGATACTGGTGGTCTTTGAATACCCAATCTGCAGGTTTTTAACCTGCTCCTGATTAAATCCCGAATTCCCCAAACCAATATTCTGCGCATAACCTGCCACGACAGTCAAAAACAGCATCAGCCAAATCAATCGATTATCCTTTTTCATCTTTACACTTTTTTATTTATTTCAAATTCTTTTCATCATACAGCAGCACCTGGTAACCGGCTTTCACGTCAACTTTGATGAGCTTTACTTTTTTACTCATCAGGCTTTTGGCTGCTTCGATGCCCATTCCTGCTGCCTGAGCCGCCCAGGAATCGGTTACTCCTGTAAGACCCAAGGTCTGGATGGAGCGGTCGGCAGAGGCTTTGGCCACATCCCTGTTAATGGCTCCCGGTATATGAATTCCGACAATCCCATCCCTGTCATAAACTGTCAATTCCACAGGAAAAATGGAATTTCGAAACTGAATATTGTTGATTTTAACTTCAAGTCTTTCCCCTTTTAAAGAGGCCGTTCCAAACAAAAAAGTATTTCTCGGAATTAAAGTCCCCTGCAGCATCACCTCACTGATCAGCCTGAGCTTGACCACCGATCCGTTTACAATGGTCTGCGTCTCATGGATCACCGCCTCAATCGCATTCTGAAAATTATCCGATACCAGATCGTCATCAATGCTGTAAAAGGAATTCATTGTTAAACTCCCCTCTGCCTCCCCGGCCTGCTGCAGGTAAGTACTGTTTTCATCTTCTTTTTTAAAGTTCACTGTAAATATCCTGCCTTTTTTAAGATCCGAAGACTGCTGCATTCGTTCCTGCACCCTCGAAGGATGCTGTATGTCAAGTATGTTCTCCAACATGCCTCCCAGCTGCTGGAGTTCTGGGTCAGGCTCCTGCACAGAACCAAAAGAAGACATCATCTTTTCCAAGTTCTGGATCTCCGGCGCCTGTTTTGAACTTCCATAATGCTCAAACTCCCTCATGTCCTGACCGTAAGTGTTAACAGAAGCGGGTTCACTGATCGCCTTTTGAAGTGCCTGTAGTCTGCCATACACTTTCTGCTCATTTCTTTCATGAAGAGATGCTGTGTTCATGCCGGCTGCCCCATTACCAAATCGACGACTTTGAAAATCACCCGCGGTAAAATCTTCCAAGGAATCTTTCCCGTTATTACTTAAATAATTGGGATCTTTTTTAATCTGTTCCTGCAGCTTGATGGAATCCACCGCTGCCTGATCGTAATAACTCATTTTATCCAGCGTGGCATCTTCCTTAAGCTTGGGCACAGGAAGGTTAAAATTGAAGCCGCCGCGCACTTCGTTTGCTGCTGTCTCTGCTTCTGCCCTGCCTCCTTCCAGTATGTAAAATAAAAAAGTAATAAAAGGCAGTGTGATTAAAGGAAGCACTAAAAGCAATCGGCGTTTTCCGGCTTCTTTGATAGAAATTGTTTTTGGTTCCATGATAGCATTATTTTTTAGAATTGATCGTTTTAATTTTTGAAATAACAGCTGTACCAGGACAGACTGCATTAATACCCTCAAACGAGGAATAAATGTTATAGAGAAAGAAACTCCCTGACACCACCATAAATAAAACCAGCAGATAAAGCAGTGTGCGCCTGGATAGACCATCGGTCCATCTGCTGAGCTTTCTCGCCCATAACTGCTGCAAAAAGCGGTAATGGGAAGAACAAACAATCGGATTGCTCTTTTGCTGCTTATTAAACATCGATTTCATACCACATTATTCTCTGTTCTCCACCCCTAAATCCCTGTTCTCAATGGTAGTCCAGCGTTCAATTAAAAACCCATGCGGATTGTTGTCGCTTCTCGATACATTGCGAAGAGTTCCCTGCGTTATAAGGCTTCTTTTTAAAATGCTGGTTGTTCGGATAATATGCTGTTGGGCAAAACAGCTGAAACGGTACGGGTATTCTTTGATATCGACCGCCACGCTGTCAATCTGAACCGTCTGGCTGATATTCCCTGATATGATCCCGGAATAAAAACCACTCTCTTTGAGGTCATCATAAACCCGCTTGGCACTGTCATCTGCCAGATAAAGGGCTTTGGTTACATTGGTTTTAATCACCTTATCATCAGGATCTAAGCTGAAGAAAAGCTTATGGAAAGTTTTGACATGATCCCGCGCTTCCACAGCCACATTATCCTTTCGATCTGAGGCGTAGGCTTCGAGGGCTTTTCCATTGGCCAGTATATATACCTTATCCTGCATACGGGTTACCGATTCAAAACTTTTATAAAGCGTAAAACAGCAGATCAGAATGCATCCTACAATCACCAGCATGGTAAATCCCCTGACGTACCTGAAAGCGTTATCTATATTTTTCATTTTGGTAAACATGAGCTGTATTTTTTATTTCGTTTGACTTATTTGGAGCTGCCCTTAAGTTTATCGCTCCTATAGTTTCCTTCTCCTTTAAAATACGGGCTGCTTCCAGCTGTCGAGGCCATACTCTGCGCCATCCTTGCATCAGCATCCCCCATCATATCTTTAACCATTCCTGCTCCCTGAGCTGTTTTAGACACGACCGATGTCGTCGAGCTGGCAAACAAGGTGGTGACTTTCTGTCCCAGTGCACTGCCTCCTCCTGCATGCACAATATAATTGGCTACCGAAGGCACAGTAAAATAACCGATGATGCCAATAATCATAAAAATCAAATAGGCCGTATCGGTTCTGCTGAAAAAAGTATCTCCTGTACTCTGCACCTGAGATAAATCCAGTTTTAACATCAGTTCCTGAATCTTTCCAATTATACTTCCGAAAATATTGGCAACAGGCAGCCAGAGATAAATATTGATATATCTTGCCAGCCATACCGTGAGTGTGTGCTGAAAACCATCAAACACAGCTATTCCAAATACAAGAGGTCCAAGAATAGATAACACCACCAATTGAAATGTCCTTAGTGTATCAATACATAGCGCCGCGGCTTCAAATAAAACCCGAAGCACTTCGCTGAGCCATTCCTTAACCGAATTGCGAAAGTTATAGGAAGCTTTTTCCATTGCAAATTTGACATCATTGCCAATTCCTGCCAGCATACTCTCATTGGACGGATCCTCATCGTGCGTATACCTATACCACTTATCCCGGTCACCTGTTCCTTCCATGCCTACATACATTTTCCATGGATCAGTTTCCTTTATTGCCTTTTCCTTCTCTTTCAGAAGAACTGCAACAGCATTATTGGATCCTGTAACCATAGCAGCAGTTGCTGTAACTGTTGGTTTCATGACGCCATTGATAAGCGCGAGTACCGAAGGGAAAATCATAATACAAAACCCAATTACAAAAGGCCTGAAGAGCAGATAAAAATCAATAGGCTCGGCGTTGGCAATATGTCTCCATACACGGGAAGCTATATACCAGATTGTACCAAATCCAGCTATGCCCTGTCCCACTGCAATAAGATTACCGCATAACGGCATCATTTCATCGTACAACTGTTCCAAAACAGAGTGAAGGCTCTGCATGTTATCGCCCAGCCCCTGAGCATTAATAGCAAAAGGCATCATAAATACCCCAATTGTAAAAACAATTGTTTTGCAAGGTTTAAAAATGTTCATCGCTTTAGTTTTTTAATTCCTGAAGTTCTTTGGAAGCATAAACATCTTTGGCTTCTTTGGCTCTTTGCAGTGCCAGCAGGTTTGATGATGCATTAAAATTTCTTAGAAACAAAAGTTTATCCTGCATCTGCATGAAAATACCATCTACCGCCTGGAGCCTTTCGTCATCCGACATCCTTAGTTTATCTGCTGTTATAACCATTGTGAGTTCATCAAGATTTCTTACACTCTGGCTCAGAAGATTTCCATAAACATTTTCAAAATAGCTGATTTCGTGCGGACTAAAACTTCCACTTTTCACAAAACGATTTAAACCGTTTCTACTTTCCTTCACTAAAAGCATCTGAAAATTGACTATGTCCCCAACTCTTTTATAATTCTTTACAACAGGGCTCACCTGCATAAGGGCATCCAGAAAAGTTTTATGCAGGCTGAAATTTCCCTCCGACATATCTTTCACTGTTTTATAACCGCCGGAAAGCAGTTCATAACCCTTTTTCATATCGCTTAAGATCTTTTTAAACTGGGATAGTTTTTCAATGTTTAAGATGAGCTGCTGGATTTCTGCTGACTGCGCCTTTGCTGTGTTAGGAACAAAAACCAAACAGACCAGCAATATTAAAATCAATATTCTTTTCATCGCTTTTTATTTTATAATCCATAGATATTTCGTGCATTCTCGGCATCTCCTTTTTCACGGGTCTTTGACAGCGCCACTAGCTTTGCCTCATTACTGAAAGACAAACAGAAATTATAATCCTCCAGCATGGTCTTATACAAAGCGTCAATGCGCTCAATTCTCTCATTATCCTTGAGTTCCAGTTTTGAATCGGTAGTAATGACCAAAAGCTGGTCAAGAGTATCGCTGCAGTTCTCAAGCAGTCTTTCGAAAGAACGTTCGATATAATCCAGTTCATTACCATGAAACAAATCATTTCCCTTAATTTCATTGTACGTTCTTTTACAGATTTTCATTATTTGAAACTGCATCGAGAGAATTTCAGCTGTCTTATAATAATTCTTAACCTTTGGATTAATCTTCAGAAGCGAAGTAAAATAATCACCATGCAGATTCACTTCTCCCTTCTTTGCATCGCCGATAAAATTCAATCCTTTGGATACAACTGAATATCCTTTCCTAGCGTAATCCATGTAAACCTTAAGAGCAGCAATCTGCAAAAGCATTTCCTTTCTCTGCTTGCCCTGCGCCTGAATTCCTGGATGGAAAATCAATGTTCCGAGTACTATTAGAACTAGCTTTTTCATATTATTTTCTTTGAATTAGGGAATTCCGTAAAATTGTTTTACCTGATTTACATCTGCCTCTGTTTTGGCCCTCTGAAGACTGAGCATTACATTCTGCTGATTAAAAAGTGTCAGATCATCATAATTGGCATTAATCTGATCGGCAGCTTTGTTAATGATCTCGAGTCTTTTCAAATCGCTCATCTGCGTGGTAAAAGAATCCAGTACTAAAAAGATCTGGTCAATATTTTTCACGCTTTCTTCCAAAATGCCCGAATAAACCCGCTCCATATATTGGATTTCATTGTCTTTAAAATGAGTATCCTGTTGGAATAAATTCCAGGCTCTTTCATATTCCTGCACCAGTCTGGTCTGTTTTTTAGTAATATCTTTTATCCTCTGGTAATAGGTAATTATTGATTTCACCTTTGCCAGTTCTTCATAATAGCCTCTATACAGATCTTTCTGTTTTCTAGTCCAATCCGAAATTTCATCCAGTTTTAATTTAGAGAGTACATTCTCTATCTGCTTCTGTGCATTCTGAAGCCAGATAGTTTTGTTCTGAAGTTTCTGAATCCTAAGGTCAATTGCTTTAATCACTTTTTTGGTGACCGCTTTAACAATTTCGAGTATCGGCAGTGCAGCTGTCTTTTCCGCTGGTCTGGCCGGCATGCTGATTAGCAAGAGACAGATTAGGCATGTAATTATTTTTGCTTTCATTTTTTCCTTTTAATTAGTTTCCATTCCTCATATCGCGGGCCATAGCCGCGATTCCTTTTTTGATGTCACCTCCGAACTTTTGGGCATAGGCATTCATTTTCACTTTCTCGCTTTCCTCCGTTGTATAGGCCAGATATTCTTCCAGTGAAACTTCTGTCCGGTACACCTTTGAAAGCATGCTTCCCAGGGAAATAAACACTTCCTTATATTTCTTATCAGGATCATTGGCTTTATTAACCGATAGCACCAATGCCTTTTCTTTTTCGGTCAGTCCCAGCAGTTCCTGTATCTGATCAAATTTGTTCTGGTATTTGCTTTGGTCCAGCAGGATCTTGCAGTCACTGTTATTGATAATTGCCTGTTTGACAACCGGCGACGAAATAATATCTTCAACCTCCTGAGTAACTACAATGGCCTCTCCAAAGAATTTCCGCACCGTCTTGAACAAATACTTTATGTATTCGGACATCCCTTCCTTGGCAATGGCTTTCCAGGCTTCTTCAATGAGGATCATCTTACGGATGCCTTTGAGTTTTCTCATTTTGCTGATAAAAACTTCCATGATAATGATCGTTACCACAGGAAATAGAATCGGATGATCCTTGATATTATCCAGTTCAAATACGATAAATCTTTCCTTTAAAAGTTCCAGATTCGTTGTGGCATTTAACAGATAATCAAACTCTCCTCCTTTGTAATATGGGCGGAGTACATACAGAAAATTGTTTACATCAAAATCCTTTTCTTTTACCTTTTCGCCTTCCAGTATCTTTACAAAATCATCTTTCAGGAACTCGTAAAAGCTGTTGAAGCATGGGAAGAGACTGGAGTTCGACCCTAGTTTTTCATAATACAGCTGCAACGCATTTGATAATGCTACATACTCGCTTCGGTTAAAAGTTTCATCGTCTTTTTTCCAAAGTGCCAGAAGCAGTGTTTTTATGCTTTCTTTTTTCTCGGTATCCAGAATATCTCCTTCTGAAATGTAAAAAGGATTAAACCGGATAGGGTTGTTCTCATCGTAAGTAAAATAATATCCGTTGACCATATCGCAGAGACCTTTATAACTATGACCTACATCAACTAAAACAATATGGGTTCCCTGCTCATAATAACTTCTCACCATATGATTGGTAAAAAAAGATTTACCACTTCCTGAAGGTCCCAGTATAAATTTATTTCGGTTGGTGCAGATGCCCATTTTGACCGGCTCATCACTGATATCCACATGAACAGGTTTTCCAGTAAGACGATCCCCAAGTCTGATACCAAAAGGACTGAGCGAAGACCTGTACCCTGTTTCCATATTCAGGAAACATACTCCCTGCTCCACAAACGTATCAAAAGTGTCATTCATGGGAAAGTCAGCCGCGTTGCCCGGCATGCCTGCCCAGAAAATCTGAGGAGCGCCGACCGTTTCCTGCTTGGCCGCCGCATCCATCTGAGCTAATGCTGATGATACTTTGTTTTTAATATCCTTCAGTTCTTCTTTGTCTGTACTCCAAGCCAAGACATTAAAATGCGCTTTGACCGGAAGTCTCTGCTGTGATATTGCTTCGTTCAGAAAATCATTCGTTGCATCCCTGGCAATCATGTTCTCTCTGCTGTATGCCGATAAAGACTGAAGCCTTAATCTTTTACTTTCCAGCTTTTGAATTGTTTTCTGGGCGTCTTCTATAAACAGATATTGATTATAAATATGATTGCAGGATAAAAGCTGTCCCAGAGTGGATGCAAATCCAACACTGAATTTGGTTTTATCCGTGGAATAACGGTCAAAATTGATTCTTGAACCGCACAAGGCCGGCAGATCAGCCGCATCTCCAAGTGTGAAAAGCTGGCAGTGTTTATCGCCGACCGCTAAACCCTCATCGAATTTGATATCCTTAAAAACAAATGAATCTTCCCTCTCTGATAAAAAACAGTACTTTTCAATCAGTCCCAATTTTCTGCTTTCGCTTCGAAGCATATCATTTTTCATTCGCGTAAGCTTGACAAAACCGCTGTCTTCCATAATTCTTTTAAACTGTCCTGTACAGTCAATAAAATCCTGCAGCAGCTGTGCTTTCAAAGTTTCCTCCGGTACTATCGAATGCCTCAAAAGATTTGAAAAAAGGGAGCTCGAATTCTTTCTTCCCTGCGGTTTCTTGGTGAGCATTATATAGCAGGAATGATCCAAAAACGGTCTTTCATTAAAAAACCGCTCACTGCTCCTGGTCAAAAAACTACTGTCATCCCTTGTAAAATCAGCTTTGTGACTCTTTTCTAAAAACCAGTCCTGTTTGTGAAAAACACAGAATTTGGGAAGCACTTTTACAGCCTTAATCCACGACTGATGAAAAGCCTCATACTCCTGATCAGACAAAGTGAAAATTTCAGGCAGCTCCGCTTTAAATACTACTGTTACATCGCCCTGCTTTGATAAAATACAGTCATGTTCCACTGCCATGATCGGCAGTAAATCTTCCATCCTCTTCTCCATCTCCTTTTCATTTTCATTATTAACGTCCTATAGCTATATTTTAATAAAAACAGCCCTGCTGTAAACTTTGATACATTTTGGAACCTGTTTTTTGGCCAGTGCCTTCATCATCCCGTATTCTCCGTACTGGTTACTCATTTTGTATATTTTAAAAACAAGAAAAGTGCCAGCAATCCCGATAAAAGCAACACACAATAATGAAGGCAGTCCAATAATGTACATTATTGCAAAAAGAATCATAAGCGATACAACACCGCCTCCCAAATACCATATGTACTGGGCTTTTAAGCCTTTAAATTCTATACTCTGATTGATTCCTTTGTTGATCTGGTAAACACTGTTACTCATAATATCTCGTGTTTAAATCCCGAAGAAGGATTTAATAACTGTGGCTACCACCACTAAAAAAACACAGCTGCCAAACCATGCCGCTGCTACTTTACCTGTATCGGGATCCCCTGCATTCCATTTCTGGTAGACTTTCACTGCCCCGATTAATCCCAGTATAGCGCCCACCGCATACATCAGTTCGGTGCCCGCATCAAAATAGCTTCGAACCTTCTGGTTGGCTTCATTGATTCCTGCCACGCCGTCCTGGCTGTAGACAGCAGTACTAAAAAACAACACAAGCAGTAACGAAGCACCCATTTTTTTTACCCTTCTCCAGAAACTTTTTAATTTCCAATTCCATCTTTTCATCTTCATTTTTTATTAAATTGTTACTTGAAATAAAAAAGCAGAGAAATACCGCTGTTTCACTATCTATTTCCTTGTCACTTCCGCCATACCGCACTAGACTGAACAGGGGGATCCTCTGCTTAGTTTTAATTTTCTTCTTCCCACAAGCTGTTCATCTCCGCATGGGTCAACAGCAGTTCAGGATATTTGGCGCTTTCCAAAACAGCAAGTGAATTGATTTTCTCCCGCAGCGCCGACTGCTTTACAAAAGGATATTCCAAGAGAATAAAACGAATGTAATTTTTGAATGCCGCTTTGGATAATCCTCCGGTATCACTTTCAGTAAATACGGTCAAAATCTTATTATGCAATTCCTCTGCATCTTCCAGTGTACTGAAAGATTCCCTGAATTCAGAAAACGGTCCTGGGCGAAACTCCTCTTTGGGAGAAGAAGCTTCAATCTTCTTTTTAAAAAGATCCCGGACATTTTTCCGGTAGTATTTGAAAATAACGTAACCGTACCATGCCAAAACGAAAAGAGCCGCTGCAGTCAGGTAACTGCCCCATGAAATATTTGAAAGCATAACTATATCTTTAAAGATTAAACATTAACACCTAAAATCCCAAATGCATTCTGATTGTATTACACCGCAAAGAAACAGCAGATACAGTCCTGCTACAAGTACAACTTTTCCTGTACCTTTTTGTACCCTGGTACGTTAAACGGTCTGAAAGCTTGCGTAACTGCCCGAAGTCTTTGAAAGGCAGCATAAAAAAAGCCCCTGACAGCACTTTTTGCTTTCAGGGGCATCATGGTGTATGAGCTTATTTTATTTTGATCTCATTGCTTTAATAAGTTTTGCATTCCTTCTGTCCGCTCTGGAATTCTGAAGCGATAGTACAGCCCAGATTGCTGCCGGAATCCATCCGATCAGCGTAATCTGAAGTACAAGACACAGCAGTGCTGTCAAAAGTTTTCCTCGCAGCAAAAAGGACAGCGATGGAAGAAATATAGCGATTAAGGTCATCATAGTTTTTTAGTTTAAGTAATGTTAAACAATTTAAAGTGCACAATTTAAAATCCCCGTGAATTATTAGTCTGCAATTGACGTATTTGTTTCAATGCATGCAGTATTACTTCACAATTTAATACGACCTGATTTTTTTAATCATTTTCTCCAGGGTCATAATGGCTATGTTTTTATCATTCTCTTCGGCATTATAGGACTTGCTTCTGACGGAGTGATAAGACAAATCTCTTTTAAACGCGGTGGACAGATGAGGCACTATTCTTTGAAAAACAAGGCTCATGGATCGGGATTTCACCACCCGCGCTTCATCGGCTGCCCGCAGAATAATACCAATCTGATCCGCAGAAAGATCACATTCCAGCTTATTTTCCGTTTTATCCTGCGCCGCCGTTCCTCTAGACGAAACAGCTAAAAGTTCCAGCTGCCTCTCCAGATACTGTGCCTCATGGACAAACCAGTTTCCCAGTACCGTTTTAAGATGCTGTGTCCCTGCCTTAAAAAAAAGCTTCTCATCGCAATAAATCTGATGGAACTCCTTGCTGTAATAAGAAAGCAGGCTCAGTTTCCCCGATAATTCCTGCTCTGTCACGAGTTTTGAAACCAAACGCTGGGTCAGCAGCTCTATATAAGCGGCACTGTTGAAATTCAGTCCTATGAGCACATGATCGAGCATGGAAAAAATTCCATTTGCTGCTCCATTATCGGCCTGTTCCAATTCATTTAAAAGTGCTCGTTCATACAGCAGCTGGCGGAATGTTATCCTGGTTCTGTCCTGCAGTGAAAGGGACAATTTGAGCTCCTTAATCACCACATGTAAAACCCGCTGCACTTCCTCACTTTGCACTTTCCTCTTCTGAATGCTTTTTAATTTCAACTGCTGTTCCTTTCTGGACACCAGCAGATAGGTTATCGGCACCCTCTCATCTAAACTCAAATAATTGGAAAACCGTTTCTCTAAAAATGACAGCAGATCGTCCAAGCATTTGACTACAGCCTCAAAAGCAGTCGCTAACAAAGGCTTCTGAAATGCACTGCATTTATGGCTGTCCATTATCGTATCGAGCAGGAAGATCAGCGTGGAATGATACTTTCTTACCAGAAGACGGATCTGCCTCTTTCGTCTGAGACCGAAAATTTCATTTTTAATCCGAACCTGAATGCGGCTGGATTCTTTTGCGGCATGCTCTGAAATAACAGCCAGTTCATCTTCTGACAACCGGCTTAGATCGGTTTTATTGGAATTAAAATGCACCAGTACCAGCGTATCAAGCCATTCTAAAGGATAATTATTGTTCATCATTTTCATTTTTAATTGCAGTTAACAGTTAAGACTAACGACTCTTAAATTTATAGGCAGCATTTGAACGAAATTCTGACGGCGTGCATGACATCCATTTTTTAAAAAAGATGCCGAATGTGGTGGGGGAACTGAATTCAAGTTCCTCGGCAATTTCAGCAATGCTGTAATTAGAATCTTCCAGCATTTGCAGCGCTTCAGTCAGGACTGCTTCTGTTATCATCTTTTTGGCAGTCTTTCCCACAGCTTCCTTCACCGCCCTGTTCAAATATTCCGGAGCCACATAAAGTGCCCCAGCATAAAATTTGACAGTATGATGTTTTCGGCAGTGAATGGACAGAACAGTTAAGAGCCGCGCTGTCAGTGCCTCCGATTTTGACACATATAGACCCGATGAAGTAATATATCTGGAATAAATGTACCTAAGTTCAAAAAACAGCAGATCAGAACTTAATCGATGCAGTTCCGATTCAAAATCGCCTGTCAGCCGATTCTCCCCTTCAGTATAAATCAGCCTGCAGATTAAAGACAGTACCAGATAATCAATGGAATCAAGATGTACTTTTACAGGCTGATTTCCATAGAGGTAAAACAAGCTGCTCCCTTTATTGTATTGAAATCCCTGCACTTGTTTACCGGAAGAAAATCTAATTAAAAAAAACTCGAGCTTATCTCCTGCTTCTACCTGCCCACACACCAATTTTTCGGGCAGGATGATTAAATCATTAGGCTCCAGGTCAAAAACATTTTCTCCAGTCCGTATTTTAAATCGCCCGGACTTCATCAGCACTGCTGCAGGATAATGAAGCGTAAACTTTTCATCTGCAGGAGTCTTAGCAATATACTTTTTAACCCTGTAAACGGCAGCTCCTAAAAAAGGAAGCGTATTCATCTCGTTGTTAATCAAATCTTTCAGCATAGATTCATCTGATTGAAAGACAGCTTAAAAGAAACTGCTCGTGTTACTCATTAAACCTGTTTTTTACGGCAATGTAGAACAGTCCATAAAGATTAAGCAGTACTGTAATATAGACCAGGTAGAAGGTAAATCTGGCATGCACGCTTATCATAGCGCCATAGATTCCATCAAAGATAAAAAGAGCCATAATGAAGCCGAGACTCAACAGATTAAAAAACACCAGCAGCACAAGTAAAACAGTCGGCAGTTTCATTTAAACTATCATTGTTTTAATTTAAATAACGGTGTACAGAAAAGCAATTATAGAAATAATCGGCATTTCATTGGCTTCAAAGAAAGGACTTACAGGTTTCCCTCCTACATTGGTCTCCCAATCCCTGTCTTTGCGCTCGTCAGCAGAATAGAGAGAATATCTTGAAATAGCAGCTACTGTGAGGATCGTTTCCATTTCCTCAGATGAAAAAACAGTATCATTGAGCACTTCTTGCTCATACTGCGTAATGTAGTCATAGGTTACGCTGAATTCTTCCTGCCTCTCCACTATAAGCTGCTGTAGAAAGCCGATCAAATTGTTCTTTGCATAGGCCTGCAGCGCACTGCCCTGAACAATTAAGAGCATACTGTTATCAGGATCCTCCATGATGGATTCTACCATTTCGTCTGTAAATGGTATTAACCGGCCTGTCTGGTTTTCTTTTCTCAATATCTTTTTAGAAACATGCCTGATCTCATTGGAAAGCGCTGCGACGGAATTCGGGGCCTGATGATTTTGATAGTAAAAATACAGCTCATCATAAATTTTCTTTCCTTTGGCATCAAAGGGATTAGAAGTATTAGCTGGATACTGTCCCTGCGTATGATCTCCTGGAGCAGATCCATTTGCCGCATTGTCAAAATCTTCATCAGCGGAACAAGAAACAAAAAAAACAGAAGTGATGATGCATAATAAAATGGTTTTCATGATTTGAATGGTTTGAAGATAAATGGGAATGTCTTCCCAGTTCCTTTCATCCGGATAAGCAGAACTTTTATCCGGCACCCTGCCGGACATTTTGCTTTTGAATTCAAGACAAAACTATTCTGCTTAAAAATCTCCTGCAACCTTATATCTGCGGATTTTCGTCAATTACACTATGGATTTTCGAGAAATCCATAGTACTTTTTTTATCAATAGTCCGTTATTATCCAATCGTTTATGTTATTTTTATAATAATTTAAGGTAAAACAATTCATACATATTTAATTAGAAGTTCAGCGTTGTCCCAGTTTAATTTCCATTAATGCCCTACCAATGAATACAAAGAACCTACTTTTATTAATGCTGCTGTTTTCTTACTCGGCATCTGCCCAGAAAAACAATTTTAAGATACCGGATTCACTAAAGAAAAGAAATTACGAATACCTGGATGATCAAATTTACGATTTCAGAAAGGACAGTGTCCGGGCATCAGTATATGCATATGCCCTTCTGTACAAAGCCAAATCAGAACAGAACTGGAAGGAAATTGTAAACGGCTATCAAAACCTGCTGCATATGTCTCCCTTAAAACTGCGAATTGTGTATGCCGACAGCATGATTTATGCGGCAAAAAAATCAAAAGATAATGAACTGATCGGCAGTTCCTACCTTAGTAAGGGAATTGTATATTACAGTCAGAGGATCCAGGATCAGGCAATGGATAATTATCTTACCGCAAACAGCTATATCTCAAAAACCAGCAATCCATATTTAATCCATAAGGTGAAATACAGCATTGCCCAGACTAAATTTTATATCGGATTTTACGATGAGGCAGTCTCACTTCTGCAGGAGTGCATCCAATATTACAAAGACCAACACCCAAGGCCTTATCTGAATTCGCTGCATTCCCTTGGGCTGTGTTATAACAAACTTGGCAATTTCGGCAGGTGCTCTGAAATAAACGCTCTTGGAATCTCGGAAAGCAAAAGACTGAAAATTGAAGAAATGACTCCTTACTTTATTCACTCGGAAGGCATCAATGAATACTTTAAGAAGAATTACGGAGCATCCATCCAAAATATTGAATCCTCCATTGAAGCCATTAAAGAAAATAGTGACGCTGCCAATGAGGAAGTAGGATATTTTTATATTGGCAAAAGTTACTGGGCGCTGCATCAGAAAGAAAAAGCATTGACTTATTTCCAGAGAGTGGATAAGATTTTCAATGAGAAAAAAATATTGAGACCCGATTTAAGACAGGCTTTTGAGCTGATGATCACTTATTATAAAACCAAAAAGGATTTTAATAAACAGCTGTACTACGTTGACCAGCTGCTTAAAGCGGACACCCTGCTGACAGAAACCAATAAATATATAGTGGGAAAAATCCATAAGCAGTATGATACAAAAGAACTTCTTCTTGAAAAGGAAAGAATTACAAGGGACAATGAGAAAATGGCGGCAGAACTGCACTGGGAGAAATATTACGACTGGATATTTGCAGGCGTTATTTTACTGCTGTTTATCGTACTGCTTGCAGTTACATATCATTATCAAAAAATTAGAAAAAAATATAAAAAGAATTATCAGCTGCATATCGAAGAACAGCAGACAGCTAAAGATAAGCCAAAAGCAGCAATAACAGAAAAAGTTCCGATCCAAAATATAAATTCCGAAACAGTTGCTGTACTTTTAAAACATTTCGAAAATTTCGAAAAGGATAAAAAGTTCCTTGAAAAAGACTGGAACCTCAGCAGTCTGTCTGCAGCCTTTAAGACCAATCCAAAGTATGTCTCCAATATCCTGGAACATTTCAGAACGAAAGGCATTACTGAATATATAAACGGCCTTCGAATTGATTATATCGTCAACCTGCTGCAGACAGAATCGAAATTCAAGCATTACACTTATGAGGCACTGGCAAAAGAAGCAGGTTTCAGCACCACCGAACGCTTTAAAAAAGCATTTCTAGCCAAAATGGGATTCTCCCCGTCGTTCTTTATCAATAAGCTCAAAAAAGAAAAAATTTAACTGCTTTACAAAAATAATAGTAGGATATGATTTGTAACCTTTTACTTTTGCCCTGTAATTTTAAAAAACAGAAAACATGAAAGAGTTAATAGCAAAAATCAATGCTGACATCGAAACATTCAAAACTGAATCTGAATCATTGTCGGAAAAAGGAGTTAAAGCTGCAGGAGCCAGAGCTCGTAAATCAACATTAGAAATCGAGAAACTTTTGAAAGAGTTCAGAAAAGTTTCGATACAGCTATCTAAAAAATAAATGCTTTACTTTACTTAATCAGCCTTTCATATTTCTAAAAAGCTTTTTTGATTCTATTAAACTTGTAATTGGCTGTTGAATTATCTTATTCCAATGACTCATATTTTTCGATTGCACTTCTGAACTGTGAATCACACTCATCGGTAAAAGACTTTTTATTGCTAATTAATTCTGTAAATTTTTCAAAAATACTTTTGTAAACGATCTGATGAGCTTTATGTCCAATGTTCTCTTCTTCATAAAGATCCATTTCAAAATTATTTAACACAGAGAGTTCAAGTAAATTCATCAAATCGTCTTTGGAAATTTTATCTATTTCAATCCATTGATCAACTTGATCTTTTTCTTGCTTAAGGAAATAACCTTTGTTACTTTCAATTTTTAAGTATTTCATATGCTTCGGTTCTACGTTTATTATATTCATTATCGCCTGCCTCAAGGCAGTTCAACATTATTTCAAAATTGTTTAACAATTCTCCGTTTACAGATTTTAAACTTTTGTCTGATGGATGCCCAGAGAAAGTTTTATATACAATTTCACCATGTACAATTTCTCGCTTAGTGCAAGCGACGTGATTTGGTTTGATCGATGCGCCAACTGTACTATTATGTGTAACAATAATTACAGGGATTGATTTCGAAATATCTCTTAGTAGGGCATTAACTTCATTTTTTAGAAAAATGTTATCGAAAGATGATTCTGGTTCATCAATTAATAACATTTCATATTTTAATGCATCATTAATTTCATGCAGTAAATTAAATTCCGATCTTTCACCACCAGAAACGGCAAACCCTAATTTATTCAATGTTTTATATTCAATGTCAATAAAAAATTTATATAGTTCAGTTTCTTCAATGTCCAAACTTTGTAATGATTTCAAATATTTAAATGGCGAATCATAATGTGAAAAAGCACCAATTAAAGAAATTTGTCGTCTGCAAACTTTTTTTAGGTGTGTAGCACTTGAAAACCTTTTAGCAGAAGCAACAATTTTGAATCCTCTAATTTCTTTTCTATCTATTTCTTTTTCTTCTTTGAGATAGTTTACAATTCGATTAAATTTTTTTACTTTTTCTTTTTCAGTCATTACCCTATAAAAGTCTACTTCTTCTGGTACTATAGATGAAGTTCTAAAACGTAATTCATCTTTGATTTTCGAAATGAGATTATTGATCCAATCCTTTTTTAAATTTTGTTCTTCAATCTTTAAATATTCTTTCATTAAATCTCTTTCTAACGATTCTAATGATTTTTCGCTTAGATGTTTATTAATTATCTCTTTGTATTCCGTATTTTCTTTTAAACTCTTAGTTGATGAAATCAAGTTCTTTAATCCAACTAAATCTTTTTTAGAAAATAAATTCTCACCAAACAATTTAGTGTTCGAATAGGCGTCTGCTTTTTCATTATCCGAGGCAAATTTTAAAAGTGAACTTAAATATTTTTCAATATCATTTTCATTTTGTTTTACATCAATATTCTTAACTGAATCTACAACAAATTTAAATTCAGTTAGAAATTCTTCCGCTAAAGTACTATGTCGTCGTGAAAGCAATTCTTCAAATTTTTGTTCGTCATTCTGCAATAGTGAAAACTGTTCAATAAATTTTACATTTTCATGATTGTTGTATATTTTCTCAAGTGTTACAGTTTTGCCTGTCGAACGTTCTCCTAGAATAACATTTAGCCCAGTTGACAATAATAATCCATCGTCAGTCGCTTGGAAAAACTCATTTCCTTCCTCTCTCGTTAAAAAGACTTTTTGTTTATCAGTTAAGCATGACTTGATTCCGGTTAAAGTTATTTCTTCCAAGTCAACATATGTTTGTTGCGTTGAAAAATTAGTTAGACTAGAAAAATATCGAGAATCACTGAAAATGACTGGGACTAAACTTTCAGGGTCTTTAATACAACTTCTAAACTTTTTATAACTTGATACTTCTCCAGCGCTAATGAGAGTTTTTATTTGCGTAATAATTTCGGGCCTTACAATTGGACCTTTTTGATAATGAGGAATGAGCAAGTATTTATCGAGAGAGGTAAAAATTTCATTAAATTGATCGAGAGTTATTGAATCGTCCTTAGTTTTAATTAATGCAGTTACACGATCACACTTCTTTGCAAAATCATTGATTTCAGATAAATCTTTGTTATCAGCAATTAACAGCAAATGCCCTCTTTCTAAATCAATCTCAATTCCTGGAAAAACTGTTATACCAATTTCTTTGACAATTTCATTATATTGTTTGAAATCAAAGACATTATGATTTGTTATCGCAATTGCGTCAATTTCTAATTTTTTAGAATACTCTATTAACTTTGAAAGATCAAAGTCAAATGGCTTATCGCTTACTGTAGCTATTGTATGGATATGCAAGTCAATTTTTTTCATAGTTCAAATGTTGATATAATTAAAGCCAAATGGTTAGCCTTACCATATAATGGCTTACTAATGTATTATTTCAGACAGCTTTATGCTATTGTAAGCTTTAACCAAACTTACAGAACCACATCCACTTTTATTTACGGTTTTCCATTATATGATTTATTAATGGCAAATTAGTTTTTTAATAAATAAAACGACACAGTATAAATACCCATTTTTGAATTATAAATGCGGCATAAAAAAAGATGCCTAAGCATCTGTATCTAATGTAGTTTTCTAAATTTTAACCAGTCAAATTTGGAATTGAGTAGTTTTTTTTTCTAGTATGTAAAGCTATTACTTTAGACAAATAGATCCTTTATATCAACTTTTAAGGCTTTTGCAATTATGGTTAAAGTTTTGACTGTTGGATTTGTTTCACCTCTTTCAATTCTACTAACCTGATTTTCCGACATACCAATTTCAACAGCTAACTTAGCTTGGGAATAATTAGTCTTTTCCTCCCTAATTTTCCTTATAGTAGCTCCAAGTATAATTTGTACCTTATTTATTTCTTTTTCTTCCACAATATAAATTTGCAGTATAAAAAAATATTAATCCCACACATATATGTGTGGTTGTGATTTTTTTTTATTATATTTGTTATTGAATTTATATATTTGCGATTCTTCACATAAAATATTTGAAGCATTCGCTTAGAATCTCGACTTGAAAACTGGAAATTTAAAAGGAACGAGAGGACAAGTAAGATGCTCACGCCTATGGCGTGGGCTCACTTATTGTTCCTCGGTATTTCCAGTACCTCAAGTCAATAAGCTGAGTTCTGCGCCTTTTTTATGCTCACAACTCACTTATTATTCTAAGTAAACATTCTTCTTATTTTTTAAGTTTCGCGTCTAAAGTAGAACCTTTTAAAACTATCATTGCCTGTGTATTAAAAATCTTCATTTATGACTATTAAGCCGTTTACTTAATGCATAAAAAATGGCCCTCTACTTCGTCGCCAAACAACCATAGAGGACCTACAGCTAATCAAATTCTTATTTAACTAACCAATCCCAATATTATGAATTATTTTTCATTTTACAAGGATGGAAAAGCTCTTTATTGCCTAATTTTTACTGGCTTATTGCTGTCTTTTTCATCATCTTCAGCCAACAGCTTAAAACGGCATTTCAACATTTTCTACCAGCAGCAGCAAGTTCAGGGAACTGTCAGCGATGGTGAAAATCCACTTCCGGGAGTTTCCATTTCTGTAAAGAATAAATCAAACATCAATGCAGTTACAGATTACAATGGACAATTTTTTATTAACGCTTTGCCCACTGATACACTCATTGTTTCTTTTTTAGGGTTTAAAACACTTCATATTCCTGTTACAGCCAGAAGCAAAATTAGCATTATACTCCCGTATGATACTACAACACTTCAAGAGGTTAAGATAAATGCTGGCTACTACACTGTAAAAGAAAGCGATCGAACTGGTAACATTTCACGCATAACATCTAAAGATATACAAACACAGCCTGTGTCTAATGTTCTTTCCGTGATGCAGGGACGTATGCCTGGAGTAAACGTAACTCAAAACACAGGAATGCCCGGAAGTGGCTTTACAATTGAAATCCGCGGAAAGAACAGTTTAAGAGCTGAGGGAAACAATCCACTTTATATAATTGACGGAGTACCATATTCCTCACAAAGTATAGGAAGCACCTTTACATCATCAAATATGCCTGCTGAAAACAGTCCGCTAAACAGCATCAACCCAGCCGATATTGAAACAATCGAAGTTTTAAAAGATGCTGATGCAACTGCAATTTATGGTTCCCGGGGAGCTAATGGCGTTGTGCTGATTTCAACAAAAAAAGGTGTAGAAGGCAAAACTTCATTTTCTGCCTCGTATGTATACGGACTAGGAAGAGTAACTCGTTTTAAAGATGTCTTAGAAACACCAGAATACTTAGAGATGCGCCGTGAAGCTTTTGCGAACGATGGTCTCACGCAGTATCCTGCAGCTGCTTATGATGTTAACGGCACGTGGGATCAGAATCGAAATACAGACTGGCAGAAAGAATTAATCGGTGGTCTAGCTAATTATACTAATTTACAGGCTTCGATTTCAGGCGGGTCTTCTCATACAAATTTTTTACTAAGCGGAAATTATTCCAGAGAAACTACAGTCTTTCCCGGGGATTTTGATTACGTTAAAGCGGGTGGACATTTGAATCTGAATCACGAGTCTGAAAGCAAGAAGTTCAAAATTAATTTCTCAGCGATATATACAGCACAATTTAGCAGTCTGCCGTCTGTTGATCTGACGCAGATTTCGACCAGATTGGCACCAAACGCACCTGCCCTTTATGATGCTTCTGGAAATCTTAATTGGGAAAACAACACTTTTGCCAACCCTGTCGCACCTTTAGAAGGAGAAACAAAAGGCACCACTTATGACCTGCTGGCAAATGCATTGTTATCATATGAACTAGGCTCCGGTTTTACTATCAGCAGCAGTTTTGGTTTCACTGACCTACGTCAGGAACAGCTGAATTTTCAGCCCCATACCATTCTGAATCCCTTCTTTGGCCTTGGAAGCGAAGCTTCGTCACTCTATACCAATCTTATAAACAGGACTTCCTGGATTGCGGAGCCACAGTTAACGTATAAAAACAGTTACGGCAAAGGGGTTGTCGAAGTTCTTATTGGTACTACCTTCCAACAACAGAAGGGAGATCGCCAGCTAAATTATGCAACAGGATTTGCCAGCAATAGCCTTATGGAAAATCCTTCCTCTGCTTCAACCTTTAGAGTTGTGAGCAGCGATCAGAACTTATACCGATATAATGCCGTCTTTACAAGAATAAATTTTAACTGGGAAGGAAAATATATCCTTAACCTAACAGGAAGACGCGACGGTTCAAGCAGATTTGGGCCGGGAAGGCAGCTTGCAAATTTTGGCGCCATAGGAACAGCATGGGTTTTCAGCGAAGAAAATTATATAAAAGAGAATCTTGGTTTCCTAAGTTTTGCAAAAATACGGGCAAGCTACGGAACAAGCGGTAACGACCAGATAGGAGATTATCAATTTTTAGACACATACAGCACTTCTGGACTTAGTTATGCAGGGATATCAGGATTACAGCCAAGCAGGTTGTTTAATCCCAATTTTGGATGGGAAACAAACCTGAAATTTGAATCAGCGTTAGAAACCGGTTTTTTAAACGATAGAATTTTTACGACTGTTTCATGGTTTACCAATAAATCATCTAACCAGCTTGTAGGTGTGCCTCTTCCCGGAACCACGGGTTTTCAATCCATACAGGCTAATCTTGATGCGGTGGTTCAAAATAAGGGCATAGAATTTACAGTCAGAACGCTGAATCTAAAATGCGGGCAATTCAGCTGGACCACAAATTTGAATTTTACCAGCATTAAAAATAGGTTGGTTTCTTTTCCTGGACTTGCTGTCTCAACTTACAAAAATCAGTATGTAATCGGCATGCCTCTTACTATTCTAAAAGTTTATCAGTACACTGGCCTTGATCCTGCAACAGGAATATATCAGTTTAAAGATGTTAATGGCGACGGCGTTTATACTGCGGCTGATGACAAACAGACAATAAAAAACCTCAACCCTAAGTTTTACGGCGGACTGCAAAATCAGTTCCGATACCGTAATCTGGATCTCGATTTTTTGCTTCAATTTGTCAAGCAGGAGAATTTCAATGAAAATTATGCCAATCCGATGCCTGGTACAATGTCTAACCAGCTGTCAGGAGTTAGTGACCATTGGATGAATCCTGGAGATTCCGGACCTTATCAAGGATACAGCAACAGTAACAGCATAAGAAATCTGGCCAACAGCAGGTATACACAAAGTGATGCTTCGATCAGCGATGCCTCTTACATAAGACTTAAAAACATTGCATTGTCCTATCAGCTTCCAAAAGAATGGACAAAAAATTTTAGCTGCAGGCTCAGCTTTCAGGGGCAAAATGTGCTGACTTGGACTAAATACAAAGGAATGGATCCTGAATTTAAATCCGCTGGATATCTTCCTCCCCTTCGAATTTACAGCACGGCTGTCAATATAACCTTCTAACTTAACTATTATCAGATGAAAACATTTAAACTAAAAATAAAAGTTCTAATGAAACAGGCATGCTTTGCCGCATTGTTTGCATGCTGTTCCAATTTTGCTGAAGTCGACCTGCCGTCTTCACAATTAACTAGTAATGCGGTATTTCAAAATAAAGCCACTGCTGACGCTGCAATGGTTGACATTTACTCTAAAATCAGAGACCGGGGTCTGTTGACGGGGTTTCCTTCAGGGCTTTCCAGGCAGCTTGGATTATATGCCGACGAACTCCAATATTATGGCGCCTCGGGAAATGCACAGGATAATTTTTATAAAAATACACTGCTGGCTACAGGTCCGGAAATAGCAGAATTATGGAACAGCAGTTACAATCAGATTTATGCGGCAAATTTAATTATTAAAGGAGTCTCAGGTTCAGGTTCCCTTGCTGTTTCCGATTCAGCACAGCTTACCGGCGAAGCCTTGTTTGTCCGTGCCATGATGCATTTCTATCTGGTAAACTCATTCGGACCGATTCCTTATGTTACTGATACGGATTATAAAAAAAACAGCACATTGCATAAGACCCCCGAAGCTGCAGTATATAAACTCGTCAAAGAGGATATGCAGCAGGCGGCTAATCTTCTTCCTGTAAATTATGTTGGAAGTGACAGAGTAAGGCCCAACAAAGGTGCTGCTCAGGCAATGCTTGCCAGAATATGCCTTTACATGGAACTTTGGGAAGAAGCTGCAAACTATGCCTCAGCTGTTTTAAACCAAAATGAATTGTATGCCTGGCCTGTTCCTCTGGATTTAGTTTTTCTAAAAGAAAGCCGTTCCACCATATGGCAGTTAATGCCTGTGACAGCAGGCAGGAACACCTACGAAGGAAATATTAACATTTTTACGCAGGGGCCGCCACCATCGGCCGCTATTTCTTCAGAACTCATAAATGCTTTCAACAGCAAAGACCAGCGTAAAGCACATTGGATGAAAGCGGTGAGTAATGGCAGTTCAACCTGGTATCATCCCTACAAATATAAAAAACAGTCTAATACGCCAGCTTCTGTGGAATATCCCATAGTACTGCGTCTTTCAGAACAATACTTAATTAGAGCTGAAGCCCGTGCTCATTATGGGGATTTAATTGGGGCAAAAGAAGACTTAAATAAGATACGAAATCAGGCAGGATTAGAAAATACTGATGCTCATACCTCATCAGAAATAATTGATGCAGTACTCGCTGAACGCCGTCTGGAACTTTTCACGGAACATGGACACCGTTTTTTTGATCTCAAAAGAACAGGAAGGCTTAACTCGGCACTATCGTCAATAAAGCCCCAATGGAAGAATACCAGCCGTCAATTGCCGCTTCCTGAATCTGAATTATTATTGAATACCAATCTAAATCCTCAAAATGAAGGCTACTAATATATACAATGATTTTTTTACCTGGATTACCTGTTTCATTTTTTGGTTAGTAACCTGTCCCGCCATCCTGGGACAGGCCAGCCAAAAAAAAATCCTTACAACAGAGGATTATAAGCTGTGGAGTTCTATTTCTCCTGACCAGATATCAAACAACGGAAACTGGACTAGTTACCGGCTCCAGTATAAATACACTGATAATGATACACTCTTTGTACAGCACACTTCAGATCAAAGAAAAAAAATTATTTTCCCTAACGCTTTAAAAGGAAAATTTAATGGAGAAACAGATTTTGCCTGCATAGCGAAAAGCATATTTCGGTTAGTGAATCTTAATACGGAGACGCAGCTTGAAGTAGCGGGAGCAGAACGTTTTGAATTTTCATCAGATCAAAGATTCGTTGCCCTTATTATTAAAATGCCTGAAGGGAAGAAAAGACTTGAAATCAGAAATACCGATGGAAAGTTACTATCGGAGATTCCTAATATCAGCCGTTACTGCTTCGATCCCAAATTGAAAGGCATTGCGTACAGTACGGCAGATAAAAATATCTTCAGCCTCGAGCTTCTAATGTTCAGCGTTTCCGTTACAAAAAAACGACTTGCTGAAAATAGTGATGCCCCGTATCAAAATATTATATGGAAAGAAGATGCCATAGCTTTTATCCAGAATACAAAAGACGATCCTGTACTGTATAATTATGATGTGAAAAGAAAAGGGCTTCAGTCTTTAAAATCGTCGAATCTAAATTCAGCGTGTCCCAACATGACCATTTCTACTTCAGAAAATACAAATCCGCTGCATTCTGCTGACGGGTCAAAAGTGTTTTTTCGGGTGAGAGAACCTCAGGACAATGACAAACAAATTAAAGAAAATGAAGTCGAGATACGAAATTCCAGAGACAAACTTCTTTTTGACTTTCATGAATTTTCTCCATATTATACATGGTCTGATAAACTGGCGGTCTGGAATTTAAATACTAATACGGTCCGCCAGATTACCGATAAGAATTTACCAAAAGCATTTTTAAGTCCTGATTACAATTATGCTTTTCCTTATGATCCCGCTGCCTATGAGCCGCAAACTATGCAGTCATGTCCGTATGACTTATTTGCGCTGAATTTAAAAAGCGGGGAAAAGCATATAATTTTTAAAAATCACTATCCGGGCAGCACCCTTTCAGCTTCTCCTGATGGAGCTTACTTGTGTTATGCAAAGGATGGGCAATGGTGGATCTTTGACATTCGCAAAAAAAAACATACCTGCATAACATCGAAAATTCCCACTGTTTTTCGTGATGAAGACGCGGACAGACCGAAAGCGGATTCGTATTACGGACTTGGGGCATGGACCACGAATGGACAAATTATACTATATGACACATACGACCTATGGTTAATTTCTATGGACGGAAAAATCAAAAGAAGACTGACTACTGGAAGGGAAATTCAAAAAATATTCAGGATCAAACACCTCGATAGTGAAATAACCTATGGCGATATGGAATTTAAAAAATACATCGTTGATCCTGCCAAAGGTATCCTGATGTCAACAGAGAATAAAGAGACAGGCGCCAGTGGTTTCAGCTGCTGGGAACCAAAATCCGGAGTTAAGGAACTGGTATGGAGAGATAAGAAAGTGTCACATATAAGTAAAGTCCAAAATAAAATGGTCTACCAATATCTGGAACAGAATTTCACAAGCCCGCCCAGATTGATGCTTTATGACAAGAGCGCTAAAGAGATTGTGCAGACAAATAAACAGCAGATTCATTACCACTGGGGCAGAAATGAGCGAATAGAATATACAGTAAACAATAGAAAAGTAAAAGGGGTTTTATTCTATCCTGCAAATTATCAGCAAGACCAGCAGTATCCCATGATTGTGTCTATTTATGAGCGCCAGTCCCACCGATTAAATAACTACGAAAATCCATCTCTGCTGTCTGAAGACGGGTTTAATGCCACTAATTTTACGATTCAGGATTATTTTGTACTATTTCCCGATATCGTATATGAATTCGGTAATTTACGGGAATCTGTCACTAAAAGCATACTTGCGGCAGTTGATTCCGTAGTACAGAAAGGAAATGTAAAGCCTAACAATATAGGAATAATCGGGCATTCCTTCGGCGGTTATGAGACCGATCTGGTCATTACTCAGACTGACCGGTTCGCAGCAGCGGTAGCTGGGGCACCTTGGACTGATCTGGTCAGCACCTATCTGTATATCGGACCATTATTCCGCAAGCCTAATTTCTTTAGAACGGAGAACCACCAGATCAGAATCGGAAAATCCCTGTATGAAGATATGCCAGCTTACCTGAACAATTCTCCTGTGCTTTTGGCCGGAAATGTAAAAACGCCGCTTTTAGGATGGGCAGGAGAAGAAGACCGACAGGTTCATTCCCTTCAGAGTAAGGAATTTTATCTTGCGTTAAGACGATTAAACAAAGAGCATACGCTTCTTATTTATCCTAATGAGGAACATCAAATCAACAGCAAAAAAAATGCGGTTGACTTAAGTAGTCGGATAATGAAATGGTTCGACCATTACCTAAAAAACGGCATTCAGGAAGATTGGATGAAGGCTGACTATAATCGTTAATATAAAAATACCGCGGTATCTTAATAAGATACCGCGGTACTTTTTTCCGCTGATGCGTTTTATTCGAATTTTTTAAGCGGAGTGATACAATTGCTTTCTTGTCCGTGTAACACCATGTTGTCATCATCTGGAGCGGTACATATTACAGTACCGGCATCGTCGCAATCAGCCACATAAGAACAGGCAGAAGAAGGAGTTAAACGTGCGTAACCTGGGATAGGTGCCGCTTTATCAGCTCTTAAAGAACTTGTACCAGCAGCACTTGCTAATGCAAATGCAGCAACTGCCATTGGCAGACCGATTTTTAAAACATTTAATTTCATAATAATATAATTTTATGATTAATGATCTACTCTTTTTTACAGGTTTTCGATCAAATCCCTGCTACTTGGCCAATAGATTGTCTGTATTTATTGTATGATATTTAGAAGTGATCTGTGCATCGATTTCATATCGAATGATCTGATTGCCGATCAGTACATACAGCTGGTCTTCGTACACCAAAAACTCTTTGATTTTTTGATCATTCAGATTAATGATAGTAAAACTTAAAAGATAGCTCTTCTGCGAAAGATCATACACATCAATTATGCTTGTTCTTTCCCACATTATGTCATCTTCGTAGAGACCAGGCACAGCAGAATTAACGAACAGCAGATTCTTGTAAACAGCACTTCTTTTATTCACGAATAAGGGCGGTTTTGAGAATTTTCGCTGCTTGTGTTTTTTGTCTTTAGCGATGCTTAATTTCGCTTGGGTTATGGTATCGATAGTGTTGCCTCTGCCTATAATCCTCAAATTTGTATCGGCAATTGTAAATTGATTGCGGTAAGCATACAGATACACTATCTTATTCATTCCCTTACTGAAGAGCAGCTGTCCGTCGGTATCAAATACACCGTCAAACTGCTTCTGCAGGATATCCGGATTTAAAATAGTCTTTTTATTATACCCCGTCTGGATGACTCCCAGTATATTTTCTCCCGTTATTTTACTATTTGTAACTACTGCAATTGAGGATGAATCAACTGCAAGGGCCGTTGTGAAATACTCTCCCTCTTTATATACCATTTGCGCCTTCCAGTCGGTTGTTTTTCCTCTAAAGACGCAGGGAACAGTACCGTCTGTGACAAAAAAGTACGGTGCTGCCACACTTACTTTAACTGCCCTAAAGGGCAGATCTTTACGGTCTAAATTAATTATTCCCTGCTGTGTCCAGATTAAATTCTTGTTAAGTATCGTAACACGAAGAGGCGCGGTTAAATTTCCAAGGTAAATATGAGAACTGTCAGCACCGGCAATATAAAAAGAATTGAATTTCAGGTCTGCTACTGCTTCCTGGGTGATGGGCGAATGAGGAAATCGTCTGGTCAGTTTGTTATGATAATGGACGATATTTTCAGAAAGCATAAATAACACTACAACGATGCTGCTGCCACTAAGGGTTATGATGGAGAACAGCCCTGCCAGCTTAACTGCCTTCAAAAAATGATTGCTCACTTTAAATCTGCTTTTATACAGAACAATTGCAATTGCGCCAAGACATACAAATACAATGTTAAATATCATATGAGATTTCCAGTCCAGTTTTTCCAGAACGCCGCCGCAGGAACAGGGTACAAAAGAGGTATAGTTCAGTATTATAAAAATATAGACCGTAAACATAACCATTAATCCATAAGCAGAGAAAAGTCCTGCCAGCTTGTATCTGGGCAACATCAGCATTATACAAATCAGGAATTCAGTTACCGGTACCAGCACTGCGATCCAGTCCGAAAAAGGACTCAGCAGAGGAGACTGCCCAAGCTGAATTTTGAAATGCTGGAAATCCAATAGCTTGCTTGCTGCGGCATAAACAAACAGCACCACATACAGCAGGCAGATGAATTCAATTATACTATTTCTTATTTGAGGTTTGAGATCCATAGCGGTTGGTGGATTAGAAATAAAACGTAAAATGATTCAAAAAGAACATAAACAAATGTAAATCAACACTTTCACACAAAACCTATCGAAATCAGGCAAAAATTCTTCCAAAACAGATATAATGCATAAAACCTTCTAAAATAAAAGCGCGCGGTAAATCGGCTAGATTTGCAGCGCACCCGGCATTAAAAATACAGGCAGCCTAAACTGCCTGTATTCAGTTTTGACAAAAATCAATTCTGCACGACATAAGAACTAAAGCCCCTGACTGCAAAATCAAAGCATAAGTCAAAAGCGGTCTGACCTCGCAGCTGCGCCGTTCCTCCCATCAGAATGGAAGAAAGTTTTGCTTCGTCATTCTTATACTTTCTCACATTCTGAAAATAACCCGTCACGCCATTGTAAGCACCGAATACCGTTCCTTTGGTCGTATCAGTCTGTTGTGTAGGATGGCTCATTGCATACTCAAAGGCATTGTCAACCATATTATTAAAACAGGCGGATAATTCCTCGTTTCTTCCCTCTTGCAGTTTTTTCAATACTTCCCTGCCTGGCGCCATAGCATGCTGGATAAGTTTCTTAACCTCCTTATCGGATATGCGGGTCTTTGACCAATAATTAAAAATGGCTTCCAGACTGCCCGCCAATGTATCAGAAATACCCATAACTTTATGCGCCTGCTCGAGGCGGTCTTTAGCATTTGACGTATGACGGATGCGCACCGTTTGGGTTTTAGACTGCATCGCAGCATTCAGTGTATTGGCACATACTATGCGGACCGGCGTAAAAGCTGCTGTAATACTGCCGCTTCCGTCATGCGAGGTAGTCAGGAAAAGATACTTTTCAATCAGATCCTCCTTCCCCACTCGGATGTAATCAGGCAGTTTTGCCGTGATAAAGATTTTCGCGCCATTTCCCAAAGCGCCAGCGGTTTCATACAAGATTCCGTCACCGCCCACTATGCTGTCAAAAAAAGAAAAAGCATCCCTGTTCTGTACAATATGGTAATCTTTACCTACCACACCCAGCACCGTATCGTTATCGGTGCGCACGGTACTGCAGTAATCTGGAATATCAAGCTTTCCTGCAGTGATAAAGTCCTGCGTTACAATTGGAGAAGAAGGTGTAAAAAGCCTTCTTTTCTCCACTTCAAAATCCAATCCTGCATGCGCTATTGCTTCGGCGCTTGTAGGGTAGTCTTCCACTATCAGCCCAAGATTGTGCCACGGTTTTTCCTTTACACTGAAAAAACTGTGTCGCTGGGTCTGTTCATTATAATAAATTTGATGTGCCATGATTTCTGATTTTTAAAGTTAAACATCCAATTAAAAAGGCACTTCCTCTCCAGCCTTATCTTTCCCGTTCTTAACAGCAGTACTGCTGTTCCCTTTCTGTACACTTCCAGCCTTTTCCTTATCAGCAGCTTTATCACTGCTTCTTTTTGCAAAAGCAATAATATTTATTGCATTAACATGAAAATCAATGCTGCCTATCGGATTTCCCTCGCTGTTGATATACACATGCATACCCAGTCTGCCATTTAAAAGCACGACCGCTCCTTTCTTAACCCACTGCGCCGCTTTCACGCTAAGCCAGTACGAACAATTGATAAAAGTTGTTACCTCTTTATACTCTGCACTTCCCGCCTCCTTATACCGGTCATTAACCGCTATACTGAAATTCAAAACTTCTTTTTCTCCCACGCTGCGTACTGTTGCATCTGCTGTAACTCTTCCTGTAATTTCCATAACTTTAAATTTTTAAATGAATAAATAATTGTTAACCAATGATCAATACCTAATGAATACTTTATGAAATACCAAAGCAATAACTATTGATCCCTGCTTCCTTACCCTCCGCTCCGCCCTTTAAAAAATTGTTTTCAAAAGAAAAAACGGAAAAAAAGAAAGCGAGATAAAGCGCCAGCTAAAGGATGCGGAGTGCTATAAGTCCCGAAGGGCGCACGAAAGGAAACTAGAGTTCGTTATGCGCATGCAGCAAACGTCTGGCGCTATCTTGGCTGCCCTTTTTAGCCGTTTCGAATGAAAACCGATCTATACTAAAAATTTACTTCAGCAAAGCTTGTCAAGTCTGCGGCCTTCCGAATCCTGAAAAACTTTACGAATCTCAAAAAAATCAAAGAGTCTGGATATTAAAGTCAGCGTCAAAGCTAACGGCAAGATGAACGGTTGTTAAACAACCGCCTATCTTGCCACCTATTACCTCGGAACTCGGTGGTGGAGACACTAAAAGAAAAAGAGTTTGAAAATAATGAAAATGAAAGATGATGAAAAGAGAAAATTCAAAAAGAACACGAATCGTAGGACTGCGATTCACTCCTTTGGAGTATGCCGAACTGGAAAAAAGATTTAGAGCAAGTACCTGCCGAAAATTAAGTGACCATATAAGAAGGCACTTATTTAACAAACCTATTGTAACAACTTACCGCAATACTTCTTTTGATGATTATATAGAAGAAACAATGACTCTCAACAGTGAGCTTAATTCAATAGGAAATAACATCAACCAGATTGCTAAAAAGATGAGTTCTTTTAAGACTATATCCGAATTTAAAACACAGGTATTCTGGTTTGAAGTAGATAAAAAGAAACTATTAGAAAAAATGGAAGAAATTAAAATACACTCTCAAAAATTCTCAGAGCAATGGTTGCAGTTATAAAAACAAGTAATTCAGTACAGCGAATTTTAAACTACAATGAGATAAAAGTAAAAAGTGGAAAGGCAGAATGCATAAGTGCTGTTAACTTTCCTCTGGAACTCGACAGACTTAATTTTACTTTAAAACTCAACCGTTTTATAAAACAGGCTTCGCTTAACGAAAACGTTAAGCGAAACGCTGTACATATATCATTAAATTTTGATCCTTCGGAAAACCATACTAAAGAAAAACTTAATGAAATTGCAAAAGTTTACATGGATAAAATCGGATTTGGAAAACAGCCTTATCTGGTTTATCAGCACTATGATGCAGGGCACCCACATTTACATGTGATTACAAATAATATTGAAAGAAATGGAAAAAGAATCGATCTGCATTTATTAGGGATTAGAAAATCAGAACCTGCCAGAAAAGAAGTCGAAGAAACCTTTGGACTTGTAAAAGCGGAAGGAAGAAAAACAAAAGAACAATTTTCTTTACAGCCAATTGCAAACCGCAAAGTAGAATATGGAAAAGCAGAGTCCAAAAAGGCTATCAATGGAGTTTTAAACAAAGTTTTATTAGAATATAAATATTCAAGTCTTCCAGAACTCAATGCCGTTTTAAACCAGTATAATGTTCAAGCAGACAGAGGAACTGAAGAATCCAGAGTTTTTAAAAACAACGGACTGCTTTATAAAATACTCGATGAAAATTCAAAACCTGTAGGAGTACCAATTAAGGCAAGTGATTTTTACAGTAAGCCGACTTTAAAATTTTTAGAAGAACGGTTTAAAGCTAATGAGATAAAAAAAGAATCACAAAAAAGTGATCTAAAAAACGCTATACGCTTGGCTTTATATGATGAAAATTTAATATCTCTTGAGAAATTAGTAAAAAACTTGGAAAGCGAAGGCATTCATACTGTTTTAAGAAAAAGTAAAGAAGGAATACTTTACGGCATTACTTATGTAGATCATAGAACTCACTGCGTCTTTAATGGAAGTAGCCTAGGAAAAGAGTTTAGCGCTAAAGGAGTTCAGGGAAGTTGTGCCGACAATATTCTTCAGCTTGAAAGAAAGTACAATAACTCCATTGCAAATGATTCTGAAAACTTTCCAAATTTGGAACCAAAAGAGTATAGAAAAGAAAATCTGGTTGATATATTGCTTCGTGGTGAAAAAATAAATGATTATGTTTCAAAACAATTCAAAAAGAATAAGAGAAAAAGAATTCAAAGAGGAATTTAATTGCGTTATAACCGAGTCTTTTTTTCCTCTATCTCCTTTTATGTTTGTACTTAAACTATAATAGAATTATAATTGTTAAAGTGCGAATTATTTGATATGTTTGATTAATATCTAGAATTATATCATATTTTATGAAAAACGAAGCTCATGCAAGAATCAAAATAAACCAACTACTTTCGGAAGCAGGTTGGCGATTCTTTGATAGTGAGCATGGTAATGCAAATATATTACTAGAAAACTATGTGAAAATTACTCAGAAAGAAATTGATGCTTGGGGTAATGATTTTGAAAAAACCAAGGGTGGATCACTTGATTTTTTGCTCGTTGATATAAACAACAAACCAATATGTGTTTTAGAAGCTAAAAAAGAAAGTTTGCACCCATTAGTTGCTAAAGAACAGGCAAGAAAATATGCAAATGCTGTGGATGCTCAATATATCATTTTATCAAATGGTATTGTTCATTATTTATGGGATTTAAAAAAAGGAAATCCAAAACCGATTTACAAATATCCTTCTCCTTCCGAAATCGGAGCCATCAAAGAATGGAATCCTGATAGAGGAGAATTAGCTAGAGAAGAAGTTACCATTGACTACATAGCTTCTGTACAAATGCCTGATTATGCTGAAAGACCAAACTGGAACGGGACAGTTGAGGATAGCACCGATTTTATATGGAACAATAAGCTTCGTTTTTTACGCTATTACCAATTAAAAGCTGTTCAAAAATTACAACAAGCAGTTGCCAATGTTCAAGACCGTTTTCTATTTGAAATGGCTACTGGTACAGGCAAAACTTTAACTGCTGCTGCGGTTATTAAATTATTTTTACGCACAGAGAATGCAAAAAAAGTTTTATTTTTAGTTGATAGAATTGAATTAGAAGACCAGGCTTACAAAGATTTTACCAATTATTTAAAACCGGATTACACTACATATATTTACAAAGAGCATAAAACCGATTGGCATAAAGCAGAAATTTTAGTTACAACTATTCAATCATTGTTGTATAACAATAAATATCGTGACTTGTTTAGTCCCACAGATTTTGATTTATTAATCTCTGACGAATCACATCGTTCTGTTTCTGGAAATTCAAGAGCTGTTTTTGAGTATTTTAATGGATACAAATTAGGTTTAACTGCTACACCTAAAGATTATTTGAAAGGTGTTGATATAGATAAAATAAGAGAAAACGATCCAAGAGAAATTGAGCGTAGAATGCTTAGGGACACTTATACTACTTTTGGATGCGAAAACGGACAACCTACTTTTAGGTATACTTTATTACAGGGGGTTAAAGATGATTTTTTAAGAAACCCAATTACAATAGATGCTCGCACAGAGATTACTACTCAATTGCTTTCTGATAAAGGATATGCTGTAGTTAAAAAAACTGAAGAAGCTGAAGAAGAAGAAATTTTTGTTTCAAGAGATTTCGAAAAAAAATTCTTTTCAAAAAAAACTAATGCTATTTTCTGTAAAACTTTTCTAGAAAAGGCATTGCGTGATCCAATAACTAATGAAATCGGTAAAACAATCATCTTTGCCGTTAGTCAAAATCACGCAAGACGATTAACCGAAATTTTAAATGAATTTGCTGAAAAGTTATTTCCAAATAAATATAATTCTGATTTTGCAGTACAGGTAACTTCGCAAATTACAGATGCGCAACAAATGACCATCAACTTTTCTAATGATAATTTAAACGGAAAGACTAGTTGGTTAGAAGGTTATAAATCGAGTAAAACTCGTGTTTGTGTTACTGTAGGAATGATGACTACGGGTTATGATTGTTCTGATTTATTAAATATATGTTTGATGCGTCCAGTTTTTAGTCCGTCCGATTTTGTACAAATAAAAGGTCGTGGTACTCGTAAACACACATTCGCCTTTAAATCTAAAAATGAATTAAACGAGGAAGAAATCATTCAATATGACAAGAAAAATTTTAAACTATTTGACTTTTTTGCCAACTGTGAATATTTTGAAGAAAAGTTTGATTACGATGAAGTTTTAATCTTGCCCAAGGTAAGAAGCGGTAAAACAGGTACAGGTGGTGGAAATACAACTGTAACAAAATATATCAGCGAAATTCTTGATCCTTTACTTTTAATGGAGGAAAAAGAAATTGGTCTTGATGGAATGAAGATAGATCGTATGCTTTATCGTGATTTTGAAAACAGAATCATAATGGATGATATTATTAAAAAGAATGTTGAACTAGGTAACTGGGAACAAGTAGTAAGTCATATTCAAAATGAAATTCTTGACAAACCCAATGAATATTTTAACATCGAAAAATTGCGCAAAGCAGCAAAAATAGACCGTAAAGTAACTATTAGAGAATTGGTAGAAAAAATATTTGGTATAATCCCTAAATTCAAATCAAAAGATGAAATGCTTGATGAAGAATTTGACAAATTCATTTCTATATATCCTCCAGAAGAAGATGTAAATATTAGAGCATTACAATATTTCTTCAAAGCTTATATTGTTGATCAAGATATTAGAAAAATTATTGAAAATAAAGATTTTCAAGCTTTACAAACCAATCCAACTTTAACAATAAGTCAATTCAAAGAAGTAGCTATGAAATACAGAGAAGTAATTCCTGTCTATATTAAAGATTACATTAATCTTGATAGCTTTGCCGCATAATTACCAAATAATACAAGTAAAATAAATAATGTTAGACAACATAACAAAAAGAAGAATTGATGATTGCCGTGATATTTTGGTTGGAAAATTGCCAGACCCAAAATCACAAATAGAACAAATTACTATTGCGTTGATTTATAAATTCATGGATGACATGGATAAAGAAGCGATAGAATTAGGTGGAAAAGCAAAATTCTTTTCAAATTATATCATTCAAGATCCTAATGATGCTGAGAAAGAGATTTTAATTCCGTTTGAAAAATACAGTTGGGATAATCTGTTTGACTCTAAAGTAAGTGCCACAGAAATGCTTCGACTCTATTCGGAAGCGATTGAAGGAATGGTAAGAAATCCTAACATTCCTGAATTGTTTGCTAACATCTTTAAGAATGCTTATTTACCTTATCGTGATCCTGAAACACTAAAAATGTTCTTAAAAACGATAAGTGAATTTGAATACGTACACAGTGAAAAACTGGGTGATGCTTTCGAATATTTACTTTCTGTAATGGGGTCCCAAGGTGATGCGGGACAGTTTAGAACACCACGACACATTATTGATTTTTTGGTTGCAGCAGTAAACCCAAGTAAAACTGATACTATTCTTGATCCTGCCTGCGGAACAGCTGGATTTTTAATATCTGCGTTCAAGCACATTAAAGAACAAAATAACAATGTCTTAACTCCAGACGAACACAAGGAAGTTATAAAAAACTTTGTTGGTTATGACATTTCACCCGATATGGTAAGATTAAGTTTGGTAAATTTATATTTACACGGCTTTTCTGACCCTCATATTTTTGAATACGATACATTGAGTAGTGAAGACCGGTGGAATGAAACCTTTGATGTGATTTTGGCCAATCCACCGTTTATGAGTCCCAAAGGCGGTATAAGACCACACAAAAAGTTTAGCATTCAAGCTAACAAGGCAGAAATTCTATTTTTAGATTACATAGTTGAACATCTAAATGGCACAACTAAAGCAGGAATTATTATACCTGAAGGAGTTCTTCACAATAATTTTGCATCGTACAAATCTTTACGTGAAAAACTTATTAAAAATAACTTATTATGGGCAGTTGCAGAATTACCTCATGGTGTATTTAAACCTTATGCTAGTGTCAAAACACATATTTTATTTATTGATAAAGGGATCGCTAAAAAAAAGAAAGATATACTTTTTGTCCAAATTGAAAAAGATGGATTTACACAAACTGGTACTAGAAAAAAAACGAATGAAAATGATTTACCAGAATTATTATTGGTACTGAAAGAATTTAAAGAAAAAAACACTCTGCAAGCAAACAATAATAAGTCAAATTTAGTTTCAAAAAATGAAATTCTAAAGGATAAAAGTATAAGTCTTGTTGGAAGAAGATATAAAGCTGTTCATTTTGCTGAAAGATCCAGATTTCCAGCTAAAAAATTAAATAAAAAAATAATAAGAGTTTTTAAAGGTAAATCGGGAGCTCAAAGTACAGAACCTGGATCATATCCTTTTGTTGTAACTTCAAAAAAACTCAAGACTTCAATTAACTATACCTTTGATTGTAAAGCCGTTTGCATACCTATAGTTTCCTCAACCGGCCACGGGCATGCTAGCGTAAATAGAATACATTATATTGAGGGCAAATTTGCCTTAGCAAATATAATGTGTGGGATTGAAGTTATAGATGAGAATATTATCAATCCTAAGTTTCTTTACTACATTCTATCAGCAATGAAAGACGAAATCTTGGCTTCATTAATGACTGGAACTTCTAATGTATCACTAGATATTAATGATTTATATGATTTAGAAATACCTATGCCAGACATTTCCATTCAAAATGAGTTTGTAAAATCTCAATTAATCATTGAAAATTTAATAAAAAACAAAGAAAAGGAATGCATACTTCATGAAATTGAATTATCAAGTAATGGATCAAATATATGGCGCTAATATCACCAACCTATGAAGTATGAAACTCATAAATCTACATAAAGGAATTTTAAAAAAAGATTACATGGAGAGAAATATCGGAGATATTTTAGAAGCAACAAATCGATCTAGAGAAACAGGATTTCATTATATAATTTTTTATGAAGGCTATGATGATAATGAATTTATCGGTGGTGTCATGACCTCAACTGATAAATATCCTGTGAATATTTTGATGAATAGTTCCCATTTTATCGAAAAAGATGAAGCAGAAAACGATTTTAAAATCACTTTTAAAAACACCAAATTAGTTCCTGCTAAATTATTTAAACCTGAAGAATGGGGACCGTACGAAAAAGTAGGGCAATTAACTGACGAAGGTATTGCATTTGTAGATCAACATATTCGAAATCTTCAACCTGAATATTGGCAAAATTATATTTTAAGATAAATCGAGACCGTATTTAATAAACATATTATATCAAGAAGATTGATTAAAAATTAATTTATCATAATGGCACAAAAACCTGAAATAGTTAGAACAAAAAATGAAGCCACCGGTATCAGAGTCGTTTCACAATATGTAACAGAATTCTGGGAATGCGGTTGGCAATCAATTGATCAAATAAATGATAAAGGCATAGATGGATTAATCATTATGCGTAAAGGAGGAAAAGATATAGGGATTGATATAAATGTTCAAGTTAAATGTGGAATCAATTATATATCAAGTCAATCAAAAGAAGAATTCAGAATATCAATAAGTAATGATTTATTAGGGCATATTGAATATTGGAAAAAACAGTTATTACCAACAATTTTAGTATTTGTAGTTCCTCAAATACCTGTTAGAGATATACATGGTAATATAATGCATGAAATAAAATTAGACAAAAACAATATACCTCAAAAAAAAATAATGTGGAAGGAAAGCAGAATTAATTCTCAAGCTTATTGGTTAGACATTAAAGATGAAAATGCTTTTGACAAAGATTATAAAACGATCATTAAAATTGACAAAAAAAATAGATTTGGCGAACATTCAAAAGGAGGTTTTTTGAAATTAATTGAGCCGTATTTATCAACAGTAACTTTTCAAAAAATAATTTTAAATTCTGAAAATTCCAAATTATTATATTCAGAAAATTTAAGGGAAGACTCCCGAAAATTTTACAAAGAATGGAAATTAACTAATAAAGGTCATTTTTCTTGTAAGGCGCTAAAAAATAAAAATATAATAATTTCTAGAACGGGATGGAATCACATAACAAATAAGTCAAGAGGAAAAGATAGAAGAAATATATCTTTAAAATTATTAGGTGCTGGAAAACAAATTATTGAAGAAGTTGAAAAATATTTCCTTTTACAACAAATTGACAAAGGAGATTTCATAGAACAAAAACTTGGATTGAGAGGTATTGTGAAGACAAAATATGATGGTGAAAAAGTTATCCAAGTAGTTATTTTGAGAAGATTTAATAAATCAACTAACTATAATAAATATTGGTTTTATTCAATTCACCACAGACAATAGATGCTTATCCCTTGTTTCAATGACTAAAAAAGTCTTTTGAGTCGAAACTCTGAAAATAGCCAGAAAAACATCTACTCCGCTGCAATGACTGTATTAAATACAGTTAGAACAAATATATAATTTAAATAATAAAATACAAATGCAAGTAATCCAAAAAATGGTTGGATAATTTTTTAAAAGAATTAGTGGAACAAAGGATTTAAAATTATTATCCCTGTTTATTTCTATTAATATGGTTACACATTTATTAAAAAACTGGTACGGTAATAATTTAGATTGCTTTTAATAAAATAATGTATAGGAAAATATAGATTTAAATAATAATTGTAAAAGAAATCGATGGATAAAAATCTATATTTTCTAACAAAATCACTTGTTGATGAGGCTGTCCTTGAAATCAACAAAAAAGGTATTCCTCCTAAGCGAGAAGGAAGAGGATATTTAGTTTCTATTGGTAACGAAAAATATCCTTTTAAACTAATAGTTACTGAAGCAGCAAAAATTGCTGGTATAAATTTAACTTCGAAAGATTTTAGTAGTAGTGAAACAAACCGAAACGGTTTTCAAAAGATAACAGATTATCCTATTATTAATCTTGGTGGAGAAATGGAATATTTCGATTTAAAACAAATTGCAGAATACAAAAAAGAAGTTGGCAAACAGTATGATTCAAATAGTCCAGGTGCTAAGTGTTACAATAATACTCGTTTAAAACTACAATATTTAGGCAGACAGTTAGGAGAATTATTTAGTGTTGATTTAATAAATAATTACAATGAAAAGCCCAACAAAATGGCCGGACAGGGAAAAGGATTCGTCCAAAAAGAATACATACTCACAGGATTTATACCAAAAGTATATCATGAAAAAGGAAATCAAATTTTCATTAAACTGGTTTTCGCAGGATTTACATCTGAACTATGTTTTGGCATTGATATAGATGTTAATTTTTCAGACGACAATAATCCATTCAATCATAACCGTAAAGCACTTCAAAATGAGTCACAATGGAAAATTAAAGTAGATGAAAATTTTCCAACAAATTGGGAGGATTTACTAGATGTTATTTCTCCTGTTTTTGAAAAACAACTAAAAATCATAAATACTTTTTTCTTACAAAAAAATAAAGTAATGGAATTGAATAACCTAGCAGGAATTTTAGAATACAAAAAACAGATCATCTTACAGGGACCTCCGGGGACAGGGAAAACCCGTGAAGCAAAATTAATTGCAAAGCAAATGTTGGGATTGGTTGATGTTAACGATTTAAAAGATAATGACCAATTCAAACTCATTCAATTTCACCCAAGTTACACTTACGAAGACTTTGTAAGAGGTATAATAGCTGAATCAAAAGGAGATCAAATTGAATATAAAAATGTGAATAAAACGCTAGGCTTAATTGCAGAGAAAGCTCTGAAAAATTTTCGGAATTCTAAAAAGGTTCCAGAATTAATTTCTAAAGAAATTTGGGTTGAAGAAAACTATCTAAAATTCAAAGAAAATTTGGAATTGATACTAGAACAATCTGGAGAGTTAATGATTAAGGAAAACACAAAACCGAAAATAACAGCAATTGAAGATGATGCAGTAAGAGTAAATAGATATAGCAATGAAAAAGATTCTGTTTTAATAAAAGATAGCGATATTATTAATGGCTATATTGGATTGTTTTTAGTTGAGCCAATTATGAAATTAAAGGATAATTTTTTACTTTCAAAATCTGCAAGGAGTGGGATGTATTATCTTTATCAAAATCTTATTGGAAAATTTAAAGAATATTTAGAAGAAAAGAATTTGACTTTTAAGTTTACAAATAATTTCAAACAAGAAGAACTTAAGAAGTATATTTTAGTAATCGACGAAATCAATCGAGCTAATCTTTCCTCAGTGCTGGGGGAATTAATTTATGCCTTAGAATATCGAGGAGAAGTGGTTGAGAGTATATATAATGTTGAAGGTAATGAATTAATCCTTCCTCCAAATCTTTACATTATCGGTACAATGAACACTGCTGACCGTTCTGTAGGTCATATTGATTATGCGATCAGAAGACGTTTTGCATTTGTCGATGTTTTGCCAAAAAATTTATCAGAGGAAGGTGGAATTACTTTTGATTCTGTTTTATTTAGTGAAGTTGCTCGATTGTTTGAAACGAATTTATCAACCGAATTTGAGAAAAATCAAGTACAACTGGGACACTCTTATTTCATTGATAAATCAGCTGAAGGGGCAGCCATTTCTATTCGTTTGCAATACGAAATCAAACCCATTTTGTTGGAGTATGTAAAAGATGGAGTCTTAGTAGGTGATGGCATTCAAAAGAAAATACAAGAATTAGCTACTTCAATCTAATGGGTTTCCGATTATCAGAACATAAAAGTCTTTTGATATGCGCTAGTGATGAAGAAAAACTGCCATTGGAAAACAATGAAACTGTCAAAGTAGATTCTACAAATTTTTCCTTGTTTGAATCAATTGTTTCTAAACCTTTTAATGCAAGCAGTCATTGTTTTTTATTTCAAAAAAAGGAATTTCAATTCGAACTAAAAGCCGATTATTGCATCGGTATCGACTGGTTAGGCAATACAGGCAGGTATGTGTATGTTGAGCCGAAATTGAATTCAAAAACCATTCAATCGTTTATTCACGAAACCGATAAAGAGCCTGAGGAGTTCGATGCAAAAACAACAGATTTAATATTAAGCAATTCTACTTTCGAATTGGATTATTTGAAAATGTTGTTGCAAGTGACTTCAGTTACGGAAAGTAGTTTGAAGATTAAAGATTTGGTAAAAATAGATTGGAAAGCTCAACCTATCGAAATAGCTCAAAAAGACGACAAACTAACTCCTTTTCTGGTAGTTCGTTTTCTGCAAATCCTAAAAGTAATTGTGCGCAAAGGTTTAAAGAAAAACTATTATAAAGTCCAAGAAAACCTAAGTAATCGGATAAAAGGAAAAATTGTGGTAAGTCAGCACATCAAACAAAATGTGTTCAAAAATCGCTTTACTTCAACCTATTGTGAATACCAACAATTCGGGGAAGATCATGCTGAAAATCGCTTTTTAAAGAAAGTATTGCAGTTTGTCAACAGCTATACCGAAAATCATAAAGATCTTTTCGGTAAAAATTACATGGAAATTCAACATACAATTAATTACTGTCGCCCGGCTTTTAATCTGATTTCTGATGACGTAAACGATATTGAAATAAAGCATATTAAACACAATGCCTTTTACAAAGATTACACTACAGCTTTGCAAATGGGAAGCTACATTCTAAAAAAATTCGCCTATAACATTACGCAAACCACTACTCAAAAAGTAGCAACACCTCCTTTTTGGATTGATATGCCACGTTTATTCGAACTGTATGTCTATAGCAAAATGATCGAGCATAATCCAAAAGATATAAAAGAAATTAACTATCAGTTTTCCACCTATGGTAATGCTTTGGATATCTTGGTGTCGAAACCAGATGCACAAATGGTAATAGATGCTAAATACAAACTGCATTACCAAAAAGGTCATTTGCATGAAGATATTCGTCAAGTAGCCGGTTATGCTCGATTGAAGAAAGTTAGAAATCAATTAAATGTTGCTGATGATAAAAATATCGATTGCTTGATTATCTATCCTGATATGGAAAATGGTTTAGAAGATTTTTCATTGCAAACTATAAAAGACAAAAGCAGAGAAATAAAAGCTTATTACAAAGTTTATAAACTGGGTGTAAAGTTGCCTTGGGTCTAAAAGACCAAATAGGAAAAAATAAATCTAGAAAAAATTAAGCCAATTATAATAATAGTGAAATTGGATTTCATGCATCTAAAATTGTTTTTGCTTTGCTACTTTATATTCATTTGTGTTCCTCAAACATTCTATAAACAAACGAACATTATCATTCGTCAATTTGGATAAAATATCATAACTCTTTTTATGACATTTTCTATATTTATTTCCGCTACCACAGAAGCATTTAGAAACTCTATCAATTTTATTACCTTCAAGTATTTGAACTAACGCGAACTCGATATTAAAGATATTTTTAGTCATAAAAGTTTCTTCGAAAAACTCAATCCAACCTTTATTACCGTGAGACCTTTCTTTTAAGAAATATCCATTTTGATTTCTAAAAATTTGACTGTAAAAATAATTTACAACTTGATTATCAATAAACTGAAGCAAATTTAACCCGCTATTACAAATAATAAATTCCTCTGGAGGAGAAGTAATACAACAGTTTCCTGTTTTTTCAAAAATATGCCAATCAACATTTTTAGGAATTCGACCTCCAGTTTCAAACAATAGAGGAAAACAAGATGGATAATCAATTACAGCTTTAATCTCAATTTTATAAGTATCTTCTATATTTCCATCTTCATCAAGCAAATTGATTGATCCAAAAACACAAGGAATCCCTTCTTCAATTTTAAAAGATAAGTCCTTGTATTTTTCAATTACATCTGTAGCTTGCACTTCAAAAATCTTATAACCATTCATTTTTTATTTTCCCCAGGGTGTTGATAATACTGCTCCAGTTATTGTTGCAGAATTACTGTTTGATTGTTCATTTTTGTCTTCTCCATCAGGAAATCTATTCCCTAAGTGTTTTTGCCATAATCTACTACCTTTAAGTTGATTTTGCTCTTTCAATGCAGCTTCCGCATCTGAGAGAAAAGCATCCAAATTAGTTAAGAAATTGGTTTTTCTAGTTTCATCATAATCCGCAAATAAATCATCATTTGGAGTTACTGGAACAATACATTCAAATTTTAGTGCTAAAGTTTTTTTGATTTCTCTCAATATATCTGTCAACAAAATGTCGTCTCTATCATTAAGAACAATTTTGTTCTTTGCATTCATGGCTAGGATGGTCATTGCAAGTCCACTTGGCATTTTATTCCTTTTATAATCGCACCAGGCTTTCAATTCTTTTATAGCTTTAATTATTTTACCATTAGCGTCTTTATTGTTGTTAAACCAATCAATTAGTGCTTTTGGATCGCTATCTTCCCAACCATTGTTTTTTACAGCAAGTTGATATTCTTTTCCACTCACTTTATAATAAACAGGAGTATCAATTTCATAGTCCCCTGAAAAAATATTTCTAATACATTTCTTCCTGTGTTCTGGAGAAGTTGAAGTATACCCATTAACAGCGTCCCATATCCAATTTTGTAAAGTAGTTGCAGTAACGTCTGGTGTTCTAAAAAAATAAACTCCATCATCTAAATCGCAAATATCATCTTTAGTTCTAATACCTGTTTTCATTTTATAAGAACCTTGGATATAGAATTTTGGAATATATTCAGAATGATTTTCTTTAAAATATTTTCTAATTCTTTCTCTGATACCGTCTTTAGAGGCATCCATTTTAGTTTTTTTGTTTGATGTTAGAGAAATTTCGGTATTAAATCCTCCAAACAGATTGTGACAATTTGCCATAGTTTTTTATGTTTTATATGTTTTTTCAGTTTCAAAAAATTCAAGTATTTCGGGTTTCATCGCATAGGTGTTTCCAATATGATTTCCCAATGTTCTAATGGTTTTTAGTGCTTTTTCATCAGCTCTATCCATACTTATCAATTCCATTTGGGATAGCGATAAATCTGGTGGAGGTATTCTGAAATAATTCCCTTTAGGGTTTATTTTTTTTACAATTTTTGATAGAAAAAAATGTGTAAAATAAGATTGACCATCTAATGATGTTTGGAATAGTTTATTACCCCAAGTTCTAAATGATTTTGATTTTTTAGAAGTTGATGACCATCCAGATGGTTGAGAAATACTAGAGATAGACAGTAATTGATAATTATCATAATCTTTTCCCTCCCCTACATAGTAATCCAAAGCCTCTAACAATCCACACATACTAGGATTATTTGCCCAAACACCACCATCAGCATAAAGAAACTCATTATGTTCATGAACTGGGAAATAAGTTGGAGCTGAAGATGTTGCTAATGCAACATCAACCATTTTTATATTTTTGTCTGTAAAAAGACCTGTTTCCTTGTGGGAGTTTTTAAAAACTCTAGGTTCACCAGTTGTTAAATTAAAGCTTGGAATACAAAGAAGATTATCTGCATCATTCATAGTTTTATCTGCAAAAATATTTTCCAAAATTGATTTTAATGGTTTAATAGAATGCTTATTACAAAAAAGTAATTGCTTGAAAAATTGCCATTTCGATTGAACAATACGAATAAAAATATAGTTTGAAGTAGGGAAAATTTCAGAACCTTTCTCAAAATATAAATCTGATAATGACTGAGCAGACATACCATTAGCCAATCCCAAAGCAATTAACCCTCCTGTTGAAGTTCCGCAAATCATATCAAAAGATTCAGATATTTTTTTTCCTGTTTTTTCTTCAATACGAGCTAAAACAGAAGCACTATATAAACCCTTAATTCCTCCACCGTCGATAGATAAAATCTTAAACGTTTTACTTTCCATATTTTTGATTTTTAAATCATACACCTACAAATTCAGTTGCTTTTACTGCAATTGCTTTTTCAAGGGAGACACCTAATCTTGAACAAACGCTTTTTAAATCTGAAATACCTTGATTAGAGGATTTATTAGAATGCCATAATGTAGTATTTGGTAAATAATAAGATTTATCATTTGGATAATTCCATTTCTCATTATATCCCAACAATTTCATTGCATTTTTAACATCTACATGTAATTTATTTACATCGTAAGAAACTATTATTTCTCCTATTGTAAAACCCATTTCTATTATTATTTAAATTGATAAAATTGATTTGATTCTTGTTTAACTAATAGCCCATTTAATGAATTTGGACTAATTTGCTAAATTCTAGGCAAAGAAAATTCATTCATCACGAAATGGAATTTCGCCATTAAAAAAAACAATAAATTTTTGGTATTATTTATATAGTTTTGATGCTTCTTCTATTTTTGATTTTAATTCATTGATGATTTCGGAAGGAGAAATTACTAAAACATTAGCTCCATAGCCAAGTATTTTTTCGTAAAATTCATAAGAAGGTATTACATCAACAGAAATTCTAAACTCATCATTGTTATCAATTAATATTTTTTGAGTTGGATGTATTGGTAAAGCTCTAACATATTTTCCTTGAAAGACTTTAAATGAAAGAATCACATTTAGAGGAGCTAAATCGTTAACGGTAATTCCAAATGAATACTTAAAATAATCTTCAAAATCTATAGAATCAGGAATAAATTTATCATCTGAAATTTCCAATTTACTTATCCGATCTAAAGCATAAGTTACTAATCGTCCCTTTTTATTTCTTCCTAAAACATACCACAAATGCCTATCCTCCTTTAGTAAATAAGGTTGTAATTTAACAACTTTAAATTCATCATCATCAAATTTTTGATATTCAAAAGCGATAAATGAATTTATGTTAATGGCCTCAACTATTTTTGGAATCCAATTACTTCCAGTAACAAGAGGTGCCCGTTCGGTTTGAACAATTGCCTTTGCCTGCGCAGCCGTTGAAAATCCTTTTCGTATTGTTACAGCATCAAGTATTTTTTCTATAGCACTCGAAAAATCTCTAAAAACCTCATATTCCTTATATTGATTTATTGAATTGGCATAAAACTGTAAAGCATTAATATCAGCTTCTTTTAAACCAAAAGCTTTTATAGTGTAATCTGGATCGGAATAATAATAAGCTTTTTTAGAATTATCTTTTTCAATAGGTGCATTATAACCGAGAACGATACTATATTTCATATCGTTAATGTCGTTATTAATAGTTTTTGCTGATACATCAATCTCCAAATCATATAAAATAGCTTTCCGCATTTCAGATGTTTTCACTCTATCTCCCGTCGATAATAATCTATCTATAACTTGATATCTTCCATACTGATGTTTCGTTTCTGCCATACCTTATTTAATTTGTTCTCTTAAATGCTCAAATAACATAACCATTGCCAAAGTATCCAACTCACAATACTTTAATAATGCAGTGCTTAACTCGTTTAATTCTGCCTCAGTAATATCAGTGTATTGCATTTTACCATAAGCAGTTAATGCTGCTCCTCCATCTGCAAGTTCTTCCATTCCAGAAACTACCTCATCAAGTTCTTCCACTGTCCAATCTTCGAAAAGTTTAGGTAATTTTTTATATGGATTATTAAATTCTCCCCCATCACTAGATAACCATATGTGATTGTCGCTAAAGTTCTGACTGCTTAACCTTATCTCCTTTAGCGGATTAGAATATTTATTTTGAAGATATTCACAACTATTAAGAATAGCTGGTAAAACGTACTTAATAGAATTTGAACCTTTAGTTAAAGGATTGTAATAATACTTTTTGACTATTTCCCATAAATCCACCATATCCCTATCACCTTTCCATTTTTCAGCACTATCGCTTTTGGAATGAGAAATACTTTTAATAAAATACACTAATTCGTTAGCATCAGATTCATCTGAATTTAATAGTTGCAGATAAATCGCATTTACTATAGTGTTTTCATGATTTGAATACCTAAATATCGTTCCATTGTCATTATTTAGCGAATTCCTCAAAGCTCTTATAAAATCAAAATTAGGAAAAGCCCCTTTAGTATTGTTAAGATATTGTTGGGCATGTTCAATCCTTCCGTCTTCATAATAAGTATGTATCGAAAACTGAAAAGCAATTTGTTCATAAGGCTTCCTGCCAGCGTTAAATGGTAAAGGAACAGCACTAGTTTCAAAATCAATAAAATGTAATGGATAATTCCAAGAATTCATTTCAGCTTTTAATCCCTCTATATCAATATAAATTGAATTATCCTCCCCAATTTCCTTTTGGATTTGAATCCATTGTCGAGCGCTCATACTTAATTTGCCAGCCTCTTCTTTTAAACCGATACTATCCTCAGTCAATTCATTCATAAAATAGACACCTCTGTTAAATAATTCACTTCCCTTTCGAAATGACCAAACATCAAAAGTCTTTGGTTTACTAAATTCTGAATCACCCCATTTATGCTGCTTTTGAAAACATTCTTTAAAGCCAGACTTTAAACCATCTGTACCATCAGTTACAAATTCGCATGATTTACAATTATAAGAAGTGGGCCAATTGATATAAGTATCCGTCAAATAGTTCTCTTTTAAAATGGTGAGAGCATTCGAAAAATTTAATTCCGAAGAATAGGGATGCTTATCATTTATTATATCAGCAACTAAAGAAGTGACGTCTTTACTTCCAAGTACACTATCACCTGTACTATCGATAGAATCAATCATAATAATGACTCCTGTTCTATTTCCTGCTTTTTTACTAATTCTGAAAAATTGGTTAAGACCATCAACAGTAGCAATTTTAGATTTGTCTGCCATCATGATGGAAGAATTAATTTTCCAATCAGGAAAACATAATTGAATTACATATTTTTGAAAAGAAATATCAAACAAATAAGGCTTCCATGATGAAACAAGACCGTCACGCTTTCCAACAAATAAATAATCATCCTTTGGATCAAAAGATTTAGATTTAACTTCAATGAGTTTTATATTAGTTCCAATTTTTACAAGAATATCGGTTCTTACGAACAATCCATTATGTAAAAAAGCAGCTTCATATATTACAACATTTTCTAATTGTAATAGTTCTTGAGTTCTTCCCCATAAATGTTCATAATCACCGTCCTTACCTTCCAATAAAACTCCACCAGGATAATGCATTCGAGCATACTCTTCAATTTGAAAACCTCCTTCAGCTAATGCTAGTAAAAATGGATCTTCTTGTTTTTTATTAGCATACTCCTTTTTCCCTGTGTAGTATAATTTATTAGGACATTCCAGTCCTAATTTAAATCTTGACTTAGTTAGAACTTTCATAAACTTCTAAATTAATTATTTGAAATTATGCTTACTAAAAATAAAATAGAGGAATTCTTTTTAAATAAGTGAATATATGGACTTACTTTATACAAAGTACAAGTAAAAATACGTGTTTTAAGATCTGTATTTTAAGTGATTCATATCAAAAGATCATTAAATTTGATTGATGCTTTCGGCATTTATTTGAGGGGCTACACAAACAACAAGCGGAAAAAAAATTAAGAAGCGCATGCTAAAATACTATAATAATCTAAGATAATCTGATTAGATAATTGAATGCTTCCCGCTACAAGATTAAGCAAAAGCCTTAGAAATCAAGATTTCTAAGGCTTTTTTTGGTTCGATAATTTTAAATTGATTTCTTGAAAAAAAATGAATCCCAGTATTTACAAGGAAAAACGGTTAGAGTCATCTTAAGTGTAAGAATAGAAAATAAATCTCAAAATCAGTAATAATTGTTAAACATAAAACTTAATCCTAGTTTTTAATAAAAATAATTGTCGGATAAATTAATATTTTAAGTTAAAAACCATCTTGAACTCCTTTCTATAATTAAATGGACTATTCATAGTTCCCATTTGCCCATTTTTTAGATGGTGCAATCCATCCGTCTGAGGCTTTATATAAAAAGCCATGCTTTAGATTAGTATATAACTCTATTTCCTTAAAATAATTTACTTTAAGTTTCGAAGTTTCCTTTCTTTTAATAGCTGAAACTCCCAATACATCAGATTTTTCATAAATAGTTAGAATATTTCCACAAAAATTAATATCAGGCCATTCTTCAATATCGACATCCCTAAAACATCCGACAAAAACAAAATTCACTTCTGGATTAGCCAGATAAGTTGATACGTATTGTGCAATGTACCCCCCTTTCGAAGTTCCTATTACGGTTATTTTACTTGGTGAAACACCTTTCTTTAGCAATCCTTTAATTTGTTTGACTACTTTTTTTGCATATTTGTGAACATCAGTATCTTTCTTTCTAATTTCGCTGAAAACAATAAAATTATCCTTTCTATAGGAATCTAAAATTTCATTGTATTCTGCTTTTCCATATTCAGGATGTGCTACACTAAGATCATTTTGTTCAATAAAACCATTATGAAAAAAGAAAATATAACGTTGGTCACTAGCAATTGCTTTTTCTTGGCTAAAACCAGTACAACCAAAAAACATAATAAGTAAAAAGGTAAAGAATAACTTTGGTAATTGTTTCATAGGTAAGTTTTGTTTAATTTGTTTTATAAAATCTTTTTATTAAAATTCGTAACTACATCATATCTGGTATTTTTTGAAATTTTTATTTTTGCAAAATCGGTATCAGCAGCAGTTTTATTTCTTATGCTGTTTGAACAACCATTCCGGTAATGTTTCTCCTAAAATCGTAGTGGTAAATACATTATCGTGGGTTGTTCCCTTTAATTTCCAAAAACGGATATTAGCGCTCATTTCTTTATAAAATTGCTCATCACTGCTGATCGGGTTTTCTGTGTCATCAAGACCATGAATAAGCCAAATGGGAATTGTTTTCAGCTTTTCTGTTTTATCAAACTGCGGTATGCCAGAAATACTAATTCCTGCTGCAAAAAGATCCGGTCTTGATGCCAATGAATTAATTGCAGTCGAACCGCCCATAGAATATCCAACTGCGTAAATTCTTTTACTGTCAATATTTAAATTTGATTTTAGCGAGTCTATAAGCTGCATTACTGAATTTAGGGAAGCTCTAGGTTTTGAATACAGCAGATTTCTTTTATTGTCGGTTTCATAGTCTGAAGACCGCTCAGAGAATTGCGGCGCTAAAACATATGCTGGATATTTATTTTGTATTTCTGCACTTGCAAATAGTTTTGGTAAAACCCCCAATTGAGAACTATTATCAGTTCCAATGGGCCTTCCGGAACCATGATACACGATTACTAATGGGAATGATTTACTTGTTTTTTGCTGTTTGGGTTTATATAAACGGTACTTTAGACCTACTTGCTCTCTACTTACAAAATTTACCGTATCGAAAGTCTCATTGTTTAACCTCCTGATTTTAGAAAACTCATCTTTCGATAAAGCTGTGCCGGTAGCATTTTCAATAGTACTTTCTCCGAATTGTTCTTTATTTGTCGAACAGCCTATTAATAAAATTGTAGAAATGAATAAAATAAAAAAGTTCTTTGCCATTGTGTTTTTTTATGAGGTTGTCTTATTGTGGAATATTCTTAATGTTTTTTAAATAATTCGATAGTATAATCTAATAATTTTTGATTACCATATTGTCCGTGCCCTGGAATCAAGTATTTAATATTGGGATATGATTTTTTTATTTTTGCTACAGTATTTGACCATTCATTTTCATTTGCATCTGCAAGGTTGCCTTTGGTGGCATCCATCTCTTTTATTAAACAGCCTCCGAATAATATTTCTTCATCAGGAAAATATCCAACAGTATTATCACGTGTATGACCTTCTCCAAAAAATTTTGCTATGACTTTCTTGTTTCCAACTTTTATTACAAGCGAATCCGTAAAACCATTTTGTGGTAAATTTTCGTTTCGTTCTTTTGCAAATTCAATGGTTTTAAAATTAGCATATGACTGAATTCCGGCTTGTTCAAATGCTTTCAACCCACCCAGATTATCAATATGAAAATGGGTTGGCACAACAGCGTTTATCTTGCAGTTCAGTTTTTCCTTCACCCATGTAATCAATTTCGCAGAGGAAAGACTGTCGGATGTTGTATCAAAGATAACTGCTTCACCACTGTTTCTAACTATCATTCCATTGCAAGGCACTTTCCCGGAACTCTTTGTTTGCAGAAAAGACTTATGTTCAAATGCATTTTCAGTTAATTGCGTTATGACAAAATCTCCTGATTTATAAACCACTTTAGGCAAATAAGTATCAGCTGATAGATTTCCATTTTGTTTTCTAACAACTGATGTTGAATTGCAGCTTAAAAATAGAAGTGATATTCCAAGAAATGGTAATCTACAAATTTGATTCATATTTGTTCTTAAGATTATTGATTGTAAAAGTTGTCTCGTGTCATATCTAAGTTTTATTTTAAAAGCTGACTGTTTTTTATAATTTTTCTAATTTGATGTTCAAAATAGTAGGCAATCTCAAAATTTTCGTTCGCCTGATTCTCCATAACAATAATACTTGTATCTGTTTTAGGATAATATAAATTGACCGCTGTAAATCCTTCACTTGGATGAAAGCCTGTATGTCCAAATTCAAGTATATTTTCTTTATCATTTATGCGTAATCCGTAACCATACCCAATTGGTTTATCACTAAAAAGTGTATGGGTATTGGTTATTGAATAACCGGTCATCATTTTATAAGTAGTTGACTTTAGTAATTTACCGTTGTGTAAACATTCATTCCATTTTGCCAGATCTTGTGCCGATACAATTAAATGACTTCCCCAATAATGATCAGTTGTAAAGCTTATTTTATCAAATTGACTTATCGTTCCATCTTTCTTTATTAAGTGCCCTTTCGTCAAAAATTGGCTGCTGGTTTCATTCGGATAATAGCTGTTCCTCATTTTGCATGCTTTGAATAGCGCTGTTACTAATGTTTCAAACTTTTTCCCGCTTTGCTTTTCCAAAACCAATCCAGCCACATAATAACCAACGTTTGAATAATTAAAGGCCGTTCCAGGCTTAAACTTTAGGGGTTTGTCCAAACTTTCGCTGTACAAACCCGAAGTGTTATTCAGCAGCTGATGAACGGTAACCGTATCTGCCCAGGAATATTTAAAATCTGGCAAATATTTACGAATAGGTGTTTGCAAATCAATCGTTCCTTTTTCTACTTGCTGTAAAATAAGTGTTGCTGTAAATTGTTTTGCCAACGACATTGTAGAGAATTTATCGTCGACTTTCAGCAAAGTTTTTTTATTGAAATCGTCAAATCCAAACGCTTTTGCATATTTTAATTTTCCGTTTTGTTGAATAAAAACCACTCCGTTAAAATCTCTTGGATTTTTGGTTTTCACTAAACTGTCGATTTTTGTTGAGTAATTGTCTTTTTGCTGTGCCGATAAGTTGCAACTTGCAAATAAAATGATGATTGCAAAAAATGCAAGCTTGAAATTTTGTTTCATTTTTTTTTCGCTATAAGATTACGAAAGTAGTCTTATCACGACACCGAAAATTGTAAAAATGTAAAGTCTATATGTAAAGCCAAATATTTTTTTTGTCTATATCTATTTTTTTAAAGAAAGATAGAGGACTTACCTTGGTAAGGTCTTTAAAATCTTTTATCATATGAGATTGATCATAAAATAGATTGTCATATGTAAGCTGTGTCAGTTTTTTTGTGTCCTTCTTTTTTTCAATTGTCGATCTGAAACGATAGATTTTTCTATATTCAGAACAGGGTTTTCCGACTGTTTTTGTGAATAGAGTATTAAGATGCTGTCTTGACATATGATGCTTTGAAGCAATGTCTGAAATTTTCAGATCTGATTCTATATCAAGTAAAATTTCCTCTACCAATTGCTGGTCTTTTTGTACAAATTTAGAAAGCCAGTATTCTTCAAGCAGATCTATTTGGAGTGTTCTATCCTTCAGTTCCAATATACCCTTCATTTTTTCATAAAAATCATCAAAGGGATTGAAGTTGATTGCCGTTTTCTGCTCGAAAAGCAGATAAGCTTTATCAATAAAATGATTGATGCCCGATGGCTTAAAATAAATGGTGATTTCTGGTACGGGATCTTTATATAGAATTTCAATTGGTCTTGTATAACGAGCCAGAAAATCTGCTATTATCTCGCTTTCAGCGGAATGCGTTATGATAATTTGGTTATCATCAGTCATAATCTGACTGCCGATTGCTACAGAAAGAATAAAAAAATTATTTGGAAAAGTGAGGTAGTGAAATGGTTGATGAGAATCATCAGGAGTCATAAAATAGTAACCTTCCATATATTTTTTAAGAATGCTATTTTTAGGTTGGTGAAAAACTATTTTCATTAACTTGCTATTATAATTTCGAAGAGTTGTTTTAATTACTATTGGTTCAATGAGATTGTTATCGACTTTAGTCTGTGAAAAAACTTCTGTTGCTTAAAACAAAGATAATAAACTGCTAATATTAAAACAGGATTTTTCGTATTTTTTAGGAAAGTAACATATTCGAGGAATATCTTATACGTAGAAGTTTTTTAAATTGGAAAACTAATTAAGTTTACAATAAAAATTTAGACCTAAATTTTATTCTTTAAATAAATATTGCAAATATATTCAATATTAAAACTAAGACACATATTCTATAATACTATAATAATCTAATAGTATATGGTTAGATAATTGAATGCTTCCCGCTACTAATATAAGCTGATAATCAATCTGACGATTTGCTTACAAGATTTTCCATAAACATGACTTAGGTATTCTGTTTTTTATAAGCAGCGGGAACATGACTCTAACCTGCATCTTCCAAATCTTATTAAACCATAAGAATTAAATGACGATTAAATCATTCTCCCATTCCAATCAACAAACCTATCCAACCCACCTCCCCTTCACCGGTCAGAATCAAAATAAAAAAATCTGCAACAATTAAAAAAAGTCTCAAACTAACTAACTAACTAACTAACTAACTAACTAACTAACTAACTAACTAACTAACTAACTAACTAACTAACTAAAGCAATCTATATCTTACTACACCAAGCGCCAGCCGGCCTTCCCCGGATAAAACAGCAAACCAAAATCACAAGAGTTATCTGATTGTACACTATAATATCATCCCACAACACAGCAGGCAGAACGTCCTGCACAAACACCAGCATATACCTGCACTGTTTCCCTGCCAAAATTATTTTCCTTATCTTTAAGAAACATTTAAATTTAAAAAGATGAATACAGCAAAAATAGCAGGAATAGTGCTTATCGTGATCAGCCTGGCAATAGGCTATGTGGGACTAAACCGCGTGGCAGACAGCACTAAAGAAATTAACTTTTTAGGCCTTAAAATTGATGCCTCAAATGAATCGGGCCAAATGCAGGGTTTTCTTTACCTTGGAGCGGCAGCAGCGCTTTTAGCAGGCGGGCTGTATGCTTTAAAAAAGGCAAGCTGATCAAAACCCAAATAGTACCCTGCAAAGCCTGCCGCATCAAAACACTGCAGGCTTTTTGAATGAATAAAAGTATATTTTTATATTCGCCGCAGCGTATCATTGCGCAAAGCCGGCTAAAAAGTCGTACTGGTTCCTCATGACGGGTATCAATTAATAACGGTTACGAAGTTCGCGGCCCAGTCCAGCGAGGAACCTGGGCGGTAATGGTGCGCGGCATCAAAAATAAAACGCACTGCTGTTTAAATACTTTTATACTATCATTGATGAAAAACGCATTCCTCCTCCTATTTATTCTCGCATTGCTTCCATCGTGCGCTCCCGGAAATAAAGCCATTGAGAAAATTACCCAATTCAATGATGAGGGCATGGTGATACCATTAAAAATTGGCTATAGGGTAAATATGTTTGATAATGTAAGTAAACAACAGTATGCTGCTTATATCAATTCCCCTTCAAAACAAAGTGTGAGCTGGGTGTATCATGGACGAAAAATAATTTTACAAGACCAGAACAGCAGTATTACTGCCTATCCATCTGTAGACTTACAATATGTTATTGCCATATACAAAGGCTTAGAAAGTGAAAATAAACCACCCTGCAACGCTGTCATTTATAAGGCAGATGGTACACTACATACAGTATTAAAGATACCCGTTTTGCAGTCTGAGAATATTTTGAAAAGAATATCTTTTAATAAGGATTCAAATCCTCCATTTGAATCCTCCTCCTTTGAGGGAGGACTTCTATTCGATAATTATGACTGGTGGAAAAATGAGCAAGGTATTATAATCGACAGAGTCCGGATTATTTATGACAGAGACTGGATCGAATGGAGGCAGCTCAATGTAAAAACCGGCGAAATAGGTGCCTATATAGGACAGGGAAAGCTATAGAAGCTGCGGGCATCTATACTATTTAAGGGAATTATCCAGAATCAAAACAGCACTAACAACCACAACTGCTGCCAGCCGTCTGGCGACACCAAAAGCCAGCCCCCCCTGCTTCCTGCATTTTACACCTGCTGCTGACCAACATCACTTCTTGACAATCAGATACGACAGCGCCGGATCCTGCAGCAGCCGCTGCATCTCGCTGTAGATAATATCCTGCACATCGCGTTTGATCTGGCTGAAATTCTGCTGGATCATCGTATTATCGAGTTTTCTCACCGGTGGTATTTCCTTATAACTTTCCTCTTCTTTCCCAAGCGCCTCATGATCGTTTACAATCCCGCAGTGGAAGGTTTTAAGACTGATCCTGCACTGTGGATCATCGGCGGTCATACCGACAAATTCCCCCGAGCTCAGCGAGGCAATCTTCGAGGGCGGCACGGCGGCCTCCAGCTGCCGGGACCGGCTGATGGACGTATCGGAGCTGGTAATGGAAATGCTCTCGCGGTCCTGCATGATTTTGCCAAAACGCTCCGAGAGCTGCTTTGCCGTATCCCCTGTCACCTGTCCCGAGATGATATTGCCCGTGATGTTCAGAATAACATCGGCCTGCTCGCGTCCGTAATCTTTGCGCAGCTGGCTGAAGTCCTGCACCCCAAGACAGGTGCTTACCTTATTGCTTCTGGCCGTGGCAATCAGGCTGTCCATATTATTGAGATAAATAGTGGGGAACTCATCAAAAATAAGGCTCGATTTTAGCTTGCCCTTTTTATTGACCAGTTTCACCAGCCGGTTCACATACAGCGACAGTACCGCCCCGTAAATCTGTATTTTCTGCGGGTTGTTGCCCATGCAGATAATTTTGGGCTCCAAAGGATTATTGACATCCAGGGTAAAATCATTGCCCGAGAGCACGTAATACAGCTGTGGGGAAGACAGCCTGGCCATGGCTACCTTGGCTGAAGCGATCTGTCCCTCCAGCTGCTCCATCGCATCGTTGAGATAGGCATTGACAAAGGGGTTGATCAGCACCTCGATCTCCTTATCCGTGCGCAGCAGCGTAAAGAGACTGTCGTAGTCGGCCTGCATGAGTTCAATGACATGCGGCAGGGTGCAGAATTCCCCGTCCTTGTATCGTCTGAGATACCAGATGACAGCCGATAAAAAATTGATCGGTGACTCCACAAAAAAGTCGCCCTGGCGTTTGATCCATTCGCGGTTGAGTCCCATCAATATGGTTCTGGCGGACTCCGAGGCATCGGTAATATCCTCCATACTCTGGGGATCCAGCGGATTGCAGCGGTGCATGATAGTATCGAAATTAATAAAATAACATTTGGGCTCAACGGCATACACATGCCTGTATTTTTCAAAGGTATTGTAGACGATTTTGGAGAGGTCATCGTATTTAAAATCGTACACAAACATGCTGAAGCCTTTGGCAATGTGCTGGGTAATGACATGGCGGATGACAAAGTAAGATTTACCCGAACCCGGCGTGCCCAAAACCAAAAGCCCGCGAAACGGATTGATGATGTTGATCCAGCTTTTGCGCAGTTTGTTTTTTAAATAATACTGCGCCGGCAGGTTGATGGAATATTCATTTTCCAGCAGGCGTTCTTCCTGCGGAAAGGTTTCATTTTCACTGTTGAAAATATCCAGGGCAGACAGCTTGTTTCGGATGAGGCGCGAGAGCAGTGTCCCGCCTGAAAGCACCAGCAGGAATCCCAGAACCGTAATCAGCATATACAGCCCTGCGGCCACAATAACCGAAAACGAAAACCATAAGACAAGACCGGCTGCAAAATAAATAAGCAGTCCCAAAACCATATAATACAGCGCGGTTTTAAACTGCAGTTTCTCGTCCTTTCTTCCCTTCGCTCCCAGCAGTGAAATCAAAAGCAGTCCCAGGGCCGCGCACTTGGCAATATAAAAATTTCCAAAGAGTCCCGTCCGGTAAACCGACCCCAGGATTTTGTCTCCCAAAGGACCCGTAAGCCCCCAAAGCCCAAATGCGTTATAACAATAATAATAAAAATGCAGCAGCAAAAGCGTGATGCTCATCAGCCGTGTCATATCGAGTATTTTTCTCAGTGCCTGTTCGTTTTCCCCTGTCTGCATAGTGTTTTAATTTTAGTGATTTTTTTATACATCAATTCCGGTTCGCAGGTCCTTTTCTGCTTCTTTTCCTGCGCTTTGCCTTAAATTTTCCGGCAGCATAATCGGCCTGTCCTTCCGGTTTGAAAAGCTCCTCAAGCACGTTCAACGAACTGTCCTGCGAAGTGCTTTCCAAAGCGGTTTCTTTCGGCTCTAAATACTTCGTATGCCCCACTATTCCGGCCCCCGGTGGCCCTGTTGCTTTTACGGCGGTACCGCAGCGCTCGAGCAGGCCTTTGGCACTGTACTTTTTACCCAGCGCACTGCCGTTCAACACACATCGGGCGGCGTGATCCACGTAGGTGATGCCATAAAGCTGTCCGGCATTACTTTTTCGCAGCACCACATCGATGCCTTCCTTATACAACATGGAAACCAGCTTCTCCAAATCCATATTCCCCCGCAGCAATGCGCCGTCCACCACGCTTCGTATTCGGTTCTTTTCAAATGCCTTTTCGGTGCTGTTGATCTGATAGCGCCGTTCTAAAAAAGCAAGGGTGGGCTGCATCGCAAAATCACTTGCCTTGATCGGAACGCCTGCTGGTTTTCCGTCCCTGTCCAGGATCCGGTACACCAGTCCGCCGGTCTTAAAAATCCTCGAATCTTCACTCCCCCTGTCGGCCTTGATATTGTAGAGCTGCAGCACCGCATTGAGCTCTGACAGCGAACTGTATTTATACTGTAAAAGAACCGAATACAGCACCGCTGACATGGCTTTTTTAGAGGCCGCTTTACCGTAGGAAACTTTACTCGCATAAGCAGGTTTTACAAAAGGAATTTCTTCCATCACCCTGCCCTGCGCCGGCACCAGTCTGAACTCTTTTTCGATTTCTTTTCTGGCTTTTTCAGACTGGTTTTTCCCGATGTTCTGCATGTCAATCCGCGAACCGTCCTCCCTGACTTTTATGGACACCAGATGGATGTGGGGATGCCCCGCATCATCATGACGGTACACCAGATAAGGCTGCTCCCCGAAACCTATCTTTTCCATATAGGCACCGGCGATGCGCAGGAGCTTTTCCGCGGGATAATTTTCAGAGGGATGAAAGTTTAAGGAGATGTGCACGCTGTTTCTTTTTACATTGGCGTTCAGCGCATTCTGATGCAGCAGCCTGCCGAGTCTCATGACAGCATTCAGCTCTGCCGCGGGAGCAGGATAATTGCCTTCCCCGATGCACTCGGCAGTCCCCTCTTTCACTTTGTTTTCGTTGTAGCTGAAAATGCGCCGCACGGAATGTCCCGTCTTTATCACTGCAACCATTTCTCGGTCATTTTCGCGGTCATGTTCCGGATCTCCTCCACCTGGGACAGCAGCCTTTCGCGCTGCGCGCCGGTGCTTACAATCCACTGCCTGAACTCCGGGATCTGGCGCAGGGCATGCAGCTTTTTAACGCTCTGATTAAAGTTACTGCCCAGGGCAGCGAGCTCCTTTCTCAGACGGATATACTCGAGCATAAATTCGTCCAGTGAGGCATCCCTGTGCTTCACGGTGACAGGCTTATGTAACAGGCAGTTTCTGAGGTATTCGCTCATCTGCCTGCAGGCTGTCGTTTTGAACCTTCTCTCCAATGCCGCATATTCCGCGGCGGTAAACCGCACCGCGGCAATGCGCGTTCTGTTTACAATTTCTTTTCCCATCTTCTTTCCCTTTCATTTTTAACTCTATTGCTTCCGGTTTCACTGCCCGCGAGTTCCGAGCCGGGGCAGCCAGATTCGTTTGTTTAACAAACGGACATCTGGCCGACTGCAGGAACGAGGCAGTCTTACAGCATCTGAATAATCTTCCATTATAAAAATCATTGTAATGCTGCGGACCACGAAATTATAAAAGGCCGGCCAATCCATCCTATCGGGGCCATATTTTGAACGGGTTGTTTTTAAAGCTTCTCCCTATCTTTGAATGATTCAATTATTAATTTAAAAACGTGTAAACCATGCTGACAGAAAATGATGCTGCCCAGGTTTTTGATACCGTACTGAGTATCCCGGGCATGAATGAAACGGTGAAGATTGATCTGAAAATTTCACGAAAAAATGTACTGCTGCTCCACCATGTGATCCAGCGCGGCCTTGCTGCAAATGAGGGCAGTCCTTCGGTGCTCCTGCAGCGAAGTGCACCGGAAAACATCAGCGAATTAGAACAGCTTTCCGCCGACTGCCTGAGCAGGGCAGGCCTTACCGAACTCCATGAAAAACTTGCCGGTCTGGGTGCCGGCAGGAAAAAGTAAGAGGTCCGAAAAAACACCGTTAACAGGAAATGCTGACGGTGTTTTTATTTTTTATTACGGTGATGGCATCAGGGCCGGACAGCAGGAACGAGCAGGGCATCTGCAAGGGCACCTGCAGGGACGTATCCACTGCAAAAAACAAAATCCTGAGAGGCCGCTTGAGGTACACACCCACCTGTTCCACCGATAAGGATTATAGGGTAACAGGTAGATTTCAGCCATGGGAAAATCCCCGATATTGACGCTGTCCTCACGATATCCTTTTACCACCTGGGGGAAATTCCAATACGGGACGGCATAAAAAAACTCCTTAAAACTTTAAGGAGTTCTTCGGCAGCCGGCGGGTGCCTGAGGGTATGCGGTAACTAACTAAATCATTGAACAGAACCCGCAGACGAACCCCGCCGGTCCCCTGTTTTTTTTTCTGGCTGATGCTACAGCAGGCTGCCTTTATGATATTAAAGTTACCCTAATCAGCCGCCAAAAAGCTTATAGGATTTTTTGAAACTCTTACAGCATTCCTAGATCTCCTGCAGGGCATCTGGGCCACGCTCATAAAAAAAGAAAAAGGCGCTATAAGGCGCCTTCATCTGAAAAGGAATAATAGCTTTCAGAACTGACAATCACATGATCCAGCAGCTTAATGTCCAGCAGTTCTCCTGCCTGTGCAATTTTTCTGGTGATGCTTTTATCCGCTTCTGAAGGACATGTCTTGCCAGAGGGATGATTGTGGCTGATGATGATGCCCACGGCACTGGCTTTAAGTGCAGCGGCAAACAGGAGTCTGATGTCCACAACAGTGCCTGCGATGCCTCCTGAAGAAGCTTCATATATACCCAGTACTTTATTGGACTGGTTAAGCAGCAGTACTTTGAACTGCTCTACAAATTCAATCTTGCCTGGATCCCAGCAGTCTTTCAAAAGTGCATAGGCACATCTGGAGGAGGTAATAAGAGGTCTCTGGGAACTTTTTACTTTTGTTTTATAAATCAGGTCGATTTCTGAAACGATTTTCCAATTGTGGTTTGCTGTAGTTTTCATGATGCTAAATATTTAAGATTAATTTTAGCACCGCCCGCGGGCAGAAGCAAGCAAGCGCAGAAAGCAACGCAATAAAGCAGGACGGATGTCCTGCATTTATGGGGGAATTTTTTGCAGCGCCCCGCCGCGCTGTGCCCGAACTTTGTGATGGAATTAAACGGTATTTACATCCCCGCTGCCCCTGTACCAGAAAGACTAAAAGCATCAGGATATAGAGCAGACCGGATCGCTGCAGATCTGCTATACTAAATGCGAGTCTAAACCAGCAGCAGCCATCTGGCCGGCTGGCCGAACAGGAATTACAGTACCAATGAACAGTAGACAAATAAAGGATAAAACCTTTGGAGGCATTGCCTGATGTGTTGTTTTTAAAACTACTTCGACAACATATAATAGTGCTTATACCTGCCTGATTAGGTGATAGCTATTTTATAAATGCAGATCATTATTATGTAAAAAAAGTGTTACTATCCTTTTTACATTTGACAAAGAACAATCCCCAACCTGAAGGGCAGTAACGGCAAACTCATTACGGGACACCCCTTTAAAAAAACCACAGCAATAATTTAATTTTAAAAATAAAATGAGAAATTCAGCTACACCGGAAAATTACCCTCAGGATGACAGGAATTTTCAAAGCGCAGACACAGACCCAAAAAGCAGTGATCCGAACAGCAACCCTTATGATTCAGAGAATCTGGACCATGAATCGGACAGTGAATCGAAAGATATAACCGAGAAGGATATTGAAAAGGACCTTCTGGAAAATGATTCCACTGAAGGGTTTGAAACTGATATTGATACTCACAAAAGCACTGAGGCTGAAAATGATTCCTTTGAGACCATAGAGCCCGACCAGGATAATCCCGTGAACAGGGAATTCGAAATTGGGGAACTTGGCAATGAGGAGCTTAAAGAAGATGAAATTATCAGAAATGAGACTGATCATAGTGCACCGGGCAATACTAAACCTTCTCAGCGAAAATTTTAATGTCACCAGATTTAACACTTAAAATAAAACCGTTATCCTTAACGGTTTTATTTTATTGATTCTTTATTCCACCTACATATCCTCTTGACTATTTTCTTCCAATCCTTCCTGCAGCAAATTTAAAGCTTTAGTAAAAATATTTCCTAAACAGTCTTACTTTCAGGGTCATACAGCATGGCGGTACACAAACAGTTTTTTCTTTCTTTGCTGATCAGTATCGGACAGTTTACACATGATTTACAGCTCTCCCAAAACGATTTATCAGAGGTCAGTTCAGAGAAGGTAACAGGTTCAAATCCCAGATCGTGGTTCATTTTCATCACTGCACGAGCTGAAGTCAGGCTGAAAATACGCGCATCGGGATACAGTTCCCGGCTCAGTTCAAAAATCTTTCTTTTGATTTTTTTTGCAAGTCCGGTATGCCTGAATTCAGGTGCCACAATAAGTCCTGAATTAGAAACATAACTGCCGTTCTCCCAGACAGAAATAAAAGCAAAACCTGCCCACCTGCCATCTGATGCAAAAGCTATGACCGCCTCTCCTTTTTTCATTTTTGTTTCCAGCATTTCGGCAGAACGCCCCGAAATACCAGTGCCCCTTTCAATGGCAGACGACAAGGTGATTTCACTAATCTGCCTGATCCAGAAAGTATGGACTGATCTTGCTTTTTCTATAGTAAAATCAAGTGTTTTCTCCTCCCTTTCGATGGGCAGTGCTTTAGGATCACGAAATGAACCTGCATAGAAAAAACCTTCTTTGGCAAGGTTTATATCTGGGTCTATTAAAGGGTTTATAATTTTCATACCATTACACTATTTGTGAGATCATCAGAACAGTAATAAAAAATACTATGGCAAATACCAATAGATTAATAACCCTGTCTTTACTTCTGATCGATTTACTGGATACATATAATTTTGTAAGTTCCTTGTTTCTGGTTCTATTTACTTTCATAGGTCTTTAATTGAAAATTTCCTGATTTATATAAAGTTTTTAGGGCAGTACTGAAGACTCATTTCTGAAGCATCGATTTTAAAATATTGATGCTTTGAAACCGCCGGCACTACGAGTCAGCAAAACCAAATTGCATGCCAGTTCAGCTCAAGCAAGCTAACATAATGATTACCAATAAAATGCAAATACTGTTTTATAGAAAGTTTAAAGAAGACTATCAAAATGATAGGTTTACCCATCCAAAATGATAAGGATCCTTTTGAACTGCAGTTTATTGATCCCTCAAGAGAAAAACCTTTATTTGAAACAGAAAAAAGTGGTATACACCCCAGGAATACTGATATTGATTTTTGCAAAGCGAGAGACCATGAAGTGACCAGCGCCCTTATATTTATTTAATATATTGCCTCCCCGGCGTAATTATATTATACCGCAGAACCGCTTTGGAAGTTTCAATTATGAATTGTGTTACTTTATAGTACCAACTGCCCCGCAGATCAATAAAAGAGATTTGCTATGACAGCGGTTTTAATAATATTTCAAATTTCAACAGAACTTTTAAGCGAAAAATGGGTTTTACTCCAAGTGAATTTAGAGATCAAAGTAAATTGATTACGAAGCATTAATGCTTTTTTGGAGTAGATGCCATATTTGCGACTAAAAGCTTAGGCAGTGTTTAGTATTGTAATACCGTTTGCACTTATTTTTAATGAATATCATTTCATCAAGCCTAGAGTTGGATTATTTATTAGATAAGCTGCGGTGGTTAGAAACGTAATCACCGCAAAAATGCGGTTTAAATTTAAAATAATCACCGCACATTTTGTAAATGCGGTAAATAAACAATAAATTTACCGCAAAATTGCGGTGAATATGTACATACATCAAAAAAAAGAATGGCCAGTTTTTAAATGGAATTCGGAAGAAATTACAGTCATACTAGGAAAAGTCAGATACCGCCAAGGAAAAATCCTTGGACAGATGAAAGCACTTGGTTTTAAACTTCAGGAAGAGACTATGCTGCAAACACTAACTTTGGATGTTATAAAGTCAAGCGAAATAGAGGGCAAATTGTTAAATCATGATCAAGTACGTTCATCAATTGCTAGAAGATTAGGAATTGATATCGCTGGTAGCATCAAGGCTGAACGAGATGTTGAAGGTGTTGTTGAGATGATGCTTGATGCAACTCAAAACTATTCAAACGATTTAACAGAAGATAGAATATTTGGATGGCACGCTTCACTTTTTCCAACAGGAAGGAGTGGTATATATAAAATCATCGTTGGGGATTGGCGTAAAGATCTTATGCAGGTTACTTCAGGTCCTATGGGAAGAGAGATAGTCCACTTCGAAGCGCCATTACCTGACGTAGTAAATCAAGAAATGCAGGGCTTTTTAAAATGGTTAAATAGTACAGCTGAAATTGATCCTGTTTTGAAAGCTGCAATTGGCCATTTATGGTTTGTTACAATACATCCTTTTGATGATGGAAACGGAAGAATAGCCAGAGCAGTCGCCGATATGCTTCTGGCCCGAGCAGATCAAAGCAGACAGCGCTTTTATTCAATGTCTGCACAAATCCAAAAAGAAAGAAACGAATATTATAACATTCTTGAATCAACACAAAAAGGAGATTTGGATATTACACCCTGGCTGGATTGGTTTTTAAACTGCTTATTTCGTTCAATGGAAAGCACAGATATTACAATTGAGAAAATACTAGAGCGAGGACAGTTCTGGGAATCTCATAGAGATAAAACTTTTAACGTACGTCAACAAAAAATGCTGCAGGCTCTTTTAGATTCATTCTTTGGAAATCTAAATGTATCTAAGTGGGCAAAAATGACAAAAACGTCAACAGATACTGCTTTAAGAGATATCAAAGATCTAATTGAAAAGGACATTTTAATACAAGAGGGAGCTGGAAGAAATACCAGCTATAAATTAAAAAATCACAATTTTTGATCGAAATCAAAAACAAAAAATTCAGCATTTTCATAGCAATACTTATTTTTATTCATCTTTACTAATATTTTTTTGAGTTCACCTATTTGGAGTAGATACCTTTTTTGCTACAAAAAGTAAAGACTGTTAAAGTTGTTTATTTTCTAGACGAAATATCTTTTTATCACAAATAACTACGTAAGTATGCCCTAATAATTTTTAAAACCAAATACAACTTAATTAAGTTAAATCACATACAGTTCATCTATCGGCAAAAAGAATTTATTTGTGTGGCGTTGATACCTTTTTTACTACTCTAGCATAATGCTTTAATCTCTTAAACCTAAATATTCAATATTTTTGATATATTTGTGATACAAAAAAAAGAATAATACTTCTGACTGTTAATTCGTTAGCATTTAATTTTTGTGCATGATTTAATATTGAAAAAGTAAAATTTGAATTGGGTGCAGAATCGGTGCATTAGGTTCAAGACATTTATAAAATCGTAGCAAAGACGGGATCTCAACACATAAATTTCGAATCCTGCTCTGAATTATATTGTAATTGAAATTTCATTTTTAAAATTTCTATTTTCTTCCCATAAATCAGATTTCCAATTGGCTAATTTTGCGCCAATAGTATAAGTACTTCTTAAAAATTCAAGTAATTTTTGTTCAGGATTATCAGAACTTTGAACTGCAGAATACGGTAAAATAAACTGTCCTAAAACTTCATTATAAAATGCTTCTGCCGGCATTACTTTTCCTAGTTTATAATCCTTTGGTTCAGGATAAAGGTAACAATAAAAGGCAGCTTCGGGATGTGCTTCATTACCTGTTATAAATCCAAAATCACTTACTTCATGACTAAACGCATCCTGCAACACCCAGTCTGGCATTCCCGGCATTTTACCCGGGTGTCTGGGTGCCTTTTCTCCGGAGAAAAAAGCCAGAGAAAGATCAAAACCTCCCCAGAAAAAATGTATTGGACTGCTTTTCCCAATAAAATCTGTTCTAAAAATCAAAAATACATCCTGAATATCACACAAAGCATTATGAAAGTTCGTTGCTTGTACAGTGTCATAAGTTTTATGAACAGTATCGAGCTCAAAAGGAATTGGATTATCAATTTCGGAAGGAGTTGTCAGAATCTCAATTTTTATTTCAAGCTCATTTAACTTTTCAAAAATAAGCTTATAAAAATCAGCGACATTTAAATTGTGTAAATCAAAATCCCGAATTTCTCCTAAACTGGTTGCAATTTGTAATTGATGTGAAACAAAATCAAGATCAATCTGAAAGTCCTTATTAATGTAAGGAATGTTTTGTGTACTTAATCCGGTTGGGGTAATATGCAGCGTACAATTCCAGGAATGATTGGCCCAGGGTAATGTTGCTAATTTAATTTTTCCTAAAATCTGCGTCCATAATTGAAGCGTTTCATACGTGGGTTTGCCTTTTTCATAAGAAAGTACCGGCCATGATTTTTTCATAATATATTTTTTTTAAGATTTAAATTTTATCTATTTATTGGCTTACTGTTTTGTGATTTTGAGCAAGTGTAATTATTGCCTTGGTCAATAATCCTTCTGGTGTAACGAATTCTTTTAGAATACTAAAATGATTTTCAGGCAAAATAAGGGCGGTTCCATTATTTCCCATCTTTTTCCAGGCTTCAAGATAATTAGACGATTGCGTTTTAAAAGCTTCGGTTTCCTGATCTCCCCAGGCAACAATCAACGGAATTTTACTTGGCCCAATTAACCGAATAGGACTCGAAGAAAGAATTTGATCTGCAGTAATACGAATTGCAGGCTGAACAAAAGTGTGAGAAATGGGTTCTAAATCAAAAAGTCCGCTTACTGCCAGTATGCCTTTAATTGTATTTTCTGGCAATCCATAATCTGACCAATTCGTAACGGCCGACATGGCTGCAAGATGTCCTCCTGCAGAATGTCCTGCCACAAAAATTTGTTTTGGATCTCCATTAAATTGCAGAATATTCTAGCTTGTCCACGCGATAGAAGCTCTTATTTGTCTTATCATTTCCGGAATCGTCACTTTTGGCGCAAGATCATAATTGACAATTACAACTGTAAATTCAGCTTTAGCAGCTCCCATTGCTGCAAAATCGTAATCATCTCCAAGTCCAATTTTCCAATACCCTCCATGAATAAAAATTAACACAGGCGCTCCGGCTTCTTTGGCAGGATAAACTGTAAGCCTCTCCATTAATGTGGGACCATAAGCCATTACAAATCTGTCTTTAAAGATTCTGCGTGCTTCCTGACTATGTGTAATGTATTTTGTGATATAATCCGGAAAATTGGAGACTGCTTTTTCAACATCATATTCGGCATCAAGCTGTTCCTGCGTTAAAAATTGGCCATAAAAGTTGCTGGCAGGAAATTGAATCTCCTGCAAAGTGTGGTGGTACTTTTCCATGATTTAGATAGTTTATAACACTATTGATGCTTGTCTGGCAATAGTGAAAGCATTGATTTATGCTGAAATAGCAATTGAACTTCTTTATAAAATAATATTATGCTGTGGCTGAGGAATTTCAGGCAAATTAATTTCTCCCAAAATTTCTTTAAGATCAATCTCTATTGTTTTGCATATTTTAGAGATGGGTACGTCATTGGCATTTCCTTCAAAAGGATTTTCTGTACTCTCGCCTACTTGTCCAAGTGAAGTGTACATCCATGAAATTATGACGCTGAACGGAATTACAAACCAAACCATATTTCCGTGCATTATTCCGCCAATACTATCATTAAGTTTATCAAATTCCTTTAATAATCCGAATGGAAGCAAAAAACAAAACAAGTGAACCAGCAGCGTATTAATTATCGCATATTGTCTGGGATAGGGAGAATCTTTCAATTGTTCGCTTCTGCCCTGCTGTGTGTAAAAATCCTTTATTGTTCTTTGAAAATCAACAAACTGAAGCACTACAATTTCCTGGCTATTATATAACTTTTTCAAAGTTTTACTCTGTAATGCCATTATTTGGGTTGCTTTATTTTTTGTTTTCAAAATGTATTGTAATTCATTTTCAGAAAGAAATTTAGATAACTCTTCTTTAAGACTAATTTCATTTTCGGGAATTACATAATATTGTTGGTATTCTGTATTGTGTTTTCTTCTGGTTGTTTCCCAAACGCGAAACGAACGCATTTCATAACGCAAAGCGGTGAGCCAGGCAATATGTCTGTAAACGAGTAATTTGGTTTTCTCAGAATCATTCAAAAAGTCCCTGCTCATAATTCCCCAGGATCGGCTTGTGTTTAAAATTGAAGTCCATATTTGCTGTGCTTCAAGCGTCCTGTTGTAGGTTTGCGTGTTTTTAAAACCAACAATAAATGCCGTTGCAGTACCTAATAACGCGACAACTGTCCAGGAAATACCAAGCCATTTTAATTCGAATATTTGATATAAAACAGTTGGTATTATACTGATTATAATTAGCAGGTAAATGCTTTTTCTTGTCCAGACAATAAATTCTAAGAGTTTGTATGATCGTCCTGTGTACATTTTTTAAATTTTAAATTGAATAAGAAAAATAGAATTTACTATTAGAATTTGGGCTGCATCTTAAAACCAACACCAATTCGGTTCCAGGTATTGATCACAGTTGCGGCCATGATAATTTTTACGGTATCAGTATCACCAAATAAAGTAATACATTTTGAGTATAATTCGTCTGAAAGACCTTCCTCGTGTATGAATGTAATAGCTTCTGTAACTTGTAAAATAAGCTGTTCTTCTTCTGAGAAATGATTTTCAGCTTCTCTCCAAACTCCAACTAAAGTAATTTTTCTGGCATCTATTCCCAGAGAAAGTGCATCCTGCGTATGTTTATCCAGACAAAAAGCACATCCGTTTAAATGAGAAGCACGAATTTTAATAAGCTCCTGATACCATTTATCCAGACCAGATTCTTTAATTGCTTTATCCAATTCGGTTAATACTTTAAAACCTTCCGGAAATGTTTTTCCTATAATTAATCTTGAACTCATGATTTTTTGATTTAATGGTTGTATTTAATTCGATAAAAAAATAAGCATGCCTTAAATTTTCCAGACATGCTTATTTACTGGTTTATGCCACGGGAATTGACATACGAACCTCAACAACAGCTCCGTATTGAATAATTGGACAGGCTTCTGCGATTTTTACCGCTTCGTCATAATCGTTAGATCTAATCAGGAACAAACCTCCAATGGATTCTTTACCATGACCATAAGGACCTTCTGTAATATGATTTCCCATTTTGGTATGTTTAATTACTCTTCCGTCTAAATCCCAACGTTTTGGCGGCGCAACTAATTTATCCTGAGCTGCAATTCCTGCAATCCAATCCTGATAAGGTTTGATGGCTTCTTTCATTTGTTCCGGAGTTGGTACTGGTTTTTCGCTTGTTAGATCTCTGTGGATCACTACTAAAAATTCTTGCATAATAATTGTTTTTAAAAATTGGTAAAAAATTGATTATTGTTTAAAATATCGAAGCGTAATCTTCGTCTTCATTTTCTTCAAAAGGCTGTTCGTGCATGTGTAAAGTTTCGTCCAGCAATTCGCTGCCATCGTCTAAATCATGGTGATGTAAATCAAATTCATTTCCAGATTCGCTGCTGTAACCGGCTTGTTTTGACAAGCCCAGTAATTGTAAAATATTAATAAGTCTCATAATTCACGTTTTTATATTAATAGCTTTTCATTCTCATTAGAGATCATTTTCTGAAATTATGCAATTGGCTGAATTACTTTTCTGGATTCTCCTTCCATTTCAATAAATCCCATTTTGCCATTTTTATAATTTTCAAGGGCATTTGCTAAGGCTTCTTCTGTATCCATCGCCATTGCTCCTTTTGAAAATAATGCTTCATATAAAGGTTTTCCGGACATGAGGATAAATTGACAATTGGTTATCGCGATAAATTTCAAAGGTTCATCACTATCTGAGTGTGCTCCTGAGATGACCATACCTTCTTCAAGTTCTGTGGTAGCCTGATTGGTTATAAAATCAAAATAACCTTCAATGGCAATAATAGTTCCTGACCATTCTGCAGGAAGGATGTGAGAGAACTCTTTTCCTGCTTCTAAAAAAACATGCAGCAGGGTAAGTTCATCAGGTGTTTCCATTTTATTTACTACATCGCCGCTTTTACCACAAACAACTCTTACACGAACGCCTTCTTCTTTTATTTCAGGTATTTGAGACTGGTTTATAAAAACGCTTTTAGGAACTTGCTGTTTTTTTGCTGCCGGAATATTTACGAACAATTGTAAGCCTTCAACAGTAGCGCCGTCAGGAACAGGAAATTCAGAGTGCACAACACCTTTTCCGGCGTATGTCCAAAGTAAACTTCCCGGAGTTATGACAACATTATTGCCAAGAGAATCAATACTATGATAAGGTGCAGAATCTTCAAAAACATAGCTTATCGCCGACATTCCTGCGTGCGGATGTGGTCCGAAAATATCATGTTTCAATTCAAAATGATCAAAACCTATGATGGGATCCATCAGTCCGTCAAAATCTTTTGATCTTGCTTTTCTGGCAAAAAATTGCTCATCTCCCTGTATTTCGGGTGTGATTACTGTTGATAGTACTAACTTGTTCATAATATTTGATTTAAGAGGTTAAAATTGCACCGTGCCCATTGAGTTGTCGTGCTGTTGATCAGATTTTCGCAAATAATTACGCTGACGTAGGGATTTAAATATGCACGAACGGGTGGAAAGTGCACGCCCATTACAACCGCCTCGACAAACTGCCTACCCGTCATCTTCGTTTCAACGGGCATCGAAGCCATTTATAATGTGGTTTGATTATGCTCTTTGCGGACGATTAGCAAACCATTCTTCAAAAGTGATACTGCCCAATTGTGCTGTAGCTGCCGGAACTAGTGTAAGTTCTTCAAGAGGAGCTCCAAAATACAAGGCTTTCTCATCTGAAATAACCTGAAGAGGATCGTTTGTTTTGGTTAAATAAGTTTGTAAAAGTTCTGAAAGTTTAAAACGTTCCGGGCCTCCAATTTCAACAATTCCGTTGGATGGATTTCCAAGTGCAAGATCAACTACCATTGAAGCAACATCTTCTGATGCGATTGGCTGAATTTTTGCCGGAGAAATAGTAACACTTCCGCCTTCATGTGCAGAGGCAACAATTCCGCCAAGAAATTCCATAAATTGTGTAGAGTGAATAATAGTAAAAGGAACTCCTGCTTTTTTGATTAAATTTTCCTGAGCTTGTTTTGCTCTAAAATAACCGCTTTCCTGCAAACGATCTGTTCCTACTACCGAAAGCGCAATATGATGTTTTACGCCTGCATTGATTTCGGCTGCCAAAAGATTTCTGCCCGAAGTTTCAAAAAATTCCAAAACTTCTTTATCTGCAAATGATGGAGAGTTTGCCAAATCAATTACGATATCGGTGTTAGTAACTGCTTCTGCAAGTCCTTCACCTGTAATTGTATTAATACCTGTTGAAGGTGCTGCTGAAATTACATTGTGTCCCTGATCACGTAATTGGTTTACTACTTTTGATCCAATTAATCCTGTTCCGCCGATAACTAAAATTTTCATGATGTCTGTTTTAAATTGTTATAAATGATTATTCATTTTCATATGAGTAATAGCCAATTTGTATGCCATTCATTTAACTAATTAAAAATCAATTACTTACACCTAAAAGCAGATTTAGAATTTCCCTTAGCAAAGTGAAATCATTTTGATTTTCCCTTTATATAGTGAAAACTCAAATTTTAGGTTGAATTAATTTTAGACTTAAAAACAAAAATGCCCATTACTTTAATTTGTAATGGGCATTATTATTTATATAGTGAAGTATTTTAATAGTATTCTGATTTGGTAATGAGGAGTTTTTTCATTTTGGAATGAAGTGTATTTCCGGGAATATCTAAAACTTCAGCTGCACCACCGGCACCAGAAATTTTACCGTTACACCTTTTTAGTGCATTGATAATAAACAAACGCTCCATTTCTTCTAATGACTTATTGAAGATATTTTCTTCTGCATCATTTTTATCTGTTTTTTTGGGAAGATAGACTTCGCGCAAAACAGAATCTGTAGTCATCAATACGCTTCTCTCTATAAGATGTTCCAGTTCGCGCACATTTCCCGGCCATAAATAACTATGCAATTGCTGCATTGCTTTTGGCGCTATACGGCTTATATTTTTGGCATTGTTTTTATTGTATTTGGCCACAAAGAAATTAGCAAGAGCTTCTACATCTTCCATTCTTTCCCGAAGTGAGGGCAGATAAATGGGAAAAACATTTAATCTGTAAAACAGATCCGAACGAAAACGTCCGGCTTCTACTTCTTCTTCAAGGTTACGATTGGTTGCAGCAATAATTCTGACATCTACTTTTATGGTATCTTTTCCTCCTACTCGTTCCAATTCCCGTTCCTGAATAACACGCAGTAATTTCACTTGTGCTTCGAGTGGCATTTCTCCTATTTCATCTAGAAATAAAGTGCTGTTATTGGCCAGTTCAAACTTTCCTATTCGTCTATCTGTTGCTCCTGTGAAAGCCCCTTTTTCATGTCCGAACAATTCACTTTCAATTAAATTCGCCGGCATTGCTGCACAGTTCACTTTAATCATTAATTTATCTTTTCTGTGTGATGCATTATGAATCGCGCGGGCAATTAATTCTTTTCCGGTTCCTGTCTCGCCAAGAATTAAAACGGTCGAATTAGATTCGGCCACCAAAGACATTAAGTGATACACTTTCTGCATTTGTTTGCCGCTTCCTATAATCTCGGTAAAATTGTAAATGTTTTTGATTTGTTCTTTTAAATAAACATTTTCATGTTCTAACTGTTGTTTGTATAACAAAAGTTTTTCATTTACCTGTATATTGGCAATTGCTACTGAAATTTGCGAACATATTCCTCTTAATATATTAGGATCAAGTTTGTCTGCCAAAAGCCACATAGTAGCAATATTTGAGTTTCCTACTTTTAGTAATGCACCATAAGCGTTTTCAAAACCTACTTTTTTCCACAACTGTGCAAAACCAGAATTAGTAAGCCTAAGTTCTTCTTCTACATTAAAAACAATGGCGCTTCCGCTTTTAATAACCTGAGCTGTGTACGGTTCATGAATATCGAGTTTTACAGCAGCCATTTCATCAAAATCAATTTCGGCTTTATCAAATAAAGTTCTGTCAAACATGTAAGGAGTTAAGCCTACTCCGTCATCATCAAATACATTCAGCATAGCAAGTTTAGTGCTTAGAAGATCCCGAAGTACGTTTATTATAGCAAGCTGTAAATCTTCTTTGGTCCGAACTCCTGCAATTTCATTACTAAACTGCAGTAAAATGGATTGCTCGTTATTTTTGCTTTCTAATAATTCATTGGCTATAATATTTGACATTGCTGTAGAAATTTGGAAACAGATTCCCTGTAATAACGAAATATTAATTTCTTCTATAGCAAGCCACAACATTCCTAATGTAATATCGCCATTACGAAGTGCAATACCAACCATTCTTTTAAATCCGATTTGTTTCCAAAAGAAAAGATAGGGCGCCTTAATACCACGATCGATTTCAATATCAACATTAAAAAGCAAGGGAATGTAACTTTCCAAGACTCTATTTTGCAGCCCGTCATTTATTGGAAATTTTGAATCCAATATTTTATAAAAATCTAAATTATCTTTTGTAGTAACGTTTTCATCATAAATATAAGTACTCAGCGAAGTTCCGTCATCGTCTAATTTACGTATCACATAACCTTGCAGCGGATTTAACTGCTTTAATGCTGTACGCACAGCGTTGGCTAAATCTTGTTTGTTTCTAACTTCTGAAATATCATTGCTAAAATCAAGCAGAAATGATTTTTCCTGCTCTTTTTTATGAAGTTCTTCATTTTTGATAATATTAGAAACAGCAATAGAAAGCTGTGGAGCAATACCTTTTATAACATTTCGAAATTCTGTAGAAAAACTATCTGTCTTATCTGAGTAAACATGAATAAAGCCAAGTGGTTTATCTTCAATCCATAAAGTTGCCATTAACAGCTCCCGAATACCGCCTTCATAGCTTACTTGTAAAAATGAAGGACTTTTGGGATTATCCTTAACTTTTTCAAGTAAAAAAGAAACAGGATTTTCAGCATCAAGAACTGCTTTTATAAAGGGTTCATTAAGTGTAAAATGCGTTTTTTGTAATTTAGCATACGCGTCTTTTTCTAATATCTCATCTGTGGCAGTATCCAATAAAAAACCTTTATAAGTTTTGTCTTTGTGATCAATCAATGTCACTACTGTATGCGTGAAATAATAAAGGCTTTTTATTCTTTTTGATAACAAGAAAATCAAATCCTTCTTTTCTCTTACTCTTGTTATGTCTCTTCCCAACTCTAATAAAATGGCTCCTTCATTATGCAACAACTCCTTTTCAGTAAGCTCTGCACCAACACTTATATCTTCGATTGATCTTGTTTTTTTCATTGTCTATAAACATCTTAAAACTGATACAGAATCAGCTTGAAATAGTAATGTTATAAATGTAGTAATATTTAAATACATTAATTAAAATAAAACCTTTGATTGAGTTGACAACTATTAAGCGGGATTTTTATAAGGCTGTCAATGTGGTTATTATCTCAATTGTAAACATTATCAGCTTTGGGCAATATCGTGGCACAACGATTTTGAATACTCAAAAATACAGTTAACGAAAGGGGCTTTCGACCTAGGGTTCGAATTTGCAGTTTATCCAAAATAATTCACCTATTACTTCGACATAATTTCTCTGGTAATTTGAGTAGAAAAATAGTTCATCTTTGTATTGTTTACGATTTTCATTATATTTATATCACACTTATTTTTATATGAAACCATCTAAATTATTCAGAAACGATATAAGATAAACCAGATCGCTTGCAGATGCTGGAATAACCAGTGCCAAAAATGATATACGTCAGTCAAAAGCTTTAGATCTGCTGGTTACCTATATTAAAAATGATGTAATCTATGTTGAAGTACAATTGTACGAACAGAGCAGCCTAAAAATTTAATTAGAGGAATGATTCTTCGTGCCAAACAATAAAAAAATACGTGTTTTTGCAGGGCCAAATGGATCTGGAAAAAGTACTCTTCAAAAAGAACTTTCTAAAACTTACTTTTTCGAAATTTTTATTAATGCAGACCAAATTGAAAGAAAACTAAAAGACTTTAAGCTTATTGATTTAATGATTATGGAATAATTGGGTCAGAAGATAGTTTAGCTGCATTTAAAGATTTGCCGGACTCAATCTCATTGATAGAAAAAGCTACTGCTGATAATCATAAAATTAACATCACCATAAATGAAAATTGCATGGTAGAGTATTCAGATTCTAAGCATACTTATGAGGGTTCGTATATTGCTTCCTATATTAGACATATCATGGTTAACCACAATAAATCTTTTGTATTTGAATCTGTTTTTAGTCATCCATCAAAAATTGCACAACTGCAAGATGCAATGTCCAAAGAATATAGAATTTATCTATATTTTGTGTGCATTGACAGTCCAGAGGTAGATGCAGCAAGTGTTGAAGGCCGCGTTAATAAAAATGAACATGATGTGGAATACACAAAAGTAGTCCAGCGTTATTACAGGACACTTGAATATCTGCACCAAGTATTACCTTTATGCTACCGGGCTTATCTATTAGATAATTCAGGAACTAAACAAGAGTTACTTGCTGAATTATATCATAACGGTATGGAAATTAAATCCGATAACTTTCCTAACTGATCTTTGAATTATGTCTTTAATTAACCAAAAGGAATCCATTATCGGCATCTCTGCCAATCTCCAGACCTGAACCTTATAGAAGTCCATGAATATTGATTATTGAAATTCGTAATTGTCATTATTTTTTTTGATTAGATTTTTTAATATACAAAAAATAAAGCAAATCTGTCAAAAATTAAAAAAAATGCCATAAATACACTTCAAAAAAAATAAATAAAGTTTTCTTGATGTTTTTTAACAAGTAATGATGTAAAAAAAACATGACGAGCTACAGTGTCTTGCCAAAACAAATTTAAAGATTGACTATCCGCCCTGCATTGTTATATTTTAATAAAAGATTATAAAATTCAAAGATTATTTAAGTAATTTCTTTCATTAAAAAATAAAAATATTAGATGACAATAACCAAATTACAATAAGCCGGATTGGAAAAGCCTTAAAATTCAGGAGGTGCACCGGTATTGTAATTTATATGGAGTAAAAAGATGCTCTTTTCATTTAAATAAGATTGATTAAACGCAAAATGCGTCTGCTTTTCTATCTAAAATATATTCTTAATTTTAACTTCGTTTTCCTCTCAGATTTTCTTACACTTATAATTAAAGTAAACATGAAAAAAAAATTTCTCATTACTGCCCTGCTGTTATTAACGATAAATGCCTTTACCCAAAAATTAAATAAAAAAGAATTTGAGCAGGCAAAGAAAATCCTTCCGTTTGAAAAAAATGAAGCAAAAAAAGCCAGACTTTTAAATCGTGTTGCATTGTATTACATCATGAGGAATGAATCGCCAAATGATATTGACAGCTGTTCCATTCTTAACCGCCAATCATTCAATTTAGGACGAAAACTGAAATCAAAGAAGGTTATTGCGGCATCCATGTTGATGGATGGTCAGATTGCAAATAGAAAGAAAAATAAAATACTGGCTCAGAGACTGAAAAAAAAGGCACTCGAATATGCCCACAAAAATGAACTTAAAAACCAGGAAGCAGAAGCTTATGTCGACATGGCTTACGATTTTGGAAACGATTATAAAAGTGCATTGCCCTATATTGAAAAAGCAAGTCTATTATTTATAGCATCTCATGACCCTTACGGCGAGTCAGAGACATATTACGACATTGCCTTCATTTATGAGGAAGTTAAGAAGCCTGACAGCACTTTTAAATATTTACAGAAATCGATAAAAATAAAGAAAACAATCCATAATTACGAGCTTTACAAAGACTATAGCAATCTCACAAGATTTTACCTGAAACGCGGAAATTTTAAAGAAGCCCTGGACTATGGACTGCAGGCCGACATACTTGCGGAAAACGCAGATGCGGACCCGAAATGGAGGACACTCATATACAATCTCTTAGCATTAATTAATAATGCGCTGAATGATCAGGAAAAATCATTAGACTTTTTTAGAAAGTCTATTGAAATGGCGAAGAAAACCAAAAGCGCCGTTTATCTTGAAACGATTCAGGTGAACACTGCCAAAAGTCTATATGATAACGGACGATACAAAGAGGCACTGGAGATATTAAAAACTGTTAAAGCTGATTCAGAAAAAGATTGCAAAGTACGTAACCTTTCTTTATACATGGTGATCTATTGTTCAATAAAAAAATATGACATTGCCCGCAGATATTATGAAATGCTTCTGAAATGTGATATGAATGAAAAGGAGAAAGATTATGTATACCCCATAATTATTGATTATTTATTACAGACCGGACAAGCCGCAAAAGCATATGCATTTCTCGATGTTATAAAGAAAAGTAAGCAAGGCAGTACTAATTTAAAAGCCATTTCAATAATTGAAAAAACTTCCTCAGAAATAGATTCCGCCACAGGTAATTTTCGAGGTGCATTTGAACATTTTAAAATTTACAAATCCTTAAATGATTCCATCTTTAACACGAAAAGTTCAGAGCAGTACAATGATTTACAACTTAAGTACGACACAGATAAAAAGGATAAAAGTATTATTATGCTTACACAGCAGGATAGACTTCAAAAACAAATAATCCGAAATGCTGCTATCCTGAGATATGCCTTCATTGGCAGTATTGCAGCACTTCTCCTATTTGTCTTTCTATTATATAACCGATCAAGATTAAAACAGCGGGCGCATAAAAAACTGGAGTATAAGCAGCAGCAAATCAATGAGCAAAACGAAGCTCTAAAAAAGTTACTTTCTGAAAAAGAATGGCTGGTGAAAGAAATTCACCATAGGGTAAAAAATAACCTGCAAATCGTAATTAGTCTGCTTGGCACACAATCAATGTACCTGGACAATGAAGAAGCATTAACAGCCATACAAAGCAGTCAGCATCGCATGTATGCTATGTCCCTTATTCATCAAAAATTATATCAATCTGATGCAGTAGCCTTTATCGATATGTCATGGTATATTCAGGAACTTGTACGTTATCTCAGAGAATCTTTTATTGTAGATCAAAATATTAACTTCAAGCTTGATCTTGAATGCATGGAACTTGATGTTGTGCAGGCTGTACCTCTGGGTCTTATCCTTAATGAAGCTGTCAGTAATTCGATTAAATATGCATTTAAAAATAAGGAAAAAGGGCAAATCGAGATATCACTAAAAAATACTGAATCAAATATATATCAGCTGGTGATAGCAGATGATGGTATGGGTCTTCCTGAAGGATTTGAAGCACAGGAAAGAGAATCGCTGGGAATGAACCTCATGATCGGCCTCACAGACCAATTAAATGGAAGTTTTGAGCTTAAAAATGATAATGGGCTTGTTCTTGTAATAACGTTCACAAAAAAAGAAAATTTATTAACTTCGTAATATCATTACATTAATATACGCTGCATATAGAATGAAATCCGGAATAATCATGTTTACAAATAACGAAATAACGTGAAAAATAACTTTCTATTAGTTATTAAAAATTTGATTACCAGCATTTTATAACAATGGCTTTAAGTTTGAATTACTTCATACAATTTTAAACCCTTAAATTAAAATTTATGAAATTATTTCAAAACTTCAATGTTCCAATTATTTCCTTTTTAGGAACTGCCCTCGAAGAACAAGTTATGTTTAAAGGAAATTACAATACGGGTATTGTAATTTCTAAAAACTCTTTACCGTGAAGCCGCAATTGACCACTGTCAGAAAATTTACTGATAGTCTTGCATTTATGAATCTTCCGATTTTTGATTACATTGACCGGGATGATTTTGCAATTGTACGAATGGAAGAATTGGGCATGCAGCTGCCTTACCAGACAGCTGTCTACCGGCCGGATCATTTCAGCCTAATTATAGTTCTGGATGGAACTGCAACATATATGATCGGTGATAAAACTTTTGAACTTGATAAAAAGCACGTACTTTTTACCCAGCCCTCTACTTTCTTCTCTAGTAATTGGAAAACTTTAAGCACGGCATACAATATTAGTTTCAGTAAACAATTTCTAATGCAGTTCTGGCCTTACGGAATTGATGATATTCAAAAATTCGATCATGAAAAAAGTTATGCTGTTATACTTTCAGATGATCATATAAGGTACTTTGAATCCATTTGTCTGGAAATTTACAGGGAGGCCCTTGCATGCGCCTCGTATAAATATGAAATCATAACAAATCTTGTTTACAATCTGCTGTTATTAGTCCGGCAGCAGCATATAAAGGAAATGAAAAATCCAAAACAAAAATATAATGTATACGTAAATACCTTTATGCGGGATCTGGAAGATAATTTTATCAGTATTGCATCAGGACAAACTGATACACTGCTTACTTTAAGCGATTATGCTGGAAGGCAAAATTTAAATGAAAGTTATTTAGCAAAAACAGTAAGTAATACCACTGGAAAATCTGTTAATCAGTGGATTGATGAGAGCCGTATTACCGAGATTAAATACCTGCTGAAATATACAGATAAACCAATTAGAGATATTGCAATATTATATGGTTTCGATGACGTGAATTACTTTTACAATTATTTCAAAAAACATACGCAAAATGCCCCAGGTCTGTTCCGAGAAAATTTTAATGCTGCGAGAATTCCAGCGGGATCTCCGGTTCGTATCAAAAGCAGCTTCAATAATACTATATCGGGATGAAACTTAATTTTTCCACATGATCGGTAAACTAATTTTATTATAGTGATAATAGAAAAATTTTAGATATTTAATTTTTATAATTAAAAGCGGTCCGTGTAAGTGCCATGAGTTCTTTGAAGTTACTATCTTAGCTGTCTTGTAATTCTTGTAGGAATAAATTTTTAATGCTTATCAGTATAGGATAATGATACGAAATATTGCTCGGTAACTCCATGTCTTACAGCTAAATAAAAATTATTTTCATTTCACAGGCGGATCCTGGTGTAAGTGAAGCAAAAAACACAGCAGTGAACTGTAAATTATGCTAATATATAATGGAAATTAAAGAAAAAATACTCATTGTTGAAGATGAATTCATCGTTGCCAACCACCTTAAAATGATATTAGAGCGGGATAATTACAAAGTAGCCGGAATAGCTTCATCTGTAACTCAGGCAAGAATTATGCTGGCTCAGGAAAAGCCAGAATGGGTTCTTTTGGATATCATTTTGCAAGGTGAAGAAACAGGTATAGATTTCGCGTTGGAACTAATAAACTGCAAAATTCCGTTTCTTTTTATCTCAGCCAATACCAATGAGTCAACACTCGAAGCTGTAAAAAAAACCCAGCCATACGGTTTTTTAGTAAAGCCTTTCAGACCAAAAGATCTTTTGGTTATGCTTGACATTGCCCGATGCCGATATGGGATGGAGATTCAAACTCAAAGTAGTATAGCTGCAATAGAAAAACAGCCGCTGCGATTTTCCGGAATTATTGGAAAAAGTCCCTTATTGACTAAAATACTTTCAAAAATAAGTATTGTTGCACCTTCTGAAACATCAGTTTTGATTACTGGCGAAAGCGGCACTGGAAAAGAAAGAATTGCACACGCAATCCATGAGAACTCATCTCGTAAAAATAAATCTATGGTCGTGGTAAACTGCGCTGCGCTTCCCCTTTCACTGCTTGAATCTGAGCTTTTCGGTTATGAAAAAGGAGCATTTACAGGAGCTGTTTCTAGAAAAATCGGAAAATTCGAACAAGCCGACGGTGGTACTATTTTTCTGGATGAGATTGGCGAGCTGCCACTTGATGCACAGGTAAAGCTTTTACGGGTACTGCAGGAAAAAGAAATTGAACGCATCAGCGGATCTCAAATTATTAAAGTAGATGTACGCATAATTGCAGCTACCAACCGCAAACTTGAGAGTGAAGTTGCTAATGGAAATTTCAGACTGGATTTATACTACAGGCTTAATGTATTTCCTATAGAACTACCGCCTTTGCGTGAAAGAAGAGAAGACATAGAGGAGCTTGCCAAGCATTTTCTAGAAAAATTCAGCAAAGCTGCATGCAAAAACGTCAAAGACTTTTCTCCAAAAGTAGTCGAGCGTCTGATGAATTACAACTGGCCTGGAAATATACGAGAACTGGAACATCTTATTGAACGTACAGCACTTTTAAATTTTGGGAATCAAATTACGGAGATCGAGCTGCCACAAAATAGTGCTCTAGTTCCCATACCGCAGCAAGGTGATTTACAATCTCTCAAGGAGATCGAAAAAAATCATATCCTGCACGTACTAAATACTTGTGGCGGCAGGATTTACGGATCAGATGGTGCAGCCGCAATACTTCAAATTTCCACTACGACACTGTACGCAAAACTAAAAAAACTTGGGATTAAAATAGAACATTTTTAAATTGGTCTCATCAAATAAATAATTGTAAGCAATCACGGAATTATGACTTATGGATTAGATAATAACGAAATTCATTTACGTTTACAGCAGAGAGAACGGGAACAATTACAAATATATCACATGTGTGAGATTCTCGCCTCTGTCACCACAAGGCAGGATCTTAACCATTCTGTAGATAGTACTTTGAAAAATATGATCGGATTCATTCAGCTCATGATATTTATTGAAAACAAAGACAGAAGCAGCTACTCTCTGTGCTACCATAGCGATCCTGTAAATTATAGCAGATTCAAGAACGATTCATACAGTGAAAAGTCAGAAATTTTCCACTTAGCTTTTAATTCTCCAGAACCTATAATTTTCTCTAAAAATAATTTAAAAAAATCAGATAAAATTCCATTATGTATTAGTGAATCTTTTCAAAATAGTGTTAAAAATACAGTATGCTGCGCGATTGAATCAAAATCGTACAATGGTTTGCTGCTATTTGGATGCGGCCATCAGGATGAAAAAGCAAAATGTGATTTATATACCATGAAAATAGTTTCACGACAGCTATATATTACGCTCAAAAATATTTTATTTTTAGAAAAAAATATTTATGATGCTGCTCATCATGCAGCCTATAGTCCACTTATTGAAAATAAAATTTCAGATCAGATGGGAATTATTGGAAATAGTTCTGCTATCGAAAAAGTTCGAAGTCTTATTAAAATTGTCAGTACAGCCAACAGCAATGTTCTCATACAGGGAGAAAGCGGTACAGGAAAAGAACTTATTGCAAAAGCACTTCATGATAATTCGCCGCGAAATAAAAAGCCTTTTATCAGGGTAAACTGCGCCGCAATTCCTGAAAATCTTATCGAAAGTGAACTTTTTGGGCATGAAAAAGGAAGTTTTACTGGTGCAGTAACCCAAAAAAAAGGAAAATTTGAGCAGGCTCATCTGGGGACGTTACTTCTTGACGATGTAAGTGAAATCCCTCTTGGTCTTCAGGTTAAATTACTTCGAGCATTACAGGAGAAGGAAATTCAGCGTATTGGCAGTACGAGTAATACGATTGTTGATATACGCATAATTGCTGCTACTAATAAGGATTTGAAAGCAGAAGTAGATAAAGGAAACTTCCGAAGCGATCTTTTTTACAGGCTCAACGTATTTCCAATCAATGTCCCGCCATTAAGAGAACGAAGAGATGATATTTCTGATTTGGCACATTACTTTTTACAACATTATGCTGCAAAAAACAAAAAGCCGCCTAAAAAGATAACTGCAAAGGTTCTGAATATATTGAAACTATATGACTGGCCTGGTAACGTACGTGAGTTGGAAAATACAATTGAAAGAGCATCGCTATTAACTTCCGAAAAGGTAATAAAAGAAATAGATATTAATTTTATTCGTGAAAACAGCACCATTAAAGACCTAAATACCATCAGGCCCTGGAAAGAGTTCGAAAAAGAATACATCATCAGTGTCCTTAAATTCTGTAAAGGAAAAGTCTCAGGAACCAATGGCGCGGCAAGCCTATTAGAAATACCGCCAACGACCCTTAGTTCTAAGATGGAAAAACTGGGAATAAAAAAAAGACATTATCTTTCTGATAAATAAGTCCATGATCTAAAATGGCTCAATTCGGATTAAACCTCCAGCTATCAAAACAAGCATTATAATTGTTTCGTTCAACAATAGAATAGCGGCAATGTAATTATTTTACAAAGTATGTCAACTGGAAAAGATTAAAAGCTCCATGTATTTCGCGTCTACTGGAGGTTCTGCTGTTTCCATACATTTTTTTGCTATAACCTTACTTTATGCCTTTTAAAGCATAAAGTAAGATTGTAATTTTTTACTATTTTGAAGTATCTTTTAAAAATTTAATTAAACCCCGCATGTAGGTTTGCTGATCGTCATACATACTCATATGACTTCCTTTGTCACAATACAGATACGTACCGTTTTTCACCTGTGCCGCTATCCATTTCATGTGTTCCGGATTCATTGTGTCATATTTTGCACCAATTGATAATGTTGGTACTGTAATTTTAGGAAGTTCTTTTGTAACATCCCATTTTTCAAGTTTACCGGAAAGACCAAATTCACTTGGCCCCTGCATCGTAACATATAACGATTGGTTGATTTTACTAAATGCACGATTAACAGGTTCCGGCCACAAGCTTGCATCTAAACGTAAAATATGTTTCGAATAAAAATTGGGAACAAGCAGCTCCATATATTCCGGATTTTCAAAATCTTTGTTTTTTTCAATTTCCCTGATTCTGGCTAAAACTTTTGGGTCTAACTGCTTTGCGAGCACTTCTTTGGCATACTTATCATATTCTGGAGCACTCATCATCATGTTTGAAATAATAAGCCCTTTTATATTTTGCTGGTATTTAAGGGCATATTGCGCCGCTAAAATCCCGCCCCATGAATGGCCCAATAGATAAAAATTGTCTTTGTCCAGTTTTAGTGCCTGACGGACCTGCTCAATTTCTTCTACGAAGCGGGGTAAATCCCAAAGTGAAGGATCATTTGGATTATCAGAATTACCGGTTCCTAACTGATCATAATAAATAAATTCAATGCCTTCTGCGGGCAAAAAACTTTCCATACACTCAAAATACTCGTGCGTTGCTCCAGGCCCTCCGTTAAGTAATAATAACTTAATCTTTGGGTTATTTCCAATTCTCTTGGTCCAGACATTAAATTTACCTTTTGGTGTAGTAATTTGCACCACCTTTATGCCTCCCGTTTTTATACCTGAAGTATTGTCTGTCAGATACGTACTAACATCCGTGTTTTTATTTTCAAAGGAATTTTCTTTATTACATGCATTTAAAAAGAATGCAGCTAAGGCCGGTAAAAAAATATTTTTGTAAGCAGTCATGGGCAATATTTTAATTTATTTTTATATAAAATTTTAATTTAATTAATTTTAACCAAATGTTTTTCAATACGGGACCTTTGAGATTCGTACTGCCCCGGAAGTTTTAAGTTTTGGCCTAATTCTTCTAAGCTTTCATCTACTGTAAATCCAGGATTATCTGTTGCGATTTCAAACAAAACGCCTCCTGGTTCTCTAAAATATAGGGAGTGGAAATATTGTCTGTCTATTTGTGGTGTAATTGACAATCCGTATGCTTCGATTTTTTCACGGAAATGCATTAAAATTTCATCATTTTGTACACGGAAGGCAACGTGGTGAACAGTTCCATTTGCATTTAAACCACGTTTTTCATCAGCCAATTCTACTAAATCAACAATGGCAGCATTTTCTACAGCAGTTGTTGCATAACGGTAGCGGTTTACGTCCTGATCAATCAATTTATAACCAAAAATTTCTGTTAAGATTGCAGCAGTTGCTTTTACGCTGTTTAAAGTCAAAGTAATGTTATGAAAACCTCTCGTGGCTGCAGCTGCTTTTACTTCGTCTGTTTCCCAAGATTTTCTGTTATCTTCTGTTTTAGATTCGATTAACTCTAATTTTAACCCGTCCGGATCAAGAAAAGTAAGGTATTTTTCTCCGAATTTTTCAGCCGGTTTATTATGGATTACATTATATTGTTCAAAACGTTTCTGCCAGAAATCAAGGCTTCCTTTTGGAACAGAATATCCAATTTCGGTAGCCATTCCTGATCCTTTTACTCCTTGCTGGATTCCTTCCCCCCAAGGGAAAAAAGTTAAGATGGTTCCTGCACTTCCTATTTCATCACCAAAGTAAAAATGGTATGTTCCGGGATCGTCAAAATTCACCGTTTTTTTAATGAATCTTAATCCTAATATTTTTGAGTAAAAATTGAAATTACGTTTAGCGTCACCTGCAATTGCAGTAATATGGTGTAAGCCTAAAATTTGATTTTCCATGGTATTTTATGTGTTAAGTTGCTTTTGATTTTCTTATACAAATTTATTTCACTTCTGTCTGCACATCCATTAATCTAGATTAAGAAATAAAAAACCGCGTTTTATATCCATTACCATCAAATAGTATTGTCCTATTTGACACAAAACTTTTTAAATCTAGGATTGGATTTAGTATTCGTACTTTACTTTTTTGAAAGAAGCGCCTCTAAATCTTTAATTTGCTGTTCAAGATCGGTAATATGTTTTTTTTGAAGATCAAAAACTTCTTTGATTTCTGCAGCTGTATATCTCGGCGTGATATGCTGCGGGCAGTTCCAATCATAGGCCTTGATTTTAAAAATCATCATTTGCTCTGGCTTAAACTTATAATCTTCAGGTTTTAGTTTTTCATATAATTCACTATTACCTGCTACATCTAAGATTTGAGCTTCTGCATAAATTTTTAAGCGTGCCCTTTGAGGATAAGAAACCATAATAATGGCTACTTTAGGATTTTTTGAAATATTTCCTGCCGAAATATATTGTCGGTTTCCAACAAAATCAACAATTCCGATCGTATCTGCATCTATAATTTTTACAAAGCCCTGTGGTCCGCCTCGATGTTGTATGTATGGAAATTCATTTTCACCATAAGAAGCCATATAAAAACTGTCCTGACTTTCTATAAATGCCATCTCTTGTTCTGTCATACCATCGGTATAGGACATTTTTTCCATTCGGGCATAGCTGTTCCGGCTTCCTTTTTTTTCCTGAATTTCTTTTATAACATCGCTGAAAGCTATTTCTTGATAATTCATCGCAAATTTTTATTATTATATTTAAAGTACCTGAATCTGTCTGACCATCTGATTTGTAAATCCCCATTCATTATCGTACCAGGCCATAACCTTCACTAAATCTCCATCTACTACTCTTGTCATTTCAAGGTCGACAGTTGCAGCATAAGTGCTTTTAATTATGTCGCTCGAAACCAATTGTTCATGGCTGACTTCAACAACTTTATTGTAGCGGGGCGTCTGGGCTTCTTCGCTTAAAATTGCATTAATTTCTTCTACTGTAGTTGTCCTTTGAGTTACGAAAGTAATATCAGATATTGAACCAATTGGTACTGGTACACGCACTGCAATACCGTCAAATTTACCAACAAATTCAGGTAATGCTTTTGTAACGGCTACCGCTGCACCAGTAGCCGCAGGTGCAGAATTAAGTCCGGCTGCACGTCCCATTCTTGGTTCCTTTTTTGAGGGAGCATCGACCAAAGTTTGAGAAGCGGTATAAGCATGTGTCGTATTTAAAATCGCCTTTTTTATACCTATACGTCGTCCCAGTATTTCTATGATTGGGCCAATATTATTCGTTGTACAGCTTCCGCAGGAAAAGATTTCTACTTTACCTTGCTCTGTATTCACACCGTGTACAATAGTGGGAGTATCCTTCGTAGGACCAGAAATAACCACAAACTTAGCTCCTGCCTTCAAATGTTTTTCTGCATCGGGTTTATTGGTAAAAAAACCGGTACTTTCTATTACAACATCAACATCCAGAGATTTCCAGGGTAGTTCTGAGGGATCTTTAATTGTTGTATATTGAATTGCCTTTCCTTCAATGAAAATAGTATCATTGTTAAACGATACTGCTTTTTCATATTTGCCGTAAATACTATCTCTTTGCAGTAAAAAAACAGCATTTTCGATACTCATTAGATCATTAATTCCGACTACTTCCTGATCAGGTGTGTCGGTAATAATTTTTAACGCGGCCCTGCCTATACGGCCAAAACCATTAATTGCAATTCTTTTCATCTGATAATGAATTTAATAATTTATAATAAGAAATAAAGGGTGACTGTTGCCCCAATAACAATTGCATTTTTTTTCACCATTGTTATATTAATTTTTTCTTTGAATGTATTTCCTAAGTGACCTCCCAAAATAGAACCCGCTATCATTACGAGCGCAAAAGGCCAAAAAATTAACCCTGAACAAATAAAAATCAGAATCGCAATTCCATTATTTGCTCCAACTAAAAACAAGGCTAATCTTTCCAGAGTTTCATTGTTTTTGATGCCGTAAAAACTGTATAGAATAAAAACGATCATTCCCATACCTGCGCCAAAATATCCACCATAGATACCTAATAAAAAAATCGGAATTAGTTTTTCATGCGAGTACTTAAATTCTTTTCTGACTGCAAACTCCGAGTTAAAATACTGCTGTATCTGATTATAAAAACTAAAAAGAATCCAGGAACATAACAATAAATAAGGGGCAATACTTTCAAACACTTTATGCGAAAAGGCAATGAGCAGAAAGGCTCCTGTAACTCCTCCTGTAGTGCAGGCTAAAACCATATAATTGAAATGCCGTTTAGAAATTTCTCCTGTTTTCTTACTAGGTTTTGATGAAGCAAGAAAACCGGATAAAAGAATTATTGTTGTAGTTGCAGTGCCTGTTACAGGCTGTATGCCTCTAAAAATCAAACTTGGAAAAATAACAAACCAGCCTCCTCCTATAGTTACATTCACAGCACCTCCTATGATGGCCATTAAAAATAAAAAGGAAAGTTCAAAATAAGTGTTCATAATAGTTAAAAGTTTAAATACCAATATGTTATTATTTCATCAGCTATATCATTTCCAAATTCTTCAAGTGCAAAATGACCTGTAGGATAAAATAAAAGTTTTGAATCAACAAGGTCTTCCCTGAGCTTTTCCGCCCCTTCCTTTTTGAATACCTCATCATTCTCACCCCACACAATTAAGGTAATGGGCTGCAGATTTTTTAAAAAATCCTGCCAGACAGGATAAAGCGCTGCGTTAGTACTGTAGTCCCTCTTTAATTCCATTTGAATCTCTTTAACTCCTTCCCGGTCCATTAAAAACTGATCTAAAAAATAGGTTTCTGCAGCTATATTTGAAATATCCTTCGCTCCATTGGTATACTCCCATTTGGTATACTCCAATTCAAAAAACTTTTTTAGTTTACTATAGCTTTCAAAATCATCTTTTCTATATAAGTCACTCACCTCTTTTAACACATCACCAACTCCCTCTCTATAAATATTTCCATTTTGAAAAATAAGCATCTGGATCATTTCCGGACGTTTGACGAATAAACGCATTAATATGGGGGCACCGTAGTCAAATAGATAAAAACTAGCTTTCGTTATCTTTAACTTTTCCAAAAAATGCGTAACAATAGCAGCGTAGTTTTCGAAAGTATAACTAAACTTTTCCAAATTTGGAATATCACTGAAGCCAAACGCAGGCATATCAGGAGCAATGACATGGAAATGTTTGGATAGTTCAGGTATCACATTTCGAAACATATGAGAGGAAGAAGGAAATCCATGAAGCAGCAATAAAATGGGATTTCCCGGTTCTCCTGCTTCGCGATAGGCAATTTTTATCGAGTCTATACTTATAACCTTATGACTTATTTTCACTTTCTTCCTATTGCCAAAATCCATAATTCTAAATTAGATGGTTCATACATATACCTGAAATTCCCAGTCCTCCATTTTTAAATATCCCAAATCGTTTTTACTGTAAGTGGATATCTTTTTTCTATCATTAATGTATTTAAGCATTTCCACATCACAAACTTAGACATTGATTGCAGTTGCATTTCTGTTATATTCTTACCAAAAATTATAAAAAATAAAGAATTGGAGCGGAATATTACTTTTATAAACAGAGTTACCACCTAAACCAAAAAAACTATGCCTTAAAAAAAATCCTAACCTCCACTAAGAATTTTGAAATGTGCACTTTCAAAAGCAAAACAACCTCTTTTATAACATTATTGTTTATTAAGCTGTCTTCATTTCTTAATTATGGTGCCTTATAAACTTCCAGTTCTATCTCTATCATTAATTCAGGAAATGCCAATTCTTTTACACCAAGCCAGGAACCTGTCGGAAAGTTTTTCTTGTAGATTTCTTTTCTATATCCTGAGATTTCAAGAAATAAGGGCATATTGGTTGTAAAGACATTTTCCATAATTACATCATCAAATGTGCAGTCATAATGTTTTAAGATTTTATCCAAATCAGCATAACAATTTTTCATCTGCTGCGCTAAATCGCCTTTTGCGGCAGGCTTTCCTCTATCGTCAAAACTTACAGCTCCTGAAATCTTAATAGTGCTGCCTATTTTTACGGCATGTGAGTAACCATAAGCCTTTTCAACTTCCGGGCGCAGTAAAAAATATTGAGGCTTTTCACTTACGGCACCTGACTTCTTTTTAGTTTCCCCTTCGACTTCTTTTTGCTTTTGACTGCAGCCTTGCACTGTAAATGTCAATCCAATACATAGTGAGAGTAATTTTAATTTTTTTAATACGGTCTGCATAACAATAATTTTTAATTGCGCCTACTTTATCAGGTTTTCAGCTTTCCCTTTATCTGTTAAATGTGCCCTTCAGATATAAACAACCAAAGACAAAATTTATTCATGTTTTTTTTAGACTCATCAATACACCTCTCTTTTCTTTAGAATTTCAGGCAGTGGAAATAAAGAACAAAACAAACATCTCTCCGTTTAACGATTAGGATTCATTCCTTATACATTGGATAAATTGTAATCTCAAAGAAAATTAAAAATGAACTTCTTTACTTGTTCAAGCAAAATTATACCGAATGAAAATTTCATTCTCTGTGAATAATTTACTAATGATTATAAAAACCTAAGATTTAATTTTTTTTACCCTTTTAGATTAGTAAACCTTATTTTTCTTTAGTAAATATGCACTCTGTAAGAAACTGAAGTGTAGTATTTTATATAAGAAAACAACAAGTAACAAGCTGAGATAAACATATCTTGAATAAAAATTTAAAAAAAAATCAACTTTTTAAAATAGACATACTATTATTTTGTCTGTTTTAAGTAGTTTTATATTAAAAAGATCAATGGAAAAGCAAATACCTGTATTTAATACGCTAAAAGAGATCAGCGATTGGTTCGGACTGCCTTCAGCTGAATTATTAGGCAATGATTTTATGCTAACGGAAATTGACCAATGGAATAAAAATAAATTATTGAATGTCCCTGAGCATTATAAAGCTAATTTCTTTACAATTTTTATAATAAATGAGGGTAGTGCAACACACCTTTATAATGATGAAGTAATAAGATTGGAACCATGCAGTATATTTATAACTGGACCCGGACATTATCGTAATTATAAATTCGATCATTTAAGTGAAGCTTATTTTATCTGCTTCACAGAAAAATTTCTGGCTAGCTATTGCTTTTATGACATCTACAAAGAGTTTCCGTTTTTACTTTCGGAATCGTTTATCTATACAAAACCAGACCTGGAAAACTATCAGGTAATAAAGAATAATACAAACCAGATTAAACAGGCAATTCAGCGCAGCGCAGATCAAAAAATGATGCTAATTGGGAATATGCTGGAATTTCTGCTTATTAAAATTACCGAACTATTTCAAAATCAGCTCCCGTCTTTTACTGATAATAACAACTCTATAGTCAATACCTTTTATAAAGATCTGGGAAACTATTTTAACGAAATAGTACAGGGTAGGAAGCCAGAACAATTAGAAACCAAAGATTTTGCAGATTTACAATTTTTAAATGAAGATTACTTTTCCAGGATAATAAAAACCAAAACAGGAAGAACTCCAACGGCATGGATTAACAGCAGACTCCTAATTGAAGTAAAAGTGCTGCTAACGGAAACATCTATGCCAATAGCACAGATAGCGGAAATATTTCAATTTACCAACAGTCGATATTTTAACTTTTACTTTAAGAGCCAAACCACTCTTACTCCTTCTTATTACAGGAAAAGTTTACATAAAGGTTAAGATCTTTAAATTTTATAACTAAATATCAATAATAGATTATAAATTGAAATTTCATATCTGATATCTTTGAAAAATAAAAGTACCCAATTCATCATTTAAAGATTGTCTAACTTTATTTTCAAAATCATGATACCAAAACTCACTACAATTAGTAAATACAAGGACCAGATTGACTTTTTAAAGCTTCCTTTTCATGATTACATAGACAACGATGAGTTTTCAATAGTAAAAGTTCACGAATGGGATTTAAAATTTCCCTTTCATTCGCCCACTTTTAGATCTGATTATTACAGTTTCACTATCGTTACTAAGGCAAATGGCAGTTTTACTGTTGGTGACAATAAGTTTGAATTACGTCCGTGCCATGTGGTAGTAACCTGTCCTGACTCCTTTTTTAAAATTGACTGGACAGATATGGAAAAAGTTTACAATATAACATTCCTTAAATCTTTTATCTTAAAATACTTTCCTGGAGGAATTAATAATATTTTAGACTTTGATGCTAGGAATGGTTACTGCTGCCAGCTTCCGGAACCCACAATGGATTATTTTGAGCAAACCTGCCTGGAAATATATGATACAGCAAATTCTGATGCTTGTTATAAAGAGGAGATTATGGCAAACATGGTACTTAATCTCTTATTTTTAGTCCAGCTAGAACAGCAAAATGAAATAAATTTTAAAAAAAACACCGAAAAAAACAATAAAATTATCATTGCTTTTCGTCATAATATGGAAAATAATTTTAACGAATTGATTAATAATAATTGTTCTGTGCTTATGCGTATTAAGGAACACGCACAATTACTAAATTTAGATGAAAATTATTTATGTAAGATCGTAACGAGCTGTACTAAAAAAACGGTAAACGAATGGATAAACGAAAAACTTATAGATGAAATTAAGTATCTTTTAAAACATTCCGAAAAATCGATGAAAGATATCGCCTTTCTTTTTGATTTTAGCGACCTGAATTATTTTTACAGCTTTTTTAAAACCCAAACCTCATATGCTCCGGGAGCCTACAGAAAACAATATATGAACTCATCTCCTGATTAATGTTTTTCTTAAAGCAAAAAAATGTACTAAATATAGTGCTGAATAATGATTGTAGATTATTTTTCATTTTAAAAGGATCTAAATCCAGGTCAAAACTAAACTATCAACAGAGTCTTATATTTTACAAAAGATGGCTAAAATAAAAAATAAGGAAACATATGATTTTTTCGATAATGTTAAAATCATGGGACGCAATTTCTCCGAGGGACACATAGGCGATGACGATTTTTCATTAATAATCTCAAAAATATTACACCCAAAAGAAGAACTTCCATTGACTTATCCACCGCATCGCGCAGCCCACTTTATAATGGGGATCGTTATTGATTCCTATGGTTCAATACAATACGAAGATTTAACGGCGAAAATTGAACCCAATATGCTTTTTATACATAAACCCGGAACCCTGCAAGAGTTAACATTTAATGAGGTAAATGAAACCTATGGTTTATTATTTTCTGAAGATTTTATTGTAAAATATGCCGGAATTTCAATATATAAAACGTTCCCATTTTTGTTGTTTGAAAGGCATTTACCACTGCATACCACTGCCGAATTCCAACAGGACCTAAGAACAATCATTCAACTGATTTATCAAGAACTAAAAAAAGATACACCGCTTAAAAAAAAATTATGTGCCAATCTCCTTACCCGTATTTTACTTAAGATAAAACAAGAATTCTGGGAAGGTTATAGTATACATAATGTACAATCCCGAAATCCAGATATTTTAAACGATTTTATTCAAAATCTGGAGTTCCACTATGATCAGCTGCTAAAAGGTAAAGTTAAACATGTGCTGCATATAAAGGATTATGCCGAAATGCAGCAGCTTCATGAAAACTATCTGTCAACGATAATAAAAGAAAAAACTGGAAAAACGGCTGGCCAGTTAATCTCTGAAAAAACACTGTCTGCAGCAAAGATTTTAATTCAGGATTCTCAGCACACCATGAAAGAAATTGGCTACATGCTAGGATTTGCCTACACCTCTTATTTTAGTATTTTCTTTAAAAAACACACAGGACTAACTCCTTTAGAATACCGAAAAAAGAATTTATAGTAATACCCTATTATTTACTTTTATTACAATATACTGTATTCAGGTGGAAAATAAAAAACATGATACTTTCATTCTTAAACTATTGGATTTTGTCTAATGCACAGAAATATTTTCAAGATACTAAGATCGATTCTCATTGGATAATCGTAAAAAAAAACACTTTAATTTTGGTGAAAGATCAATCAATTGAGACAATGTTTACACAAATTAACACAGCCATTTCAAGATATGTAAACTTTACACAAGCGGAACTTAATATATTTAATTCTCTATTGTCTTTCAGACAAATCAAAAAAAAAACCATAATGCTTCAAAAAGGTGAAAAGTGTACTTTTGATGCATTTGTGGTTCGGGGATGCATCCGGAAATATTATATAGATGAAAACGGATATGAAGTAATCTTGCAGTTTGCAGTAGAAAATTCATGGATCAGCGATATTTCATTCAGTATTTACGAAACAGCCAGCAGCCATGTTTTTATAGAAACTGTAGAAAATGCCGACCTTTTGATCTTTACCCCAGAAACCAAAGAGCAGCTTTTCGAGCGAGCGCCAAGGTTTGAGAGAGCTTTCAGAATTTTGATGCAGCGCCATTTAGCCGTCACTCAAAATCGCCTTCTTCATAATATTACCTGCACGGCAGAACAAAAATATGATGAATTTCTACACACTTACCCCACCATACCCCTACGTGTGCCGCAACACTACATTGCGTCTTATTTGGGTATTTCTCCCGAATTTTTATCAAAAATCCGGAGCCGAAAACTTAAATCCTGACTATTTACATAAATCTTGTTCCAGTTCAATGCACAGATTTCATTTATGATAGAAATTTGCTGCGAACCCAAACACACAAAACTATGGACAGGAAAGATTTTATCAAAAAAGGACTTTTAGGAACAGGAATGTTTGTTGCCTCGGCAGCAGCTGCCACTATCATGAAGAATGATATTGACGAAATAAAACCACTAGACCCCGTCGGTTTTAATCATCTGCCCTCCCTTGACACGCCGGTAACAGGAAATACTGTCTTACATAAGGCGGAATCAAGAGGCCATTCCAATCATGGATGGCTTGATACACACCAGACTTTTAGTTTTGCCTCTTATTACAATCCTGACAGAATGCATTTTGGTGTCCTCAGAGTTCTCAATGATGACATTGTAGACCCATCAAAAGGATTTGGTACTCACCCTCATGATAATATGGAAATCATATCCATTCCTCTGGATGGTGATCTGGAACATAAAGACAGTATGAACAATGTGGCCATTATCAAAAAAGGTGACATTCAGGTGATGAGCGCAGGTACGGGAATTTACCACAGTGAATTTAATAATAGAAAAGATAAGCCTGTTAAGTTTCTTCAAATATGGCTTTATCCAAATAAAAAAAGCGTAATCCCGAGATACGATCAGATCACACTCAAATCAAAAGACCGTCATAATAGATTCCAGCAAATTTTATCTCCTGATGCTAACGATCAGGGTGTATGGATCCATCAGGATGCTTGGTTCCATCTGGGGATTTTCGATAATAAAATTACCAGTAAATACCATATTAAAAGGAAAGGTAATGGGGTTTATGCATTTATTATAAAAGGAAGCTTTCTGGTAAACGGTACGCTTCTTAACGAAAAGGACGGAATGGGAATCTGGGATCTCACTTCTCTAGAAATAATTTCTCAGTCAGATGCTTCCGAAGTGCTGTTGATGGAGGTTCCAATGACTATGTAAAATTGCCTAATTATGCACATTCGACTATTAGTTTTACGAACAGCGAATCCTAAAAGACTTGCCGATTTTTACAGTTTATTTGGATTGATATCTGAATATCATAAACATGGAAATTCGCCTTTTCATTATACCGCTTTGATGGGGCAGACGATTCTCGAGATTTATCCCTTAGCAAAGGATCAATTGGAACCTGATGCAAATTTGCGTTTAGGTTTTGAGGTGTTCAACTTTAGTGTAATTACTCAGAAGTTAAAGGACCACGATGTACATTTTATATTCGAACCCGCTATAACAGAGTTCGGATTTATGGCAGTTATCACTGATCCGGACGGCAGAAAAATTGAACTTTACGATCAAACACACGCTCTTTAAAAATCCTTATACTTAAATTTCAGGTAATTTTCAATATAGTGGTAATAGCAGAATTACAAATATGCAAATGATTTTTTCACGCATGCAATGGCAAATAGTTAATATAACATTAAAATGCAGGAGTGGTAAAAACCACCCCTGCATTTTTTTTAAATTTAGATAAGCCGCTTTGATTCTTAAACTTTGACAGCTTAATTATTTCCCTGTTTTTCTCAAAAGGAAATCTTTGATAAGTGCCCCCATTTCACTACCAAAACTTTCAAGTGCAAAGTGTCCTGTGCTGAACAAATGAAACTCTAAATTTTTCACGTCTTTTT
>Ga0247815_10000036_pt1 | contig 114578 bp, 104 predicted proteins | sample UWRJL194509B1_FD_181014 | JGI IMG/M metagenome (GOLD analysis project Ga0247815, IMG submission 181014) | Plant litter microbial communities from Arlington Agricultural Research Station in Wisconsin, United States - UWRJ-L194-509B-1 | ecosystem: Environmental > Terrestrial > Plant litter >...
CTCGGATGGCCCGGACGTCTGCGCAGTGACGGTCGCCGCACGGACCTCGGCGAGCAGTTTATGGCCGCGCAGCGATACCCCGCCCGGTTCGCAGCCCGCACCGAGACCACACCGAGTATGGACGGACCTGAGCCCCTGGGCTGATGGCCTTGCAGCAGAAAGGCGGCCCGGCTTCTGCCGGACCGCCTTTCTCGCTTCTCAGCGTTAGCTACTTGACCTTGACCTTGTAAGTGGCCGACTTGTCCGACCAGACCAGTTCGGACTCGAGGTAGGTCGCAGTGACCTTTGCCGTTCCCTTCTTGGTGAAGACCGGAAGTGTGTAGTACGCCACACCCTTCTTCAGTGTTGCGGTCTTCAGAAGCTTGCCGTTGACGCGAATCTCGACGGCACCGGTCGGCACGACCGAGGTTCCGGGAACACGGACCGAGACCTTGGCCTTGAGCTTTGTCTTGCCCTTCACCGCAGACTTCTTGATCACGATACTGGCGCGCGAAACGCCCTTCTTGACCTTTACCGTTGCGGTTTTCACCTCGGTCTTCGTGAAGCTGTTTCCGCCGTAAGTGACTGCAACGTCGTGCTTGCCGGGCTTCAGGGTCTTCGGCAGCGCGATGACTGCCTTGCCCTTCGACAGGGCTGCCTTCTTGATGGTCTTTCCGTCGACCGTCACCGTAACCGAACCGGATGCGGCCTTCGAATCACTCTTGACCCAGACAGTCGCACTCGACGCCTGCCCGTAGTGACGCGCAGTTGTCTCGACCTTTACGTACGGGTCAAGCTTGTCGGCGAGGACCTTGATGCTGAGCGACTTAGATGCGGAGCCGACGCTGTTGGTTGCCTTCACCGAGAAGCTCGTCGTTCCGACCTTCGTCGGCGTTCCGGAGATGACACCGGTGGTCGCGTTGAGGGCGAGACCCGCCGGGAGTGATCCGACGGTGCTGAAACTCGTTGCCGGTCCAGCGGTGACTCCGATTGTCGCGGAGTAAGCGTTTCCGGTGACGGCGTTCGGCAGCGATGAGGTGCTGATAGCCGGCACGGTTGCTGTCGTCTGGAAGGTCGACGTTTCAAAACTGACCCGAGGTGCCGGGTACTGGGCGGCGTACTGCGCGTCGAACCACTCACCGGTTTGGTTGTTTGCTCCGAATTGGAAGTCTTCACCATCAACGCACTGCGGCGCTTCGGGATCGAAAACATCGGCGCCGCCACCCGAGTTGGGCGCGAAGTTCAGAAAGGCCGTGTACCCCTGCGGCGCGGTTTCGACCAGGAACGTGCCCGGAGTGCCATCGATGCTCAGATTGGCCTTTGTAGTGAAGGTCGTCGAGAGCGGCGCCCAGGTGTAGCGGTAGGCGGCGTCGTACTCTGCGTCGTCGACATCGCAGACATCACTGACGGTGAAGTCCGTCAGCTTCTCAACCGAAAGCTTGATGGCGCCGGCCGCTGTGGCGAGAAGGTTCTTGTGATCCTCGGAAATTAGATCGGTGTCAAGGGATGAGAATCCGCCGCGATACTCGTTATCGAGGTAGGCACCGGCCGCCGCGTCGTCGAACTCACTTGCGGCTGTCGTGAAGTCATCGCTGCCCATCTCGAAGTCGTCAGGAAAACCTGTCTCCGACACAAAATCGATGTCTTCCTTCGAGAAGGTTCCATATTGAGGGATACATTCCGCGAAGTAATCACGGTCGGCGGCATTCTCAGTCAGGACGTAGGAGCCGCCGGCAGTGGTTGTGCAGTCCGGGGTTGGCGCCGGCACCGGGGCCGCCTGGGCGGGTGTTGCGCCGACGATTACTCCAGCGAAGCCGACTACGACCGCGCCGAGTCCAGCAATTGATTTCTTCACAAATCTCCGATGATTGTCCAAAAGTTCGATCGAGAGAGTCGCGATGATCTGTCTCGGCTTACCTAGCTAGCCTGTACGCCGGATACCGCTCTGTCGAGAACCCCGAACGGGGCACGCCTCACCGGCTGGTGTTGATGAGCGGAGCGAGCAGTGCCGTCACGTGCGCTGTGGCCGCCAGCGGATCCCGGTCAACAATCGCCCGGATGAGTGCAGCGTGATGTTCGGCATCCCGATCAACGTCGCCCGAAACGTCATCCACGAGCACTGACTCGAAGACGTCGATGAGCCCGTCGTAGAGCTCGACATAGAGACGGTTGTGGGTCGCTTCGACAATTGCACGGTGCAGGGCGGTGTCGGCCGCAACCCGTGCGGCGACATCCGGTGCTTGCCAGGTGGCGGCCCGAGCCGCGAGGAGTTCGACGAGTTGGGCGGCCTCGTCGTCCGTGCGGCGCTCCGCGGCGAGCGCCGCAGCCGAACTGTCGATCGTATGCCGCAACTCGAGGCCGTCCCGCCGTTCGACCCCGGCGACTCGTCGACCGAGCGTGGTGGCGAGCTCGGAGTCGGCGGTCACAAAGGTGCCGCGCCCCTGCTCGCGGCGCAGCATCCCGCTCTGCACGAGCGCCTGCACGGCTTCACGAACGGTATTACGGCCGGCGCCGGTCGACTCGACGAGTCGCGATTCGATCGGGATGCGCGAACCGACCGGCCAGCGCCCGGAGGTGATCTCGTCGCGCAGAAGCCGGGCGACCCGATCACCGAGGGCGGACTTATCCACCGGCACCAACTTTCCCCCGGGCGCCGACTTTCCCACTGGCACGATCTGGTCCGCGTCCGGTAGATTCATCCCATCATCCTATCTATTTGAGGTATTGGCCCCATGAGCACTCTGACAACGACGTCGGTTCACCCGCGAGTGACGCTCGCAATCCTGCCACTGCTCGCCATCGCGGCGACAGCGATCAACCTGCGGACAGCCGTCACCGGGTTCAGCCCGCTGCTCGAAACGATCGGCGCCGACCTCGACTTCGGCCCGGCCGTCTACGGCATTTTCGGCACGATCGTGACGGCATCGTTTGCCGTCTTCGGGTTGCTCGCCCCGCTCATCGCGCGCACCCTCAGCCTCGAGGTGACGATCGCCATCGCGACCATGCTGACGACGACGGGCGTGCTGCTGCGTGCCGGGGCTCCGGGAACGGCGGGACTCATCGCATCCACCGTCATCGCGTTTGCGGGAGTCGGCGCCTCGAACGTGCTCATCGTGCCGCTGGTGAAGAAGTACTTTCCGCAGCACCTCAAGCTCGTGACGTCGATGTACCTCGCCCTGCTGCAGGTCGGCCAGTTCGTCGCCCCGCTCTCTACGGTTCCGCTCGCGGATGCGGGAGGCTGGCGGTTCGCCATCGGCATCTGGGCCGCGCCGGTTGCCCTCGCGACCGTCCTCTGGATCGTGGTCATGCTGCGGTCGCGGCGAACGCAGCCAGCGGTGATTGCCGCGAAACCCGGCCGCATCGCCGGCGCCTGGCGATCGTCGCTGCTGTGGAGCATGGTGCTGCTGTTCGGAATGACCGCCCTGAATACCTACGCGATCATCAGCTGGCTGCCGACGATACTGACGGATGCCGGAATCGCTCCCGCGACCAGCGCCACCCTGCTCGCGCTGTTCTCGGTCTTCGGGCTGGGTGCCGCGTTCGTGATTCCGCCGCTCACGCTGAGACTGCGCAGCCCGTTCGGTATCGTTCTCGCGTGCTCACTGCTGCTTGCCGTCGGCTATGCCGGGCTCGCAGCATCCCCGCTGGCGGGAACCATCGCCTGGGTGGTGTGCCTCGGGCTCGGGGTCAGCACCTTCCCGATGTGCCTGACCCTGATCAACGCGCGCACCCGCACCCCGGCCGGATCGGCGACCCTTTCCGGCGCGATGCAGGGACTCGGCTACGGTCTCGCCTGCGTAGGTCCGCTGTGCATCGGCCTGCTCTACGGAGCGACCCGCACCTGGACCGGGTCGTTCGTTCTGCTGTTCGCGAGCGTCGCGGTCATGATCGTGAGCGGGTGGGTCGCGAGCCGCCCACGGCTACTCGAAGACGCCGTGGAACCACGCACTAGCCGATGAGCACGAAACCGTTGCCGTCCGGGTCAGCGAAGGTCGCCTGTTTGCCCCACGGCACGTCATCCGGGCCGTCGACAGGAACCCCCGCATCCCGCAGTGCGGCAACCGTCGCGGCGATGTCGGTCGTACCGAGCACGGTTCCTTCGGTGCCGCCGGCCACCATTCCCTCGAACGGCAGGTGCAGGATGATCGAGGTTCCGTCGCCGACCCACACCTCGATCCAGCGGGCATCCCCGAACGGTCGATCGGACTTGACCTCGAGCCCGAGCACGTCGGTATAGAACGAGAGAGCGCTCGCCTGGTCGCTCACCAGCAGGGTCAGGGACTGGATGCTGTCGATAGCCATGCGCGAATTGTAGGGACGGCGGTCGCCGCGCTTCAAGGGGTTAGCTTGGGAGAGTTAGCCTGCGAGGCCCGGAGTGTGGTGCTCGAAGACGAGGCTCGTGCGCGTGAACGAGACCGACGGATGCGCGGACAGGTTATCGACGACGAACTGGCGAAGGTGGTCGGTATCGCGCGTGGCGACGTGCACGATGAAGTCCTCCGCGCCACCGAGAAAGAAGACCTGCACGACCTCGGAGAGCCCGCGCATTTCTTCGGAGAAGGTCGCCACCGCCTTACGTGCGCCGGACTTGATTCCGACGCTGATCAGCGCCTCGAGACCGAGTCCAAGCGCGCGCGGGTCGAGCTCGGCATGGAAGCCGCGCACGACGCCGCGCTCGATCAGGGAGCGCACCCGAACGAGGCAGGTGGACGGTGCAATGCCGACCTGTTCCGCGAGACTCGCGTTCGACATCCGCGCGTCGAGGCGCAGCAGGCGGCAGAGCGCGAGGTCGACGTCGTCGAGTGGCTGAATAATCTTCTGTAGCGCGTCCATGAGGCACTCCTTCACGCTCGATGCAATCGATCTCAGCACAGATTAGCGAAGTATCTTCGGTCAAAACATGCTCGAAGCGAAGTAACTAGAAAATAGAGGCTCAACCACGAATGAGCGACACCGAGTGAACGGACGAACCATGCGCGTAGGAGTTCCCGCCGAAGTCAAGAACAACGAGAACCGCGTCGCGCTCACGCCGGCCGGGGTACACGAACTCGTTGGCCGCGGCCACGAAGTTGCCATCCAGTCCGGCGCCGGCATCGGAGCTGGCGTCGCGGACGCCGCCTACGTGGAGGCCGGAGCAACGATGCTCGCCACCGCTGAAGAGATTTGGGCGTTTGGCGACCTGCTGCTCAAGGTCAAGGAACCGATCGCGCAGGAATACCCGCTCATGCGCCGCGACCAGGTGCTGTTCACCTACCTGCACCTCGCCGCCTCACGCCCGTGCACCGACGCCCTCATCGACGCCGGTACAACATCCATTGCGTACGAAACCGTTCAGCTCACCGACCGCTCCCTGCCACTGCTCTCGCCGATGAGCGAGGTCGCCGGCCGCCTCTCGGTCCAGGTCGGCGCGTATCACCTCATGAGCCCGCACGGCGGTGGAGGGGTGCTCATGGGTGGAGTGCCCGGAACCGCAAAAGCCAACGTCGTCGTCATCGGCGGTGGTGTTGCCGGTGAGCACGCCGTCGCCAACGCCCTCGGAATGGGCGCCGACGTCACGGTCGTCGACCTGTCGATTCCGCGCCTTCGGCAGCTCGAGGCCCAGTACACCGGCCTCAAGTCCGCGGTCTCCACGAGCTATGCAATCGCCGCGCTCGTGAAGAACGCCGACCTCGTGATCGGGTCGGTGCTCATTCCCGGCGCCGCTGCGCCGAAGCTCGTCACCGACGCCATGATCCAGGCCATGAAGCCGGGCAGCGTTCTCGTCGACATCGCGATCGACCAGGGCGGATGCTTCGAGGGAAGCCGCCCGACCACCCACGACGACCCGACTTTCCAGGTACACAACAGCACGTTCTACTGCGTGGCGAACATGCCCGGCGCGGTCTCGCAGACCTCGACCCAGGCGCTCACCAACGCCACCCTGCCATACGTGCTCAGAATCGCGGATGCCGGATGGAAGGGCGCTATCGCCGCCGACCCTGCGCTCGCAAAGGGACTGAGCACACACAACGGCGTCGTCTACAACGCCGAGGTCGCTCACGCTCTCGGCTACGCCGCCGAAGAGACGGCGTCGCTGATCGCCGGCTAGCGAATTGTCGCGCGCTGGGAGCTGAGCACTCCGGCAAACACCACGACGAGCAGGCCGACGACGGGCACGATCAGCAGCCCGAACCGAAGAGCCGAGTTGTCGGCGATCGCACCGACGATCGGCGGTGAGACGAGGAAGCCGACGCGCAACAGCCAGCTGACGATCGTGAGGCCGGTGCCGGGGCGCAGGCCCGGCAGTTCGTCCGCCGCGTGCATTGCCGCCGGAATAAGGGTCGAGACGCCGAGACCCGCGAGGCCGAATCCGGCAATGGTTCCGGCGATCGTAGGAAACGCGAGCGCGGTTCCCATTCCGAGAAAGACGATGACTCCCCCGGTTCGCGCAACCGCGCGCTGCCCGAACCGGTCGACGAGTCGATCACCGAAAATCCGGCCGAGGAACTGCATTCCCTGCAGCGCGACGAACCCCGTTCCGGCGAGGAAAGCGGATGCGCGCAGCGAATCCGAGAGATAGATCGCCGACCAGGACGACCCGGAGTCTTCGACGATCGCCCCGGCCGACGCGATGATCACGAGCGCGGCGAGTACGCCGAGCACGCCGTATCGGGCGATCCCCCGGCTCGTCGCTACCGTTGCTGACGCCGTCCGCGGCGCGACCTCGACTTCGGTCGGCTCATCTCCGGGCAGCAGGAACCGGTACGCGACAACAGCGCAGGCGGTGAACAGCACCGCTGAACTGGCGAGGTGCACCGCGATCGGGATGCCAACCTGGGCCGCTACGGCACCGAGGATTCCGCCGAGCACCGCGCCGACACTCCAGATCGCGTGGAATGAGTTGAGAATCGAACGCTGGAACAGGCGCTGCACCCGCAGCCCATGGGAGTTCTGGGCGACATCCGTAATCGAATCCATCGCCCCGGCGAGGAACAGGCCGACGGCGAGCACGATCCAGGACTGTCCGGTTCCGCCAACAAAGATGCCGATCGCCGTCAGCGCGGTTGCCACCACAGCGACCCGGGACGACCGGAATCGCCTGACGAGAAACCCGGCGCTGAGACCGGCGAGGAGTGCTCCGAGAGGGAACGCCGCGACGGCAAGACCGAACGCCGCATTGGTCAGGTCAAGCTCGCGAAGCACCTCGGGGTAGCGAGGCAGCAGGTTGGCGAAAAGCGCACCGTTGGTGAAGAACAGCACCGCAACACCGAACCGGGCGTGGGTTGCTTCGGGTGAGGGCCGCGGCACGCGCGCCTGTGCCGATGCCGGTGTCGAGGTCACGAGACTCGACACTAACAGCGGGCGAATGACCGGATTGTCGTCAATCGACGGAAGCCCCGCAGACCTGACGTCTGCGGGGCTTCCGGTAGAGAACACTGGTGGCTGACCGTTCCCGTCGGCCACCAGCGCGACTGTTTACCCGTTACAGGCTGTGTTCCTGCTACAGGATGTAGAGCATCTCCTGGTAGGTGGGGAGCGGCCAGAGGTCGTCAGCGACGATCTCTTCGAGCTTGTCAGCAGCGGCGCGAACGGCGTTCATCGCTGGCAGCAGGGTTCCGAGCGCGTACTCGGCTTCTTCGAGGGCCGAGTGTCCGGCTTCCCCGTCGACTGCCGAACGCAGGGTTGCGAGAGCCGAGCGCAGCTCTGACAACGGAACCGATACTTCTTCGAGCGGTGCAGCATCCGTGTCGACCCCGGCGGCCTTGAGTGCACCGATGTTGAGCGCGACCTCGGTCTGGTAGCGGACAGCGGCGGGCAGGATGACCGTCGAACCGATCTCGAGCGACAGGCGAGCCTCGACACCGATGGTGAGCGCGTACTGCTCGAGTCCGATCTCGTAGCGGCTGTGCATCTCGCGGTGGTTGAAGACCCCGTACTTCTCGAAGAGTTCCATCGCCTCGTCGGTGATGAGCTCGGGAAGAGCGTCGAGCGTGGTCTTGAGGTTCTTCAGCCCGCGCTTCTCGGCCTCGATCGGCCAGGCATCCGAGTATCCGTCGCCGTTGAAGACGACGGCACCGTGCTCGGTGATGATCTCGGTGAGCAGCAGCTGCACTGCCTCGTCGAAGTCGGTGCCGTCAGCGACGGCGGCCTCGAGCTTGGTTGCCATGTAGTCGAGCGAGTCGGCCATGATCGTGTTGATCGTGACCATCGGGGCGGCAACGGTCTGCAGCGATCCGGGAGCGCGGAACTCGAACCGGTTGCCGGTGAAGGCGAACGGGCTCGTGCGGTTGCGGTCACCCGGGTCGGTCGGCAGAACCGGAAGCGTGTCGACGCCGATGTGCATCGAACCGCGTCCCTTCGACGAGCTCAGGGTGCTCTTCGCGATCTGCTCGAAGATGTCGGCGAGCTGGTCACCGAGGAAGATCGAGATGATCGCGGGAGGAGCTTCGTTCGCACCGAGTCGGTGGTCGTTGGACGCCGACGCAACCGAGGCGCGCAGCAGTCCGCCGAATTTGTGGACGGCGCGGATCGTCGCGGCACAGAACACGAGGAACTGCGCGTTGTCGTGCGGGTTGTCGCCGGGAACGAAGAGGCTTCCGAGCTCGTTGTTTCCGAGCGAGAAGTTGACGTGCTTGCCCGAACCGTTGACACCCTGGAACGGCTTCTCGTGGAACAGGATCTCCATGCCGTGCTTCTTGGCAACGGACTTGAAGGTCGTCATGAGCTGCTGCTGGTGGTCGGATGCGACGTTGCCGCGTTCGAACATCGGCGCGATCTCGAACTGGCCGGGCGCAACCTCGTTGTGACGGGTCTTGGCGGGAATTCCGAGCTTGAACAGTTCGCGCTCGGTGTCCATCATGAATCCGAGGACACGCTCGGGGATCGCACCGAAGTAGTGGTCGTCGAACTCCTGGCCCTTGGGCGGCTTGGCGCCGAACAGGGTGCGGCCCGCGTTGAGCAGGTCGGGACGAGCGAGGAAGAAGTGACGGTCGACGAGGAAGTACTCCTGCTCCGGTCCGCAGAACGCGACGATGCTGTTGAGGTTCTGGTGACCGAACAGCTCGAGGATGCGGGTCGCGTGCGTTCCCATCGCCTGCTGCGAGCGCAGCAGCGGGGTCTTGTGGTCGAGAGCTTCACCGGTCATCGAGACGAAGACCGTCGGGATGCAGAGGGTGTTGCCGTTCGGGTTCTCGAGGACGTAGGCGGGGCTCGTGACATCCCAACCGGTGTAACCACGGGCCTCGAACGTGTTGCGCAGGCCACCGTTCGGGAAGCTGGATGCGTCGGGCTCGCCCTGGACGAGCGTCTTGCCGGCGAACTCGGCGAGCGCGGTTCCGTCGCCTACCGGGTCGAAGAAGCTGTCGTGCTTCTCGGCGGTAAGACCGGTCAGCGGGTAGAAGACGTGCGCGTAGTGGGTTGCGCCCTTTTCGAGCGCCCAGTCCTTCATCGCCGAGGCAACGGCGTCGGCAACCAGCGGGTCGAGCTTCTCGCCGTGCTCGATGGTCGCGATGACCGACTTGTAGACCGACTTCGGCAGGCGCTTCTGCATAACGACCTTGCTGAAGACGTTCTCGCCGAAGATTTCTCCGGGCGCTTCAGTCGGGTCGAAACTCACCGTGGGAGGCACATAGGCTTCCACGTCGGTGATCGCTTGAAGCCTGACGTTATTTCCACTCATTGCGAATCCCTCGGGTAGCGGTCGACGCAGCCCCGCGGCGACGTCGTGAGCACTCAGCGTAGGGATGCCATATAGCGACGATGTTTCGTATATGTGTCGCCTAATGGCACGGGATAACGATCGCGGAACGGACGGAGCGCGGCGGCACCCTCTGACCTGACCGCGTAACGCCCCGGTAACCAATCGGGCGTAACATCGAACTACTTCATATCGGGCCTGGATTTTGGTTCGTGGCGTTCCGTTGGACGCCTGCGCACGTCACTCGTCGTGTGCGTACCGGCCAGCCAGAAAGCCCTGACGTGAAGCTTTCATTCACTCCCACCGTCGGCGACGTTATCGACCAGCTCGGCAGCGGAGAACCAGCCACGATCGACACTGCCACGACGCTGCTCGGAGCCCGCGGCCACGACCTTGAGCGACTGCTCGACCTGGCGTCCGGCATCCGCGATGAAGGACTGGCGAGGGCCGGTCGTCCGGGCGTCATCACCTACTCGAAAAAGGTCTTCCTGCCGATCACGCAGCTCTGCCAGGACCGCTGCCACTACTGCATCTTCGTCGACACGCCCGGCGGCCTTGCCCGCAACGGTATCCCGACGTACATGGAGCCGGAGGCGATTCTCGCAATCGCCCGCACCGGTGCTGGCATGGGCTGCAAGGAAGCCCTGTTCACCCTCGGCGACCGGCCCGAGAACCGCTGGCCGATCGCACGCAAGTGGCTGAGCGACCACGGCTACAGCTCGACACTCGAGTACGTCGCCGCAATGGCACAGCTCGTACTCGACGACACCGGGCTGATTCCGCACCTCAACCCCGGGGTGATGTCGTGGAACGAAATGCAGCGTCTTCGCCCGTTCGCGGGTTCGATGGGGATGATGCTCGAGACCACGGCGACGCGCCTGTGGTCGGAGCCCGGCGGAGCGCACTTCGGCTCCCCCGACAAGGATCCCGCGCTTCGCCTGCGTGTCATCGAAGACGCCGGTCGCGCGCGAATCCCGTTCACGACCGGTGTGCTGCTCGGCATCGGCGAGAACCACCGCGAGCGAGCGGATGCGCTGTTCGCGATCCGCGACCTGCACGAGCGCTTCGGTCACGTGCAGGAGACGATCGTGCAGAACTTCCGCGCGAAGCCCCGCACCGCCATGCAGAACGAACCGGACCTCGAGTTCGACGAGTACATCGCCGCGGTGGCGACGGCACGAGTGGTGATGGGACCGGACGCGACCGTCCAGGCACCGCCGAACCTCAGCGACACGACCGAACTCGGCCTGCTCATCCGCGCCGGAATCAACGACTGGGGCGGAATGAGCCCGCTCACCGCGGACCATGTGAACCCCGAACGCCCGTGGCCCGAGATCGAACTCATCACCGAACTGACCGCGAACAGCGGATACGACCTGCGCGAACGCCTGACCGCCTACCCCGCGTACCTTGCCGACTCCGAGCGCTGGCTCGACCCCAACGTAGCCCCGTCGCTGCACGCGCTCATGGATCCGGCCACCCTGCTCGCGGACGAAAAGGCTCGGGTGCGGCCGCGAGCCGAGGTCGCCGCATCCGACTCGCCGAGCGGCAATCACGACCTGCGGGATGCCCTCGATGCAGCCTCCCGCGGCGACCTCTCCGACGACCAGGCCGCTCGGCTGCTGTCCGCCCGCGGCCCCGAACTCGAGGAGCTCGCACGAATCGCGGATGCCGCCCGCGCGGCCTCGGGAAACGACGCGATCACCTACGCGATCAACCGCAACCTCGACACCAGCCTGCTCAGTGATGCCACCCTGCTCCGTGATGCCAGCCTGCCAGTCACCGGATCGCTGACGCTCGGCACGATCACCGATCTCGTCGTGGAAGCTGTCGCGCTCGGCGCTACGGAGATCTGCCTGCAGGGGATGCCGGCAGCGCACCTGCCGGGATCCATCTACCTCGACGTCGTGCGCGCCGTAAAGGCGGCAGCAACCAGCCTCGACGGCGATATCCAGATCCACGGCTTCCGTCCAACCGAGATTCAGGATGGCGCCCGCCGGCTCGGGGTGAGCGTTCCGGAATTCCTCGCCGACCTGCGCGAGGCGGGCCTGTCGAGCGTGCCGGGTACCGCGGCCGCCGTTCTCGACGACGGTGTGCGCAGCATCTTCAGCGGAGGCACGTTCCCGCCCGTTTCCGAATGGGTCGACACGATCGAGGCGACACACCGGGCAGGCCTCGGCTCGACCGCCACCCTGGTCTACGGCCACGTCGAGACACCGCAGCAGATCGTCGCGCACCTGCGCACTCTCGCGAAGATCCAGGATCGCACCGGTGGCTTCACCGAATTCATTGCGATGCCGTTTGTGCCCGGCGATGCCCCTCGCCCGATTGTCGGCGGCTTCGGGCCGTCGCCGTCGCAGTCCCGCGCCGTCATTGCGGTCGCGCGCCTGCTGCTCGCCGGACGCATCGACCACGTGCAGGCCGCGTGGACCAAGCTCGGACTCGCCACCACCGCCGACGTGCTGCGCGGCGGAGCCGATGACATCGGCGGCGTGCTGCTCGACGGCGAACTGTGGCCGGCGGCCGGACCGGAAGCCGGACTCACGCTCACCGCATCCGACATCGACACCATCGCCGCGGCCGTCGGGCGACCGAGCCGCCAGCGCAGCACCGACTACTCGGCAACCAGTTCAGCAACCGCCCTGCCGGTGGCGTGATGACCACTCTCGAGACGATCATCGTCGGCGCCGGCATCGCGGGCATCGCCGCCGGGGCGAAGTTGCGCCGCGAGGGACTCGCCGGCGACATGCTCATTCTCGAACGCGCCAACGACATCGGCGGCACCTGGCGCGACAACGTGTACCCCGGCGTCGCGTGCGACATCCCGGCGTCGCTGTACGAGTACTCGTTTCGGCCGAATCCGCGGTGGAAGAACCGGTTTTCGACCGGTGCGGACATCCAGTCGTACCTCGGTGACGTCGTGGCCGAAGAGGGACTCACCGAGCACCTCCGGTTCGGAACCGACGTCACCGCCATGGAGTGGAACGACGCGGACGAGCTCTGGGAGCTGTCGACCACACGCGGTCCGCTCCGCTGTCGAGTGCTCATTCTCGCGGTCGGTCGCCTGTCGGCACCGGTCATCCCGGACCTTGCCGGCCTCGAGACTTTCACCGGCCCGATCATGCATAGCAGCACCTGGGACGCGAGCGTCGACTTCGGCGGCAGCCGGGTCGGAGTGGTGGGAACCGGCGCCTCCGCTGTGCAGCTCGTTCCGCAGCTGGCGGCACTCGGCGCCGCGACGACCGTGTTCCAGCGCTCGGCGGCGTGGGTCGTGCCGCGGGCGGATGCCCCGGTTGCGCCGGAAAAGACAGACGAGTTTGCCAGCAATCCCGCCGCGCTTCGCGCCCACCGCGACGCGCTCTTCGCCGAGGCCGAAGCCGGGCACACCGCACGGGTATCCGACGGAGTGGAGCGCGAGGCACTGCGGATGACGGCCCTCGACCACCTTGACGCCCAGGTCGCCGATCGCGAGCTTCGTCGCCGGCTCACACCCGACTACGAAATCGGCTGCAAGCGCGTGCTGCTGTCGGACGACTACTACCCGGCGCTGGCGTCGGGGGCGGTTGCGCTCGAACCGTCCGCGCTCGTTGCCCTCGACGGCAACGTCGGCGTCGCGGCATCCGGAGCCAGGATCCCGATCGACGTTCTCGTGTTTGCCACCGGGTTCAGCGCGACCCGGCCGCCCTTCGCGGACATCGTCCGTGGACGAAACGGTCGCCTTCTCGCCGAGCACTGGTCGAAGGGGATGACCGCCTACGCGTCGATCCTCATGGCCGGATTCCCGAACCTGTTCGTTCTCGACGGTCCCAACGCGGCACTCGGCCACAACTCGGCCTTCGCGATGATCGAGGCGCAGGTCGAACTGGTGGCGAACATCATCGACCGGATGGCTACCCAGCCAGTCGCGGTTGTCGAGACGACCGATGCTGCCGAGCAAAACTGGAGCGCCGAGCTGGATGCCGCGAGCACTGACTCGGTCTGGTTGAGCGGGTGCACGAGCTGGTACGTCGACGACCGCAGCGGCCGCGTGACACTGCTGTGGCCCGGGACGGCGGCCGAGTTCCAGCGGGCCCTGCGTGACGTCGCTCGCGAACCGCTGCCCGCGGCGGCATCCGTGCGCCCCTTTGTTACCAGTGCGGCCGTTTAAACGGCCGCGCGGATAACAACCGTCAGCGCTGTCAGCGGGCCGGCGGCGGAGTAGCTTCGCCGGGACGCGGCGAGCGGCCGGAGAGCAGCTTCCACACGGCAAAGCCCGACCCGAGCAGCACGGCGAGGTCGTCCGTGAGTCCGAGAGGACCGGTGAGCAGCTCCGGAATGACGTCGATGGGCGAGATGCCGTAGATGAGCGCGCCGATGGCGACCAGTACTGCGGCGATGTTCCTGCGACCCTTACCCATGCCTCAAGGGTACTCAGCACCACCGTGACGGCTACGGGCGAGCACCGACTTTCAGCGAAGATTCAAGAACGAGGCGATCTCACCGCACTGCTCCGCCGGCCGAGGGAGCTGTGCAGGATGCCCTCCACCGCGCGACGGAGATTGCCGAACTTTACTCCGAAAGGAGTACGCCGCGGGGCACGAACGGTGGCACGCTAGGAGCGGGCCGGCCCGAGCGTGCGCAGTAGCATTCCCGATGCCGGCTCTTCGTGTGTCGTAATCACTGGAGTACTTCGTGACCTTTTTGACTCGCCTGAGCCTGCGCAACCGACTTCTTGTCGGGCTGCTCGCACTCGTGATCGCCGTCTTCGGCTTCGTCAGCGCCAACTCGCTCAACCAGGAACTGACGCCGTCGATCTCGACGCCCGGCGCATCCGTCAGCGTGATCGTCCAGGGTGCGTCACCGGAGGCCCTCGAGACCCAGGTCACCGAGCCTCTCGAGACGGCGCTGAAATCGGTTCCCGATCTCGACTCGGTCATCACCACCACGTCGAGCGGGTCGGTAACGGCGCAGGTCACCTGGCCGTTCGGCACCGACACCGACGGGCAGGTCAGCAAGATCCAGACCGCGGTTGATCGCGTCGAATCGTCATTTCCCGAGAGCGCCTCGGTCAACGTGTCGACCTTCAGCCTCAGCGCTTTCCCGATCGTGCAGCTCGCCTTCACGACCACCGGGGATCGCGATGACCTGATCGACAAGCTCGAGCACACCCTCGTCCCCGAGCTGCAGTCGATCGAGGGCGTGCAGGATGCCGCACTCGCCGGCCAGGACGAACAGCAGGTCGGAATCACCCTGCGCCCCGCCGACGTCGAGAAGAACGACATCGACACCACCACTCTCAGCCAGCTGCTGCAGGCGAACGGCATCGTCGTCCCGGCCGGCACGAGCACCACCGGTTCGCTCAGCCTTCCCATCGAAGTCGGTTCAACCCTCGACTCGGTCGATGAGATCGCGGCCATCGCCATCCCGACCGCTGACGGTCCGGTACGACTCAGTGAGATAGCGGATGTCGCCCTCGAGCCGGTCCCCGAGACTAGCGTCGCGCGCGTCAACGGCCTGCCGTCGCTGACCCTCGGTATCACGAAGACGAATGATGCGAACCTCGTCACCGTCGCCCACGCTGTCGACGAAGTCGTCACGAATGCATCGCTTGGCGAAGGCGTCGAAACGATCACCGTCTTCGACCAGGCCCCCTACATCGAGCAGTCGATCGAAGACCTGCTCACCGAGGGCGGGCTCGGCCTCATCTTCGCCGTCCTGGTGATCCTGCTGTTCCTCTGGGCGATCCGTCCGACCGTCATCGCGGCGATCTCCATTCCGATGTCCCTGCTAATCACCCTCATCGGGCTCTGGGTCGGCGGCTTCAGCCTCAACATCTTCACCCTCGGCGCACTCACGATCGCGATCGGTCGAGTGGTGGACGACTCCATCGTCGTGATCGAGAACATCAAACGACGGCAGGGCGGCGGTGAACTGACGCCGGCGCTTATTCTCGACTCGGTCAAGCAGGTTGCCGGGCCGGTCACCGCATCGACGATCACGACCGTCGCGGTCTTCCTGCCGATCGCGTTCGTCAGCGGAATCGCCGGAGAACTGTTCCGCCCGTTCGCGGTGACCGTCACCATCGCGCTGCTGTCTTCACTGCTCGTCGCACTGACGATCGTGCCGACCCTGGCCTACTGGTTCCTGCGCAAGCCCCCGCGCCCGGTCTCGCCCGAGAAGCTCGCTCGCCAGGACGCCGCCCAGGCCGAGTGGGAGGAACGCCAGCACCGCAAGGCAGTCCGCCGCTACGAGTCGAAGCTCGCCCGCGCCGAACGAATCAATGCCGCACGCGTGAACGGCGGCCGGGATCCGCTGCCCCTTCCCGTTCTCGTCGAGTCGCCTCGCCAGGGCACCGCCGACCCGGTCGAAGACGAAGGCTCATCGCCGTACGACCGCCTGCAGCGCGGCTTCGTCGGAATCCTCGACGCCACGCTTCGCCACCGTCGGCGCACGATCGCCATCGCGGTCGTCGTCCTCCTCGGAACCGGCGTCGCCGCGACCGGCCTCAAGGTCGACTTCCTCAGCCAGTCGGGCCAGGGAATCCTGTCGGTCTCGCAGGAGCTGCCCCTGGGTTCCACCCTCGAAACAGCGGATGCTGCCGCTACGAAGCTCGAAGATGTTCTGGAGAAGACGCCGGGTGTCGAGAGCTACGTCACCACCATCGGCTCCGCTGGCAGGTCGTCCTTTGGCGGTAGCGCCGGAGCCGGCAACGCCAGCATCTCGGTCATCCTCGAAGACGGCGTCGACGAAGTGGCACTGCAGAGTGAACTCGACAAGTCGTTCGCCGCGCTGACGGATGTCGGAGACGTCACCGTCGGGGCCGTCGCCAGCACCGGGCTTGGCGGAGACATCGAGCTCGTGCTCGGCGGCAGCGACCTCGAGGCGATGGGTGCCGTCGCCGACGACCTGCAGAAGCAGATCTCCGAGCTCGATTCCGTCTCGGCCGCGTCGAGCAACCTCTCGGCCGACCAGCCCATCCTCAAGGTCGACGTCAACCACCTCGCAGCCGCGAAGTACGGCTACACCCCGGCCACGATCGGCCAGGCGGTCTCCAACGCGGTCCAGGGACAGCGCATCGGAACGGTGACGCTCGAGGGCGTCGAACGCGAGATCGTGATCTCGCCGGAGCACCCGAACGCCGACCCCAAGGAAATCGCGGCAATCAAGCTGCCCGTCACCCAGCTGCAGAACGGCATCGCCCAGCAGGACGCAGCCGACGACTACGCAGACAAGCAGGAGAAGAAGGCCGACAAGCAGACCGCGGACGCCAAGAAGGACATCGCCAACGGTATCGCCGACCTGCGCGACGCCAAGGCAGAAACCGACAAGCAGGTTCGCGCGCTGAAGAAGCAGCTCAAGCAGGCGCAGAAGGCGCTCGATGCGCTCGCAGCCGCCCCGTGCGAGGTGCTGCCGGACACGACGACGCCGATTCCGGACTGCGCGAGCCAACAGTACGTGCAGCTACAGCAGGCCGTCACCGCCCTGACCTCCGGAATCGCCCAGGCCCGCTCGGGTTCCGGCTCGATCGACTCCCAGATCGAGAGCCTCGAAGACCAGCTCGACTCGATGGACGAGCAGGCGGAAGCCGCCGAGAAGGCCGCCGATGACCAGGAAGAGATCCAGAACACCGAGGCTGACGCGATCACCGTCTCCGACGTTGCGACGGTGACCGAAACGACCACGGCAGCCACCATCACCCGCGAGGATGGCAACCGCCAGGTCACCGTTTCGGCCACCCCGCAGAATGAGCAGCTCGCCGTGGCGACCGCCGACATCCAGGCGATCCTCGATGACACCGACATTCCCGATGGCATCTCGGTGTCGTTCGGCGGAGTCAGCGAGCAGCAGACCGAGTCGTTCACCCAGCTCGGCCTCGCAATGCTCATCGCCATCGCGCTGGTCTTCCTGATCATGGTGGCGACGTTCCGCAGCCTGCTCCAGCCGCTCGTACTGCTCGTCTCGGTGCCGTTCGCGGCAACCGGAGCCGTGCTCGCGCTGCTCGTCACCGGCACCCCGCTCGCGCTGCCGGCGCTCATCGGACTGCTCATGCTGATCGGAATCGTCGTGACCAACGCGATCGTGCTGATCGACCTCATCAACAAGTTCCGCGAAGAGGGCGAGAGCCTGCGTGACGCCGTGATCAACGGCGCCCGCCTGCGTCTTCGTCCGATCCTGATGACGGCAGCGGCGACGATCTTCGCGCTCGTTCCGATGTCGCTCGGCCTGACCGGTGGAGGTGTCTTCATCTCGCAGCCGCTCGCCATCGTGGTCATCGGCGGACTGCTCAGCTCAACCCTGCTGACGCTCGTGCTCGTCCCCGTGCTCTACACGATGATCGAGAACCGTAAGGAACAGCGCCGCATCGGACGGGAAGTCACCGCCTAACCCGCCAAGAGCTAACCAGTCAACAGAAAGAGCCCGGTCCCCTCGCAGAAAGCGAGGGAGCCGGGCTCTCTTCGTGAACTGGCTACTTGCGCTTGACCCGCAGGCTCTTCTTCGCCGACGACTTCTCGGCGATCGTCGAGCCCGAGTACGCCACCTTGATGGTGTGGGTACGCACGGTTTTCGACTTCGGCATCTTCACGGTGACCGTACCGTTCTGGCTGGCGTAGACCTTCTTCGTGATCTTCACTCCCCCGTCGCGGATCGTCAGCGTGCCCGTGAACGGCACACCCTTGCCGGTCAGAGCGATCTTGACCACCGCGCGCTGACCCTTCTTGATCGTCGACTTCTTGAGGCTCACCGCCAGTTTCGTGGTGGCTTTGCTCACCACCGCGCGCACGGTGGTGCTCGCCTCGAGGGTCTTGTCGTCGCCGACGTAACGAACGGCCAGCACCCGGTTTCCCGGAGCGAGCGCGGTAGGTGACAGGGTGATGGATGCCGTGCCCGCGACAACGTTCGCCTTGCCAAGCAGCCTGGTCGCGTCACGGACCTCGACCGTGCCGGTTGCGCCATTGCCGACGGTCGCAATGACCGTGACCGCGGTGCCGTAGCGGGTCGCTGACTTCGTCGCGAGCGCGGCTGTGAGCTGCCCGTCGCGCTTCACAACGGTCACCGACTTCGCCGCGGTCGAGGATGCGAGCTGCTCGACGCCACTGTAGCCAGCCGCGAACGACTGCTTACTGCCCGCCTGCGCGATGGTCTCGCATTCGGCCGTACCGTCGACGACTGCGACAGCAGCGCAGTCGGCGATGGCCGAACCATTGCGGGTGAAGGCGACGGTTCCAGCATTCAGGCTGGCACCTCCGGTGACGGGCGCCACCTTCGCGCTGAGCGTGAGAACGTCACCGGCGAACGGCGACACCGGATTGGCGGTGATGACCGTCGTGCTGGTGTCGGTGACAGTCAGCGACTTCGTCGAAGCGGATGCCGCAAGTCCGGGCGTGCCGGCGAACGCGACGGTGACGTCGTATTCGCCGAACTCCAGCGGCGCGGTGAGCGCGCACTCGACGGTTCCCTCAACCGACGGAACGAGAGCGTCGCAGCCATCCACAGCCGTGCCGGCGATCGCGACGGATGCCGTTCCACTCACGACCGGAACGCTTCCGTCGATGGGGCGCGAGATAGTCGCCGTCACCGCGGAGTGGCCGCCAGCGGCGACGGTCGCCGAAGTGAGGGACGACGAGGTGATCGTCTTCAACGCCCCGAACAGTTCCACCGCGACGCGGCCGGAGCGTGCCTGGAACTGGTCAGCTCCCAGAGCGATGTCGTCGACACCGTTACCGTCGAAGTCTCCGACGTTTCCGACGGTACGTCCGACTCGTTCGCCCGCCTGCTTTCCGTCGACGCGGATCGCGTTGTCGGGAACAGCGCCGGCGAGTTCGAGCGTCGCAGTGCGCGTCGGCTGGCCGTAAACGACCCAGACCGCCCCAGCATTGGCAAGCGTCTTCGTTGCGTCCGTCGGGTCGACCGGATCGTACGCGTACGCGCCGAGGGCGACATCCGGAACCCCGTCGCCGTTGACGTCACCGAGTCCGGAGACGGCGTAACCGGTGGAGTCGCCGTCGCGGGCTCCGTTGATCCAGTAGCCGCGCGGCGTGATCGCGTCTCCGGTGCACACACCGGTGACGTCATCGTTTGCGCACGCGTAGACGCTCGTCGCCGAGGTCGGGTCGGTGAACACCGGGGTGTTGGAGGCCGCTCCGAGAACGATCACGGCACCACCGCTGCGGGGTCCGGTCGTCGCGTTGCTCACACCGTCGGCCCCGATCAGCAGGTCGGCGAGTCCGTCGCCGTTCACGTCACCGGCCGGGCCGACCGAGATGCCGATGCGGTCACGGGCGCGCTTCGGCCCGTTGATGATGAAGCCGGCGCTGCCGAGTGAGGCGGTGTCGACGCGCAGGTTGGTTGCATCCTTTGTGCCCCAGATCACGTACGCGGCACCGGGAACGGCCACTGACGCGCCCCATGGGGTCGCGGTGTACGAGCCGAGCAGCACGTCATCCACTCCGTCGCCGTTGACGTCTCCGACGTTGGAGACAACCGAGAGTCGCTGGGCGGCGACCGCGCCGACGACGGCGAGCAGCACGTTGGGGTCGCTTTCGCTCTCGATGAGCTGGTTGGCGATGGTCGGCTTGCCCTTGAGGATCCAGACGCGACCGTTAGTGCGGCGACCGTCGGTTCCGGCGGTCAGTTCGCCGACGCCGAAGTCGTCGTAGCCGTCGTCGTTGATGTCCCCGACCGGGGCAACCGAGTATCCGAAGTTACCGAAGGTCTCCGGAAGAGAAACCACGTAGCCGCGGTCGCCGAGGGACGTCAGGTTGAGCGGCGCGAAGTCGGCCGCGCCGAGCACGATGTAGGCGCGGCGGAACTGGAAGTTACCGATCACGACGTCGTCAAAGCCGTCGCCGTTCACGTCACCGGCGCAGTTGGCAGAGAACCCGATGCCGGCATCCTCTTCGTCCGGTCCGTCGATGCGCACTGCACCGACGTCGCTCGGGCTCGCAAGGTCGCCGCCCGCGGCAGTCTCGCCGCCGAGCACAACGTAGGCGGCACCAACGGCGCCGAGTGCGCCCTTGTTCCAGCCCCAGGCTGCCGTGACCGCGTCGTCGAATCCATCGCCGTTCACGTCGCACGCTTTGGTGCTGAGGGCTGCACCGGTGAAGCTGGCCGGGTCGCCAGTCCAGGACAGTTCGGTAGGCGAAACGGTCGCCGTATCTCGTGCCGGAGCGTCGGCTGCGACGCTGGACTGGGCGCTGCCGGTGGCGACGAGGCCTCCGAGCACGAGGGCGAGAGTGGCCGCGATCGCGGTGACGCGATTCGACCTCTGCCAATCCTTCTTGGGCACGCCGCTGGTTGGTACGGGTCTCATGGTTGTTTCTTTCTGTTTAGTGGCACAGCAGAGCACCGGCGAAGTGCCGGAGGGGATGCCTGGATTGATGCGGAAGTGTCGAGCGCTTAGTTGGGCGCGTGAACGCCGTTGTCTTTGCCGTAGTCGGCCTCGATGTCGAACTTGCGCTGCTGCAGCGGAGTTGTCATCGGGCTCGCGGCGGTGCGAACGTGTTGTCGGATCGAACCGGCGAACGCTTCGGTCGTGCCGTCCAGTCCGTAGGGATCGGTGTAAATGGTCGAGGCAAGCGGATTCGCCGTCGTCGACTGGTTGAGGTAGAAGTCGCGCCTCGCACCGTCGAACGGTGAGCGAGGATCGCGGTAGTCGTACGGCGTTGTGCTGCCGACGGTCGACCACGGCCAACCCGTTGCGGGGTACGGTGCCTCCCAGGCGGCATCCACTGTCCGAAGGATTCCGTTGGTCGTAGACGTCGATGACGCAGCGTCGTAGTAACGGCTCGGGTTTCGGATGCCGAACCACGGGTCGTAAGAAGCCACGATCGAGCCGTCGGCCATTGTCAGGTCGTTGGCCGTCTGCCACACCTCGTAGATCGACCAGATGTCACTCTTCTTACCGGCAGCATTGCCTAGTACTCCGGTTTCGATGCAACCGCGGTCGGGGATGATGCGCTCACCCTTGTCACCGCTCGGAAGGTTGCTTCCCGTGGTGATGACCCGCACGGACGGCGCGCAGGACCGGGCGAATTCGTTGGCTGCTCCGATGCGCGAGAGGGTCGTTGCGATGATCTCGGTGCCGTCACTGCACTTCATCGCGTAGATGAGTTCGTGCGCATTGTTCGCTGTCGCATCGCCGGAGTGGCTGCCCTGGTGCGCCTTGATCAGGTAGTCGCAGGTGATCGGGACGGCGGTGCCGGACCCGTTGTCGACGGTCACGTATTCGTGGTCGGCAGAGACGAGCGAAACGTCGTTGGCGACGTAGATCTTGTGGCCGGCGTTGTCTTCGTGCCGCATGGACATTCCGCTGTGCTGCGAGTGCTCGTCGAGTGCTTCGCTCGCATACCCGAACGGCAGGCCGTGGTCTCCGCTTCCGTCGGCCGGAGCGAAGAAATCGGCGACCCAGTCGGCGATGTCGGAGGTTGCCGGGTCGGTTCCGTGCTCATGCCCGAAGCTGCACAGTTCGCCGGTTGCCGGGTCAATCACCTGCGCCGGGTGCCAGGTCGGGTAGAGCTTTCCGTCGGGACCGGTGACGCTGTAGGTCGCGTGCAGCGCCGCTGAGCAGGTGTCGTACGACGTCGGGGTCCAGTTGCGGTTGAGGTAAGCGTCCGACTTTGGGACCTCGACGGGAGTCGCCGTAGGAGTTGGTGTTTGGGTCGGCGTAGGTGTGGGCGTAGGCGTTGTGGTGGGATCGGGATCGGTGGGGAGCCGAACGGCCAGTGCGCTCGTATGGGCAGCGAGAGCATCCGGGCGCCTTTCGACGATCATGACGGCGGCGATCCCGTCTCGACCCTTGACGAGCTTCGCGAACTGGGCTGCGGTGAGAGGCAGGGAGATGCGCTTGGTCGCACCGGCCGTTACCAAGTACGAAACGGCGCTCGACGGCACCTTTTCTACGGTGAGTGCCGCGGTGCCGGAACAGTTCGCGCCCGTCGCGCAGGTGACGGAGATCGCCACCGTCCCTGTCTTCGCCGCCTCGACGGCCGATGTCGCTATGGCGACTCGCGCGGTCGCGGCGAAGAGTCGAACGGTCTTCGTGATCTTCGCCGAACGCTTCGGAGCGCGGGACTTCACTTCGACTCGCGCTACGCGGCCCTTCGACGAGACGGGCAGCTGGCCGTGGCGCAGCTTCGCGGAAACGACCATGGTCGAACGCGCCTTGATCGAGTAGCTAGCCCATGATGTGATCGCGCGCGCCGCGGCGACCCGCACCTTTCCGGTGCATTTCTTCGACGAAGCGCAGGTCAGCGCGATTCGTACAAGCGCGTCGGTTCCGATCTGGGTGTCGACGCTCGCAATCCGGATGACCGCGGTTGCGGCGGCCGACGCGGGGGTGGCGGAGGCCACCGGGAAGGCAACGGCGGCCGCAAGGGCGAGGGCAATCGCGATTTTTGAGCGCGATCGTGTGAGGCGAGTGGACATCGACGAAGAACTCCGAGAGGGAAATAGTGTGGTGTTGGGCGCGCAACTTAATAAGGCAAGCCTTACCTTACTAGTAGACCTTCCTGTCCGCTCCATTCGTTTTCTCAGCGGTCGAGCGGGTCGCGGGAGCGGCACGAGCGGATGACCGTCTTCCGCCCCGATCCGCCAGTGGTGATTCACTTAGAGCTATGAACACCACGCCATTACGCACGGCGCTCGACCAGGCGGCAATAGCCGCCATCCGCGAGGACTTCCCGATTCTCGCGACGCGCGTCAACGGGCATCCGCTCGTCTACCTCGACTCGGCTGCCACCTCGCAGAAACCGCGCTCGGTACTGGATGCCGAACGCGAGTTCACGGTCAGCCGCAACTCGGCAGTGCACCGCGGCGCCCACACCCTCGCTGCCGAGGCGACCGAGGAGTTCGAGAACGCCCGCAGCACCGTCGCCCGCTTCGTCGGCGCGGATGATGACGAAATCGTCTGGACCTCGAACGCCACCGAGGGCATCAACCTCATCGCCTACGGCATCTCGAACGCGGAATGGGCGGGAGCGGAGTCCGAGCGCCTGCGCCTGCACGCGGGCGACGAGATCGTCGTCACCGAACTCGAACACCACGCCAACCTCGTGCCGTGGCAGCAACTGGCGAAGCGGACCGGAGCGGTACTGCGCTTCATCCCGGTCGACGACGACGGAGCACTCGAGCTCGACCGGCTCGGCGACATCATCACCGACCGCACCCGCGTTGTCGCCATGTCGCACGTCTCGAACGTGCTCGGCGTGATCAATCCGGTTGGGACGATTGTTGCCGCGGCGCACGCCGTCGGTGCGATCGTCGTGCTCGACGCCTGCCAGTCGGCCCCTCACCTGCCGCTCGACCTGCACGCGCTCGACGTCGACTTCGCCGTGTTCTCCGGGCACAAGATGCTCGCCCCGACCGGCGTCGGGGTGCTCTACGGGCGTCGCGAACTACTTGCCGCCCTTCCCCCGTTCCTGACCGGCGGATCGATGATCACGTCGGTCACCATGGAAGACTCCGGGTTCCTCGCGCCACCGCAGCGGTTCGAAGCCGGAACCCAGCGGGTGTCGCAGGCAATCGCGCTTGCCGCCGCGGTCGACTACCTCGACGCGATCGGCATGGAGCACGTTGCCGAACACGGTGCCGAGATGAGCCGGCAGTTGCTTGCCGGTCTGGCGTCCATTGACGGCGTTCGGGTGCTCGGAGCGTTCGGCGACCGGGTCGGGCTCGCAAGCTTCGAGGTCAACGGAGTGCACGCGCACGACGTCGGCCAGTTCCTCGATGACCGCGGCATCGCCATCCGGGTCGGGCACCACTGCGCCCAGCCGCTGCACCGCCGGCTCGGCCTCACGGCGAGCGCCCGCGCGAGCGGCTCGATCTACACGACGTCGAACGAAATCGACTTCTTTCTGAACGCGCTCAGCGACGTTCGATCATTCTTTGGAGTAACAGCATGAGCAGCGACGAACTGACCGGGCTGTACCAGCAGCTGATCCTCGACCACGCTCGCGAACCGCACGGTCGCAAGAGCCTCGAGACCGTCACCGCGAGCTCGCACCAGATCAACCCCACCTGCGGAGACGAAGTCACGCTCTCGGTAGAGGTCCGCGACGAACAAATCGTCGCCCTCGGCTGGGAGGGCCACGGCTGCACGATCTCGCAGGCATCCGCTTCCCTGCTCGCGCAGCTGCTCGACGGTGCCACGGTGCCAGAGGCGCGGTCCTACCTCGATGACTTCCGCGTCGCGATGCGATCACGCGGCGAGATCGAACTCGACGAAGATCGATTCGGTGATGCGATCGCCCTCAACGGGGTCTCCCGCTACATAGCCAGGGTCAAGTGCGCGATGCTCCCGTGGGTTGCACTGGAACACTCGCTCGCCCAGTGACCGAAGCAAGCCCCGGAATCCAGCACCGCACCGAGTCCCGGTAGCGGCGGAATTCGTCGCCGAACCTCTCCTCCAGGTCGGCTTCTTCGAGCGGACGCACCGCGTAGTTCCAGAGAATGCAGCCGATGATCGCGTAGACGATGACGAGCCAGGACGACAGCAGCACACCGACGGCGACGCCCTGGATGATGCCGGCCGCAGCCATCGGGTTGCGGATGAGGCGGTACGGCCCGGCAATCACCAGCCGGTTCGGCATTGCCGAGGGCAGCGGGGTGCCGTCGCCGCGGGTCGACATCGAGATCGCCGACGAGATCCCCAGGGCGCTCGCGAGCGCCAGCAGGGCGATGCCCACCGGAACGGCGAACGGCGGGAGCTGGATGCCCACCGCCCAGCGCTCTTCGAGGAGCGCGATCACCAGGGGAAAGACCACGAGAAACAGTCCCCAGAACACCACGACCTGGGCGAACGTGGCGACGACGTGGGCCGCGGGTTTCGCTCGCGCCCTCGCCGTTCGAAAAGCGAACGGACCGTTGATGATCCACTCGGTGGGAATCCGCCCGAGCAGCACGAGCGCTAGCGCGAGCACCGAGCAGCCGGCGGCAGCGGCCATCACGAGCACTCCCCAGCCGGCCTCGGTCGTCACGGTCGCGTACACCGCGAGCGCGATCACGACGAGAAGCGTCCACCCGGTTGCGACCATCGCTGCGAAGCGCACGCCGAGTGCTGCGACCGCTGACGCGACGACGAAGAGCGGGATGTCGAACACCGCGACCGCGGCGGCATCCAGGTTTCCGAGCGTCGTGACTCGAACCCACGGTGAGAGCGCAACGGCGATCCACCACGCGGCGCCCGCAATGGCCTGCAATCCGAAATATGCTCGCCCCCAGCGCATGGTCGACCCTAACATCGCTGGCGCGCTTCTAAACTGCTGCCATGACTCGTTCGACCGTCACCGACCCGAACGCCCCGAAGCCCGTCGGGCCGTACTCGCACGCGGCGATTCACCCCGCCGGACCGCTCTACCTGTCGGGGCAGACGCCGATCGATCCAGCTACCGGCGCTCTCGTCGACGGGGACGTCGCTGCCCAGACCCGGCGGGTGTTTACCAACCTCGAATCGGTACTCTCAGCGGCCGGGCGCACTCTGGCCGATGTGGTCAAGGTGAACGTCTACCTCATCGACATGGCCGATTTCGCGGCAATGAACGGCGTCTACGCCTCGGTGTTCGCGGCGCCGTACCCGGCCCGCACGACGGTCGCGGTGGCAGCACTTCCGCTCGGCGCGCGGGTGGAGATCGAACTCGTCGCCTGAGCGCACTCCCTTTCCGGCATCCGCTGAAACGGCTAACGTCTCGTGCACAGACGTGAATCGGATGCCGCGAGGAGGCTCCCATGGCCAACGAAACGAATGTCGACGAAGCTCTGCCCCGACTTCACCCTCGCAAGTTTCACTCGACGCCCGGGGTTGAAGACTGGCGGGTCCTGTACTGGGGTGCTCACGCCTTCTACGCGACACGCTCTTTCGCGCAGGGTGCGGCATTCGCGGTCGAGATCGCCGCGGCCGCAGTGGCGATCAACCACTACCCCGACGTTGACATTCGGCCGGAAGGCGTCACCGTCAGGACCTGCTCGAGGCCGGACGGATCGCTGAGCGCAATGGATGCCGCGCTCGCGGTGGTCATCAGCGACGCCGCCCACAGGCTCGGCCTGCAACCCGACCCGAGCAGGCTGCAGGTAATCGGTATCGCGGTCGCCCAGGACGCCGGAGTCGACACGCGCCCGTTCTGGGAAGCGGTCTCTGGCTACCAGCGGGTGGGCGACGAAGACCTGACCGATCGGCTGCGGCGTGGACCCCACCTCTGGTTTCACGAACTGACGCCCGCGCGGCCCGGCCGCGGTCGCACCCACATCGACGTGTCCGTGCCGGCCGACCAGGCTGAAAAGCGGGTGAAGGCGGCGGTGGGCGCGGGCGGACGCATCGTCAACAGTGACTTCGCCCCTCGCTGGTGGACGATCGCCTCCCCGGACAACCACGGAGTCGACATCGCCGGCTGGACCGATTTCGAGGTGTGACGGTGTCGCTGTCTCCGGATGACTACGAAGCGCCGCTCGACCGCGCCGTCCTGCACGCGAGGGAGTGGCTCGACTCGCTTCCCACCAGGCCCGTCGCACCGGCGGAGGGTATCGAAAATCTCGAATCGGCCTTCGACGCTGCGCTGCCGGAACATCCGTCCGATCCGGCGATGGTCGTCGATGAGCTCGCTCGACTCGCCGAACCGGGACTCATGGCGATCGGGTCCGGCCGGTTCTTCGGCTGGGTGATGGGTGGCGCGCTCCCGGCCGCGCTTGCGTCGGACTGGCTGGTGAGCGCGTGGGACCAGAACAACGGCCTTCGCTACGCGACTCCGGCCGCTGCGGCGATTGAAGAGCGGGCCGGCGCGTGGATTCTCGACCTGCTCGGCCTACCGGCGGCGAGCGCGGTCGGATTCACGACCGGAGGAACGATGGCGAACTTCGTCGGGCTCGCGTCCGGTCGCGGCGCAGTACTCGAGGCTGCCGGCTGGAACGTCAACCGTGACGGCCTGACCGGCGCACCACGCGTGACCGTGCTGGCGGGAGCCGAGGTGCACAGCTCGGTGGAGCTCGCGCTGCGGTATCTCGGGCTTGGGATGCCGACGCTCGTCGCCGCCGACGACGAGGGCCGGATTCGACCGGAGGCGCTCGCCGACGCCCTCGCGGGAGTGGAAGGCCCGGTGATCGTCTCGCTGCAGGCCGGCAACCTTCACTCCGGGGCGTTCGATCCGCTGCGCGAGTCGATCCGGCTGGCGCACGAGCACGGCGCCTGGGTACACGTCGACGGGGCTTTCGGACTGTGGGCCGCGTCCAGCCCGCGCTGGGCGGACGACCTCGACGGGGTCGAGACGGCGGACTCGTGGGCCACCGACGCGCACAAGACGCTCAACGTTCCGTACGACTGCGGGGTCGCGATCGTGGCGAGGGCTGGCGCCGCACAGTCGGCGTTCACCGCCCACACCAGCTACTTCATTCGCGACGATGCCGGAATTCCCGACCCGATGGACCTCGTGCCCGAGCTGTCGAGGAGGGCACGCGGCATACCGGTCTGGGCGGCACTTCGCTCGCTCGGACGCAGCGGCACCGTGGCCCTCGTCGAGGGTCTCGCGGCGAATGCGCGCGCCCTCGCCGAAGGGCTGGCTGGACTGCCGGGCGTTGAAGTGCTCAACGACGTCGTCTACACGCAGATCTCTCTCGCGTTCGGTTCGGACGACCGCACGAGAGCAGTCACCCAGGCCCTGATTGCCGATGGCGCTGTGTGGATGTCCGGCTCGACCTGGCGCGGTCGCGCCGTGCTGCGCATCTCGGTCAGCAACTGGTCGACGGATGCCGACGACGTCGCACTGTCGATCGACGCGGTGGCGCGCGCAATGGCGGTGGATTCGCGCGAAATCAGGTGATTCTGACCCGATTGGCCCAGGTCGGTGGTTGGCTATCGCCATGACGACACCCACCCCGGCGCTCCCGCATGCGAATGAGCCCCACAATGCAGGGATCGCGGGACGACTCAATTGGTTGCGCGCGGGCGTGCTCGGGGCCAACGACGGGATTGTCTCGGTTGCCGCGATCGTCGTCGGCGTTGCGGGGGCGACATCGGATCTCGCCCCGATCTTCACCGCGGGAGCCGCTGGCCTCGTGGGCGGCGCCATCTCGATGGCCCTCGGCGAGTACGTTTCGGTCAGCAGCCAGCGCGACAGCCAGCGCGCGCTCATCACCAGGGAACGCCGCGAACTCGCAGAGATGCCCGACGAAGAACTGGCGGAGCTCGCCGGGCTCTACGAAACGAAGGGGCTCTCCCCCGAAACTGCGCGAGCGGTCGCGGCTGAGCTCACCGCACACGACGCACTCAGCGCCCACCTCGAGGCGGAGCTCGGAATCAACGAAGAAGACGTGGTCAGCCCCTGGCAGGCGGCGGGGGCATCCGCTCTCGCATTCTTCGTCGGTGCCGTGCTTCCGATGCTCGCGATCCTTCTCCCCCCGGCACCCGCGAGAGTCCCGGTCACGTTCATCGCCGTTCTCGTCGCGCTTGCCTTCACCGGTGCATTGAGTGCCCGAATCGGTGGCAGCCCCTTGGGACGCCCGACGCTGAGGGTCGTGATCGGCGGAGCAATTGCGCTCGCCGCGACCTTCCTCATTGGCACGCTGCTTGGAACGACCGGCGTCGTCTGATCCGCTGTCGGGCAAGGGCTGGCAGCAAGTCAGCGCCGCGAGTAGCGTGCGCGCATGGAAGACACCGATCCAGGAACCGACCCCGATACAGACCCTACGACAACCAACCCGGGCCTCTACCGAACCCTTTGGGAGAACGACGATGTGCGAGTGCTCGAGTACCGGGATGAACCCGGCCAGCAGACCACCCCACACGAGCATCCGAATACCGTGATGATCACCCTGACGGGCTTCGACCGTCGGCTATCCAGCGGAGAGGTGACCCGCGACGTCACGCTCGCGGCAGGCTCGGCCGCCTGGCTTCCCGCGCAGTCCCACAGCGGAAAGAACATCGGCGAGACGCCGACCCACACGATCCTCGTCGAGCTCAAGCGGAGCGTTGAATCCCGGACCGAGGGAATCGGTCCGGCGACGTGAATCGTGTGGGCGCCTGGTGGCTAAGCAGGGGTAATGCAGCAGGCGCGAATCAGTACGCAATGACCCCGTCGCGGTCGCTGAAGGTGCCGGTCGGACCGTCGAATGCGATGGTCGCCATCGCGACGATCGCATCCGTTCCCTCGGTGACGGTCTGGGTTCCGTTGTGGCCGTTGAGGTCAGTAGCCGTGTAGCCGGGGTCGATCGTGTTGAACCGGATCTCGGGTAGCAGCTTGGAGTACTGCACCGACAGCATGATGACTGCCGCCTTCGACGTCATGTAGCCGAGCCCGGCAAGGTGCGACTCCACCCGGGACGGGTCGGTAACGAAGCGTGGAAAGCCCAGGCCACTCGAGACGTTCACGACGACGGGATTCGTCGACTCCTTGAGCAGCGGCAGTGCCGCCTTCGTGACGCGCACGATCGAGTAGACGTTGGTGTCGAAGACCTCGTGAAGCTGTGCCGCACCGAAGTCGTCGACTCCCTCGCGCGGGCCGACGATCCCGGCATTGTTGATGAGCACGTCGAGGGCAGGCAGCGACTGCAGGGCAGCTGCCACCGAGCCTTCGTCGGTCACGTCGAGCTGCACGACGTGCGCGCCGAGCGCTTGGGCATCCGCTCCGTTGGCGACGTCGCGCATCCCGGCGTAGACGGTGTGGCCGGCCTCGATGAGGCGGCGGGTGGTTTCGAGTCCGAGGCCCTTGTTGGCCCCGGTGATGAGTGTTGTTGTCATGGTTCGAGTCTCGGAGTGATCCTGCGCAACTTGCTGGCACCGTGAGTACCACCCGCCGGTCAGCCATCGGGAGCAGGATGGAGGCATGTCAGAACTTGCATCGCTCCTGCGCGCGTGGCGGGATCGCGTCTCTCCGATCGAGGTCGGCCTGCCCACGGGCGGAGATCGGCGATCCCCGGGGCTGAGGCGAGAAGAGCTTGCGATGCTCGCCGGTATCAGCGTCGACTACATCGTGCGGCTCGAGCAGGGGCGCGCGAAGCACCCGTCTGCCCAGGTGCTGGGAGCCCTCGCCCGTGCACTGCGCATCACCGATGCCGAACGCGACCACCTCTTCATCATGGGCGGCGTCGCTGTGCCGACCAGGACCATGGTTCCGCGGCACGTGACTCCGGGGGTGCAGCACATCGTCGACCGGCTCGGCGAGGTTCCGGTGTCGGTCTTTTCGGCGGCGTGGGACATCCTGATGGTCAACGACCTCTGGGTGACCCTGTTCGGCGACACGGCTTCCCGCGGCGGACGAGAGTCCAACCTCCTGTGGAAACGGTTTACCGGCGAAATTTCGGGCGTCACCCACTCCGCAGAACACGGCGAGGAATTCAAACGCGACCTCGTCGCTGACGTGCACACCGCATCCGCGCGGTATCCCGACGATGTCGCGCTGAGCTCGCTCATCGCCGACCTGCGCGCAACCTCGGACGAGTTCGCAGAGCTATGGGGCACGGCGTCGTTCGGCGAGCACCGGGAGTCGCGCAAGACCGTTGAGAACGCCCTGGTCGGCCCAATCACCTTCGACTGCGATGTGCTCGCAGCTCCCGGCAGCGATATGAGAATCGTCGTCTACACGGTGGTTCCAGGATCAGTGGATGCCGAAAAACTCGACCTGCTGCGCGTCAGCGGGGTTCGCGCGTTTGCGTGACGCGGCTCAGCTGAAGCGCGGGTCCTTTTCGTAGTCGGCTCGACGCCGCCGGAGTGCCTCGGCGACCTGCCCGGGGGCGTCGTCCCCGACGAGCAGTCGCAGGCGGTCGCCTGTTGGATCGGCGAGGTGCGCGAGGATCGCGGCCGCAGCATCCGCTGTGTTCGTTCCGCCACCGGTGCCGCCGTCGCTCGGCCACGGGATTGTCGGCGAACCGAAGAGCTGCGTGCGCAGGTCGTCATACTCGGGCATCGGGGTCGCAAATCGCATGCTCGACGTCGCCCACTCGGTGTCGAGTTCGCCCGGTTCGACGATGGTGACGCGGATGCCGAACCCCGCTACCTCCGCGGCGAGCGCCTCGCTGAATCCCTCGAGCCCCCATTTCGCCGCGTTGTAGAGGCCGAGGGTCGGCACTGTTCCCACCGCACCAACGGTCGAAATCTGCACGATCTGACCGGCGCCCTGCTCACGCATCTCGGTGACGGCGGCCTGTGTGAGCCACAGCGCGCCGAGCAGATCCGTGTCGATGATGTCGCGCACCTCTGACTCGCTGGCCTCTTCGATCGCTCCGACGAGTCCGTACCCAGCGTTGTTCACGAGCACGTCCAGCCGGCCGAATCGCTCGACCGCGTAATCGACCGCGCTCTGCGCTGCCGCGCGATCACGAACGTCGAGTTCGCGAATTGCGAGTCGCTCGTGATCGGGAAGGCTGTGCTCGCTGCGCACCGTGGCGACCACGTTGTGCCCAGCGTCAAGGGCGGCGAGCGCTAGCGCCCTGCCGAGTCCACGACCGGCACCGGTGATGAGGAATGTCTGATGCAGCACCATCGTGTCAGCCTAAAACGGTGAACGCGATCGCGGTGAGATTCCCACGGGACGTTCGGCCCTGCCCTGTCCGCGCGCCTGGTTGCACTCTTGACTCATCGGCCATCCGGCGCCTGCCGGGCAGTGGCTTAGAGCGAAACGAGATTCTGATGAGCGCAACAACCGCTGCTACTCCCCCGCTGGTCGCAACGACCTCTCCGACAGGCTCGAAGGTCACCGTCCGAGACGCCACCACCACATCCGCTGGTCGTCACAGCCTGGCGATTCTCCGGCTCGCTACCGGCTTTATTTTCCTCTGGGCGTTTCTCGACAAGACCTTCGGTCTCGGTTTCTCGACTCCGACCGAGCGTGCCTGGATTAACGGCGGGACACCCAGCCAGGGGTTCCTGATGAGCGACGCCGTGACCGGACCGCTCAAGGGCTTCTTCGCGAGCATTGCGAGCCCACTCACCGACGTGCTATTCATGGCCGGAATGCTGGGAATCGGGGTCGCCGTGGTTCTCGGAATTGGGCTGCGGATCAGCGCCGTCGTCGGCTCGGCCATCATGGTGCTCATGTATCTCGCCGAGTGGCCGTTCACCCCCAACGCAGCGTCGACTAACCCGCTGGTCGATTACCACATCATCTACGCGCTCGCCCTGATCGTGATCGCCGCGACCGCGGCCGGAAACACCTGGGGAGTCGGCGAGCAGTGGAAGAAGCTGCCGGTCGTCCGCACCCAGCACTGGCTCTTCTGATGAAAACCACACCAGCGGCTGATGAACTGCTCAGCGAAGAAGAGTGCTGGGCAAACCTGCACTCATCCGGACTCGGTCGACTCGCTACCGCCGCAAAGGGAATCGTCGACATCTTTCCGATCAACTATCTGGTGCACGACGGCGCGATCCTCTTCCGCTCGGCACCGGGATCGAAGCTTGCCAACCTGACTGCCGCACCGCTTGTAGCCTTCGAGGCCGACGGCTTCGATGGACGCTGGCACTGGAGCGTTGTGGTGCACGGCAGAGCGGAGCGGTTGGGAACCGATATTGACATTATCGAGTCAGGGATCATGAACCTGGTGCCCTGGAGCCCGACCCCCAAATACAACTATGTCCGCATCCGCCCGACTGACATCACGGGACGAAGAATCGACAGGTTTGTTTTCCCGCGGACGAACGCCTCGGGCTGAACCCTGGGCGTTTCACTTCCCCGTTGGCGCAGGCACTGCGAGCGGGGGGAGAGCCGGCAGCACGTCCCGAGCTGGTCGCGGGCCCGGTCGCGGGCCCGCGACAGCCGTGTCCCGCGCTCCGGCAGGCAGCACGAGGTCACCGGGCGACATCTCGAGCCCCGAGGCGGCGTCGCTCTCGCGACGCGCGCTAGGTGTGGGCTCCTCGAGCATTCTCAGGCGGGTACGTAGTTTGAGGTCGTCCCACACCTCAATCGTGACCCGCCTCACACTGCACCCGGCATGAGCGGGTTCAGCATCGCGGTCGGGTTACCCGGCGGCATGAAGATGCCGGCTAATGGCTGCGGCTACCGGCGCAGCGAGTGACGCATTGATGAGGTGAGACGCCCGCGGGATGCGGTGAATCGTCACCTGGCGCAGTTGGCCAATCAGTCCCATCAGGTCCGGGACGACCAGCGGATCGAGCACACCGTAGACGATCTCAACGGGTACCCGAATGGAAGCGATGTCGGCAACCGAAGTCTGCGTCTCGATCGAGTTCTGCAGCGAACCTTCAAAAGCCCGCCAGTTGTGCTCGTTTACATCGAGGATCTCGGGTAACGGGAGCAGTCGCGAGACCAGCCGGGAAAGGCCCATGGTGAATTCTTTATTCGCTCGGAGGTATCTGAAGGACCGCAGGTACAACCCCATCGCGGTCCGCGCGGGACCTGCGGGAAGGGCCGCTTCTGGCACATAGACGGGAGGACTCACTAGTACCACCGCCGACAGTCCGCGGGGATGACCGGCTGCGTACCGTCCCACGACCAGTGCGCCAAGGGAATGTCCGACGATGACCCATTCGGTGCGCAGTTTGAGGTTGTGTATCGTCTCGGCGAGTGCGGCGGCGTGCTCGTCAACCGTGAAAGTGATCTTATTCGGTGCAACAGAGTGCCCAAACCCAAGTAATTCGAGTGCGATGACGCGATAACCGGCGAGCATCGGCACGAGCGGGTCGAAGGTCGCGGCCGACGATGCAATGCCGTGCACCAGCACGACGGCAGGACCGTTTTCCGGGCCGCGGTCAGCGGCGATTCGCAACGTCGTGGTGCTGCTGACCTGACTCCGGGCCATCACACCGCGCCGGTGCCGCCGGGTCCGACCGGCTTCCGCTCCCTGAATGTGAGCTCCGACGCCCAATTCACCGCTCGATCGAGTTCGCCGTCGGCGAGCGGGCCCTGGTACCCGTGCACCCGGAAGCTCTTTGCCTTGTCGTCAACGCTGAAGCCAAGCGACCGAAGTTCGTGACGTGCCGCCTTGGCCGCAGAGCCGGGAAGTCGTGGCGAATCGACTCGTGTGTCAAATGCTGCAGCAATGGTGCCGGCTGGTGCCGGCGCCAGAGTGCTCAGCCATTCGCGAATACCTCGCCGTGGAACATGCGGCGCCGCGTCGTTCGCAGCAGCTGACTCGCGAGTTGCCGGCCGCGACATCGAAAAGGCATGTGTCGGGCCCCCAACAATGATCAGGTCGTACCCGAATACAGAGTCTGGTGCGTGGTCGGTGTCGACAATGTCGACCGGCATCTGCGTAGCGATGACCCGCCCGATCGCCCTCGCGACCAGCTCGGTATTTCCCCACAGTGACTCGTAGACAATCATCGCCCGCATTCGAATCACCGATTTTGGAAGTCAAAGACGAGCCGGGCCGGCACAGAACCCGCGAGCACCTCGCCCATCGCATCGTTCACCTGATCGAGCGAACGTCGCTCGGCGATCACCCTGGTTTTGCCAGCGGCATGCAGATCGAAAACCTCGCGAAGATCCTGTCTGGTCCCCACGATGGAACCGATGATCGATATACCTTTGAGCACTGTTTCGAAGATCGAGATGCTCATTTCATCGTCTGCTGGAAGGGCGACACAAACGAGCCGGCCGCCGCGCGCGAGCGATGAGAACGCCTGTTCAAACACCGCCGGTGAGGCCGCCAGCACAACAGCGACATCCGCGCCCCCGAGCTTCTGGATCGCTGCAATGGGATCCACCTGAGCGGCGTTGACTACGTGGTCCGCGCCGAGCTGCACAGCAAGGTCCAGTTTGGCCGGCTCGACGTCGATAGCGATCACACTGCCGCCCATTATCCGTGCGTACTGCATCGCCAGGTGGCCGAGTCCACCGATGCCGAAAATGGCCACGCGCTCGCTGGGAACCACGTGGGCCACTTTCAATGCCTTGTAAGTCGTGACGCCCGCGCACGTGAGAGGTGCGGCATCGATTGGATCAATGCCGTCGGGAACGTGCACTACATAGCGGGAGTGAGCAACCGCGTACTCTCCGAAGGCGCCATCGACGGAGTAGCCACTGTTGCGCTGCTGAAGACACAGGGTCTCACGGCCATCGACGCAGTACCGACACTCACCGCACGCGTACCCGAGCCAGGGAATCGCCACCCGCTGTCCCACTGCGGGACTGACGACTCCGTCACCGATCGCCTCGACGATTCCCACACCCTCGTGGCCGGGCACAAAGGGAAGGCCCGGCTTGACCGGCCAGTCACCACGGGAAGCGTGGATGTCGGTGTGGCACAGTCCGCTTGCTTCCATTCGCACGAGCACCTCGCCGGCACCGGGTGCCGGAATGGGGCGTTCCCGAATTTCCAGCGGCTCGGTGAATGTTGACACTTCTGCGACCTTCATGGCCTTCTCCCTCTCACGTCTCAGCGGGCACCAAATGGGTGCGCGGCATCTCCAATGCTCCGGACGGCGCGGCATTCGACGTAGGGCCGAAGGTCCCGAGAGCTTGCCTTCGCCCCAAAGGACCTTCGACCCTGCCCTGTGTGGGGCTGCCCTGCGATGCTGTCAGCACGTTTCGAGAGGAGTGCCTGATGAGCGAGCGAGTAGTACTGGCCGTCGATGGCGGGATTGCGAGCGCCGCGGCCCTGTCGTGGGTCGGCGATCGGGCGTCGTCAGTTGACCTGAGCGTCGAGATTACTGCTGTGGTCGGCCTGGATACGGAGCTTCCGCTCGGCAGCGAGTCGGAATACCGTGACCGCTACGAAGAGGTTCTTTTGCGGGCGAGCGAGAAGCTGCGGGCACGCGCCCCTCGAGCAGAGATTACAACCAGGATCCACCGCGGTCTCCCCTACGACGCACTCGTCGATGCGTCTCGTGCTTCAGACCTGCTCGTCGTGGGGTCGAACAAGACCTCTCCCATCGTCGGGGTGCTTCACGGTACCCTTCCCCTCAAGATCGCTGGTCGCTCGCTATGCCCAACGGTGATTGTGCCGGCCGCATGGCGGCCCTCACGGGGCAATGTGATCGCAGGATGGGCCGACGACGAGACATCCGATGCGGCCCTCGCGTTCGCTGCGAGAGAGGCAGTTAGTCGGTACGCATCGCTGACCGTCGTCCATTCCTGGAGCACACCACCGGATACGGCCCTCGATCTTCCGGCATCGGCACTTGTTGTGGATGAACTCATTGCCGCTCATCAAGGATTGCTTTCGCAGGCGTCCGACCGGATTCGCGCGCGCAACCCGGGCCTTGTCGTCACCGAAGAACTCGTTTCGGGATCAGCTGCGGTTGCGATCGTGCGAGCAGCCAGTGACGCCGCACTCGTCGTCGTCGGCTCGCGCGGCCGCGGCGTTGCCGCCGACTTCTTTCTCGGATCAACCAGTCATGACGTGCTGCTGAATCTGCCATCGCCGGTGGCAGTACTGCCGAGTCGCGCGAGGGTGGCTGAAGCCATCGCTGCCGCGAGCTCCGCAGACACCGAGTCGACTCTCTAATCGCCTGCGTGTCTCTCCTGGATAACCCTTGTCGATGAAGAAATCACTCGTCACGAGGTACCCGCTCGTCAGCGCTACCGTACTTATCTCGATAGTGACAGTCTCGCTGTTCCTGTCACCAGCTTCGTATCTTTCGGTATGGGTGGCGAGCGTCTATTCACTGGTGATCGCTGGACGCAGTGCTCTGTCGATGCTGAGATCGCTGCGATCCGGCACCTGGGGAATCGACATCCTGGCCGTGACGGCAATTGTGAGCACGGTTGCACTCGGCGATTTTTGGGCAGCTCTCGTCGTCGTGCTCATGCTCACGAGCGGCGAGGCCCTTGAAGATTTTGCATCCCACCGAGCCCGCAGCGAACTCACCTCCCTGATGGACAGGGCGCCACGTGTTGCCCACCTCGCAGACCGGGACATCGAGGTCGACGAGGTCCGGCCCGGCGACGAAATCGACGTGCATCCCGGCGAAATCGTGCCCGTGGATGCGGTCATCATTGAGGGAGTGGCGTCGCTCGACGAGTCATCGATAACCGGCGAAAGCCTGCCGGTCATGCGAGAGCTCGGATCTGAGGTTCTGAGCGGAGCGGTCAACGGCGGCTCCGCAATCAAAATTCGAGCGACCTCGACTGCCGGGACGAGCCAGTATGAAACCATCGTGGCGCTCGTACGAGCCGCGGCCGATAGCCGGGCGCCGTTTGTCCGGTTAGCCGACCGGGTTGCGATTCCGTTTACGATCGTTGCCTTTGCGATCGGCGGTCTCGCCTGGTTGCTGTCGGGAGACCCGGTGACGTTCGCGGAAGTGCTTGTTGTGGCGACGCCCTGCCCACTGCTGATCGCAACACCGGTTGCCTTCATTGCCGGAATGAGTCGCGCCGCCGGGCAGGGAATCATTGTCAAGCACGGTGGAGTGCTGGAACAACTGTCTCGGGTACGCACAGCGGCATTCGACAAAACGGGAACCCTCACTCTCGGGGCCCCCACCGTTGACCGCATCGACTCGAATGCCCTCAGCGAGACAGACATCCTCCAGTTGGCTGCCTCGATCGAAGCGGACTCCGCCCACGTCTTGGCGAAGGCCGTCGTCTACGAAGCACACCGACGCGACCTACCCCTCCTTCCCGCGAGCGGAGTACGGGAGATCGTTGCGCAGGGCGCGCATGGACTGATCGACGGATCGCTGATCGCGGTCGGCAAGCTGTCGTTCGCCGCGCCGAGGGCGAGGAATCAATTGGCTGACCTCGCTGCCGGGGAGACCGCGGTCCATGTCTCGCGCAACGGTCAGTTCGTCGGCCGAATTGTACTGACGGACGAGATCCGGCCAGAGACACCGGCAACCCTGTCGCGACTGCGAAGTCTGGGGGTCGGGCGCGCTGTGATGTTGACGGGTGACGCCAGGGATACCGCCGCGAAGATCTCTGATCTCGCAGGTATTGACGATACCCATGCCGGCTTGTTGCCGACCGAGAAAGTCGACGCGATTCGACGGCTGTCTCCCTCCCCCGTGATGATGGTCGGCGATGGAGTCAATGACGCACCCGTTCTCGCTGCCGCAGACGTCGGAATCGCAATGGGCGCGCGGGGCGCGACGGCCGCGAGCGAGTCTGCCGACGTCGTGATCCTGGTCGACGAGCTCGGCAGGGTCGCGGATCTTGTCGAAATCTCCCAACGCACAATCCGGATTGCTTCACAGAGCATCGGGATTGGAATCGGAATGAGCCTGGCGCTCATGGTTATTGCATCGACGGGAATCATCCCCGCGATTGTGGGCGCCGCCCTTCAGGAAGTTGTCGATGTGGTGACCATTATCAACAGTCTTCGAGCCGGGGTCGGGGGTCCTGCGCGGGTCGCAGATCCGGCCCCACCCTCCCGCTTGCGGGCTTCCCGATCCGACCTCGACGACGGGACCTTGGGCCCTAATGGTTCGCGACGCCGGGTCCGACGATAGATCTGACCGGCTGCACGGTCATCATGTTCAGCGACGACGGGACGACACAGTGAGCACTTCGCAACGGCGGGAAAACGCGACCGGACGAGTGGACCGCTTCAGGAAGGCCCTCTATTGGTCGCTGCTCTCGGTCACCGCTTTCAATGCTATTTCCGCTCTCGCTGGCGGTGTCGCGATCCTCCTGCCCGGCGTCTTGGGTATGCCACGATCAATGCTGGTGAACGGACCGTTCGACTCGTTCCTTCTGCCCGGACTGGTGCTGGCGCTTGTCGTCGGCGGCACACAATCACTCGCGGCCGGCCTGCTGTTTCTTGGGCGGGAGTCTGCGCCTCTATGGACCTCGGTCGCGGGATTCGGCATGGTGATCTGGATTTTCGTGGAGACCGGCGTTATCGCGACGATCTCGTGGCTGCAGGTCGTCTACTTCGCCTCCGGCTCACTCCAGCTCATTCTGGTCCTGGCGCTCCTCGGTATTGCGGGATGGTTGCCACGAGCACCGCTTTCGGTCGTTCGAACTCACTTCAGGCGCGGCGCTTTGTAGCGTCCAACGTCATTGGTCAGTCCAGGGTGCCATCGTCACAATCACTTCAGCGATTCATCGTCGTGAAGTCGTGCACCAAACACTGCCGCCTGCGTGCGTCGTTCCATCCCCAGTTTTGCCAGCAGGCCCGAGACGTAATTCTTTACCGTCTTCTCGGCGAGGTCGAGATGGGCGCCGATTTGGCGGTTAGTCATTCCCATCGCGATCAGGTCGAGGACCTGTCGTTCGCGATGCGTCAGGCTTGACGACGGGCCGTCAGCGCCAGCCACGGACTCAACTACAAGCGCCGTCGCCGACCTGTCGATGAGAATCTCGCCGTTCGCGACGCGTCGAATGCTGTCGATGAGTCGTTGGCCTCGAATGTCCTTGAGCACGTAGCCGGCGGCGCCGGCAAGAACGGCGGTATAGATCGCATCGTCGTCGCTGTACGCCGTCAGCATGAGACAGGCAATATCGGGATGCGCAGAACGGATGTCCCTGCACACGTCAATGCCGCTGCCGTCTGGCAGTTTGATGTCGAGAACAGCCACGTCGGGCAGCGTCGCACCAATGCGAGCCACGGCCTCTCGAACGCTCGATGCTTCGCCAACGACCTCAAGATCGTGTTCGGAGTTGATGAGATCGGCAATACCGCGCCGCACGATCTCGTGATCGTCGACGAGAAACACCCTTGTTTTCATGCCCTTACTCCTTCCAGCGGGACCGTCCACTGGAGTGTCGTTCCGCGTGGCACGCGGGCCTTGAGTTCGAACGCTCCGCCCCACAGCTGGGCACGCCGGTCAAGGTTGGCGGTTCCACTCTGGCGAACCTGAAGATCGGAAAGCCCTTTCCCGTCGTCCTCGATGGTGACCACTACGCGATCCCCATCGACGGAGATGACAACACTTGCGAAGGTCGCGCTCGCGTGTTTGGCGACGTTGGCGAGGCCCTCGCGTGTAACAGCAACAACATCGTCGATCATCGCGGCTGGCACCAAAAGATCGACCGGCCCGTCGAAAGTAAGCCGTGGGTGCTCGGCCAACATGGGTGCCGCATCACTCATCACTTCGATTACCCGGTGCCGCAACGATGGCGCGTCAGCGTCCCGGTCACTCGTCATGGCGAAAATCGCCGTCCTGATCTCTTTGATTGCCGCGTCGAGCGTGTCGACGTGCTCAAGCACCGCTCGACGGGAATCCGCATCTGAGATCCGACCCGCAACTCCCTGCAGGCCGAGGCCTGCACCAAACAAACGCTGGATGACGTGGTCATGCAGGTCGCGGGCAATTCGCGACCGGTCCTCGAGAAGAGCGAGCTTCTCGCGCACGATCCTTGCGGCAGCCAACCGCAGAGCGACACTCGCCTGCGAGGCAAAATCAGCGACCATGTCCAAATTGGCGGCCGTAAAACGCGGTGCGCCGGGCAGGCGCGACACCGTGAGTACACCCGTTTCGTCGTCCGCGGCGCTGAGCGGAACGGCCATCGTGGGGCCAACGACTACATCGGGATCGACCCGGCTGCGGAACGGACTCTCGGAGAGAACGGGCTGTCCGCTTTCCATCGCGCGCCCCGCTGTCGTGTCGAACGACTCGAAGACGCTGCCCTGGAATCCTGCCGCAAGCGATCCGCGCGCGACCTCGATCACCATTCCCGCAGCACCCAGCGGCAGAATGACGCACACCAAATCGGCTGCCGTAAGGTCCGCGACCCGGTCTGCCAGCATCCCGAGAGAATCTTCGGCCTGTTCCGAAAGCAGGGCGGCGCCCACCTCGGCGGATGCTGCTGACCACCGCTGACGTAGTTGGCTCTCGCCGAAGAGACGGGCGTGATCGATTGCAGCGCCAGCCGTCGACGCCAGGGCGATGAGCAGCTCTTGATCTTCTTCGGAGAATGCCCCCGCACGGCTCTCGGACAGGTAGAGATTGCCGTAGATCTCGTCCCGCACCCTGATCGGCACGCCGAGAAAGCTGTCCATCGCGGGGTGTGATGCCGGAAATCCCGCTGACCGCGGGTCGTCGTGGATGTGCTCGAGTCGGATTGGCACCTGCTCTTCGATGAGAGCCCCGAGAAGCCCGTGCCCCTCGGGCAGGTGACCGATTCGCTCAACGGAATCCGGTGGCATTCCGACATGGATGAACTGCTCGAGAGTTCCGTCAGGAGCGATCACCCCGACCGCTCCGTATCGTGCCCCGACGAGGTCAACTCCGGCTTCAACGATTCTCCGAAGGACGACGGGCAGGTCCAGCTCTCCCGAGACGATACGCGACGCACTCAGCAGGGATCTCAGGCGACCCTGCGTTTGGAGCACATTCTGGGCGGTACCAACGAGCTCCTCGATGACCTTTTCCAGCTGCGATCGCGGGAGATCAGGAAAACCAAGCGATGCCGGTCTGTCATCGCCCACTGCGACCCCCTCGACGGATTGTCGGGACTGCAAGGACCTTGGACCCTGCCCATCCGTTCTCGTGTTTGAAAGTGTCGCATGAAGAGTCTGATCGTGAAAGGCATTCCAATGACCATCCGAGTGGGGATAGACGCGTCGGGACCAAGCAAGGCTGCGTTGCGCTGGGCGACTGAGCGCGCCATCCAGCGCAGTGAACCGGTCGAACTTGTGCACGTGGTCGACGATGAGTGGGGGCAGCGCGGGCGGCAGTACACCGAGGACGAAGAAGTTGAGGGCACGAGGGTGCTCGCTTCCGCATTCGAATTCGCCGTCGCAGCCCTGCCATCGGCTCTGCTCACTTCGAGACTGGCGCACGGTTCTATGGCGTACGCGCTCTCCGAGGCAGCAGCGGACGGCGACACGGTGGTCGTTGGCACCCACAAGACCGGGTATCTGCGCGGGAGGGTGATTGGAACGCGAAGCATTGTGGTCGCTTCGACTGCTCCGTGCGACGTTGTTGTCGTTCCCGACGTCTCGCTCGCAGCGCGTCACGGAGTTGTTGTGGGAGTTGCGGCCGGACCGCACTGGCCGGTCGCCGCCGTTGCTGGCGCGCGGGCAGCGGCGCAGCTCGAGCAAGGGCTGATTCTCGTTCACGCTGCCCCTGAGGGCGACTCAAGTGATTCCCTTGCTCGCCAGTTGCTCGACTCAGCGGCGGCACGCGTCTCCGCAGAGGAACCCGCCGTGGCAGTTCGCAGTCGCGTCTCTCGCCGTCGAGCCGCTGATGCGCTTCTTGACGCGAGTCATGACGCATGCCTGCTTGTCATGGGCACGAGTCGCCACAGCGCCGATCGGTTCATCGGCTCGGTGATTCACGATGTGCTGCTCAACATCAATGCGCCAGTTCTTGTCGCTCGAAACAGCGACGAAGTCTGATCGGGCGCAACCGTCACCGAAGGGAAATGGAGAGAAATCATGACCGAAAGAATCGTCGTCGCCGTTGACGGGGGTCCGGCAAGCCAGTCTGCCCTCGAATGGGTTCTGATCAGGGCACGCTCGCAGCCAGTGACCGTTGAAATCACCAGCGTGGTCGAAACCAGCTGGGCCGATTATGCGCTCGTTGACTACCGCAGCGGCTACCAGAGCGTCGTCGATGCCGCCGCAGACCGAGCGCGTGAAGTCCTGTCTGCGCACGATGTTCAGACAACGCTTCGAAGTGGCGATCCCGCCCACGCCCTGATCGCCGCGAGCCGCACAGCTGATCTCGTCGTCATCGGCACCAATCACACCGGATCAATCGCCGGCATCCTGCATGGAACTCTTCCGCTGCGAGTTGCAGGCCGTTCACGGTGCACCACCGTCGTAGTGCCCGCGGGGTGGACAGACTCCGGTTCTGGCGTCGTCGCGGGCTGGGCGGACGATGGCACGGCCGAGACGGTCGTCGCGTTCGCCGCAGCAGAAGCTGAGCGACGGGGAGAGGAACTCACGCTGGTGCACTCCTGGCATGTGCCGCCAGCGATCGGTCTCGACATCACCACGTCAGCGTTTCGTTTCGCTGATCTCGAGACCGCATCGAGGGAGCAGTTCTCCGGGGTAGTCGCCAGGACGCGCGCTGCTCATCCAACGCTGTTCGTAGTCGAGCACCTCACTCCGGGCTCGGCGTCAGTTGCACTTGTCTCCCGCGCACAGCGCGCGGCGCTTGTCGTTGTCGGATCCCATGCGCGGAGTGCACTTGGCGGGCTCATCCTCGGCTCGGTGAGCCACGACGTGCTCATGAACATGCCGGCTCCGGTAGCCGTGCTGTCGCACCCCGATGAACCAATCGAAGTGCTCCCCGAGATCCTCGACGAATACCTGATCTGAACCATCGACAAAGGAGCACATCATGGCAATGCAACCCACCACCGGCAGAATCGTCGACCAGACCGCGATAGTGACCGGCGCAGGTTCCGGAATTGGTAGGGCAACAGCAACGCGTCTCGCCCTGGAGGGAGCTCGTGTTATCGCCACCGATATAAGCGCCGAGCGGCTGCTGGCGCTCGCTCGCTCCGGCGCCATCCTGCCAAGCGATGGCGGCTGGGCGGCGATCTGACCGCGCGGGCAAGCGCATCGCGTGGGACCTTCGGCCCTGATGTGAACGTAGTGGCGGCGGGAAAGTGGAATCACAAACCGGCACCGGCTGCCGGACCGACTGAGAGGATTCCGTCATGACCGGACGACTGATAGTTGCAGCGAACGGAGGGCCGCAGAGTGCCGCAGCCCTCGACTGGTCTATTCGCTGGGCGACGACCCACTCCATGGCGATTGAAGTCTGTACCGTGGTCGACGATGACTGGTATGGAGTCGACTACCGCGTTCTCGAACGCGATCATCAGCGCGTGCTTGACGCCGCGCGCGAGCGCATCGAGGCGCTGGCGCCGACGCTTGCCGCGAGCTTCGTGCTCCACCGCGGGAAGATCGTTGACTCCCTCGTCATGCTCTCCCGCCATTCTGATCTCCTCGTCATCGGTTCGCGCACGTCTGCGCTATTCGAAGGAATCATCCACGGAACCCTTGCGCTCAAGGTCGCCGAACGGTCCACCGTTCCGGTGGTTGTCGTGCCCGAAGGGTGGAAGGAAGGCACCGGACGGATAGTCCTCGGCGTCGACGATGAAACGGACGCGGATGCGCTCACGTTCGCCGCACGCGCAGCAAGCGATCGTGTGAGCGGACTGGTCGTCGTTCACGCCATCCAGGTGCCGGTGCCGTACTCGCCATACGACGGTGGCCGCTCTGAACTGTTGGACGAACAACAGCAGATTGCCCGAAAAATGGTCACCGACAAGTGCGCAGACCTGCGAGAGCGGTATCCGCGACTTCGAGTTGAAGGTGCCGTGAGCACGGGCAATCCATCGCTGGTCGTGGTGCGGGCTGCCCGTGACGCTTCGCTCGTCGTCGTCGGCACCCATGCTCGCGGAGTGTTGCTCGGCGTCCTCCTTGGATCCGTGGGAAGGGACCTTCTCATGAACATGCCGTGCCCGGTCGCCGTCGTACCGCTCGCGACGCCCGCGTCGACGGACGACGATCTTGCGCTCATGACGAGCCTTGCACAGTAGGCAACCCCTGTCCGGAAGCGGAGCCTGCACGATGCGCTCTTAGGCGAGGCTACGCTTACTCGGTGCCCCGTTCGTCTGCCGTTCTCCGTAAGCGCGTCGGCGTGCTCATCGGACTCGGCGTCGCCGTAGTGCTCATAGGGTTCGTGAGCCTGCTGCTCGGCAGCAACCTCATCGCGCCCGGCGAGGTGATCTCGCGACTCCTGCATCCGGAACTGGATACCGACGCAATCGTGTGGGGATCCCGCGTTCCCCGCACCCTGCTCGGTCTCTTCGTCGGCGTCAGCCTCGGGGTTGCCGGCGCCGTCATGCAGGGCCAGACCCGCAATCCGCTCGCGGACCCCGGCATCCTCGGAGTCTCTGCCGGCGCAAGCCTCGCCGTCGTGGTCGGCGTCTACGTACTCGGAACCGCATCGGTGCTCACCACGCTGTGGTTCGCGCTCGCCGGGGCAGCCATCGCGAGTGTCATCGTGTTCTCGGTCGCCGCCCTCGGGCGCGGGCTCTCCAGCCCGGTGCCTCTCGCCATTGCCGGCACCGCTGTCTCGGCGCTGCTCGTCGCGTTCACGTCGTTCCTCGTGCTCTCCGACGAGACCACTCTCGCGGCGTACCGCATCTGGGTAGTCGGATCGCTGTCCGGGCGCACCCTGACCGGGGTGGATGCCGCCCTGGCCTTCGCGCTCGTCGGCCTCGCTTTCGCAGTCGCGAACGTTCGCTCGCTCAACGCGGTCGCGCTCGGTACGGAGCTCGCGAGCGGGCTCGGCGTCAACCTGCTGCGGGCACGCATCGTCGGGCTCGCAGCAATCACCTTTCTTACCGCGAGCGCCGTGGCGATCACCGGCCCGATCGGATTCGTCGGGCTCACCGCACCCCATGTCGCGCGCTCGGTGGTCGGCGGCGACCACCGCTGGCTGCTTCCGGCATCCGGCCTCGTCGGCGCCATCGTGCTGCTCGCCTGCGACATCGTCGGCCGGCTGATCGGCGGCAACGCCGAGGTCTCGGTCGGAGTCGTGCTGACGGTGCTCGGCGGGGTCGTCTTCATGGCGATCGTCAGGCGCGGGCGGATGGCGAGCCTGTGACCGCGGCATCCGTTCGTCGTCGTCCGCGTACCCGGCGGGCTGTTGTCACGCTGGTCTGCCTCGCGGCCGTGATCGCCCTCGCTCTGATTGGCGCGGTCGTCGGCTCGTCGTCGCTGACGATTCCCGACGTCGTACGCACCCTGTTCGGCGGCGGTACCGGCGGCGAGCAACTCATCGTCTTCGAACTGCGGCTGCCCCGCGTTGTCGCCGGCCTGCTCGTGGGCTTCGCGCTCGGCCTCGCCGGTGCGCTCACCCAGACCTTCGCGCGCAACCCGCTCGCTACCCCCGACATCATCGGCGTCACCTCCGGTGCGAGTTTCGGTGCCGTCGCCGCAATCGTGCTCGGCGGCGGTGCCTACTCGGTGAGCGCCGGGCTGCTCTCGGTCGGGCTCCCTGCAGCCGCGATCCTCGGCGCCCTGATCACCTCGGCGGTCGTCTACGGGCTGTCCTGGCGCGGCGGCATCGACAGCTATCGGCTCATCCTGATCGGCATCGGCGCAACAGCGACGCTGACCGGAATCACCAGCTATCTCATCGCGCGCGCCCAGATCACCGACGCGGCCGCGGCCGCCCAGTGGCTCGTCGGAAGCCTCTCCGGCGTCTCGTGGTCGAGCGTCTGGCCGGTGCTCGTCGCGGTCATCGTGATCGTTCCGATCGCCCTCCTGCAGTCGGCCAACCTCGAACTCAGCCAGCTCGGCGACGACCTGTCGACCGGTCTCGGGCTCGCCGTACAGCGCCACCGCCTGGTCATCATCGTGTGCGCCGTTGTGCTGACGGCGGCCGCTGTGTCGGCGAGCGGGCCGATCGAATTCGTCGCCTTCGTTGCCCCGCAGATCGCCCGGAGACTCGCGAAGACGGCACGGCCGCCGCTGCTGGCGTCCGGGCTGATCGGCGCCATCATCGTGCTCGGCGGTGACGCGCTCGTGCGCGGCGTCCTGCCGGGCGAAATTCCCGTCGGCATCATCACGACGATCGTCGGCGCGCCCTATTTGATCTGGTTGCTGACCAGGCGCACGGAACGGGAGAGGATCGGATGACCGACTCACCAGCAGAGACACCCCCTGCGCTCGAGGTGCGGGGAGTCACCCTCGCCTACGAGCGTTCGGTGGTGTTCGAGGGCCTCGACCTGCGGGTCGAAGAGGGCCGCATCACGACGCTCATCGGGGCAAACGGCAGCGGCAAGTCGACGCTGCTCAAGGCGTTCGGACGACTGCTCGCGCCCATCGCCGGCTCCGTTCACCTGGCCGGCCGGCCGCTACGGGAACTGCCGACGAAAGAGATCGCGCGTCGCCTCTCGATCCTTCCCCAGAAACCACTGACCCCGTCGGCGACGAGCGTCCGCGACCTCGTCTCGCGAGGGCGGCATCCGCACCAGAGCCTGCTGCGGCCGTGGACCCCGCGCGACACCGAAGTCGTCGACGCAGCGCTTACCGCTACGGGACTCGACGGTCTCGCCGACCGGGATGCCGCATCCCTCTCGGGTGGACAACTGCAGCGCGCCTGGATCGCGCTGGTTCTCGCGCAGGAAGCTGCGACGATCCTGCTTGACGAACCGACGACGTTCCTCGACCTCAGCCATCAGCTCGACGTACTCGAGCTCGTTCGCGCGATCAACCGCGAGCGCGGATCGACCGTGGTGATGGTGCTGCACGACCTGTCGCTCGCCGGGCGTTACTCCGACCGGCTGGTCGTAGTCGGCGACGGCAGGGTGCTGGCCGACGGGACACCGTGGGAGGTGCTCACGCCGGAGATTCTTCGTTCGGCATTCGATCTCGAGGCGATCGTGATTCCCGACCCGTCGAGCGGCAGCCCGCTCGTTGTGCCGACGGTGCGTACCCAGCCCGTGCACGCTTTTCCCTCGGCGACTTAGGCTAACCTAACCCAGTGAATAGTTTCCGCGCCGTGCGCCGCTCCGCCCTCCTGCTCGCCCCGCTCCTCGCTATCGGAGCCCTCGCCGGCTGCGCCGCCCCGGCGTCTGACGATGCCGCGAGCGCTGACACCGAGTGGAGCTACACCGACGAGGTCGGCACCACCGTAACGCTCGACCACCAGCCCGAGCGCGTCGCGAGCTTCACCGACTACGCCACCGGTTTCTTCAGCGCAGGCATCACCCCCGTCGCCGTCTTCGGCCGTACGGATGTCGCGACCGACGAGCGCTTCGCCGACTACGACCTGTCCGAGACCGCCATCGTCGGCAACAGCTACGGCGAGATCGACCTCGAAGCGCTGGCGGAGGCCGCTCCCGACGTCGTCATCGTCGGCGCATCGCCCGGTGACCGCGAGGGCACCATCGACACCCCGTACTACGGCTTCGCCGACCAGGAACAGCAGGACCAGATCGAGAAGATCGCTCCGATCCTCACGATCACCGTCGGCGGAAGCGGCGCCGACGTCATCGAGAGCCAGAACAAGCTCTCGGTCGCACTCGGCGGCGACGCCGACCTGATCGCCGCGGCGAAGGCCGACTACGACGCAGCAGCGGCAGACCTCACCGCCGCCGCGAGCGAGTCCGACCTCGAGCTCACCCACCTCTACGCTGATGCCGACGGCCTCTACCTCGTGAAGCCCGCCGACAGCCCCGAAGACGAGCTGTATCGCAGCCTCGGCGTGAACTTCACTGACCTGAACCCCGACACCGACTTCTACTGGGACATCTACAGCTGGGAGAACGCGGCCGACGTCATGTCCGGTGACGTCCTGCTGATCGACAACGAGGGATTCCAGGAGGCCGACCTCGCCGCCCAGCCGACGTTCGCATCCGACCCGGCACTCGTTGCCGACCAGACCCACACCTGGATCGTCTCGTCGTTCGACTACGCGTCGCAGGCAACCCACATGACCGAGCTCGCCGCGATCCTGCGGGAGTCGAAGAAGCTATAAGCCGGTTGCTGGCTCCATCGGGGAGGATGGGCGGATGACGTACCTGAGCATCAATGGCTCCGAGCTGTACTCGGAGGTCGCCGGAGACGGCGACCCCGTGCTGCTCCTGCACGGCGGATTCTGCTCCCTCGAATCGCTGCGCGCGCAGTCGGACGCGCTCGTCGGCGACCACCGGGTCTTCGCTTTCGAACGCCCGGGCCACGGCCGATCGGCCGACGTCGACGGGCCGATCAGCTATACGCAGGGCGTCGCCGACACGCTCGCGTACCTGGACGCCAACGACCTCGAGTCGGCGCACATCATCGGGTACAGCGACGGCGCGATCATCGGGCTGCTGCTCGCGCTCGACCACCCGGAGCGGGTGCGGTCGCTCGTCGCGATCAGCGGCAACCTCGACCCGTCGGGATTCACGCACTCCGATGAGTCCGCGGGTGTCCCAGTGCTCAGCGCGCTCCCTCGCTCCTCCGAAGAAAAGCCTGACCTCGAGCGGATGCACTACGACCGGTTGTCTCCGGATGGCGCCGAGCACGCTGGCGTCATCCTCGAGAAGCTCTTCGCGCTGTGGACCTCGGAACCGCGCATCGACCCGGCCGACCTCGCGCGCATTACCGCCCCGACCCTCGTGATGTCGGGTGATCGCGACTCGATCCGGCCCGACCACAGCACGCTCATCGCCGCATCGATTCCCGGCGCTCAACTCTGCATCGTGCCGGGGGCAACCCACGGACTCGTCGCCGAACGTCCGGAGTTTCTCAGCACAGTCATCCGCGGATTCCTGAACGACCTGTAGCCCTAACGCTCGTAGGCCTGCCGCAGCCAGCCGAGCACCTCGTCATCCACCTCGTCGATTGTCGAGATGAAGACCCGGTGCGAGCACATGGCATTGCCGGCGAGCAGCCGATCGGTGGTCGGCTCCCCCGGCAACTGGAGTCCGAGCTGCACGCGCCTGGCGCTCGGCGCCTCGATGAGGGCGAACTGTTTCGCTCGACGCAGCGAGACGCTCGCCTTCTTCGGCGCGACTTCGACGTCGTGACCGAGCGCCGTCGCGGCCGCAACGAGCTTCTCGTAGATCGGCCGAAGGGCCGCCTTCGGGCCCGCGTACTGGGCGGAGACGAGATCGTCGGGCTCGCCGGACTCTCCGCGATTGCGGAACGCCAGTGCGATTCCGTTCGCGAATCCGTGGGAGATCCCGTGCTCGGACTTCAGCCAGGCGATGATCTCAATGTGCTTACTCAGGCCGGACGACTCGACAACGCCGATCCATTGGGGCATGGATCGTCCGGTCTTCTGCTCGAGGTTGGTGAATGGGTCGCTCATGCGTCGATTCTCGACCGTCGGTGGTCGAGACGCTAGAGGCGCCAACGGTTGAATCCCCCTCGATCACGGCGTTAGGCTGACCGCCACTCGGTCATCGGGCCGTACGACACGGGAGGCGCTCCATGGGAGTTACGGGTATCGGCGGACTGTTCTTTCGCAGCAACGATCCGGACGCGCTGGCGCAGTGGTACCGCGATCACCTCGGCATCGACGCCGGGCACACCGGCATCTGGCAGCAGGATGCGGGAATGACGGTGTTCGCACCGTTCCCGGCGGGCACCGACTACTTCGCCGCCGACCAGCCGTTTATGCTCAACCTTCGCGTTACCGAACTCGACGCACTCGCCGCCACTCTCGAAGCGGCGGGAATAGCCGTCGAACGCCGGGACGAGTGGAACACGGAGGAGTACGGAACCTTTGCCCGCATCCACGACCCGGAAGGCCTGCCGATCGAACTGTGGGAGCCGCCCACTTCGGCCTGAATCCGCAAGCGAGCTAGCAGTTTGTCCGAATAGGCCACCGGGCGCCGCGCAGGCGTCAGGATGTGTGAATGAGTCTCGACCGCACGCGCTGGCTGTTCGCTGGCCAGCTCGGTTCGCAGTTCGATGACGGCGGCCGGATCCTGATCATCGAAGCACAATCAGTCTTTGCACGTCGGCCCATGCACCGAGCAAAGGCACACCTCATCCTCTCCGCCCTGCGCCACCGTGCCAGCGAACTGGGAGATCGGGTCGAGTTCCACCAGGTACAGCGGTACAGCGACGTGATCGAGGGACGCGATGACCTCGAAGTCATTGACCCCACCTCGTGGAGCGCACGGCGCTTCATTCGCAACCACGGCATCCAGACGCTCCCCAGTCGCGGGTTTGTCACGAGCGAAACCGACTTTCGAACCTGGGCGCGATCACGAGGAGCGCATCGCCTGCTGCTCGAGGACTTCTACCGCGACGTGAGGTCACGCACCGGGATCTTGATGCAGGGGTCAGAGCCTGAGGGCGGCACCTGGAACTATGACCACGACAATCGCCGACCGCCGCCCCGGAATGCTGCAACCCTCGGGCTCACACCCTGGTGGCCGACCGAGGATGACATTGACGCGGAAGTGCGCGCCGATCTCGACCGCTGGGTCGCAGACGGCAGCGTTCGCCTCCTCGGCGAGGACGGGCCGCGACGTTTCGCGGCGACCGAGGCGGAGGCGCACCTCGCGCTGGACGACTTTCTGACCTACCGCCTGCCCGACTTCGGACCGTATGAAGACGCAATGCTGCAGGGTGACTGGACGATGGCGCATTCGCTGCTCAGCGCTCCGCTCAATCTCGGCCTGCTGGACCCGCGAGAGGTTGTCGACGCGGCCGAGGCGCAGTATCGCGCCAGCAATGCGCCGCTCAGCGGTGTCGAGGGCTTCATCCGCCAGATCGCGGGGTGGCGCGACTATGTCTGGCACCTCTACTGGCACCTGGGTGAGGCGTATCCGAGACAGAACAACTACCTGCGGGCGACGACTCCGCTGCCGCCCGCGTTCACCGCGCTCGACCCTGAACTCATCGAGTCGAACTGCCTGCACGAGACGATCGACGGAATGCGCCGTCACGGCTGGGCGCACCACATCCAGCGCCTGATGGTGCTCGGCAACTGGGCACTTCAGCACGGCTACGACCCGGTTGCGCTCAACAACTGGTTCACCGACGTGTTCGTCGACGGAACGCCGTGGGTGATGCCTGCGAACGTCATCGGGATGTCACAGCACGCGGATGGCGGCATCGTGGCGACCAAACCGTACGCGTCGGGCGGCGCCTACATCAACAAGATGTCGGACTTCTGCGGCAGCTGCCGGTTCGATCCGAAAAAACGCCTTGGCGCGGACGCCTGCCCCTTCACCGCCGGGTACTGGGCGTTCCTCGATCGCAACGAGTCCCGCCTGTCGGCCAACGCACGGATGCGGCAACCGCTGGCCGCCCTGCGGCAGCTCTCCGACCGCGAAGCCGTCGTCGACCAGGAGCGCCGACGCGAGAGCTGGTGAGACCGGGCAGTTGGTGAGACCGGCGCCAACCGCGCGCGTCTAGCATTGGCCTATGCCCAAGGATGATGTTCAGCCCGAAAGTGTTGTTGCACAGGCGCTCGGCTGGATCGACGAAAAGACCCGCGCGATCAACCCGCCGATCCACGTCTCGAGCACCTACCTGCGCGACGCCGACAACGAGTACCGTTCGGGCCGCGTCTACATGCGCGACCAGAATCCGGCCTTCGACCAGGCCGAGGCGGTCATCAACACCCTCGAGTCCGGGCACCAGACGCTGCTCTTCGCGAGCGGGATGGCAGCGGCAACCGCGGTCTTCCAGGGCCTCCGCCCCGGCGACCACGTGCTCGCGCCGAGGGTCATGTACTGGAGCCTTCGCAACTGGCTGATGGGATTCGCGACATCGTGGGGACTCGACGTCGAGCTCATCGACATGACCGACCCGTCCGCCGTCGAGGCCGCGCTGCGCCCCGGAGTGACCAAGCTGGTCTGGGTGGAAACCCCGGCGAACCCGCTGTGGACGATCACCGACATCGCGGCGACCGCCGAACTCGCCCACGCCGCCGGGGCACTGCTCGCGGTCGACTCGACCGCTGCGACCCCGGTGTTCACGAAGCCGATCGAGTTCGGCGCCGACCTCGTGATGCACTCTGCCACCAAGTACCTCAACGGCCACTCCGACCTCACCGCCGGAACCGTCACGACTCGCACCGACAACGAGCACTGGCAGCGCGTTCGCGCGGTCAGGGCGCAGATCGGTGGGACGCTCGGATCGTTCGAATCCTGGCTGCTCCTTCGGGGCCTTCGCACCCTGTACCTGCGGGTGCGTGCGGCGAGCGCCTCGGCACTCCGCATCGCCGAGCACTTCGACGGGCATCCGCTCGTCGCCGAAGTGCTGTACCCGGGACTCCCGTCGAGCCACGGGCACGACGTCGCCGCGCGCCAGATGACCGGCGGCTTCGGCGGGATGCTGTCGATCCGCACCGCAGGCGGGGAAGCTGCGGCCATCGGCGTTGCCGCGAAAACCCAGCTGTGGAAGCGCGCGACCTCGCTCGGTGGCGTCGAGAGCCTGATCGAGCACCGCGCGAGTGTCGAAGGAGCCGGATCACCGGTGCCGCTCGACCTGCTGCGACTGTCGGTCGGAATCGAGCACGCCGACGACCTCATTGCCGACCTCGAGCAGGCGCTCGCGACGGCGCACGGCTAGCCCCGGCTGACGCTTCCCACCAGCGCCGGTTCGTCTGGGCGCTGCAATGTGCTGGCTTCGCCACTTCCACCCGAATGAGGCCGTTCGCGCCGGGTCGGCCAGTTGCCGGGGCCGATCCAGTTCCAGCGGCCGAGCAGGGTCATCAGGGCGGGGAGCAACAGTCCGCGGACGACGGTGACGTCGAGCAGGATCGCAATGACCATGCCGATTCCGACCTCTTTCATCGCGAGCAGGCTGCTCGACGCGAAGCCGATGAAGACAACGGCGATTGCGACAGCGGCCGTGGTAACCACCGGGCCGGTCGCGGTGATCCCACCGAGCACCGCACGGTCATTGGATAGCCGCTGGCTGAGCGAGCGGTCGCGGCCGTCCCACTCCTCGTGGATCCTGGCGAGCAGGAACACCTCGTAATCCATCGACAGGCCGAAGGCGAGCAGCCCGATCAACAGCGGAGTGGTCACGTCGACAGCACCCCACGGCTCGAAGCCGAGGATTCCGGATCCCCAGCCCCACTGGAAGATCGCGACGACCGCACCGAGGGTCGCGGCGACGCTCAGGGTGTTGAGCACGACCGCCTTGAGCGGGATGACGACCGATCGGGTCAGGAACAGCAGCAGCGCAAACGTTGCGAGCAGCACCACCCCGCCGGCCCAAGGCAAACGAGAGAGCAACTGCGATTCGGTGTCGACGACCTCGGCGGCCGGTCCCGTGACCTGCACGGCAACATCCGTCGGCATTGCCCGAATGTCGCGAACCAACTGCTGGGCCGCGGCGCCGGTGATGTCTCCCGCCGTGGCGAACTCGACGACGGTGACTTCGGCCGGAAGATCAAGCACGAAGTCGGCGTCGATCACGAGCGGGTTGGCACTGATCTCGTCGAGCAGGCTGACTACCCGCGGGTCTGAAACCGGGGTTTCGATGACAACGGTCGCCGCTGTTTCGGTGACGTCCGCGAACCCGGAGTTGATGAACTCCTGCGTCTGGCGCTGTTCCGAGTCGACCGGGAGCGAGCGGATGTCGGAGCTTCCGAGCGTGAGCGTCGCCAGCGGCGCCGCAAGCAACAGGAGCACCGCACCGGCAGCAATCGACACGAGTACGGGCGACCGCTGCGCGAGGCCGGCGAGACGGGCGAGCGCGCCGGGGCCGGATTCGCCCTCGGCCGGAGTCGACCGCAGTGGCCACAGCCGCTTTCCCTTCGGCGGGATGTGCCGGGAGTACATGGCGATCAACGCGGGAACAAGAGTGAGGCCAGCGAGGCTTGCGAGCAGCACTGCCGCGGCTCCTCCGACGGCCATTCCGGTCAACAGCGAGTTGCCGAGCAGCATCAGGCCGATGAGCACGATGAACACCGCGAGCCCGGAGATGAGTACCGCACGACCCGACCCGCGAACCGTGCGCGCCATGACGTCCTCGAGTGCGGCATCCGGAGTCCGGTGCCGTTCTTCGCGATACCGGGCAATGACGAGCAGGCTGTAGTCGACCGCGAGGCCGAGGCTGAGGATGGTGACGATGTTGACGGCGAATTCGTTGACCGGCACGAAGAGAACGACCGCCGCGAGTGCGAGCAAGGAGACGGCGATGACCGCGACCGCGGCAACGATCGGGAAGGCTGCGACCCGGACGCCGCCCAGCGCGACGATGAGAAGCACGAAGAGCACGAGAATGGCGCCGCCCTCGCCGATGGCTGCATCGGTGGACGCTCGATCGACGAACTCCTGCGAGGCGAGGAACTTTCCACCGATCAGCACGTCCGCCGGTTCGATGGTGCGCAGCAGGGTCGAGACTTCACCGGTGGCGACCCGGAGCTGGTCTTCGTCCAGGCTCTGCGCGAACTCGACCGTGACGAGAGAGCTGTGGCCGTCGTCACCGATGATCCCGCCCGAGGTATAGGCGTCTTTGACCTCGAAGACCCCGGCGATGTCGCGGAGTTGCGGGATGACCTCGTTCGCGCTGTCACGAAGTGCGGGCGTATAGAAGTCGGTACCGGTGATGACCGCGGTAAGGATTTCGCCTTCCGGATCGAGCGCGTCGAGTCGCTGTTGCGCGAGCATCGACTCGCTTCCGGCCGGGGAGTCGTCGACCGGGCTGGTGTGGTCGAAGATTCCTCCGCCCAGCACTACTCCACCGACGATGAGCACCGCCCACGCCGCGAGGACGGTCTTGCGACGTCTCGCGACCAGGCGTCCGATTCGTTCCAGCATGGGGGTGGTCCTTTCAGTGGGCCGCGTCGCGAGGCGACGCGGCCGCAAAAAATGTGGGAGAGACCTTCGGGGGCGGGCGAAAGCCCGCCCCCGAAGGTTCAGATCAGGCGCAGTTCTTCGCGGCCCAGGTCACTTCCGTTGTGCCGGTCCGACCGTCGCCGGTCGCCGTCACGGTTGCTTTTCCAGTGGGAACACTGGCCAGTTTCGTCGTGAAGGTGTTGAAGAGGGCAGCGCCCGGCTTCACCGCCGCCAGCGACTTGTTTCCGTACGTCGTCGCGATCGTGAGATCAGCGTTCACGGTGTCGTCGTTGGTTGCCCGCACGGCGACAAGCGCCTTGCCGGCAACACAGCGAACCTCGACGGTCGCGCTTACCGCGAGCGTCTTGGGCAGTTCCTTGATGCGGATGTTGCGGTAGGAGACCGCCTCACCCGCTCCGTGGTTCTGCACACCGACGAATCCGTTCGAGATATCCCGGGCAGGATCCGTGCTGGTGAACTCGTTGACGACGGTGCCGTTGAGCACGACCTTGATGGTCTGGCCCTTCACCACGATCTCGTAGGAATTCCAGGTTCCGACCGGCTTCAGCGCTGCGGTAACAGCAGCCGGGTTCGCGCCCTGGAACGTGTAGATCGATCCGGTGGTGCGGTCGGCCGCGTCAGTCGCGTCGATCTGGATTTCGTATCCCTTGTTGACAGCGACGAACGCATCGTTGCCGGGGTCGGGGAATCCGACGAAGACGCCACCGTTGTGATCGGAGACGAGCTTCCAGTCGAGCTTGAGGCTGTACGAGTCGAACTTTTTCGGCGTGTACCAGAGCAGCCCGAGGCCACCGTTTCCGCGGATCGTGCAGTCGTCGGTGATGCGACCGAACGAGCCGGCACCCGCCATCTTCCACTTGTCGAGGCTTGCCAGTGTCCCGTCGAACAGACCGGTGTATCCGCTCTCTCCGGCGACGGGCGAGCAGATGTCAACGCTCGCGCCGATCGACAGTGCATCGAAGTTCACGTTGCCGTCGACGTCGGAGTCGTACTTGAACGCGATCGTGTTGGTGCCCGCGGTCAAAGCCAACTGCTTCGTTTGCGTTGCCCACGACTTCCAGCTGGCTGTCTTCGGGAACGTCCACACGGGTTGCTTCACGCCGTTGACGTAGAGCGCGACCTTCTTGTCCCCGTCGAACGGGTTCGGACCTGCCGCGTAGCGAACGTTGACCGGGTAGGTGCCGGCTTCCGCAACACTCGTTGTGAAGCTGATCGACGAATTGGCGTTCCACGTTCCGCCGGCGAATCCGCTTCCGGAGTAGCCGCTGTGCTCGGTGTCGACCTTTGCGCCGTTCGCGAGCGTCGCATCCTCTGCTTCGTACCAGCCACGGTCGGCCGGAGGCGTGTAGCCGGGGACGACGTTGGCGGTGTACCAGGCTTCGGTATTCCAGAGGTCCGCTCCGGTGGCCGATTCGAATGGACGCGGCGAGCGGATGTGCACGACACGACCGGGCTTCAGGCCATCGATGGCGATCGACACGGTCTTGTGGTCGGACGAGACCTGGGCACCGGTGACGACGAGGGTTTCCTCGTCGACCTTCGGTCCGCCGTAGTCTGCCGTCGGAACGTAGCGCCACTGCTTCACCCGGTACGCGGCGGCGATGTTGTCGGCCGTCTCGTCGGAGATGGCCTTGGTGTACTCGATATCGAAACCGTCTTCGGTGATCTCGACCGACTTCATGTCGAACGCGTTATCTCCGGTCGGGGTGAGCTTCTGGAGTCCGAAACGGAGTTTGTCCGACTCTCCCCAGTTGCCGCCCTCGCCGATTCCGCCGACGTAGATTGCGCCGTCCGGGCCGGTGATGGTGCGGTTGATGCCGGCTTCGAACCCTGCCGAGTGACGGAAGATCGCACCCTGGTACTCACCACCGACCTTCTCAAGGAACCCACGCTGGAGTCCGCCGTAGGTGACGTCACCGATGAGAACCTGCCCCTCGAAAGGACCGTCCTCGATGAACATCGGCTGGCTCGGCGAGTTTCCGATCTCGTTCTGCGGAATCCACAGCACCGGAGGAGTAACGGGCTTCGCGTCGAACTGTCCGGCTGGCGTCGTGAAGTGGTTGAAGAAGCGATCCTGCTTGATCTGCACGAATTTGTTTGCCGGCAGCCATCCGCCCTGGTTGTCAGTGCCGAACAGCTCACCCGCCTCGTTCAGCGCAACACCGTTGGGAGTACGAAGTCCGCCGGCAATGTAGCTGACAACTCCGGTCGCCCGGTTGATCTTGATCGCTGTTCCGCGGTTCGCTCCGGGCTGGGGCACGGTGGATGCTCCGCCATTGTTGATGGCGACCGAGAGGTTCACGTAGAAGTTGGTCTCATCGTGCACGAGACCGAAGGCGAACTCGTGGAAGTTTCCACCGTCCGGCCACCCGGCGACCTTCGTCTTGACGTCGTACTGGCCGTCCCCGTCGGGGTCGGTCAGCTTGGTGAGCTGGTAGCGCTCAGAAACAAAGATGTCGTTACCGATGACGTCGACACCCATCGGGTTCAGCAGGCCGGTGGCGATTTTGGTTGCCGTTACATTGGCCGCACTTGTTGCGCCGACCACGTTATCGAGCAGGAACACCTCCCCGGGCTTGGCGTTCTCGACCCATCCGCCCGAGCTCACGGAGCCAGCGGTGGTGACAACGAGCTTGTTACCCAGAAAGTCGAGGCCGGTTACTTCGGGCTCGAATCCGGCTGGGCGAAGGTTGGTCAGGGTGTAGTTCGGGTTGACCGAGTCGAGGCGGAGTCCGTCACCCGCGGTGTCGAGGGCACCCTCGCAGTACTTCGTACCGGGGGCGGTCACTCGCACGACGTTCGCCTCGGTGCTCAGCACCGTGCTCGGCACAATCGTGAAGGCTGAATCGCCCGGCTTCTTCCACTGGAGCTTGAGCTCCTGCCCATCGCCCGCCTCGAAGTAGTCGACGCGGAGGTCGTGAACGCCCGCCGTCAGGGTGGCGTTTCCGTCTTTGGAGGTGTTGCCGTGAAGTCCACCGTGGTCGACAACGAGGTTGTTGTCGATGTGCAGTTTCGAGCCGTCATCGCTGATGAGGCGGAACGTGTAGACGCCCTGCGTTGCGATGGTGAGGCTCGCCGTGACAACCGAGAGGAAGTTGTCAGAGAGTCCGAACTGCGCGGTTGTCGTGTAGTCGATGGTCGACGTGAGCTTGTCGACGTTCGGAGTTGTCGCCGACTTGATCGTGCAGAAGTCGACGAGGCCGGGCGGCATCTGGAACGAACGGAGCGTGACGCCCGGCTCATGTCCAGTCGGGGCCGCAGCTGCGGCGGGGGCCAAAGCGGTGAGGCTGAGAAGGCCGACGAGGGATCCGGCCAGGATCGTTGCGGACCGACGCCGCAACCGGAATCGTCTTTCCGCTGGCGAACTATTTGAGGGCACCATTGCTCCTTTGCAACTTCACGAGGCTAACCAACGGATGCGTCAGTGCGTCCGGGCGACGTGAAGATTCCACAGTCTAGGCGTCTTTTGAAGATTAATAAACAACTTTTGGATGCTGCTCGACAAATGTTTGTATGTCACCGTATAGTTCTCGAAGGTCGAAGCCCTCCCCCTAGGTTGGCGTTTTTTCGGCCAGCGACTCACAGAGCCGCAACCCCCAACACTCGTGTCAGTGAAGCCACGAACGCACTTCTTCAGGCCTCATGCGCACGCCGTGACGGGAACCGTCGGTGGTCACCGACGGTTGATCTCCGTTCTGACGGACATACCCCTGGAGTAGGACCTTGAAAAATCGAGCAATCGGATATCGCGTCACCGCCGCGGTCGTGGGAGCAGTGACGCTCGCCGCCGTCGGTGGCAGCGGATTCGCCGCGGCAGCGGACTACGGAGACCAGGACGTCGACGTCTCGGTCGACATCGCCAAGATCGACAACGGCGCACTGGCGCTCACGGTCGACAGCGAATCAGCGGCTCTCACCGAGGCCGGCTCGACCGCAACCGAACGACAGTTCACCGGCACGCTTCCGACGGTGACCGTTACCGACACCCGCGACCCCGAGGACATTCCCGAAGATACCTACTGGTACGTGCTCGGCTCGATCACCGACTTCGTCGGCGACGACGGCCAGGCCCCGATCGACTCCGCCGAGAGCTTCGGCTGGACCCCCGAAATCACCGAGGGTGACCCGGGCAACGTGTCTGCCGGATCCCCGATCGAGCCCGGTGAAGGCTTCGTCGACCCGGAGATCCTTTCGATGGCGTACGACTCGAAGATCATCAACCCGGACGGAAGCTGGTCAGCGAGCGCAGACCTGAAGCTGCTGACCGGCGCTGACGTCGCGCCCGGCGAGTACTCCGCGACCCTCACGCTGTCTCTGTTCGAGTAGAGCCAGTTCACACAGAGCAATTCACGCGCTGGGCGTCCGACCGATTGATCGATCGTCGGGCGCCCAGCGCCATGGGCGCAGCACAGCGCACAGCCGCACACGGCCGCACAGAGGAACGAATGAAAACCACCGCTTTCGCCGGCGCCATAGTCACGGCGGCACTTTTTGCACTTGCGATGCCGTCGCTTGCAACGCCCGCGCTCGCAGCATCCGCTGGTTCGAAATCCGCTGCCGACGAACCGGTCACCTGGTCGGTCGCACCGGCCGATGCCAACGGGCCGGACGATCGTTCGTGGGTGGAGTCGAAGCTGGATGCCGGCGAGAGCACGACCGAATACCTTGCCATTCGCAATCTCGGCAAGACCACAACTACCTTCGCGCTGACCGCGGCCGACGGCTACCTCACGACAACGGGCCGCTTCAACATGCTGCAGGCCGGGCAGGAATCGGTCGACGCGGGAACCTGGATCACGGTCGCGAAAGAGGTGACGGTTAAGGCGGGTGGCACCGAGGTGGTGCCGTTCACGATCACCGTTCCCGACAACGCGACTCCGGGTGATCATCCCGCGGGTATCGCGGCTTCCGTCTCGACAACGGGCACAACGAGCGATGGCACCCAGATCGGCGTGGAGAGCCGGGTCGGCTTCCGCGTGATGACGCAGGTGACCGGCGACCTCGCTCCCGCACTGTCCATCGGGCGGGTCACGAGCGAATACACCCCGTCCTGGAATCTTTTCACTCCCGGCAAGCTCAGCGTCAGCTACGAAGTGACGAACGCGGGCAATACCCAACTGTCGATCAGCGACTCCCTCGACGCAGAGTCAATAAAACGCGGCGACGTGTTTCCCGGGGAGACCCGCACCATCTCGCTTGACCCGGTCGCAGCCTGGCCGCTCGTGGTGATCTCGAAGCAGCTGACCGTCGCGGGTTCAGTGCCCAGCGATGCGACCCTCACCGTGGCGCCGGCGACCGAGACGGTGAGCGCCATCGCTATTCCGTGGTTGCACCTCGCCGTACTTCTCGGCATTATCGCCGTTGCCGCATTCCTCATTCTCGCCCGCCGACGTAGCTCGGCGAAGATCGCGACTCTGCTCGAACAGGCTCGCGCCGAAGGTCGTCGCGAGCAGGCCGAAGCGGTTCGCGGATGAGCCGTCGGTTGCGCCGTGTTTTCGCCGGCATCGTTCTTCTTACGGCCCTCACAGCGGTGCCGCTGCCGGCCGCGGCCGCTGACATCGAGAACGACGGCTCGTACGTGATCAGCGTCCGGATCGAGCCGATGGCCGAATGCACCGAGCCCTGCGTCGTCCCGCCCGCATCCGAAGACCTGGCTCCCACCGGCCTCGACCTTGTGCCAGCCCTGCTTCTGGCTCTCGGCGCCAGCGCGACCGGCGCCGCGCTGTTCGCGGTGTCGCGACGCCGAGCCAGGCTCAGCTCTCGTTGATCAGCTGCAGCATGCTCGCGAACGCGCGCACGTCGTCGATGGGACGGCTGCGGAGCAGTTCGCGCAGTCGTTCCTGCTGAGCCGACCGCACCGTCCGGACCTTCTCGATCGCGGCGGGAGTGGCGGTGAGAAGCCGGGCACGGCCGTCCCGGTCGTCGACTCGGCTGGTGACGAGTCCGGCATCCTCGAGCATCCGAACCTGGCGGCTCACGATGCTCTTGTCGGTTTCGAGCTGCTGGGCGACAACGTAAGCGTTGGTTTCACCGAGCCGAACGATCGAGCCGAGGACTTTGTAGCCCACCGGCTGGAGGTCCGGATGGATTTGCGCGGCAGAGTCTTTCCAGATCGCCCGCGCGCGGCCGAAGAGCACACTCAGTTGCTCTTCGACCGTCGCGATCGCTTCGTCGGCGTCAACTGGGACAGCACTGATCGGGACAGCACTGACCGGGGCGGTCACACTACCTCCGTGCGTTGCCATCGACGCTGACCACGGTGATCGAGCCGGTCGTCGTCGCGCCGACTTCGGCCTCGGCCTGGTCGATCGCCGACGACTCCGCGCTCTCGGCGAGAGTCTGGGCGGCGGTCTTCGTCGACAGGGACTTGTTGGGCAGGAAAATGATCGCGATCAGGCTGACCAGTGCAAGCGGGATGGCAACCATGAACGCGTCGGCGATACCGGCTCCGTAGGCAGACTCGACAATCACGCGCACCGTCTGGGGCAGCGAGCTCACATCGGGCAGGTTGCCGGTGGCGAGGCTCTTGAGGGCGGTGATCTCGGCGGGCGTCGACGGGACGAAGTCCTTCAGCGAGCTGCTGATGTGGGTGGTCACCTGGCTGGCCAGGATCGAGCCCATCACCGTGACGCCGATCGCACCGGCGACCGAACGGAAGAAGCTCACGTTCGAGCTTGCGGCTCCGAGCTGCTCGGGCGGGGTGTCATTCTGGACGACGAGGGTGAGGTTCTGCATGACCATTCCCAGGCCCGCACCGAGGATCACCATGTACACCGAGACCCAGAGGAAGTCGGTGTCGTAGCGAAGGGTCGACATGAGGCTCACACCGGCGAGGATCATGACCGAACCGGTGACCATCCAGCGCTTCCACTTACCGAAGCGGCTGATGAACTGGCCGATCAGGATAGACGCACCCATCTGGCCGACGACCATCGGGATCGTCATGAGTCCGGACTGCGTCGGGTTGGCGCCGCGCGCGAGCTGGAAGTACTGGGCCATGAACACGCTGGTCGCAAACATCGCGACACCAACGGCGATGCTGGCAATCACCGAGAGGGTGAAGGTGCGGTTCTTGAACAGCGACATCGGCACGATCGGCTCGGCGACCTTGAACTCGGTGAAGACGAATGCGAGAAGCGCGAGTACCGCGACTCCGATCAGCGAGTAGCTCATCATCGAGTTCCACTCGAACTGGCTTCCGCCCATCGATACCCAGATCAGCAGGAGGGAGACACCGAGGGCGAGCAGGGCGGCGCCGACGTAGTCGATGCGAACCTTGCGGAAGCTGCGCGGCAGGTGCAGCGTGCGCTGGATGATGATGATTGCTGCGACCGCGAAGGGAACGCCGATGAAGAAGTTGGCACGCCATCCGAACGCGTCGGTGATGATTCCGCCGAGCAACGGGCCACCGATCGTTGCGACGGCCATGACGCCACCGACGATTCCCATGTATTTGCCGCGCTCGCGCGGGCTGATGATGAGGGCGACGGCGACGAAGACGAGCGACGTGAGGCCACCGACACCGATTCCCTGCACGACGCGCAGCGTGATCAGCATCGCGGTGCTCTGTGAGAAACCGGCGATGACCGTGGCGACCACGAAGATGCCGAGCGAAAGCTGAAGAAGGAGCTTGCGGTCAAGCAGGTCGCTCAGCTTTCCCCAGATCGGGGTGGAGACGGCGGTGGCGAGCAGCGTCGCGGTGATGACCCAGGTGTACGACGCCTGGTCGCCGCCGAGGTCGGCGATGATGCGCGGAAGGGACGTCGAGACGACCGTGCCGGAAAGCACGGCGACGAACATTCCCATGATGAGCCCGGAGAGGGCGACCAGCACTTCGCGCGGTGAGCGCTGCTGGATTTCGGGAGGAAGTGAAGAAGACAAGATGGTCCTAGCTGATGTAGTTGATTGGGGTCAACTATATCCGTATAGATGACTTATATCAACTACAACGTCGAAGTCGTAGATTTGATTCCACTACCTCGGCACTGCAACCACCCGGAGGAACGAATGGCACAGGACGCAAACCAGCCGCTGGAAACCCTCGTCGGCGGACTGCTCGCTACCCCGACATCCCGCCTTCCCTACCAACACAATGTGCTGCTGCGTTCCTACCTGCTCGAGCGACCGCAGGGAAACCTCATCGTCTACAACTCCCCCGGCGTGAGCGAATCAGCGGACGCCATTCGAGTGCTCGGCGCCTCGAGTCGCCTGCTGGTCAACCACGGCCACGAGGCAATGTACGGGCAGCCAGAGCTGGAGGTTCCCATCTGGGTTCACCGTGAAGACCGCGCCGAGGTGTCCCGGTCGATCGACGTCGCAGGAACGTTCGACGGCAACGAGTTGATCGACGATGACCTTGAAGTCATCCCCACCCCGGGGCACACTCCCGGCACGACATCCTTTCTCTGGGACAACGGAGCACACCGCTTCCTGTTTACCGGCGACTTCATCTGGATCGAGAACGGTGAGTGGAAAGCCGTGGTGCTGAGCGAGGGACTTCGCAGCAGTTATCTCGACAGCCTCGCCCTCGTGCGAGAGCTCGACTTCGACGTTCTGGTGCCGTGGGGAACCAGCGAGGGCGATCCGTCAATCGGGCTCGTCGCGGGCCCGTCGGAGAAGCGCGATCGAATCGACGCGATTATTGACCGGGTGAGCGCCGGCGGCGACCGCTAGCTGGCAGCCGCGTTAGTCCCCGGTCGGACGCTGGCGCTGCTGCTTGGTCTCGGAGCGCTGCTTCTTCGCCGCGAGATGCCGGCGCGCTGAACCCTTGGTTGGCCGGGTCGCACGGCGAATTGGACCCGGCGGTGCGAGGGCTGCTCGCACCATTTCGGCAAGCGATTCGAGCGCCGACTCACGATTGCGTAACTGGGACCGCTGCTCCTGAACGGTCACGGTAATCCCACCGGCGATCATGCGCCGCCCCAGCCTGGTGAGCAGCATCGCGCGCTGGTCGTCGCTGAGCACGATCGAGTCGGTCACGCTCCAGGTCAGCTGCACCCGGCTGCTCGACGTATTGACGTGTTGGCCGCCCGGACCGGACGACCGCGAGAATCTCCATTGCAGTTCCTGCGCGGGGATCGTGAGGGACGGCGACACCTCGAGATCCATGCGGCAACTGTACGCGCTCACCGGCTTTCGCACCGACGAGCGTACGTCCCGGTCCGCAGTGAACGACTGCCGTGAATACCCTGATTCCCCGGCGCGAGCGCATTCCCCGATATATCGTTAAGCATCGTTGAGCCCGAACGGGCGACGCACACCCGCAAGGGCACAAGCATACGGAGGTCAGAAATGAACGGATCATTCATGGGCGACAAGTTCGGCGGACAGCGCAGCGCCCCCGGCGAGGGCTGGGCCGGCACGGCAGTCTGGGACGCGATGGAACAGCTTCGCGGCCAGTTCGAACAGAAGGCCGGAACGAGAATGGGCAAGGGCGACGTTCGCGCTGCCGTGCTCGCGATCCTCGCCGAGAAACCGATGCACGGCTACCAGATCATGGCCGAGATCGAAGAGCGCAGCGGCGGCACCTGGAAGCCGAGCCCCGGCTCGGTCTACCCGACGCTCCAGCTGCTCGCCGACGAGGGCCTCATCCGCGCCGAAGAATCGGGTGGCCGCAAGACCTACTCCCTCACCGAAGAAGGACGCGTGGTTGCGGATGCCGCAAGCGACCGTTCCGCTCCGTGGGAAGCGCAGGGATCAGGCACTCGCAGCCGCACCGGCGCCCTGCCGAAGGCCGGCTTCGACCTCGCCCAGGCCGTTGCCCAGGTCGGCCGCTCGGGCAAAGCCGAACAGGTCGACGAGGCTGTCGAGGTACTGAACGAAGCACGACGCAAGCTCTACGCCATCCTCGCGAAGGACTGACCGAGTGGCACAAACGGGTCGGACCGGCGAACAGCTGACCGACGCCGGGAGCATGCGCGCCCGCTACCGCAGGATCCTGCGGTTCGCGGCGCGCTACCTCGTGCAGACCTGGTGGTACGAACTCGTACTTCCGCGCTTCGGGCTGACCCGCATCGCTGAACGCACCCGGACGCGCCGGATGCTTCACATCGCCCGTCGCTTCCGGGTACTCGCGATCGATCTCGGCGGACTCATGATCAAGGTCGGGCAGTTCATGTCGTCGCGCCTCGACGTGCTTCCGCCCGAGATCACTACCGAACTCGAGGGCCTGCAGGACGAGGTTCCGCCGGTGCCGTTCCCGGCCATTCGCGCCCTCGCCGAAGCCGAGCTCGGCGTGCCGCTCGAGAGCGCCTTCTCGTACGTCGATCCGGTGCCGGTCGCCGCGGCATCCCTCGGACAGGCTCATCGCGCGACGCTCGCCGAAGCGGATGCTGCCCAGACCGGCCTGGTCGACGTCATGATCAAGATCCAGCGCCCGGGCATCGACACCATAGTCGCCGTCGATCTTCGGGCTCTTCGCCGGGTGGGCGGCTGGCTGAGCCGGGTGCGCCTCGTCTACGACCGCGTGGACATGCCCGCACTCGTCGAGGAGTTCGCGAACACGAGCCTCGAAGAGATCGACTACCTGCACGAAGCGCAGAGCGCCGAGCGTTTCGCGGGCAACTTCGCCGACGACGCCAGAGTGAGCGTTCCCGAAATCGTCTGGGAACGCACGACCCGGCGAGTGCTGACGCTGCAGGACGTCACCGCGATCAAGATCAACAACGTTGCAGGTCTTCGCGCCGCGGGTATCGACCCGGCGGAGGTTGCCGCCGAATTCGCCTCGGTGATGTTCGACCAGCTATTCGTGCAGGGCTTCTTCCACGCGGACCCGCACCCGGGCAACATCTTCGTGACCCCACTCTCCAGCGCAGATTCCGACGGCGGTCGGGCCTGGAGATTCACCTTCATCGACTTCGGGATGATGGGCGAGGTTCCCGATACCCTGCGCGCCGGCCTTCGCCAGGTTCTCATTGCCGCGGCGTCGCGCGATGGCAAGGGAATGGTCAACGGCATCCGCCAGGTCGGCGTGCTGTTGCCTTCGGCGGACACCGCCGAACTCGAACGCGCGATGACCAAACTGTTCTCCCGCTTCGGCGGAATGGGATTCGCCGAGCTGCAGGAGGTCGACCCGCGGGAGTTCCGCGCCTTCGCGAACGAGTTCAGCGACGTCGTTCGCACCCTCCCATTCCAGCTGCCCGAGAACTTCCTGCTGATCGTTCGCGCACTGTCGTTGACGTCCGGAGTCTCCAGCTCACTCAATCCGGTCTTCAACATCTGGGATGCCGTCGAGCCGTACTCCGCCCAGCTCATTCGGGCGGAGGGCGGCAATGTCGTGCAGGACCTCGCAAAGCAGGCGATGTCTGTTGCCGGCGTACTCGCACGGCTGCCGCAGCGACTCGACGACCTCGCCACCCGCATCGATGAGGGTAAGGTGTCGGTTCAGACCCCGCGGCTAGACCGCCGGCTCGGCGTGCTCGAGCGCACCGCGCGCCAGCTCATCTCGGCCATCCTCTTCGCCGCGCTCCTGATCGGCGGAATCGTCCTTCGTTCCGACGACGCGGTCTTTGGCACGGTCCTGATGGCTTTGTCCGCGTTGCCGCTGCTGCACGCCCTGTTCGCCGGCATTATTGCGAGGCGCGGACCGCTTCCCTAGGGCGCATCAGTGCCGTGGCACGTACACGTTCCACCGGTACAGCAGCTGCCTCCGCCACCATGGTCATGGTCATGGTCGTGGTCGTGGTCGTGACCAGCGTGCGCAGCGACCGGACGCGGGGTATCCAGCGTCGGGTTGCGATCGAAGAACCCGTGCGGAACGAGCGAGAACCCGGTGCGGTCGACGGGCATAATCGGCCAGTCCTCGGTGCGCGGGAAGTGAGTGAGCCCGAACGTGTGCCAGAGCACGATGTCCTGACCGTCGATCTCCCGGTCCTGCTCGATCCAGCGATCAATCGTGCCGAATCCATTGTTCTGGTTGACGAGATCCCCGGACGGAAACCGCTCGGCCCGGTCGTACCGGGTAACCCAGAGATCCTTGGTGGTGAACGCCGCCCGCCGCGCGATCGACGATTCCGGATCCGCCAGCAGGCTCGGCTGCCCCTCCGGCCGCAGCATGTAGCCGACCGGCTTACCCACCCGGTTCGTGACGCCCGGGTTGACGATGTGCCAGGTCCGCCCGCGTTTGTTGTCCGCTTCGCGCACTCCCTCCGACTCCCGGGTCAGACGAGTGGCGCGCATCGTGAACGCGTTACCGTACGGGTTGTTCTCCCCCATCGGCACCCGCACGGCTTCGATCTCGTCGACGGCGTTGTCCAGACCATCGAGCATCATGTCGAGGCGGGCCGAGAACAGGTGCTGGTGGTACGGGGCACCGATTCCCGGGGCGATCTCCGACGCCCACGGGTAGTCGCTGCCGTCGGCCTGCGGACCGGGGTAGGCCGACGCGAAGACGACGCCGGTGGCCTTGCACTCGAGTTCGATTCGGCCATCGAGGTAGAGGTGCCAGTAGAAGCCGTAGTCGTAGTTACCGACGGTGATGAAGAACGAAATGACCAGTCGCCGGTTCCGACGCACATCGCTCGAGTGGTAGTACTCGTCGGTGTGCTTCCAGAGAATGGATGCGTCTTCTTCGTGCATGCAGATCGCGTTCGAAAGTACGCGGGGGCGGCCGTCGGTGTCGGCGATCGTCGCGTCGAAATAGCGGATGTCGCCGAGGCAATCGCAGCCGAGCTCGAGGGAGTTTGCGACCTTGCCGAGCGAATATTCGCCGGCGTCGAAGTAGTTCTGCCAGAAGCGCACCGGACTCGGATCACCGTAGGGAACAACCATTTCGGCAACGGACGCGCGGTAGATGATCGAACGGTGGGTGTCGCCGTCGGTGAACCCGAGCTGGTGAAGGGTCAGGCCCTCCACTTGGTTGTACCCGATCCGGAATCGCCAGTGCTCCCATTCGACGACGTCTCCGTCGACCGTGAAACTCGGCCCTTCCGGCTGCGTGATGACGATGGGCTTCTGCGACGTTCGCGGAGTCGGCAACTCGTCGTCGAGGTGGAAGTTGTGGCGCTCCTGCGGAATCTCGAACAGCTCGTCGTCGATGAGCTGGGTCACTTCGCCGCTCACGAGGTCGAGGTAGGCGACCACACCATCGATCGGGTGCGCCCAGGCGTTGTCGTCGACGTCCTGCTGCAGGAACGACAGGCAGCGCACGATCCGCTTTCCGTCTTCACCGGGGATGTCGAAACGGCCAGCGGAGAGGGCAGAGATTCGCACGAGCGAGACGTCGGTGATGCCGCGACGGTTCATCGCCGCGACCCAGCCGTCGTGCTGGCGAAGCAGCAGCTCCACTCGATCGAACTCCTCGTCGACGATCGGAGGCTGCCCTTCGGCGTGAACGTCGACGACGACTCTCTCGCGCACCACGCCCTCGGCAACATCCACGAGCACCCGGGTGACTTCGCCGGTCCGACGATTCATCAGCACGTTCGAGACCAGGCGCTGCGTCACCGTGCCGGCGAGGACATCCGCTTTGTCCGGCTCGAGAATGTCGACGAGCATAAAGGCTGTCTCGGCGTCGGCGAGCCCCGCTTCGGTCAGGGCACGGCGATTGACGTCGATCTCCGCGGCGCTGAGTCGGTCGAGTGGGTGAGTCATGGGTACTCCGTTGGCTGGGGTGCGTCGGGCTGGGGTGCATCTGGCTGGGGTGCGGGCGCCGCGTAAACCACACGCCCGTCGATGAGGGTGCGCCGAACGACGGCCGGTCCGAGCGCCGCCGGATCGCGCAGGTCGCGGTCGATCCAGACCAGGTCGGCAGCGGCACCGACACGAAGAACCCCGGTGCTCGCATCGAGCCGGTTGATGTACGCGGCCTCGGACAGGTACGCGTCGAGCGCGGTGCCGAGGTCGATCGCTTCGTCCGCGAGCAGCGGCACAGCAAACACCTCGTCGCCGATGGCGTGCGGGTCTTCCGCCACCCCCGTACGGGTTGTGGCGGTGTGAACGGACCACAGCGGATTCGGATCGGTGACCGGCCAGTCGCTTCCGCCCACCAGGCGTGCGCCGGCCCGATGGAGCGATGCGAAGGGAAAATGAATCGCCTCGCGCGCCGCCCCGAGAAGCGGCAGCTTGCGGGTCACTATCTCTTCGTCCCTGCGCGCCCAGAGGGCGGTGATGTTCGCGGTGACATCGAGCTCGGCGAACCGTGGCACGTCGGCCGGATCGACGATGTCGAGGTGCGCAATGTGGTGGCGGTTTCCGCGCTGGCCGTTCGCCGCGAGGGCTGCCGCGACGGCGTCGAGCCCGATGCGGGCAGCGCGGTCACCAACGGCGTGAAAGTGGATCTGAAAATCGTGGGCATCGAGGGCGATCGCCAACTCGCACGCGGCCTCGGTGTCGATGAACGTGATGCCGACGTCATCCGGGCGTCCTTCGAACGGATCAATCATCGAAGCGGTGCCGTTCTCGATCATGCCGTCGAGCATGACCTTGACCGTTCCGGCATCCAGCCGATCGCTCTCCTCGAACCGGGCACGAACCGCAACAAGCTCGTCGATCTGTTCGAGCCCTCGCGATCGCTCCCACCACTGCGCCATCACCACGCGCGCCGTCAACTGTCCGGTCTGATCGAGGTGCTCGTAAGCCGGAAGCGCATTCGGGCCGATGTCGCCGTCACCGACGAAGGCGTCCTGCCACGCGGTGATGCCCACCGAGTGGAGTCGTTCCTGCGCGCGCAGCAGCGCCTGCGAGTTGAACGACTCGTCGGGCATCGATCGCAGGCCGGCGACCAGCGCGGTCGCCCCCTCGAGAAGAACCCCGGACGGCTCGCCGTCCCCGTAACGCTGGATTCGCCCGTTAGGCGGGTCGACGGTGTCGGAATCGATTCCGGCGAGGCGAAGCGCGACCGAGTTCACCCATACCCCGTGCGCATCGTGGCTGCTCAGAATCACCGGCCGGTCACTGACGATCGCGTCGAGTTCTGCCGCGGTCGGAAACCCTCCGTCGAAAACGTCACCGAACCATCCGCCGCCCTCGATGCTGGTGAGCTCGGGATGAGCCGCCGCGTAATCGCCGATGATTCGCAGGTATTCACTCCGGTCGTGTACCGGAAGAAGATCGATGCCCATGAGCAGCACCCCGGCGAGAAGCGGGTGAGCATGGGCGTCCTGGAATCCGGGCAGCAGGGTTCCCTGCTCGAGGTCGACCACCTCATCGGCAGGCGGAAGCGGCTCGTTGGCCCGAAGCACCTGGGTAATGAGGCCGTCGGCAACGACGAGGGAACCGGTTTCGAAAACACCGCCGCCGAGGTACAGGATTCCGTTGGCGTAGACAATCGAGGACATTGGTCTCCATTCCGCACCCGGACGTGCCTGAGACTGCCGAATCGAGCGCCGTGAAGCCCACTCTGAGCCATCCCTGTTTCGTATAGGTTTCGACGATATTGCTGATGGATTGCATCAAAAAGTCAGATAAACACTCCCGCGCTTTGCTATTTGCTTACCTCCGGTTCGACCCCTGAAGCTTGACCACAACCCTCACAGCACGGGGCTCGAGCACCACCGAGAGGACCTCATTATGAACCGACTTTCCCGCCGCACCGCGAGCGTCGCCGCCGTCGCGATCGCCGCCACCATCGCACTGAGCGCGTGCAGCGCCGGCCCCGCCGAGAACGCGGACGGATCCACCGCCGTCGCGATGGGCATCCAGCCGTGGCTCGGTTACGGCCCCTGGTACATCGCCGATGAAAAGGGCTACTTCGAGGACGAGGGCGTCGACGTGACCCTCACCAACTTCATGACGGATGCCGACATGACGGCGGCCTTCGCCGCCGGGCGCATCAACATGGCCAACGTCGCCAGCCACAGCGCCCTCAAGTTCATGGAGCAGGACCTGGACATCTCGATCGTGCTGCTGCTGGATGCCTCGCTCACCGCGGACGCGATCCTCGCGGATGACAGCATCCAGTCAGTCGCCGACCTCAAGGGAACGAGCATCGCGTTCGAAGAGGGATCGGTGAGCAACCTCCTGCTCGGATACGCGCTGCAGGAGAACGGCCTGAGCCTCGACGACATCACCCCGGTACCGATGGGTCCGTCCGAAGCGGCCACGGCCCTCATCGGCGGCAGCGTTCCGGCCGCGGTGACGTACGAGCCCTACATCTCCGAAGCCGAGAGCAACAGTGACGCGTTCCACACCGTCTTCACGGCCGCTGAAAAAGAAGGCCTCATCAGCGACGTCCTCGTCGTGAGCAACGATTACCTTGAGAACAACGCCGACGCCGTGCAGAGTGTCGTCAACGCGTGGGGGCCGGCAATCGGCTTCTACGAGTCCGACACGGAAGAGGCTCGCGGGATCATCGCTGAGAACGTCGGCAGCGACGCGGCCGCGCTCAACACCGCGTTCGACGGCGTCAAGTTCTTCTCGCTCGAAGACAACGCGTCCGAACTCGGCGGCACCTACCTCGAGTCGACGCTCCCCGCCGTACAGGACATCGCCTCCGAGATCGGAATCGTCGACGGGGGCATCGACCTCCCCACCGTTGTCGACCTGACCTTCGTCACGGGAAAGTAATGACCATCGACTCCACCCGGGCCGCCTCGGCGACGCGCACCCAGCGCGTCGCGGGGGCGGCTCGCCGTCGTACCACCCGGTCGCGCCCGCTCTCGCGACGCCAGTACATCCTGACGGCCGTCATCGGTTTCGCGACCCTGCTCGTGGTGTGGGCAGCCGTCTCGCTTTCCGGACTCGTGCAGCCCCTGTTTCTTCCGTCGCCGATTGCGGTCGGCGCGAAGTTGTTCGACCAGGTCGCGAGCGGCGAGCTGTGGTCCGACATGGGCGTCAGCATCTACCGGGTGATGGTCGGCTACCTCCTGGCGAGTGCCATCGCTATCCCGATCGGTGTGCTCTGCGGATCCTTCAACCGGGTCGAAGCCGCGATCGAACCGATCATGGACTTCATCCGCTACATGCCGGTCGTCGCCTTCGTGCCGCTCACGATCCTGTGGGTGGGCACCGATGACAGCCAGAAGTTTCTCATCATCTTTCTCGGTACCTTCTTCCAGCAGGTGCTGATGTTTGCGGATGCGGTGCGCCAGGTACCGCCGTCGTACCTCAACCTCGGCGCGACCCTCGGTCTCTCCCGACTGCAGATCCTCACCCGGATCGTCTTTCCCTCCGCACTTCCGCGCATCTGGGATGCCCTCCGCATCAGCCTCGGCTGGGCGTGGACCTGGCTCGTCGTCGCCGAGCTCGTCGCCGCAACTTCGGGTATGGGCTATCGCATCACCCAGGGGCAGCGTTTTCTCGAGACCGACCTCATCATTGGCTACGTGATCGTGCTCGGCCTTCTCGGCCTGATCTTCGACCAACTCATGCGCGGTCTCGGCCGCCGATTCTTCCGCTACCTGAAAGGCCGTTCCTGATGAGCGACCGCACCCGCGAACACCAGCCAAAAGTGACCGTGTCGAACCTCACCAAGCAGTTCGGCGACGTCACGGCGCTCAGCGACATCAGCCTCACCCTCGGCGACAACGAGTTCGTCTCGGTGGTCGGGGCATCCGGCTGCGGCAAGAGCACGCTGCTCTCGGTCATCGCCGGCCTCGAAGAGCCCACCTCTGGCGAGACGGCGCTCGACGGATTCACCACTTACGGCCCCGGACGGGATCGCGGAGTCGTCTTCCAGAACGCCACCCTGCTTCCGTGGCTGTCGTCGATCGACAACATCCTGTTCGCGCTTCGCGATGACGCATCCCTCACCAAGCGCACCCGACTCGACCGCGCGCGAGAAGTACTCGACCAGGTCGGTCTGACCGGCTTCGAGAACTCCTACCCCGCCCAGCTCTCGGGCGGTATGCAGCAGCGCGTGGCGCTCGCTCGCTCGCTGTCCTACGGGCCGGAAGTCCTGCTGATGGATGAGCCGTTCGGTGCGCTCGACGCCCTGACGCGTCGCACCATGCAGGAGCTTCTCACCCAGGTCTGGGAACAGAACCGAATGACCGTCATGCTGATCACGCACGACATCGAAGAGGCCGTGTTCCTCTCCGATCGGGTCGTGGTGATGACCCCTCGTCCGGGCAAGGTGCAGGCGGAGATCACCATCGACCTGCCGCGTCCGCGCGACGCCGAAATGCTGGGCGATGCGGTCTTCCACTCCCACTACAGCGAAATCCTGGACCTCATTCACCGGGGCTGATTCACTGCGGCCGATTCACTGCGGCTGCTCCCTCACTCCAACTGGGCTGCAGCACCTTCCGGACCAGCGGACGCCGCTACTTCGCGACGCTTACGCGTGACGAGCCACGAACCGGTGAGCACGAGCGCGAACCCGACGATGGTCCAGACGGTGACCGCTTCGCCGAGCACGAGTACCCCGGCAATGATCGCGACGGCCGGGTTGACGTAGGTGATCGTCGTCGCCTTGACCGGGCCGATCTCGGCAATGAGGCCGAGCAGCAGCAGGAACGCGAGCGCGCTGCAGACGACAGCGAGTACAACGATTGCGACGATGACCTTTGTCGACGGCCACGCTGTTGGCACACTCTGCGTCAGCAGCACGATCGGAATGTAAATAAGGGCCGCGCCGGCAAGGGACACGGCGACGACACCGACGCCCGGAAGGTCCGGCATCCACCGCGACAGGATCGCGGGTCCCACCGCGTACCCGACGACCACAACGCTCATTTCGAGCACACTCGGCAGGTCGGAGCCGCCGACATCCAGCCCGACCAGGCCTGCGACCCCGAGCATTCCGATCAGGATGCCGACCCAGTTGAGGCCGGACAACCTGGCCGGGCGGCCCATGAAGAACGCCACCGCGACACCGGCAAGCGGAACGGCCGCGAGCAGCAGGCCGGCGGTCGAGCTCGGCAGCTCCCGTTCGGCGGAACTCAGGAAGTACCACGGCACGACGATCTCGACGAGCGTGTAGGCGAGCATCGGTTTCCAGTGCCGCAACACCGCGACGACCTCGCGACGGAAGAGCGCGAGCGGCAGCAGCAGCACGGCCGCAAGCCCCGAGCGCGCGAGCACGACCATCGCCGGTTCGAGTTCACCTACGGCGATCTTGATAAAGAGATACGGTATGCCCCAGGCGATTCCGAGGGCGGCAAAGAGCAGTAGTCCACGACGAGTCACAGTGCCATTGTGGCCCGATGCACCGACGCCACAGCGGCTGTCACGTCGAGCGGGCAGTACCTCGTCGAAGAGTGGCGGGAACGACGCTCTTTTCCGGTGCGTTCACGAGTCGCACCGGTGCCCCCGCAGGAATAGGCTTGAACACGGCCAGCCTCGCGTCGTGCGAGAGCCGCGAAATACGCTTCCCCTGGCGTTGTGGAGATCCCCTTGACTGAATTTGCCCCCGTAGACCCGACCTCGACCGAATCCTGGGCGAAGCTCGCCGCGATCGCTGAAGGATTCTCGCCCGCTCTTCGCGAGTGGTTCGATGCAGATCCCGACCGGGCACAGACCTACACCTTCCAGGCAGCGGACCTCACCGTCGACCTCTCGAAGGGCCTCATCACCAAAGAGGTTCTCGCCGCGCTCGTACAGCTCGCGAAGGACGTCGATGTTGCCGGTCGCTACCAGGCGATGATCGCTGGCGAACACATCAACGTCACCGAGGACCGCGCGGTTCTGCACACCGCGCTGCGTCGACCCAGGAACGGCGACAATCTCGTTCCGCCCCACGGCTTCATCGTCGACGGCCAGGATGTGGACGGTGACGTGCACGCAACGCTCGACAAGGTCTACGCCTTCGCCGAGCAGGTGCGCTCCGGCGAGTGGACCGGGGTCACCGGCAAGCGCATCGAAACAGTCGTCAACATCGGTATCGGCGGTTCCGACCTCGGCCCGGTCATGGTGTACGAAGCTCTGAAGCCGTATGTGCAGGCGGGAATCGAAGCACGGTTCGTCTCGAACATCGACCCCAACGATGTCTTTGAAAAGACCGCAGGCCTTGACCCGGAGACCACCCTCTTCATCGTGGCGTCAAAAACGTTCGGCACCCTTGAGACCCTCACCAACGCGCGATTGGCACGCCAGTGGCTGTGGGCTGAACTCGCCGCTGCCGGCGTACTGGACGACTCGGATGATGCCCGCTCGAGCGCTGTCGCCAGGCACTTCGTCGCGGTATCGACGGCGCTGGACAAGGTCGCCGCCTTCGGCATCGACCCCGAAAACGCCTTTGGATTCTGGGATTGGGTGGGAGGCCGGTACTCGGTCGACTCCGCAATCGGTACGTCCGTCGTCATCGCAATCGGTCCGGACAACTGGCGCGAGTTTCTCGCCGGGTTCCATGCAATCGACGAGCACATGCGTACGGCTCCGATTGAAGAAAATGTTCCCGTCCTTATGGGCCTGCTCAACGTCTGGTACTCGAACTTTCTTGGAGCACAGAGCCACGCCGTCCTCCCCTATGCGCAGTACCTGCACCGCTTCGCCGCGTACCTCCAGCAGCTCACCATGGAGTCGAACGGTAAAAGTGTTCGCTCGGATGGCTCACCTGTCACGACCGATACCGGCGAGATTTTCTGGGGCGAGCCGGGCACCAACGGGCAGCACGCGTTCTACCAGCTGATCCACCAGGGCACCCGTCTCATCCCCGCAGACTTCATCGCGGTAGCCAACCCCGGGCATCCGCTCAAGGACGCCGCCGGCGACGGCGCTGGAGTCGAGCCCGGCCAGGACGTACACACCCTCTTTATGGCGAACTTCTTTGCCCAGACCAAGGCTCTCGCCTTCGGCAAGACGGCCGAAGAGGTACGTGCAGAGGGAACGAAGGAATCCGTCGTTCCCGCCCGCGAGTTTGCCGGCAACCGGCCGACGACGTCGATCCTCGCGCCGGCGCTGACCCCGAGCGTGCTCGGACAGCTCATCGCGCTCTACGAGCACATCGTATTCACCGAAGGCACCATCTGGGGCATCGACTCGTTCGACCAATGGGGCGTCGAGCTCGGCAAGCAGCTCGCACTCCAGATCACCCCCGCCGTGGCCGGCGACGCGGAGGCCCTCGAGTCGCAGGATTCCTCGAGCAAGGCGCTGATCGCGAAGTACCTGGAGCTGCGGAACTAACCGCTGTTGCTCGACAGGGAGTCGTCGGCTCGTTAAAGTAGTCGCCACCGGTTCGACGTTAATGCGGCGCCCTGTCGAATCCAGCACTGTCCAATCCAGCACCGCTCGCCCTCGGACCTCGGGTGCGAGTGCGCCGCCCAGAGGATTAGATGGATACCACCGACGGCACAAACGCCGCGATCCCCGCCGAAGGAACGGCGACCGTCACACCTGACGCACCGCCGCCCGGCGGATCCCGCACTTTTGCGCAAATCCTGGTGAATACCGCGGTCGCCAACGTCACGACCAGCTTTCTCTGGTTCGCCCTGACGTTCTGGGTCTACCTCGAAACGCGGTCGGTACTCGCGACGGGGATCATCGGCGGCGCGTACATGCTGCTGGTCGCCCTGTGCTCGATGGCGTTCGGCACGATCGTCGACCGGCACCGCAAGCACACGGTGATGGTGTTCGCGGGGGTGGTGACCCTCGTGGCGTTCAGCATCAGCCTCGGCTTCTACGCGGCTTTCCCGGAGCGAACACTGCTCGATCTCGGCGGGCCAATGTTCTGGTTGTTCAGCGGCGTCATCCTGTTCGGCGCGGTCATCGAAAACATGCGCAACATCGCGCTCTCGACGACGGTCACCCTGCTGATTCCCGAGGAGCGTCACGCCAACGCCAACGGGCTCGTCGGCACAGTGCAGGGACTCGCATTCATGGTGACGAGCGTCTTCAGCGGCCTGTCGATCGGGCTGCTCGGCATGGGCTGGACGCTGATCATCGCGATCGTCTTTTCGGCAGCGGCGCTCGTGCACCTGCTGTTCCTGAACATCCCCGAAGAGCAGCCGAAGCAGGACGGCGAACGGCGACCGCTCATCGACCTCCGAGGGAGCATTACTGCCGTTCGCGCGGCGACCGGGCTCTTCGCGCTGATCATCTTCTCGACCTTCAACAACCTCATCGGCGGCGTCTACATGGCGCTCATGGACCCGTACGGGCTTGAGCTGTTTGCCGTTGAATGGTGGGGAGTGGTGCTCGGTGTCACCTCCACCGGGTTCATCATCGGCGGCCTGCTCGTTGCAAAGTTCGGACTCGGACGCAACCCGATTCGCACCCTGCTTATGCTCGTGATCCTCATGGGTGCACTCGGTGCGCTGTTCACGATTCGGGAGTGGTGGGTGCTCTACGCCGCGGGAATTTGGCTCTACATGACACTGATCCCCGCGGTCGAAGCGGCCGAACAGACCGTCATCCAGAAGGTCGTGCCGTTCCAGACGCAGGGGCGAGTGTTCGGTTTCGCGGCGGCTTTCGAGTCAGCAGCGGCACCGATCACGGCGTTTCTCATCGCACCGATCGCGCAGTTCCTGATCATTCCGTACATGAACTCGGATGCCGGACGAGAGAGCTTCGGCTGGCTGCTCGGCGATGGCCAGGCCCGCGGAATCGCACTAGTGTTTCTCGTCGCCGGAATCGTGATGGTCATCGCCGCAGTCGGGGCATTCTTCACCCGGTCGTACCGGACAATTTCGGCACAGTACTTGAAACAGGACGATCCGACGGTCGACGCTGCAGTCGCAGTCGCAGCTACGGATACACCTCAACGAGGATGACCTGCGGCGGCGAGGAACGGTCGTACCGAAGTTCGTAGTTGACGTTCATTCCGAGTCGGTTCCCGGGTTGAAACGAGTATCTGCTGATGCCGTCGCTGTCCGTGGCCATCGACTCGATCCACGCTTCGACGTCGGACCCGTCGATACCGTAGGCATCCGATCCGTCTCGCAGAAGCTGAAAATAGTCCTCCGAATCATCTGCCGCGAGGAAGTAGGTGATCGTCGGGATCGACGGCGACGCATCGGTGGTGAAAAAGCGAATGTAGTCGGTACTGGCCTCGAGGGTGCCGGTGGGGCCCACAATCTCCAGGTCGATGAGCTTTCCGTGCGCATTGACGTCGGGGGCGTAATCCGAGGCTGCCAAACCGACGGCCGATTTGGGGATCTCACCATCGCTCAGGTCGAATCGGGCCTGGCCGGAGGCGATGATTCGCTCTACGCCATCGGGGTCGAGTGTCGACAACTCCGAGGGTCCGAGCGCTCCCTGTGCCGGTGGGTCCGAGGGCACGAGCGGCGGGATGTTGTAACCGCAGCCGGCGACCGACAGTGCGCCCGCGAGCAGGACGGCGACCGCTGCAGCGCGACGACCAATTGTCGCGGTCCACGAGGCGCGCCGTCGGGTCGGGCTTGAAAGTGGAGCATCGTTCATGTGTTGAGTCTGACAGGTATGAAGAGGAAAACCGGTGGGCGATGAGTTCGAACCGGTGGGCGATGAGTTCGATCAGACGCATCACAGGGTTTTGATGAGCCCGCCGTCGATAAGAAAGTCCGAGCCGGTCACGTTGCCGGCACGGTTGCTCGCGAGAATGAGAGCGAGGTCGGCGACTTCGGAGGGCTGGGTGAACCGGCCGGTTGAGAAGCCGCCCTGGCTGGCAACGACTTGGTCACGGGCGGTGTCGAAATCCACTCCGAGATTGCGGGCTGCGGTGGCCGCGACGCCGTTTTCGCCGAGCCACAGCTGGGTCGCGACGGGACCCGGGCTGATGGTGTTGAAGCGGAGGTTCTGGGCGCCGAATTCCTTGGAGAGCGACTTCGAGAGGTTCCAGACAGCGGCCTTCGCGGCTGAATAATCGACAACGGGCGGGTCGGGCAGGAACGCATTGACCGATCCGATCGTCACGACGTTGCCGCCACCCCTCTCGATGAGCAGCGGAATGGCTGCACGCGTTGTGCGCATCGCGGCGAGGAAGCTGAGGTTGATGGTGTCCAGCCACTCGTCGTCGGTGATCGCGAGAAACCCCTCGAAGCGGAACGACACTGCGCCCACGTTGTTCACGAGAATGTCGAGCCCGCCGAGTTCGGCCGAGCGCGCTACAAGGCGCGCCGGGGCATCCGCGGTCGATAAATCGACGCTCTCGAATAATACCGATCCGGTCGCTACCAGCTCGTCGAGTTCCGGAGTCGATGACCGCGCGCCGGCAATCACCCGCACCCCCTCGTCAACGAGGCCCTGCACGATGGCGAGACCGATACCTTTACTCGCACCGGTGACGACGGCGACTTTTCCGGAGAGTCCGAGATCCATGGGGCGACACTAGATGCGTGGGCTGTCGCGCGTCAACCGTGCGACGAGTCGGTGGGTTCGATCGCCCGAAGTCGCCCTATGGTGGACTCGCCGCTGCCGCGGCCAGGGAAGGAACCGATGATTACCCACCAGACGATCGTCGGCCCGAGCGGACCGGTGGCGGTCCGGATCCAGACGCCGGATGACACCGAGCCGACGACTACCCTAGTCTGGGCGCACGGCGGCAGCTTTGTGCGCGGAGACCTCGATCGTGTCGAGCCCGATCGGATCGCGCGCGAACTCGCGAAGCGCGGCATCCGCGTGATCACCGTCGACTATCGGCTTGCGGGCAACGGCGTGCACTTTCCGATTCCGAACGACGATGTCCGAGCCGCGTTCAACTGGGCGGTCCAACTATTCGACGACGTCGGGCTTGCGGGGGCCAGCGCGGGAGCCGCACTTGCCGCTGGCGTGGCGGTATCGCTGCGCGACGAAGGCACTGCGCTGCGGGACGAAGCTGCTGCGCTGCCAACGTGCCTTGTGCTCGCGGTGCCGCTGCTGCATCCGTTTCTCCCGCCGCTGTCGAAAGAGCTCGCGGCGGTTGTTCCGTCGATCCCGGCGGACCTACTGTTCGCGGCGGAGGGGGTGGACGCGATCGCGCTCACCTATGCGGGCTCGCGGGAAGCAATGGCTGATCCGCACGCCTTTGCCGGGCTCGCTGGTCTTCGGGGTCTTCCCCCCACGCTCATCGTGACCGCCGAGCTCGATACTCTTCGCGCCTCCGGCGAGCTGTTCGCCACCGATCTTGCAGCGGCGGGAGTCGAGCTCTCAGAGCACTGCGTTCCCGGCGTCGACCACGGCTACCTGAACGACCCCGACAGCGACGCCACGATCGTCACGGCCGCCTTGATCGCCGACTGGCTCGCGCGCTAACTGACTTCGAACTGCCCGCTGATTCGCACGCGCGATGCCTCGACGTGCTCGCGCATCGCGCGCTCGGCACCGAGTTCATCACGGTCGAGAATTGCGTCAACCACCCGGGCGTGCTCGTCGATCGTGTGAGCGCCGAACGTTCCTGAGAACGCCAGCCGGAAGGTGTGCAGGTGACAGTGGGTGCGGGCGTAAGCCTGGCGAATTGTCTCGTTGCCGGCGATCTCGAACACGAGATCGTGCAGGCGAACGTCATGGTTAGACAGCTCCTGGTACGACGAATACTCCGACGAAGCTGATGCCGCAGATGCCTGCGTCATCTCCGCGCGAAGCCTGATCGCCATTTCGTCGGTAATGGCGGCCGCCGCTCGGGCAGCCGAGTGTGGCTCGAGCAACAACCGCAACTCGTACAGGTCGTCGATGCCATCGCGGTCGAGCAGTTCTGTGGTGCGGTAACCCTTGAGTGGAAGCTTGTCGACGAGACCGTCGGATTCGAGGCGAGCGAGGGATTCGCGCACTGGCGTCGGCGAGACATCGAGCTGCCTGGCGACATCCTCGATGTTGATGCGGCGACCCGGAGGAATGGTGCTGTCCATGATGAGTGTGCGCAGCCGCGCATAGACCTCGTCGGCGAGCGCCTGGCGCGGTGCCAGACTCGACATGACGAGGCTCGTCGAGAGCGGTACTACATCAGCCAACAGAAACCCTCCTTCGCGCTTCGCTTGACATTTACGACGATATGCCCAATCGTAATGCCTACAGATCCTATAGGATCTTTTATATTCCATAAATGGAGGCTCAACGATGAGACACAGCATTGCTCGTTCACTCGCCATCGTCGCAGTAGCGACAGTGGCCATTTCGATCGCCGGCTGCACCAAGGCACCCGAAGCCGGAGGCACCGGTGGCGAAGCAGCCGCCGGCGCAGACACCGTCAAGATCGCCCTGGTATCCGGTGGAGCACACCCCTACTTCCAGCCGTGGATCGAGGCCGGCGCCCAGGCGAAGACCGACTTCGGTTTCGCGGACGTCACGTTCAACGAGACGGCCGAGTGGGACCAGACCAAGCAGAACGACGTGATCAACTCCCTCGTCGCCAACGGCTATAACGCGTTCGGCATCTTCGGTGTCTCGCCCACCGACATCAACTCGACGTTCGCCAACCTCAAGAAGAACGGCATCGCGGTCGGCTCGATCGCGTCCTGCCCGGCCGGCGACACCGATGAAGCCGACTTCTGCCTCTCCACCGACGTCGAAACGGCCGCGTATAAGGCTGCGGTTGCCGCAATCGAAGCGATGGACGGCAAGGGCGTACTCGCGCACCTCACCGGCAACAACGCCGACTCCAATACCCAGCGCCGCATCGCCGGTGTGAAGAAGGCCGTCGACGAGACCAACGGCGCAGTCACCCTGCTTCCGGACGTCACGGACATCGACGTCGACCTCACCACGGCCCAGAAGGCCGTCGCTGACCTGCTCGCCTCCCAGGGCGACACGATCACCGGAATGGTGTCCACCGCCTACAACCCCGCAGTCGCTGCAGCTACCGCGGTGAAGGAATCGGGCCTCGATATCAAGCTCGTCGCAATCGACGACGACGAAACCATCCTCGCCGCCATCGCCGACGGCTCGGTCTACGCGACGGTCGCCCAGAACCCGGTCGGCCAGGCCTACGTCGGCAGCTATGTGCTCGGCAAGCTCGCCACGCAGGAGTGCACCGTTGCGGATCCCGGCATCGTGGTCGACTCCGGCTCGTTCATCGTGACGAAGGACAACGTCGACAGCTACAACGACGAGCGCATCGCAGCATCCGAAGAGTTGAAGACGACGTTCGATTCCGAACTGCTCGACTGCAAGTAACTGACGAACACCTGATTACGAAGGCCGAGCTATGCCCATCATCACCGCCGCGCGCGCCTATCTGGTCGATCTCGAAGTCGAGACCGTCCGGACGGATGCCGTGCAGAGCTTCATCAAACAAGAGACGATTTTCGTCGAGATCGACTCGGATGACGGGCTGACGGGTACCGGCTACGCCTACACAATCGGATCCGGGGGTCGCGCAGTTCTCTCGATGCTGCGCGACCACCTGGTCCCGAGACTGGCCGGCCAGGACGCCGCCCACGTCGAAGGCGTCTGGATGGACCTCTTCGCCTCCACCCGCGCAACGACCACCGGCCTGATCACGTCCCTCGCTCTCGCCGCCGTCGACACCGCCCTGTGGGACCTCAAGGCGAAGCGTGCGAACGCTCCGCTCTGGGAGGTCGCCGGCGGGTTCCGCCAGGACGTTCCGCTGTACGACACCGAAGGCGGGTGGCTGCACCTCACGACCGACGAGCTCGTGTCCGGTGCGCTTGCCTCGAAGGAAGCCGGCTGGCCCGGCCTCAAGCTCAAAGTCGGCAAGCCACACTTCGTCGAAGACCTCGACCGGCTGCGGGCGGTACGCGACGCCGTCGGTGACCGCATGGACATCATGGTCGACGCGAACCAGTCGATGACATCGGCCGAAGCAATTCGGCGAGCGCGCGCGTTCGAGGAGGTCAACCTGTTCTGGCTCGAAGAACCACTACCGGCCGACGACATCGCCGGGCATGCCCGGCTCGCGCAGGCGACCAGCATCCCCATCGCGGTCGGCGAATCCATGTACTCGGTCGGACAGTTCCGTGAGTACCTCGAGCGCGGAGCGGCGAGCATCATCCAGGTGGATGTCGCGCGCGTCGGCGGGATCACCCCGTGGCTCAAGGTCGCTCACCTCGCCGAAGCCTTCAACGTCGCAGTCTGCCCGCACTTCCTGATGGAACTGCACGTCAGCCTCACCGCCGCCGTGCCCAACGGTCGCTACGTCGAGCACATCCCGCAGCTGCGCGCGATCACCAACGGTGAGATCCGGATCGAGAACGGCCGGGCATTCGCCCCCTCGACCCCGGGGCTCGGAATCGACTGGAACGCCGACGAGATCGACAAGCGGAGGGTCGCGTGAGCTTCAGCGCCGCTGAGCGGCGACTCGCCCGCAGGCACTCGGCCCTGCGCTTCATCGCGACGCCGCGCTTCTTTCTCGCGATCATCATCGTGGTGCTCGTCATCGTCTTCGGCGTCGCGAAGCCCGCGTTCTTCAACGGTCCGTTCGTCATCGCACCGCTGCTGACGAGCATCTCGATCTTCACGATCGTCGGGCTCGCCCAGATGCTCGTGCTCTCGGTCGGGCACATGAACATCGCGATCGGCCAGATGGCCTCGTTCGGCGCAATGGTCTCGGGAATCTGCTTCCAGCTGCTGAACGTTCCGCTCGTGCTCGGCCTCATCGCCGGCCTTGTGGCCGGCGCCGCGGTGGGTGCGCTCACCGGATGGCTGATTGCGCGCACCGGCGTCAACTCCTTCATCGTCACCCTCGCGATGAGCTTCGCGCTGATCGGTCTCGTGCCGACGGTCTACTCATGGCTCAGCACCGGCTCGGCCTTCACGACCAAGCCCGACGGGTTCGACTTTCTCGGTCGGGACAGCTTCGCCTCGGTCTGTGTCGCCGGCTACTGCGGACCGGATTCGATTCCGATCATCGTGATCGCGGCAATACTCACCATGCTCCTGGTCGCCTACCTGTACAACCGCACCCGGCTCGGGCGCGAGTTGCTCGTGACGGGAAGCAACATCAAGGCGGCCCAGCTCTCGGGAGTCGCCACGGCGAGCCGCATCGTGATCGTCCACTCACTGTCCGGCCTTCTCGCCGCGTTCGCGGGATTCCTGCTCGCCGCCAGCATCGGTTCGTTCACCCCGGCGATCGGCGGGGAGTTCATGCTGCAGTCCTTCGTCGGCCCGATCCTCGGCGGAACGCTGCTCGCCGGAGGCTACGTGTCGATCACTGGCACGTTCCTCGGCATCACGCTCGCACTGCTGATTCGTAAGGGCCTCGAGCTGTTCGGCTTCGGGCTCGAGAGCCTCAACGTGCTGCTCGGTCTCATCCTGCTGATTGCGCTCTCGACCGACCGGATTCGCGACATCCGCCGAAAGCGCAAGCCCGCTCCGGCGGTCGTCGCCGATTCGGCACCCACTACAGAACAGGTCTCCGCATGAAGCGCCAGGCACTCGCGTTCGCCAGGTCGCAAAACCTGACGCTCGCCGTCATCATCGTTCTCGGAGTGGTGCTGCTCGGCGTCACTTCGGGCGGCGGATTCTTCAGCCCCGTTTCGGTGCGAACGTTCTTCCAGTTTCTCGCCGTCCCCATCCTGATCGGGCTCGCCCAGATGATCACCGTCGCGGTCGGCCAGCTGAACCTGGCGATCGGATCCATCGGCGGTTTCGCCGCCTGCCTCGCCGGTGTCATGATGGCCGACCTCGGCGTTCCCGCTGTGCTCGGAGTCGTCGTCACGCTCGTGGTTGGCGCGGTCGCCGGATTCATCAACGGCTGGCTCGTCGTCGCGACGCGAATCAACGGCTTCATCGTGACCCTCGCCACGATGACGATCCTGTCCGGGGCGCAGTACGCAATCGTCAGCACCCGCACGATCTCGTCGACCAACTGGGCACCGATCGCTGACCTCGGCAAGGCCACCGTCGGCGGCATCCCGGTGGTCTTCATTCTCGCGATCGTGGTCGCGGTACTGGTTTCTCTCGCGTTCAACCACACGGTCGGCGGTCGCCGGCTGCTCGCGAGCGGCGACAATTCGCACGCCGCCGCACTCAGCGGCATCTCGAACGACCGTTCCGTGATCATCGCGCACGCGGCATCCGGCCTTCTCTGCGGAGTCGCGGCGTTCATCAGCCTCGCCTCGCTCTCGGGCGTCAACACGAGCGTCGGCGGCGACTGGTTGCTGCCGAGCTTCGCGGCCCCGATCATCGGCGGTGTCGCCCTCACCGGCGGAACCGTCGCCATTCTCGGCACGACTCTCGCGGCCACCGTCGTGCGACTCGTCGACTCCGCCCGCGCGGAATTCCAGCTCGCACCGGCCTGGGTCAACTTCGTGATCGGCGCCGTCGTTCTCGGCACCGTCGCCCTCGGCCGCGCCCGGGAGGTACGCGATTCACGTCGCGCAGGCGCCGCGCGAGCGAAAGCACCACAGACAACCGGCCCGACATCACCCGGCCAGGCACCGACAGGAGCAGCATCGTGACCGAATTCGCCCTCGAGGCCGTCGGCGTCTCCAAGAGTTTTCCCGGAGTGAAGGCGCTCGACAACGTTTCGCTGCGGCTCGCCCCCGGCGAAGTGCACGCCCTGCTCGGTGAAAACGGCGCCGGTAAGTCGACGCTCATCAAGATCCTCACCGGCGCCCACACCTCCGATACCGGAACGATTTCTCTATCTGGAGTCGTTTCCGACATCTCGAGCCCGTCCGCGGCGATGGCCGCCGGCATCGGCGTCGTGCACCAGGAACGCAACGTCATTCGCGGCTTCACTGTTGGCGAGAACATCGTCATGTCCCGGATGCCGCGGCGCGGACCGCGCGTCGACTGGACCGCCGTGCGGTCTGAAGCGCGGCGCTGTCTCGCCATGCTCGACCTGGACATCGACCCGGACACCCCGATGGCCGCACTCTCGTCGGCACAGACCCAGCTGGTCGAGATCGCCCGCGGTCTCTATACCGAGACGAAGGTGCTGCTGCTCGATGAGCCGACGGCATCGATCAGCGGCAACGAGTCAGACCGCCTGTTCCGCGTCGTCGCCCGGCTCAAGCAGGAGGGCGCTGCGATCCTGTTCGTCAGCCACAAGCTCGAAGAGGTATTCGCCCACTGCGACACCGTGACCGTGCTGCGCGACGGAAAGTCGATCCTGCAGTCCGAGCCGCTGAGCGCCCACTCCCGCGACGAGATCGTCGACATCATGGTCGGCCGGTCGCTCGCGAGCCTCGAGGTTCCCACCCGCAGCGTCGATCGTTCGGCGCCTCCGGTTCTCGAGCTCGAGCACGTCAACACGACCGCCGGGCACCACGACGTCAGCCTCGACCTGCGTGCCGGCGAAGTGCTCGGCCTGTACGGACTCGTCGGTGCCGGTCGCACCGAACTGGCCCGGGCAATCCTTGGCCTCGAACGCATCACCACCGGCACGCTCTCGGTGCACGGAAGCACCGCGTCGATCAAGTCGGTTCGCCAGGCACTGCAGAAGTACCGCATCGGCTACGTCACCGAGAACCGCAAGGAAGAGGGCGTGTTCCTCGAGCAGTCGATCACGCGCAACATTGCGGTCACCGTGTGGTCGAACCTCGAGAAGGCGTTCGGGTTCGTGAGCGGAAAGAAGGAGCGCGCGCTCGTCGATTCCTACGTTCGCGACCTCGACATCCGCATCTCGTCGCAGGACCAGCTGGCTGGCCAGCTCTCCGGAGGTAACCAGCAGAAGGTCTCGCTTGCCAAGTGGCTCGCTGCCCAGACGCAAATCCTGATCATCGACGAGCCGACGGTCGGCATCGACGTGCGCACCAAGCGGTCGTTCTATGACCTCATCTGGAAGCTCGCCGACGACGGGCTCGCCATCCTGCTGATCTCGAGCGACCTCGCCGAAATGGTGACGCTCGCCGACCGCATCGTCGTGATGGACCGCTTCGCGATCACCGGCGAAGTCGACAACACCCACGACTACGACACGATGAGCCAGGCCGTCATCCGACTGATCCACGCCGAGCTGCCGGTCAGCTGAGGCCGCTGGCAGCTGGGCCGGCCAGTTCAGCGGGCCAGTCAGTTCAGCAGGCCAGTCAGTTCAGCAGGCCGGTCAGTTCAGCAGGCCCGTCAGTTCAGCAGGCCGGCCTCGCGGAGGTCGGACCAGACGGATGCCGCGGGCTCGTTCTCGAGCAGCGCGGCGTTTCCGAGAACCTGGGCCGCGGTGCGCATGCCGATGGCGATGCTCGCCACCTGTGGATTGCGCAGGGCAAACGCCACCGCGGTTTGTGGCAGGGTGGCGCCGTTCGCCTCGGCGATGTCGGCGAGACGGTTCGCCCGGGCGATGACCTCGGCGGGGGCCGGTTCGTAGTTGTACTTCGCTCCCGGCGCCGGCCGAGCCGTCGACAGCAGCCCGGAGTTGAAGACCCCCACGGCAACGATCGACCGGTCGCCCGCGGCCTCGAACACCGCGTCAGCGCCATCCTGCTCGAGCAGTGTGTAGCGCCCGGCGAGCATCGCGAGATTGATGTCCGTTTCGCGAAAGAGTTCGGCAACGGCGTCGGCGGAGTTCGACCCGATGCCGACGGCGCGCACGACGCCCTGGTCGCGGAGTTCGATGAGGGCGGCCGCACCCGTCGCCGCAGCATCGGGGATGCCACTCGCGTCGGGGTCGTGCAGGTACAGGATGTCGATGTAGTCGGTGCCGAGTCGCTCGAGCGACGCTTCGACCGACCGAAGCACGCCGTCCCGGGAGAAGTCCCACTCGCGACGCAGGTCGCCCGGTACGGCGAACCCGTTGTCGTCCAGCTCGGTCGGGCTCTCGTTCGGAACGATCAGCCGCCCCACCTTGGTCGAGAGCACGTACTCGCTGCGCGTGAAGCCCGCGAGCGCAGCACCGAGCCGGCGCTCAGACAACCCGAGCCCGTAGTGCGGGGCGGTATCGAAATAGCGGATGCCGCTGGCCCAGGCCTGGTCGACGCTCGCGACGGCATCCACGTCACTCGTGACGGTGTAGAGGTTGCCGAGGGACGCTCCGCCGAAGGCGAGTTCGGTGAGCCGGACGTCGGTTCCGTGGATGGGTCGTTCACGCATGGGATTCTCCAAGATAGACGCGCTCGGCGTTGCCACTGAAGACCGCGTCGTGGTGCTCGGCCGGAATGAACTCGCGCGCGATCTCGATCCACGCCGACAGGGACGAGGCGAGCATGACGAGCGGCCAGTCGGAACCGAACAGCATCCGCTCTGGACCGAACAAATCGAGTGCGATGTCGATCGGCTGGCGCAGGTCGTCGACGCTCCAGCTCGCCCAGTTCGTCTGCAGCGTGATGCCGGAGAGCTTTACCGAGACGTTGTCGAGGGCCGCCAGCCGGGCTACACCGCTGCGCCACTCGTCGAGGTCACCCGAAGCGATCGGCGGGTTTCCCAGGTGGTCGAGCACGAAGTGGGTGCCGGGGTTCGACGCGACCACTTTGGCCGCCAGCGCGAGCTGCGAGGGGTTCACCACGAGATCGAACGGGAGGCCCGCCGCCGCGAGCGCCGCGAAGTCGACGCTCGGCCTCAGCAGCCACTCGTGGTCGGGGTCCTGATGGGCGAGGTGACGAATACCGACGAGGTGCGGGGAATCCAGCGCGGCAAGCTGCGCGGACACATCGCCCTCGAGGTCGATCCAGCCCACGACGCCGACGACCGACGGATGACCGGCGACCGCGAGCAGGTCAGCGGTCTCCTGCGCGGAGTTCGACGACTGGACGAGGATGGCGCCGTCGATTCCGACCTCGGCCTGGACGGCCACGAGATCGTCAGTCCAGAAATCCTGGTCGATGACCGCCATCGACTCCGGGTCGATCCACGGCTGGGGCGTACGGGATCGCTGCCAGAGGTGCGCGTGAGAGTCGATGACTCTCGAGTGAGTCGGCGTCATGCGAGGTGCCAGACCTCGGTCGTATCCGCCCAGATCGCGCCCGCCGGGGCATCCGGAAGCGGCACCTGGCACGGGTCGGTGAGCGCCCACCACTCCCGGGTCTTCGAATCGGCGGCCATCGCGGCCATATCGGCCTCGAAGTCATCACCGGTGTACTCGAAGTAGGCGGCGAGCCGGTCGCCGAGCACGAAGATCGAATAGTTGGTGATGTTGCTCGCGCTGATGCGTTGTTCGACCTCCGGCCACACCGCCCGGTGAAGCTCGAGATACTCCTCGCGCTTCTCCGGACGGACGCCGACGAGCTGCAGGTGCCGCTGCACGGTCAACCCTCGATCGGGCGCAGGCGCAGTTCCTGCATTCCGCCGTCGACCGCGATGCTCGTGCCGGTGGTCGACCGGTTCCGCGGGCTGGCGAGGTAGGCGACCGCTTCTGCGATCTCGCTCGGATCGACGAGGCGCCCGTGGGGCTGGCGGGCCGCAAGCGCTGCGCGCTCGGCCGACGGGTCATCCGCGGAGTCAAGCAGTCGACCGACCCACGGGGTGTCGGCGGTGCCCGGATTGACGGCGTTGACGCGGATTCCCTCGCGCAGGTGGTCGGCGGCCATTGCGCGGGTCAGCGAGAGCACTGCGCCCTTCGATGCGCTGTAGAGCGCTCGGGCGGGCAGGCCGGCGGTGGCCGCGATGGATGACGTGTTGACGATCGCCGCGGCTGACGACTTGCGCAGGTACGGGAGCGCCGCGCTCGCCACGCGGGCCATGCCGGTGACGTTGATGCTGAGCACCCTCGCCCACTCGGCTTCGTCGACGGTCTCGACCGATCCGATCGCCCCGATCCCGGCGTTGTTGATGACGATGTCGATCCCGCCGAGCTCTGCGGCCACGGCGTCGATCGCAGTCGTGACGGAGGCGAGATCCGAGACGTCCGCCTGCACGGCGAACGTCTCAGGGTTAGCCACCGTGATGTTCAGGTCGAGTACGGCAACTCGCGCGCCACCCTCGAGCAGCCGCGTGGCGACGGATGCTCCGATGCCGGATGCCCCGCCCGTGACGACGGCGACCAGGCCGTCGAATTCACCGTGCGCGCTCAACCCTGGCCCATAACCTGGCGCTGGCGGCCGAGTCCGTCGATTTCGATCTCCACGATGTCTCCTTCGGTGAGGTACGGAAAGCGCCCGGAGAGCGCGACGCCCTCGGGGGTTCCGGTCATGATGACGTCGCCGGGTTCGAGGGCGAGAAACTGGCTGAGGTGCCAGACGATGTAGTCGACGTTGAAGATCAGGTCGGCCGTTGAGGAGTCCTGGCGAAGCTCGCCGTTGACCCAGCTGCGCAGGCGCAGGTTGGTCGAGTCGATCTCGTCGGCCGTGACGAGCCACGGGCCGAGGGGGCTGAAGCCGGGCGATGACTTGCCCTTGCTCCACTGGCCGCCGGAGATCTCGAGCTGGAACTCGCGCTCGGACAGGTCGTTGGCCACCATGAATCCGGCGATGTGGTTCTTCGAGTCGGCCGGCGAATCGAGGTACAGGGCACGCTCACCGATCACGACAGCGAGCTCAACTTCCCAGTCGGTTTTGAGGCTCTTGCGCGGAATGTCCACGGAGTCGTTCGGGCCGCCGACGGTGTTCGGCGTCTTCATGAACATGATCGGGATCTTCGGCGGCGCTGAACCGGACTCGGCTGCGTGGGCCGCGTAGTTCATGCCGATGCAGATGATGGCGCTCGGCCGCACGACCGGTGCGCCGAGGCGTCGCTCGCCCGCGTCCTCGATCTCGGGCAGTGAGCCGACGGCCGCCGCGATCTTCGCGAGCCCCTCGGTCGACAGCGCCGACGCATCGATATCGCTGACTACGCCGCTCAGGTCGTAGTAGCGGTCGTCCTCGATCAGTACGGGAATTTCCTCGCCGAGGTTTCCCAGTCGTCCAAGCTTCATTGCTTCCTTTCACGCGCCCTCGGTTGACGCGCAGACATCCGATGTTTAGGCTCGGGACCACCGTAGCCCGAAGGAGCACTATGAGCAAGATCGTCGCATTCGAGACGACCGACGTGAGATTTCCCACCTCACTTTCGCTGGACGGGTCCGATGCGATGAACCCGGATCCCGATTATTCGGCTGCGTACCTGCGCATCACGACCGACTCGGATGACGGCCTGGAGGGTCACGGCTTCGTCTTCACGATCGGCCGGGGCAACGACGTCGAGACGACGGCGATCAAGGCACTCGAGGCCTGGTTTGCCGGTCGCGAGGTCGAGCCGATGCTCGCCGACATGGGTGGCCTGTGGCGGGAACTCGTCTACGACTCGCAGCTGCGCTGGCTCGGACCAGAGAAGGGCGTCATGCACATGGCGATCGGCGCTGCCGTGAACGCCATCTGGGACCTCAAGGCCAAGCGTGAAGGACTTCCGCTCTGGCAGCTGCTCTCCCGGCTCTCCCCCGAGGAACTCGTCGACCTGGTCGACTTCCGCTACCTCACGGACGCCCTCACCCGCGAAGACGCGCTCGAGATCCTGACCGCCGCCCTGCCGGCACGCGCTGAACGCGAAGCGGCGCTGCTGTCCGACGGGTTCCCCGCGTACACCACCACCCCCGGCTGGCTCGGCTACTCCGACGAAAAGCTCGTGCGACTGAGCCGCGAGGCCGTCGCCGACGGCTTCACCCAGATCAAACTCAAGGTCGGGGCTGACCGGGCGGATGACGTGCGCAGGCTGCGGATCGCTCGCGAAACCGTCGGGCCGGACATCCGCATTGCCATCGACGCGAACCAGCGCTGGGACCGCGATGACGCGATCGACTGGATTCGCGACCTGGCCGAATTCGACATCGCCTGGGTCGAGGAGCCGACCAACCCCGACGACATCCTCGCCCACGCCGCGATCTCCCGCGCGATCGCGCCGACCCCGGTTGCGACCGGCGAGCACGGCGCGAACCGGGTGATGTTCAAGCAGTTCCTGCAGGCGGATGCGCTGCAGGTGTTGCAGATCGACGCGACCAGGGTTGCCGGCGTCAACGAGAACATCGCGATCATCCTCTTGGCCGCGAAGTTCGGGGTGCCGGTGTGCCCGCACGCCGGTGGGGTCGGACTGTGCGAGATCGTGCAGCACCTGTCGATGTTCGACTCGATTGCCGTGTCGGGCACGACCGACGGCCGCATGATCGAGTTCGTCGACCACCTGCACGAGCACTTCGTCGAACCGGTCGACGTACACGACGGGCGCTACTGGGCTCCGAAGCTGGCGGGGTCTGGGGCGGAGATGCTCGCGGCATCCGTCTCGGAATTCGACTTCCAGGCGCGCGGCTAGGCTGACCGCATGGCAGTCACGGACGAGGCGATTTCGACGATCAAGGCGATGATCGTGTCCGGCGAGCTGAAGCCGGGCCAGCGGTTGCCTCCGGAGAAAGAACTGAGCGAGCGACTCGGGCTTTCGCGAAATTCGCTGCGCGAGGCGGTCAAGTCGCTCGAAATCATCCGGGTGCTCGACGTGCGGCGCGGTGACGGGACGTTCGTGACGAGCCTCGAGCCCCACCTGCTGCTCGAGGCAATGTCGTTCGTCGTCGACCTGCACCAGGACTCGTCGGTGCTCGAGATCTTCGAGGTACGGCGGGTTCTCGAGCCCTTCGCTGCCGGGCTTGCGGCAGCCAGGATCACCGCGGAGCAGCTCGATGCACTCGCTGCGACGCTCGACTCGGTCAACGAGTCGACTCCGGTCGAAGAACTCGTCGAGCACGATCTCGAGTTCCACCGGCTGATCACCGAAGCGAGCGGCAACGCCTACCTGTCGAGCCTCGTCGAGAGCATGTCGAGCTCGACCATCAGGGCGCGGATCTGGCGCGGCATCACCCAGGACGACGCGACCGAGCGCACCCTCAACGAGCACGCCGCGATTCTGGATGCGCTTCGCAGTCACGACGTCGAGCGCACCGAGTCGAGCCTCGCCGCGCACGTTGGCGGAATCGTCGCCTGGCTGCAGCGCGCGATCTCCTAGATCGGGCCGCTGCTCAGCGGCTGCTCAGCGGCTGCGCGACGACTTCGTGACGCGAAGGGCCGCGAGCAGTCCGGCACCGACGAGCAGCACGCTTCCGACCTGTTTACGAAGCGAGTGGCGCCTTGCACCATCCCAGCCACCGGTCACGGAACCATCGTCGGTCGGTGGGAGCGAGTACAGGTTTCCCGCGGTGTTGACCGCGGCTTCGCGCGTGGACAGCTGCGCGGCATCCGTGAGTCGTGCCATCTGGCTCTCGACGGAACGCGGGTGACGCCGATGGCCGCGGACGAACGCTTTGCCGGCGGCCCCGATGGTGATTTCCGCCTGGGGCCGAGTGGAAGCGCGAACGATCGCCCGCGCCACGATTTCGGGCGGATACACCGGTGGCATCGCCCGCAGGGCACGGCCGGAGTAGTTCGCAGCGTGGCGGAAGAACGGTGTGTCGGTCGTCGCCGGCAGCACGGTCGATACAGAGATCCTCGTGTGCTCGCCGAGCTCGACCTCCTGGCGAAGGGCGACACCGAGCGCAAGCACGGCGGCTTTCGACATCGAGTACGGCGCCGAGTACGGCTGCGGGACCTCGCCGATCACCGACGCGACGTTGATAAGAGCGCCTCGTCCAGACGCCTGAAACGCCTTCAGCGCTTCTCGCGCACCGTAGACGTAGCCCATGACGTTGACGTCGATCACCCGGCGAATATCGTCTACCGGAATCTGCAGCAGCGATCCGTACGCGGCCACCGATGCGTTGTTGACCCAGACGTCGAGCGTGCCGAAGTGCGTGATTGCGGCGTTCGCTAGCCGCTCTACCTGCTCGCCGTCGCTGACATCCGTCACAACTGCGATCGCCTCTGCGCCGAGAGCCTTGCACTCGGCGACAACTTCTTCAAGCGCACCGAGGCGGCGGCTGGCGAGAACAACCGCCGCACCGTTGCGCGCGAACGCGTGTGCGGTCGCCCGACCGATCCCGCTCGACGCGCCCGTGATGACGACCGTGGTTTTCATCGTTCTCCGTTCGACCTAGGTAGTAACGCTACGAGCAGAGCCCGACCGCACGGGCAACGATCTCGACTAATCACAGCGACCGCACGGCTAGTTTTGCTGACGACATCCGGTGAACGTCTCCTGGACCGAGCTTCACCGGGGACATTCGTGATTGGTTGGAAGTGCTCGCAGAACCCCAGCGTGCAGAAACGGAATGGACTCGACCATGAGCGACGAAAAGACTCCTGCCGAACTCGAACTCGACGATGCCGTCGACTCGATTCGCGAAACCGGAGAAAGCGCCACCGGCAACACGACCGCTCCCGCGGACGAGCCCGGCGAACAGAACCCCAATCCTGCGCTTCCGGACTGGGGCTCCGACGGTGTCGCAGCGGAGGACGAACCCGCTCGCTAGCTGTACTGACCAGCTAGTCGACCGCCGGCAGATCGCTTGGTCCGCGACCGCTTGCGTGCGGCGCACCCGCAGATGATGCGGGGCTAGGCCTGGCTCGGTTCGCTCGCGAAAATCTCCGCCGGCCGATCGCCGAAATCCGGTCTGGTGAAGACGTAGTCGCCAGCGAGCAGCGGCGACGAGATCATGAAGTCCGCACTGGAGACGTTGCAGGCAACCGCCGTGTTCCAGACTGCCGCGATGCGCAACAGCGCCTTGACGTCGGGGTCGTGGGGCTGGGGCTCGAGCGGGTCCCAAAAGAAGATCAGCACATCGATCTTGCCCTCGGCAATCAGTGCACCGATCTGCTGGTCACCGCCGACCGGCCCACTCAACAGGCGCGTCACCGAGAGGCCAAGCTCGAACTCGAGCAGGGTGCCGGTCGTTCCGGTGGCGAGCAGTTCGTGGTGGACGAGCGTCTCTCGATTGAAGGCTGCCCAGCGGATCAGCTCGGCCTTCTTGTTGTCGTGAGCAACCAGGGCAATTCGTCGTTTGATTCTCGTAGTCATAACGACCTCCTTAGCTCGAACATAGACGATCGCCGCTAACGCGTCCCCTGCTCGTCCGAAATTCCGCCGGATAACCCCAGTGCCGAAACTGCATCGAGCTCAGAGTTCTTCGGCGATCCGCTTGATCGCAGCGAGCCGTCGATCCCAGGCAGCACCGACGACGTCGAGTTGTCGGGCGGTCGCAGCGAGCTCCGCGCCGACGACCCGATAGCGGATCTCGCGACCCACCGGCACCGGCTCCACGAGCCCCACCTCCTGCAGAACCGCAAGATGCTTCGCGATCGCCTGCCGGGTGACCGGCAGGCGACCGGCGAGAGCGGATGCGGATGCCTCGCCCTCGCCAAGCGCCGACAGGATGCTCCACCGCGTCTCGTCACCGAGTGCAGCAAACACCGTGATCAGCGCCGTAGCGGTCATTCGGCGGACTCGACCAGGGCGACGAGCTTGTCGAGCTCGATTGTCCAGCCCTCGCTGTGGCTGGCCAGGTTGGCAGCCGGGTGCTCCAAAGTCTGGAAACCCGTTTCTACGACGGTGAGAAGTGTGCCCTCGTCCGTCGCTTCGAGCGTGAAGGTGAAGACCGTCGAATGCGCGTCGTCGACGACGGCGGGGGCAGCGGGATTGAAGTCGTCGTTCGTCCAGCGGTAACTGACCGAGCGCGGCTCATCGATCGACTCGAGCCGTAGCGGCAGCACGTGGTCGGGCCACGCGACGGTGCCGACGCCACGTTCGTCGAGCTTAACCTGCCCAAACCACCGGGAGATGTGCTCGGGATTGGTGACGGCCGACCACACTTTCTGCACGGGTGCGGCGATCGAGATGGTGCGACGAACGGTGAATGCCGCCTCGTCCTCGACCGCGGGCGGGTTGTTTGTCATAGTCACAATGATCGTTCCTTTCGTTGGTTGATGCAACTCAATGGTTGCAGACGATCTTCCTTAATGCAACCGCCGAGTTGCACTAGCGTGACCAACGAGAAATACAGTCTCACGCCCTTGAGATAATGGAGCGGTGGAGCCCTGGGAAATGCGCGAGTGGTTCGCCGACTATCTCGAAGCCAGTAACCGGCACGATCTCGAAGCGGTACGCGCGCTCCTCGATCCCGCCGTGCGGCGGGCGCACCTCCCCGCCGGTGCCGACGCGTGGATCTCCGATCTCGCCGACCAGTTCCAGGGCTTTCCCGACTGGCAGTGGCGTCGCATCCAACTGCTGGTCGAAGACGATCGACTGGCCGTGCACCTGCGCGCGAGCGGCACTCACACGGGCACGTTCAGCGGCACCGCGGCGACCCGGCGACACCTGAACGTCGCCGAGTTCGCGTTCTTCCGTGTGGTCAACGGGCGGGTTGTCGAGTACTCGGGGTCGACGGATGCCAACGAACTTTACGCGCGGTTAACTGGCTGAACTGAGGCCTGCGAAGACTGAGGCGCGACGCAAATTTTTCTAATGCGAAAGGTCCCCCAGGAACGGCGGATCCGCCCCGGGGCGCGCGACGCAGATACTTGCGCATTGGACCGAGAAACGTCCGAGCTCAAGAACGCGCTCATAGCTGAGGTCGAGCGGCTCTCCCGACCCAGCGTCCAGTTGGCGCGCGAGCTGATAGAGCAGTGCGGCCATGAAAGAGTCTCCCGCGCCGATCGTGTCGACGACAGATGTCGCCGCCGCAGGCACAACGATGGAATGCTCCGATGTGCGCAGGACAGCGCCATGGGATCCGCGGGTCAGTACAGCGAGGCTCACGCCACGCGAAACAAGGGAGTCCAGAACCGCCTCCGGTGCATCGTGTGGATAGAGCCACGCAGCGTCCTCGTCACTGAGCTTAACCACCGTTGCATTTCCTGCGATCCGCTCGAATCGCGCAACCGCTGCCGGTTGCGAACCAAAAATAGCTGGCCTCACATTCGGGTCGAAGCTCACCACCGCACCAACCGCAGCTGAGGCCTCAACGAACCGCTCGACGCCAGAACCGCCAGGCTCCACGAATGCGCCAACGGACCCCACGTGCACCATGCCGAAGGCGGGCTCGCGATCCTCGGGAAACGACCAGTGAATGTCGAATCGATAGCTGGCAGCGCCGTCCGCGCCAATCGTTGCCTGCGATGTCGACGTTGGATAACCGCTGAGCGATCCGGGGGCGAGCTCGACTCCTGCGGTATCCAGGTGCGTCGTGATTGCGCGACCTCGCTCATCATCACCGATCGCGGTGAGGAGCGAGACCTCACGTCCAAGTCGCGCCAACCCAACGGCAACGTTGAGGGGCGATCCGCCGGAAAACTCTTCTGTCCCTCCGGCGCGGTGAACAACGTCCGTGATTGCTTCGCCCACTGACAAAATCGCGACCGCCACTGTTGCCTCAGTCCTCGAGAAGAAGGCTGGCAGACAGCGAATCTGTGATGAGCGTATTGACTACGCCGCTCTTGAGAACAGCCGCGATAGCAGCTACCTTTTCTCGGCCTCCCGCGATCGCAATGACTTCGGGCACGCGGTGCAACTCTGCGAGGGATATTCCGACCGCTCGCTCGACTGCGGGCGAGAGGATCCGCTTTCCCTCGGAATCAAGCACGATGGCACAGACGTCAGCGGCGGCGCCCAGGGCCAGGAGTTCTTCTCGCTCATCAGAGTTGAACTCGTTGAACAACGACGACTTGGGTGGATGCCAGGAACCAATCCCAATCGCCGCAACAGTCAGCGTTGAAAATCTGCCGATTACTTCGGCGAGGCTCGGGTCTTCACGCAAGTCTTTCGCCATCGCGGCAGTACGGACGAGCAGCGGCGCGTGCAGCGGAAACGCCCTGCCACCCGATTTTTCTGAGAGCCTGCGAACGAGTTCGACGCCACTGATGTCCATTTCCCCGTCTCGAACACCACCGACCAGTTGCACGATGTCGGCTGATAGCAGCGGGCCGACCGCGTCCACCGCGTAAGTCAGGCTTCGGCCCCAGGAGATGCCGAGCACATCGTCGGGGCCGACGATGCTCGCGAGATACTCGGCGGCCGCGCTGCCCGTGATCGAGGCGTTGGAGTCAGCGTCTTCGTCAGCCGTCCGCACGACTATCGCTCGACGTATTCCGAACTTGCGCGCTAGTCGCTCGCTTAAGGGCAAGTCGACGTCCGACGGCATATCGACATAAATGCGCACGATTCCGCTCGCACGCGCTTCGTCGAGCAGGCGGGCGACTTTGAATCGGGAGATTCCGAACTCGTCAGCGATCTCGCTCTTCTGCCTGTTGTCGATGTAATAGCGTCGGGCGACCATCGCGGCTTCGAGGGAAACAGCCGGGCGCGAGCGATGCTGCTCAAGTTCGGGCACGGTCGCTCCTGAAGTCGGTGTCTCTAGAACTGACGCTTTGACACGTCCGAACTTTAGTGTACCGTGCAGTAAGCGCTCGTACGAGCTACTTAGTCACTTTTGAGCGGAGAGCAATGTCGACCGACGTTCGAGTCCCAACGACGGGAAACTCAGGCGAAGACGCCGTGATCGTGGACTGGAATGTCACCGTCGGTGCCTCGGTGAGCGCCGGTGACATATTGGTCACACTCGAGACCGCCAAGGCGATCATTGAGGTTGAGGCACCCATCTCAGGAGAAGTGCTGTCGATACTGTGGGCCCCGGGAGACGAGGTTCCGGAACACGAGGTGCTTGCTGTTGTCGGCACACCCGGTGAAGTTGTTGCCGGACCAGCATCGGATCCGAACGATCCGGGAGATTCTGCTCCGGCCGCCCCGACCCCGGCCGCAACCGTCACTCCCGTCCCCACACCTCAGCCCGCAGAGAAATCCACGACGCCAGGAGGCCGACTAGCAGCCTCGCCAAGAGCCCGGTTGCTCGCTGAACGAAACAACATCGACCTGACTCTCGTCACGGGTACAGGCCCGGGCGGCCGGGTAATCATCGTCGATGTACTGGCGGCCAAGAAAGCCGCCACATCGATCGAAGCGCCGGCTCAGAGCGTAGAAATCGCTTCACCCACAACGGAGGCTGAATACACCGTTGTACCCGTTCGCGGCGCGCGCAAAGTCACCGCGCAGCGGATGCACGAGTCACTTCAAACAACCGCCCAAGTCACCATCACGAGATATGCGCGGGCGGACGCTCTGCTGGGGTTCGTCTCACGACTCCGCGACGTCACAGTCGCGGGCAACCTGCCCAAGATCGGCGTCAACGACGTTGTGCTGTTTGCGACTTCTCGGGCTGTGGCCAAGCATCCCGAAGCTAACTCCTGGTTCGACTTCGACGGCATCAAGCAGTTCAGGGATGTCAACCTCGGGTTCGCGGTCGACACCGGCGCGGCGCTGCTCGTCCCCGTCATCCCGCGAGCACACAAGCTGACCCTGGCCGAACTCGCTGCCGCTGCGAAGTCGGCAATCGAGAAATCGAAGTCCGGCAAGCTCACAAGTCAGGAGATGGAGGGGGGAACCTTCACCGTCTCAAATCTCGGCAGCCTCGGCGTGCACTGGTTCACCCCGGTACTCAATCCCCCGCAAAGTTGCATTCTCGGTATCGGAGCAACTCACCAGTTGCACACCGACGGACCGAGCCTGTTGCCGCTATCGCTCACGTTCGACCATCGCGCTATCGATGGCGCCACCGCTGCCGTGCTCCTCGGCGATATCGTCGCTGCGCTCGAAACCGTCGACGTCCTCTCGGCTTTCTAGCCGATCCCGAATCCTTCTCACCACGACACTAAGGACACGACCACCATGGCAAAAGAGCTGCTCATCGACCCGGCTGTGATCCGCAGCAGGTCAGAGGTCTCCCTCGGTTCCCTTTCAGTGAACGCGTATGAGCCCGATCTCAAGCGCGAACGAAAGCTGTTCGGAGATGCGAGTCTCGAGAGAATCGGTCGCGACATGCTTCTGGTGCGTGAGTTCGAACTCATGCTTAATGCGATCAAGCGAGAGGGCTCATATCTCGGCGTTGAGTACGTCCACGCCGGACCGGCTCATCTTTCAATCGGGCAGGAAGCCGCAGCAGTCGGCCAGGCCTACACGCTCGACGTCGACGATAAAGTCTTCGGCAGCCATCGCAGCCACGGTGAAGTGGTCGCAAAGGGTCTCTCAGCCATCAGTAAGTCGACGCCGGAGTCGCTGAACGATGCCCTGAAATCCTGGTCAGACGGTGCGATCTGGAACGTTGTACAGGATCGCCTCGCGGATCCTGATTTTGAGCAACAGGCAATCAACTACCTGATGTACGGGATGACTGCCGAGACCTTCGGCCGCAAGACCGGCTTCAATCGCGGGCTCGGCGGCAGCATGCATGCTTTCTTCCCGCCGCTCGGGATCTATCCGAACAACGCGATCGTTGGCGGGTCCGCGCCCCTGGCGACCGGCGCAGCCCTGTTCAACCGGCTGCAGGCAAAGCCCGGAATAGTCGTCGCGAGTATCGGTGACGCATCGACGGGTACCGGACCGGTGTGGGAATCCTTCAACCTGGCCGGCATGGCCCAGCTGAACACCCTCATGGACGAGAAACACCGCGGCGGCCTGCCGGTCGTTTTCTTCGTCGTGAACAACTTCTACGGCATGGGTGGCCAAACCATCGGCGAGACGATGGCCTACGAGCGTCTGGCTCGAATTGGCGCGGGGATAAACGTTCACAACATGCACGCGCAGACGATCGACGGCAACAACCCGCTCGCCGTCATCGATGCCATGGAGACTGCTCGCCGTCACATCGAAACCGGCGAGGGCCCCGTCCTTATCGATTGCCAGACCTACCGACTTTCCGGGCACTCGCCGAGTGACTCGTCGTCGTACCGCACGAAGGACGAAGTCGACCTCTGGACGGCCGTCGACCCAATCGCCACCTACTTCGAGCGACTCGTCGACGGCAAGATCGTCGCTGCATCACGCCACGATGAGTTGAAAGCCTGGGCCGAGCACAAGGTAAAGGCCGCTCTCGAAGTCGCGATCGACGCATCCGTATCTCCGCGACTGGAACTCCGGAAAGATCCGGCGGTCATGGCGGGACTCACCTTCAATAACACGTCGGTTAAATTGGGCGACGGGCCGACTGGCGAAACACTCGTTCCCAAGTCGGAACTGCCCCACCTGCAGGCGATTGCCAAGAAATCTCGAGTGGGTGTCGTTGACGGCAAGACTCTCAGTGGCGCAAAGGCCGTGACGTTTCGGGATTCGCTGTTCGAAGCGATCGTTTCCGCAACAAACGCGGATGATCGCCTCACCCTGTGGGGTGAAGAGAATCGCGACTGGGGCGGCTCCTTCGGGGTGTATCGCGGACTCACAGAATTTCTCCCCCGTCATCGGCTCTTCAATTCCCCCATTTCGGAAGCCGCGATTGTCGGCGCTGGTGTCGGATTCGCGCTGAGCGGTGGTCGAGCTCTTGTCGAGCTGATGTACGCCGACTTCATTGGGCGAGCCGGCGACGAGATTTTCAACCAAATGGCTAAATGGCAAGCGATGTCGGGCGGTCTTGTCGAGATCCCGATGGTGCTGCGGGTGTCAGTCGGTGCGAAGTATGGCGCCCAGCACTCGCAGGACTGGAGCTCGATGGTGGCGACCGTGCCCGGCTTGAAAGTGGTCTTTCCCGCGACCGCTCATGACGCCAAAGGGCTTCTCGCATCGGCACTCGCAGGGAACGATCCTGTGCTGTTCTTCGAGAGCCAGCGGCTGTACGACACCGTAGAAACCGTCTATCCCGACGGTGTCCCCGCCGAGGACTATCTCACTCCGATCGGAGAGCCGCACGTCGCACTAAACGGCGACGACGTCACGATCCTGACCGTAGGAGCCGCCCTCTATCGCGCGCTCGACGCGGCGAAGGAGCTCAAAGAGAAATATGGCATCAACGCCGAAGTCATTGATGCGCGTACGCTCGTGCCCTTCGACTACACGGAACTTCTCACATCAGTAAGGAAGACCGGACGGCTCGTGTGTGTCTCAGACGCAAACTTGCGCGGCAGCTGGCTGAACACAGTCGCCACCAAGGTGAGCGTCGAAGCTTTCGACGACCTGGACGCGCCGGTCGTAGTCCTCGGCGCTCGAAACTGGATTGCACCGCCTGCTGAGCTTGAATGGGAATTCTTTGTGACTCCGGACGACATCATCGATGCGATCCACACTCGAATCCTCCCGCTACCAGGACGCGTAATACAGGACGGGCCGGGCGCAGATGGCACGCTCGACGAGTCCTCGCGAGGTATCTGATGCCGGTCTTCTTCATCGACAGCGCCGACCGCAAGAAAGTCACCGCCCTGCTGGGTACGGGCCTCTTCGGTGGCGTGACCACGAACCCCGCGATCCTGGAGAAGTCCGGCCTCGGAAGCAAAGACATCCCGGATTACGTCAAATGGGCGACGGACGCCGGGGCACGCCAAGTGTTCGCACAGAGCTGGGGAGCCACAACCGCAGAGATCGTCGACCGTGGCGAGGAGATTCGATCTCTCGGCCCGAACGTCACGGTCAAAGTGCCGGCATCCCGTGAAGGAATCGAAGCTGCCCGCCTGCTCTCCGTCGGCGGCTCCGTGCTCGTCACGGCCGTGTATAGCGCGACTCAAGTGCTGCCGATCATGGCATCGGGTGCGACCTATCTCGCGCCCTTCGTCGGCCGCATGATCTCGAGCGGTCGCTTGGGAGTTGAAGAGGTAACGGTCATGCAGCGAGCGATTGAAGCGTCCGGATCACCGCTGCAGGTGCTCGCAGGAAGCCTGCGTACTCCAGAGCAAGTCCTGGCGCTTGCAGTCGCCGGAGTCCAGAACATGACCTTCGGACCGGACGTCTGGGATCTCTTTTTCAACGATGAGCTCACAGCGGCGTCGGTGACCCAGTTCGAGGAACTGGCGACGTCTTCGACCTAAGACCGCGCGAGCGCTCTTCAGCGCACTTCCTTACACCGGTTCGCTCGTACTGAACTCAATGTTCTATCCACTTGCCAACGCACATACCTAATCGTTTAGGATTCTCGGAACGGAACACCCGATCAATGACTGCTCGACAGGATTCCCTCGTGAAGAAGCGACCCACCATGCGTGACGTCAGCGAAGCCGCCAACGTCTCGATGTTCACTGTTTCGCGCGCCATAACGACCGGTGAAGGTGTTTCCGCCGCCACCCGAGCACACGTTCGTTCGATTGCGGCTGAGCTCGGCTATGTGCCCAATCAATTCGCCAGAACGCTGCGTGGCGGCTCCACTCGCACGGTAGGCATCCTCGCTGCGAACACGCTCAACCCGTACTACTCGACTCTCGTCGCGAGCATCGAACACGTTCTGCGTGAGCGGGGCTATCACGGACTCGTCATGGATGCCGTGCTCGACGGTGAATACCAGACAGATCGCGAGAACGCGTTTGTCGATGACCTTCTCCAGCAGCAGGTCGCCGCGGTGCTCCTGACGTACTCGATTTCCAGTGAGAATGCATCGCGGCTCCGGGAACAGGGCGTGGAGCTGATGTTCGTTGACAGCGAGCCACCGCCCGGATTCGAAGATCTATCGAGCGTCACTCCCGACAACTATTCGGGCAGCCGCGCAATCGGCGATCACATCGCAGCGCACGGCTACGCCGGTCCGTGGGCGTTCATCGGTTTCCCTCAGAACTACGGCGCGAGGTCACCACGTCAAGCCGGTTTCACTGACGCCGCGCACGCAGCGGGAGCCGAGGTGGAACTGATCGAATCCCGCAACGACGCGGAATCGTCGTATCTTGCCACGAGCGCCTATCTTGACGCTCGCCCGACGCCGCCGCGAGTCATCTTCGCGACCAATGAACTTCTGTTTCAGGGCATGCTGCGATCAACCCGTGAACGGGGTCTGCGGGTGCCCGATGACATCGCAGTCGTTGCGTATGACGAATTCGCGTGGGCATCGCTACTCGACCCAGCGGTCACGGTAGTCGACCAGCACGTCAGCACAATCGGCACGGTGGCGGCAACGGCATTGCTCGCAGCGCTGGACGGGCGCCCCGCGGCTGCGGGAAGGCGAACACAGATTCGCTCAGAACTTATCGTGCGCCGCTCATGCGGCTGCACACTGACCCCGGAAAACTAAGGAAAGAGGACCAACGATGGTTCACGTGATCGGACTCAACAGCGGCTCATCATTCGACGGCATGGACGCCGTCTTGGTGGACATCGAGATCGCCGAAGATGGCTATCCCGGGCGACCGGTTTATCTGGACGGCCTGTCACACGATTGGCCGAAGAACGTCGGCGAGCGCGTGCTCGCATCGTTTCAGAATGAAGTTGGACTGTTCGAGATGACTCGACTGAACTACCTGGCCGGGGCGGTCTACGCAGAAGCTGCTCGCGAGCTCATGAAGCGAAACAATCTTGCCCCTGAAGACGTGTTCGTCATCGGTTTCGATGGCCAGACCGTCTATCAGGAGGCGCCGGACCACGCGCTCATGTCGAAAGATGTTGGTGACTCGCTGGTTGCCTTGTGGAGTGAGGCCGGCTACGGCGCGGGCTTCCAGATCGGGGAACAGTCGATCGTTACTGCCGTCACGGATGTCCCCGTGGTGAGCGTCTTCCGCCCGATGGATCACGCACTCGGCGGGACTGGCGCACCGCTCATGCAGTTCCTCGATTTCTGCGCTTTCCGCGACATCGGACCGGTCATGACACTCAACATCGGAGGTATTGCGAACTGCCAGCTCGCAAACGCCGATCGGTCCAAGATGATGGCCTTCGACACCGGTCCCGGCAACGTCATGATTGACCAGGCCATGCGCGACCTGTATGGCAAGGAATACGATTCCAACGGCGAGATCGCCGCGTCGGGGGTCGTCGATCCCGAGATGTATAGCGAACTCAAGTCGCACCCATTCTTCACTCGGCCCGTTCCGCGCAGCGCCTGGCGTCTCGATTTCGCCGGCGACTACACCGTGAGCTTGCTCGAAAAGTACAAGCACCTGGCCAACGAAGACCTTGTCGCCACTTTCACCGCATTTACCGCTTACGCAATCACCAGGTCGATCAGCGACAACGTCCCCGGCTTCGCGGGCGTGACCGAGATCATCTCTTCCGGAGGAGGCGTTCGCAATGCCACGCTCATGCGTGAACTTTCGAAGCTGATGAACGAGCACGGAATCGAAGTGGTGACGAGCGACAAGTACGGGATTCCTCCGCAGTACAAAGAGGCCATCAAGTTCGCGACGCTGGCGTTTGCGAACATGAACGGAATCGCGAACAACATTCCTGCAGCAAGTGGCGCCAGCAAGTTCGCGATCCTCGGAAAGCTGACGAAGCCGCCCCGGATGGCGAAGATCTAAAAGCATGAAAAGTCAGCTGCGGTGGGGCTTCGTTGGCCCGGCAGGGGCGCGTCGAGATCAGTTCCACGAGACTGTTCGCCGCTCGGAATCGGGTGCTAGCGCGCCTTCCGTTCACCCAAATATCACCCCTTTGTCGCAGAGCGACGTCGACGCGATATACCTCTCAGTGCCGTTCGACGAGCGCGCCATACTCGTCGAGCGCGCCCTGGAGCACGGCAAGCCGGTGTTGAGTGAGGGCCCCATCACAGCCGATCCTGCGGTTGCGAACCGCATCCGCGATTTGAGTATCCTCAACGCGGTACCCGTCGCAGAAACCGCTGAATACCAATTCCACCCGCAGCACGAATTCGTCCTGGAGCTTCTACGCGATGGCGGAATCGGCGAGGTGCGTGAAATTCACGCGCAAGTCTCCGCGCCACTCCTCGCCGGCAGCGATGACGATTTCGATCCAGAGCGGCACGATCCGTGGGTCGCGGGAAATACCGTACTCGGGTCATTGCGTTCCCTGGTTGCAAGCGAGCCAGTCGATGCCGTGGGATGGTGCGAAGACGGTAGCGAAAGCGACGCAGAGTCGAATTTCTCGGGGCTTCTGCGGTTCCCTCGAGGGATTACTGCGTCGCTGGCGTGGTCAGTTCGGCCAGGCTATGGCGCTGGTTACGTAGTTCTTGGAACCGAAGGGACCATCGAGGCTCCGCACGCTTTCCTCCCTGTCACGTCGGGCTACGGCTGTCAGCGAGTGGTCATCCAGACCGATTCCTCTGGTCGTCGACGAGAGAACTATTTCGATCGTTTCGATACCAGCGTCCGGATGATCGATGCCTTTGCCGACGCGCTTGAACGCCCCAGACAACTTCCCGGGGGGCTCGACGATATTGTCGCCAACGCCACCACGCTGAATCTCGTACGGGCGGCTGTACGCCGGACCGCCCCAACCCGTCAAGGAGGACGGCAATGGAACCTCTCTCGTTTGGCCTAGTAGGAGCTGGTCCGTGGGCACGCCACTGGCATGCGCCACTTCTTGCCGAAGGACCCGAGACTCGTCTCGATTTCGTATGGGCGCGACGTGCTGACGCCGCGCGCGAACTTGCAGCTCGGCACGGCGCAATCGCAGTCGACAGCTACGAAGAGCTGGTCCATCGGTCGCAGGCGGTGGCGTTCACCGTTCCCCCAAATATTCAGGCGGAACTGGCGCCCATCGCCGCAAGGGCTGGCAAGGCTCTACTGCTGGAGAAGCCCGCGGGATTCACCGCGCAGCAGGCTCGAGGGCTCGCCGACGTCATCAACGAAACGGGCGTCCCGCACATGCTGATGCTCACGAACCGTTTCAACGCTCTCGTCGACAACTTCATCGCAGAATCACAAGCCGTCAAGCCGTATGGGGCGGTCGCTGTGATGGTGGCCGGCGCCATTCTGCCCGGCGCCGAGTTCTCGACCCCCTGGCGCTGGGAAGGTGAGGCCGGTGTACTGGCCGACAACGGCCCGCACACGATCGACATTATGGAACAGGCGCTTGGTCCGATTACCGGCATCGCTGTTCACGGGCACCGCATGCGATGGAATGCCGTGACGCTCAGCCACGAAAGCGGTGCTGTCTCAACCATCAACCTGTCGCTCACCGTCGACGTCCCCGAGTTTGTATTTCGCTTTGAAACCTACGGGGCGGGAGGCCGGGCGTACTTGGACACCTACTTCGCCGACGGTCCGCGGGACGAGTCGGCGGTGCGAATACGGCGCGAGTTCGCCGAGGCAGTTCGCAGCGGAGTTCCGCATCGACTCGACATCAATCGCGGTGTCTATCTCCAGGAGTGGATCGATGCAGGGCATCGATCGCTCGACAATGGCGGCAGTGTCGAAACGGTGACTGGATGATCGTCGCCGTCAGGCAACAACCAACTCCACGCCGTTGTCCAGGCACGCACGCTCCAGGATTGAATTCGACTCGTCGGTGACGATGACGTCGATCCGATCCAAATCGCAGAACCGCACGAAGTCCGTGGTGCCCATTTTCGTGTGATCGAGCAGCACAACGACTCGACGGGCTTGATTCATCGCCGCACGCTTTACCTGCGCCTCGCCAATATCCGACACCGTGAAGCCGTTGTCCGCGAATCCAGAAACGCCGATGAACGCCGTATTGAGCGTGAATTGCTCGAGAGACGACACCGTCAACGGGCCCGTAAAACATCCCCCAGGTTGACGGAACTGACCGCCGAGAACGGTATGGCGAAGGTTCCCGCTCGACGCAACGCGGTTTGCGACGTCGACCGAGTTAGTGAGCACATTGACGTTCACCGGACTACCTCGCCCGGCAAGGGTGGCTGCAAGAGCAGCATTGGTAGTGCCGCTGTCGAGAAAGATCGCGTCGCCGTCCGCGACCAGTGCCATTGCCGCGACTGCGATCAACTCTTTTATGGCGGTGTTGACGTCGCTCCGGTCGGAGACCGGGGGCTCGTACAAGGGGCGGAGTGCGATCGCCCCGCCGTGGGTGCGCTTGAGCAGGTGGAGCCGGTCGAGATCACTGATGTCCTTACGGACCGTGGCCTCGGTAACTCCCAATTGAATCGCGACTTCTCGGACGCGTACGCGGCCCTGAGCCTGGACGAGTGCCTGGATCTCGCGGCGGCGTTCCTCTCCAAAAACGTGGCGCGGCTCAGCGGTCACGCTCGTTTCCGAATCGTCGATGGTCACGCCGTCTCCTTCGTCATTCATCGCTTGTTCGAGATCCCAACGGCGACGATGATGATGATCCCTTTAATAACGAGCTGCGCGGCGGAGTTTACCCCAAGAAGGACGAGTCCATTGTTGAGGATGCCGATGATCAGGCTTCCCATGAGGGTTCCAAAGATTAGTCCGCGTCCACCAAACAAGCTGGTACCGCCCAAGATAACCGCCGCAATCACGTCGAGCTCCAGTCCGGAGGCGACATCTGGTCGTGCCGCGTGGAATCGTGCGGTGAGAACGAGAGCCGCGAGGCCGGCAAGCGCGCCAACAATCAGAAATGCGACGATTGTCGTTCTCACGGTGTTAATGCCGGAGTAACGGGCAGCGACTGCGTTTCCGCCCGTTGCGTAAACACGACGTCCAAATCGCGTGCCGTGCAGGAGAACCGCTCCGATTGCGAGGGCGACAATCGTCCACAGGACGGGCGCGGGAATTCCGAGGATGGAGCCTTCTCCGAAGATCGCGTAGTAGTTCGGGTCATTGATGAGAACGGGCTTCGCGTCGGTGAGCAGCAGGGCTGTTCCTCGAGCAATTCCGAGCATCCCCAGCGTCACCAGGAACGACGGCACTCGCCAAACTGCAGTGACGATGCCATTTACGAGCCCGACAGCCATACCGCACAAGATTCCTGCCGCGGCGCCGATGCCCCAGAAGTCGCCAAACTGCTGCATGGCGATTGCCGCAACCATTCCTGACAGCGCCACGTTGGACGCCACCGATATGTCGATCTGTCCAGAAATAATGACGAACGTCATCCCCACCGCAATGATGCTGACCAGTGTCGTTTGCCTGCCGATATTGAGGAAGTTGTCGGCTGAAAAGAACACCGGGGAAGCGATACTGAACGCAACCACCATCACCAGGGCAGCGCCGTACAGCAAGACCTGCGAACGATTCTCGAGCAACATCGGTCCAACGTTGCGAAGCGTCCATGCCCCACGTCGGGTATCGAAATCTGTACTGATGGTCACGCTGACTCCTTAAGGGAAGAACTGCTTTCCTGGATGAGAATGTGTAGATCGCGAGTGTCGTCGAGTTCACTGCGCTCCACAGTGTTGACGATCGAGCCGTCATGGACGACAGATATTCGCTGGCTTATGAGCATCAGCTCGACGAGATCGGACGACACGACGATCACCGTTGTTCCGCTGTCCGCAATATCGCGGATGATGCGGTAGATCTCCTCGCGCGACCCGACATCGACGCCGGCGGTCGGCTCATCGAGCAGGAGCACTTTTGGTGTTGGGCTTGACCAGCGACCGAAGACGATCTTCTGCTGGTTTCCACCGGAAAGCTGAGATGCGGGCGTATGCACGGAGTGGGTGCGAATAGCGAACCGTTTCACCGCCGCTTCTGCCGCCTTCTTGACAGCGGCTCGTCCGATCGGCAGCAATCCGAACGTTGTGCCGACCAGCGGCATCGTGAGATTCCAGTCGAGTGGGTGGTCGAGCACGAGGCCCTCAATGTGCCGGTCTTCGGGAACCATAGCGATTCCAGCGCGGATAGCCTGGTCGGAGCGGCGGAAACGTTCTTCTTTGCCGTCGAGGGTGACTGTGCCGCGCTTCGCGTGGCGTACGCCGAAGATGGTCTCGAGAATTTCCGTGCGACCGCTGCCGACCTGACCTGCAAGACCGTGAATCTCACCCTGGTGGAGCGTCAGGCTCACGTCATTGAGACGGCTGTTACTGACATGAGCAAGCTCCAGTCGAACCGGACGAGACGCTGCCTGCACGAACGCAATCGCCGCATCCTCCGTCGTGGGAGTGGCGCTGTCCCCGTCTGCGGCGACTTCGCGCTCGATCTCGTCACGCACGGCGCTCTTACCTGGTCCAACAATCGTGGAGACGAGCTCGCGCATGTTCGTCTCGGCCGTGTTGAACGTCGCGACACTCGAGCCGTCGCGCAATACCGTCACCCGGTCAGAGAGTTGGAAAACTTCATCCAGCCGGTGGGTCACGTAAATGACGCCAACTCCTGCCGCCGTCACGCGTCGCACGGCGTCGAACAGCACGGCCTCTTCGCCCTTGCTGAGGGCGGAGGTTGGCTCGTCCAGCACCAGGACTTTCACTTCGCCGAGCAAAGCCTTGCAAATTTCGGCCATCTGCCGGTACGCGAATGGGAGGGCGGACACTCGTGCCTTCGGGTCGAGATCGACACCGAGTCCCTCGAGGTATTTGCCAATCGCGCGTTCATCCCGGCGCCTCCGAATTATCCGTACCGGGTTCAAAGACTCGCGACCGAGTGTGAGGTTCGCCGCGACTGACAAGTCGGGGATCAGGCTGAGCTCCTGGTAGACAACGGAAATGCCCGCATCGCGTGATTCCCCTGTGTTGCGGGCGTTCCACGGCTGGCCAAGCACCTCCATGGTTCCGCCGTCAGACTGCTGGACGCCAGCAAGAATCTTGATCAACGTCGACTTGCCGGCGCCATTCTCACCCAGCAGGGCATGCACCTCGCCCGGACGAAGGGTGAAATCCACAGACTTCAGCGCGAGCACGGGACCGAAGGACTTGACCAGTCCACGAATTGTGACGAGATCGCCGTGATCATCGGTGGCGTGGCCGCTCGAGGACTCATCCATTGTCATTTTCTCTCCAAGTACTTCGTTGAACCAGAGTGTGGGTACAGGCTAAGGGAAACGAAACGAAACGAATCCGCACAACCTCACTGCCAAACAAAGACGGCCTTCTCGGTTTCGCGCCGATCGAAAGCCGCGAAGGCTTCCGGTGCCTCTTCGATTGAGAAACGGTGGCTGATCAATTCCTCTACCGGCACGTCGTGCGCAACGACAAAGCGAACGATCTCGCTCCATTCAGGGAGCGCAAAATACCAGCCGCCAACAACTGTCAGCAGTTTGCGCAGGATCTGTTCGCTCGGGCGAATTTCGGTAGCGCGCGATTCGCCAACAAAGGCGACTCTTCCGAGGCCCGCCGCAATGTCGAGTGCCGCGTTCTGGGCTGCCGGATTGCCGGAGCAATCGATGGCGACATCTACACCGCGGGAAAACAGCGCTCGAATGCCGGCCTCAGCATCCACCTCAGCGGAATTGACGACGTAGTCGGCACCCAGTCTTGTCGCGTGTTCCAGGCGCGAGTCGAGGATGTCGATGGCGACCACGGTTGCCCCGAGCGCTTTGGCGATAAGAACGGCGGCTCCACCCATCGGTCCAAGACCGAAGACCGCGACAGTATCCCGAGCGCTGACCCCAATGCGCTTCTGCGTCGAATACTGGGTGCCGACCATATCGGTCAGCACTGCACCCGCTTCAAAGGACAATGACGCGGGCAACGGCAGGCAGTTTCGCTCCGGAAGCACGAAGTAGTCCGCGTCTGCGCCGTCAAAATCGAAGCCCATGCACTGCCAATCGGCATCGAGCATCAGATGACCGCTCGCGGCGAATTCTGATGTTCCGTCAGTTGCCGGAAGATAGCCCGCGATGCGGTCGCCAACGGCAACGTTTCGAACAGCGGATCCCACAGCGACAACGATTCCGGCGCCCTCATGCCCGGGCACGACCAGGTCATCGCCACTTCGCGGATCGCCCACAAGCGGGGTGCCAGCGTAGATGCTCATGTCGCTGCGACAGATTGCCGACGCTTTCGTTTGCACCAGAACCTCATGCGAACGCGGTTGCGGACGATCACGATCGACGACTTCGGCGCGACGATCACCCGGTAGGAGGACTGCCCTCATTGGAATCCCTTCAAAAACATGGTGCGGTACGCCTAAACGAACCACTTCGCAACCATATCCATGCAAACTCGAAAAGAAAAGCTAGTCAAAAGAAAATAATCGACAGTAAGATTTCGATGCTGGCCACTGAAGGTTCGACGAAGTAGTCGGTGCACATTCCACGCCACACAGTCAGAAAGGACTGACCAATGAAGTTCTCCTCCCGAGCGACGGTCTTAGCCGTTGCTTCTCTTGCAATCGCTGGCCTCGTTACCGGTTGTTCCTCCGGTGCCACTGGCGGCGGCGCAAGTACTGACGTCGTACTTGACCCCGCCGACCTGGAAACAGGAATCCTGACCGTAAACCCGGATGGGGTGAAGCCCAAGTCTCTCGAAGACGTCACCATCACCGACGAGCAGTGCGAAGCAGCCAAGGAAGGTGGCTTTACCGTCGGAGTCGCAATGCACGTGATGTCCAACGAAGTGCCGCAAAATCAGGTGAAGGGAATGAAGGAAGTCTTCGACAAGTGCGGCGTCGAGGTCATTTCAGTCACAGACGCAAACTTCTCAGTAGTGCAGCAGACCTCAGACGTCGAGAACATGATCCAGCTTCACCCGGACGGCATCATCTCAGTACCCACGGACGGCACGGCAATGGGGCCGGCCTACCAGGGGGTTCAGGCTGCAGACATCAAGCTGATCCTTTCGGACATCTACGTCGATGGCCTTGAGGTCGGCAAGGACTACACGTCTCTGGTCGGATCCGACATTCGTTCCGCCGGGCAGATTGCCGGACAAGCTGCGGCCGCCTACGTGCCGGACGGAGGGTCAATGGGCTTCGTCGACTTTGGCATCCAGTTCTTTGCAACGAACGAGCGGACCACAGGAGCGCAGGAGTGGGTTACCGAAAATCGCCCTGACATCAAGCAGGAAGCTGTCGACTTCACCGACCCGGCAAAGGTAGAACAGCCCGCCGGTGACTTTTTGACCGCCAACCCCGGCGTCGATGCGCTCTACACGGTGTGGGACGCACCGGCGCAGCAGGTAATGAGCGCCGAGCGTGGCCAGGGCATCAACGTGCCGGTAACCACCGTTGACCTCGGTACCGATGTCGCCCTCGAGATGGCCAAGGGCGGGCTCGTCAAGGCCGTCGGAGCTCAGCTTCCCTTTGAGGAGGGCAACGCACAGGCATACGTCATGATCCGAGCACTCTTGGGCGAAGAGGTCCCGGTCTACGTTGTGACGCCGTCAATCCCCGTAGTGCCGGCAAATCTCACCGAGGGCTGGGAGCGCGTCTGGCGCGCTGCTCCCCCTCAGGAGATCATCGACGCGTGCGAGGCAAACCCGGACTGCAAGTAGCATCCAGTAACGCAGAAACACCCCGGGAGTTCCCGGGGTGTTTCTGCGTTAGCGGGCGTTTGCTAGTACCCGAATCCATCTTCGGTCTGCACCGAATCAGCGTCGTCGAAGTCGGCTACCGCTCTGGTGGTTGCCGCCGATTCAAGCAACTCCCACAGCACGGCCGGCGATGCCGTGAAGCAGGGAATCCCCGCTTCTGCCAGACCAACGAGCTCGTCAGCGGAACGCAGGCTCGCCGCCATGACGCTGGTCTTGCTTCCCTCGCAGAGTGCGTGCATCCGAAGCAACCCGCCTCGCAGGTCGTACCCGGCATCGCGTGTTCGGCCCATGTAGCTGGCTATGTACCGTATGCCGCAGGAAGCTGCTGCGAGTGCCTGGGCCGGGGTATGCACGGCCGTGAGCAAAACGGGGGCTCCGTCTTTCGCCAGGTTGGAGGCCACCGCAAAACCCTTCTGCGACGCTGGAAGCTTCACCACCGCACGGTCACCAAGCTCCAGTATCGCTATCGCGCGCTTACGGAGCTCTACTTCGTCGGCACCCCATGCCTGGAAGAAGACCTCATTCGCTCCCTCGTCCACCCACCTGCCGTACAGCTCTGGAATGTCGCGCACCGAGCGTCCCGCGCGATCGAGAATTGTCGGGTTGGTGGTAACACCGTGGACAAGCGCTCCGTCGAGCATCGGGGTGACCGCATCGATATCTGCGGAATCTACGTAAAGACGCCTCGGATAGTTCTGCAGTGACGTTTCGAGGTCGTGTGTGGTGGTCATGTAATCTCCTGCACGTGAGTGCTCTTTTGGGCGCGTATTGACCAAATGAGCATCTCACGGAAAGCTATATTGCGCACTCGGCGCCTGCGCTCATATGTAACTCCACGGCTCGCACGAGCACTGAGTCGCACTAAGCTGGCTCGAGCATCGCGCCAACGCTGTCCCGCGACCCCGAGGTCTCCAATGTCGATTCGCATCCACCCCAGCATCCTCGCCGCGGATTTTCTCCGTTTGGGAGAAGAGCTTGAGCGCATCCGCACCGCGGATTTCATTCACGTTGACGTGATGGACAATCACTTCGTTCCCAACCTGTCCTTCGGGCTGCCCGTCGTGGAGCGCCTCGTCGCGGGAAGCCCGCTTCCGCTCGACGTTCACCTGATGATCGAGAACCCGGCACAGTGGGCCCCGAGTTTCGCCGAGGCAGGAGCGACGTCGGTGACCTTCCACGCAGAGGCTTCTGAGGACCCCGTGGAGGTCGCACGGAGTATCCGGAGTGCCGGAGCCCAAGCCGGTCTTGCGCTCAAACCCGACACGGACATCGGTGACTACCTGGAGATACTCGACGAAGTTGACCTCGTCCTCGTCATGACGGTAGAGCCGGGATTCGGCGGCCAAAGCTTCCTCGACCGCACGATGCCGAAACTGCGTCGACTTCGAGAAGCCGTGAACGCATCCGGGCTCGAAGTGCGCATCCAGGTTGA
>Ga0247815_10000037_pt1 | contig 107781 bp, 94 predicted proteins | sample UWRJL194509B1_FD_181014 | JGI IMG/M metagenome (GOLD analysis project Ga0247815, IMG submission 181014) | Plant litter microbial communities from Arlington Agricultural Research Station in Wisconsin, United States - UWRJ-L194-509B-1 | ecosystem: Environmental > Terrestrial > Plant litter >...
GCCGGATTTAATTACTTTTGAACCTAATGCGTTTAGCAGTGAAACGATCAGTAAACTGAAAGCCAAAGGCTACATTATCAATGAAAAAACAACCCCTGTAATTGGAAAACTGGATTGTATTCTGGTTTTACCGGACAACACGCTCGAAGGAGGCGCTGATTTTCGTGGTGATGATAAAGCAGCCGGGTTTTAATTTAAAAAGATTTTCGCCCAAAAATCATACGAATTTGAATGTTAAAAGCTAAATTTGCAATATCCCTAACTTTTTAAAAAGATAATGCTCAAAAAATATTTTAGAAAACTAGAAAGCATTATTGCTTTGGCGCAATCACTAATGACACCAAAGCAGTTTATTTTTTTATCAAGTGTACTAATTGGTATCTCATGTGCTTTGGCCGTAATTGTTTTAAAAACGTTTGCCCATAGTGTTTTTTCTTTTGCTACTTATATTAACGGCATTTTAAAACTGAGCTTCATCAATAGTATTCTTCCTATTATCGGAATTGTGCTGACTGTTTTTGTTGTAAAAAGAGTTTTAAACGGAAGTATCGAAAAAGGAACTTCGCAAATCTTATATGCCGTTGCGAAAAAGGCCAGTATTATTCCTAAAAAACAAATGTATGCGCAAATTGTAACGAGCTCGTTAACAGTTGGTTTAGGAGGTTCTGCAGGTTTAGAAAGCCCCATTGTAATTACGGGAGCCGCATTTGGATCTAATTTTGCCCAAAATTACAAATTACCTTATAAAGATAGGACTTTGCTTATTGGCTGTGGCGTGGCCGCCGGAATTTCAGCTGCTTTTAACGCACCAATTGCCGGAGTTTTGTTTGCTATCGAAGTTTTATTGGTTGATGTCAGTATTTCTGCCTTTACTCCTATTATGATTTCGGCAGCGACCGGCGCACTGGTTTCTGCCATATTATTAGATGAAACTATTTTACTGTCTTTCAAACAGCAGCAGACTTTTAACTTTCATAACATTCCGTTTTATGTTCTTTTGGGCGTCTTAACCGGTTTTATAGCGGTTTATTATGCACGAAATTTTCAAAAAGTAGAGCACTATTTTTCTAAATCAAAATGGAGTCCGTATAAAAAAGCATTTATTGGCTCTTCGCTGCTCGCATTGCTTATTTTTATTTTTCCAACCCTTTTTGGTGAGGGTTACGAAAGCATCAAAACCTTATCTGAAAATGATCCCGGACAATTATTAGACAATACCTTGTTTGCCGATTTCAGAAACAACCAATGGGTTTTATTGCTTTTTGTGGGATGTACGATGATGGTAAAAGTTTTTGCCTCCGGATTAACACTCGGAAGCGGCGGTAACGGAGGAAATTTTGCCCCTTCCCTGTTTCTAGGATCTTATTTAGGATATTTTTTCTCCAAATTTGTGACTTTGATTGGTTTATCAAAACTACCCATCAGCAATTTTACCATGGTAGGAATGGCCGGGATTTTGAGCGGTTTGTTTCATGCGCCTCTGACAGCCATCTTCCTGATCGCTGAAATTACAGGAGGTTACGGATTAATGATTCCGCTTATGATTGTTTCTTCCATCAGCTTTGCTATTTCAAAACGTTTCGAGAAATATTCACTTGATGTAAAAAATCTCGCTAAAAAAGGACACGCTTTTACCAGCAATAAAGATTCAAATATCTTATCGACTTTAGATATTGATACTATTATCCAATGTGATTATTTAACCGTTCATCCTGAGGAACATTTAAGTAAACTGGTCGATCTTATTTCGCACTCCAATCAAGTGGTTTTTGCCGTTGTAAATGATGAAAAGGAACTTATTGGCGTGGTTCATTTTAACGATATTCGGGAGATTATTTTTAATGCATACCGCGTAAAATATACCTTGATAAAAGATGTCATGAAAACGCCTCCGGCCACTATATCTTCATTTGACAGTATGGAAATCGTGATGAGTAAATTCGAAAAATCAAAATCAGCATTTCTTCCTGTGATCCGAAATGGCAAATATTACGGCTTTATTTCTAAATCTATTGCGCTTGAAGCGTATCGAACCAAACTGCGTTCTATGACGATTGAATAATGCTGATTTTAAGATTTTTAATTAACCAATAAACTTCTTTTCTTTCCAAAAACAAAACCAAATACCACCAAAGTCTATTATGAAAATCAAAGCCATTATTGTCGATGATGAATCGCGCGCGCGCAGCTTATTAAAAAAACTATGCAGCCTTTATTATGAAGATAAAATCGAAATTGTTGATGATTGTAATTCGGTTGCCGCTGCTTTAATCGCTATAGAAAAGCATGCACCCCATCTTGTTTTTCTGGACATACAAATGCCTGATGAAAATGGTTTTGAATTACTTTCTCATTTTGAAATTATTCCGTTTGAAATTATCTTTACAACCGCTCATAAAGAATTTGCGATTGAAGCCATTCGCAGAAGCGCTTTAGATTATTTAATAAAACCACTTGATGTACGCGATTTTAAAAATGCAATTGGCAGACTGGATTCGGTTTTAGAAAAAAAGAATACTGTAAACAAATACAAACTGCTGGCTGAAAATTTAAAAGCTCCCTCTTCAGGAAAACAAAGAATTGTGTTTCCGACAAAAGCAGGCTTTGATGTCGTTCAAATTAATAAAATTATTTTTTGCAAATCTGATGGCTCGTATACTTCCATACAAACCACAGAACAGGAGCATTATACTTCAAAATCATTTAAAGAAATATGTGAATTATTAGAAACTGAAAAACAGTTTCTGAAAGTTCACCGAAGTTATTTAGTAAATGCCGATTTTGTTAAAAATTTCAAATCAGAAGATTTTGTTTTAGAGATGACTTCCGGAGATGAAATTCCGGTTTCAGATCAAAAATTCAGAAAAAACAAACTTATTGATGCGATCACAAAATAGGATTTTCTTTTTTGCGTGTCTTTTTGTACTTCCATTTTTTACATTTGGCCAATATTTTCCGTCCAGAAACTTTACTACTTCTGATGGCCTGCCCAATAATGCGGTTCGTTCCTTGTTTTTAGATTCTAAAAATATTCTTTGGATCGGAACAGAAAATGGGGTTTCAAGAATGGAAAACGGACTATTTACCACCATCGACGAAAGCAATGGTTTAGGACATAACAGCTGCTGGGATATTACGGAAGATGCAGATGGAAATATGTGGTTTGCCAGTTATGGCGGCGGGGTAAGCAAATTTGACGGCAAAAAGTTTACGGTATTCACAACAAAAGACGGGCTTTTAGCCAATAAAACCAGAAAAGTTTTTCCGTTCAAAGGCAAAATTTATGTGGGTACAGAACAAGGCGTTTCTATAATTGATATCAAAACAAACAAACTCGTTACTCCAAAAGTTCCCCCGCACAAAGAAGATTTTATTTCTTTGGCTTTTGTTGAATATGGCGGCGCAGTTTATTTTACTTCTACTTTTGAAGGTTTATTTAAAATTGATGAATCGCTTGCTTTTCCTCGCATTCAACCTGTCGTTTTACATAAAAATTCTTATTCATTAGGTCTTTTTGGCTCTGAACTTTACAGCGGGAACGAGGAACACATTAATAAATTTGACTTTACTAAAATTGCAAAAGGAGACAAATCGTCTGTAAATTTTGGAAAATCTTTTGTCTGGCAATTTGCAAAAGATAAACGTAATACTATTTTCGCAGCGGCCTGGGGCGTTTACACACCTGACGGAGGGCTATATACAATTGCAGACGATAAAATGACAGACGTTTCTACTGCATACGGAATCGATTCTAAAGTTTTACTGAATGTGGTTTACGATCAGTTTAACGATATTTTGTATGTGGGTTCGAACAACAACGGAATCTACCAGGTAAGATTGGATAAAATCATAAATTATAATCCGTTCGATATGGCATCGATTATAGATTTTGAAGATTTTAATCACCATAAACTAATTTTAGAAACCACAGGACTTAAAGTGCTGGACTCCCAGCAACAGATTATAAATTCAATTTCACTTTCAGATTTTAAGAAATTTGAAATGAGTTTTTATCATAAAGGAAAAAATATCTTAAACAAACAATCGGCAGAATCACGAGATTTTGAATTAAATTTTAAAATCCCAGCAAATCAAATTGAGTTTTACGAAATTGTAAAAAATCAAAATTCGCTCTGGATTAACAGCAACATCGGGATTTTTGAAATTGATAAAAATTTTAAAATAAGCAGTTATTTACCTAAACACAGTTTAAAAATTGGTTTTACTTATAATAATAAATTAATTGAAACCATTACGTATGCCGGAGTCCGCGTTTATGAGAATTTGCAAACTTTAGAAAACACACATTACTCGAAATTCCAAAAAAACACACCGCAATACATCGTTAAAATTTTAACCCATAATAAGAAAACCTATCTTTTATCTGTTTTTAATGGTGTTTATGTATACGAAAATAATCAGTTTAAATCTTATTTGGCTGATGGAATCTGGAAAGAAAAAAAGTTCAAACACATTACAAAAAACAAGAAAGGCCAGCTGATTCTGGCGGCAGAATTTGGGGATGTTTTTATTGTTGATGATTCAAAATCTTTCAAAGTCCTGAAAACGATTTCAAAAAAACAAATTATTGGCAATACTATTTTATTTCTTGAATCGTACAAGGACCATATTTTAATAGGCACTGAAAAAGGCATCAATATTTACAAAGACGGTATTGTAAGACTCATCGATAAAGAGCAGGGCTTGAAAGACTGCCGAATAACGACTTCTCAAATTTTTGAAAACACATTGTGGCTGGGAACCCAAAAAGGTTTTTACACCATAGATTTAAACCGTTTGATTGCGGCCCAATTGACCGTTTCTGAAATTGGAATCAGTAAAATTGCCATCAACAATATTCCTTTACAACCTGCAGCATATAAAGGATTCAGGTACAATTCCAAATTACTTGTTTCAGATTACAAACACAATTCATTTTCGATTGATTTTGTTCCAAAAGGACATTCTTTCCCTAATAAACTAAAATTCAGATACCGCTTAAACAGCAATAATCGCTGGAGTCCTTATAGTGAAAAAACAAATTTATTTCTTCCTTATCTTCCCTACGGAAGTTATAATGTAGACATTGAGGTTTTTGACATGAATGCCGGAAAATCAAGATTTTTTACCATTTTAAAACTTAATATTGAGCCTCCATTTTGGCTGAGCTGGTGGTTTATACTATTGAGTATTTTAATTTTATTAGCTTTAACTTTATTCATTTTTCGCAGAATAAAAAGAAAATCGAATGAAAAAACCATCATTCAGCGTCGTATTGCAGAGACCAAACTGGAAGCTTTGTTGAGCCAAATGAATCCGCATTTTACTTTTAATGCGATGAATGCCATTCAGGATTATATCATCAGCAACGATATTGAAAACTCATTGCTTTACATCAGCGAATTTTCAAAATTAATTCGGAAAACACTTGAAAATTCATCAAAACAAAAGATCACCATTGATGAAGAAATAGAATATCTGGAGGCTTATATTACGATCGAAAATATGCGTTTTGATAATCGTATCCATTTTGAAATCCAAGCCGCACCAGAAGTGGACACTTTTTTTACTAAAATCCCAACCATGCTTTTACAGCCTTTTGTAGAAAATGTTTTTGTTCATGCCTTCAATGAATCCAGTATTTCTCCAAAATTGATCATTTCTTTTAAAATGACTTCAGAAAGTATTTTAGAATGTAAAATTTCAGATAACGGAATGGGACTAAAAGCAGCCAAAAAGTACAAACTACACCAGTCAAAAGGAATTCAGCTTACAAAAGAGCGCCTTTCGCTTTTGCAGGACTTAAAAAACCCAATCGAAATTGCATTTACGGAAGATAACGGTACAGTAGTTACTATTTTACTTTTGGTATAATTTTTTGTTTCTTATAAAAAAAGCACTTGTCATTATATCGTAAGTGCTTTTTTGTTTTATAAACCAAAAAGATGGTTTCATGGCAATTATGGATGATCTTATAAGGTAAATTATTTAGAAAAGTATAGATCATTTATTTTTGAATTTATAACCAACTAAATTTTAAAATATGCCAAATTTTTATTGCGAATACTGCGGAACGAAAAGTTCAAGTATCTCAAGTTTAACCGGAAATTCTTGTTCTCGTCACCCACTTGGTTCAGGAAAAGGAAAACACAAACTTTACGAAGGATCAGAAAAAGCAAAATACAGCTGCAAATATTGCGGTACTTCATCTTCATCAATTTCAAGCTTAACCGGAAATTCTTGTTCCAGACATCCAAATGGAAGTGGAAAAGGAAAACATGCACCGGCTTTGTAAAGAGTACGCACTAAATAAATATAATTCGAAAAGAGAATAAATCATAATAAGGTTGTCATTCAATTAAAAGAAAAATTACAAAATATGGAGATTAAAGATATTATTTTAAGTGAACTTAATAATAACATAAATTTATCACATGACCCCGAAATAGTCTTCTTCAATCAAAACGGCACTTTATTAAACATTCAGAAAGAAAAACTTTTTAAGATTAGAGAAATAAATAATTTAGAAAGAAATACTGAAATTTTATATGCTCGTTATTTTCAATTTCATAAACCAGGAGACTTTTGGGAAGCTGCCAGAACAATCACTTATTCAGCTATTTTTCTAGATGACAAATTTTCAATAAGACATATCATAGAAACTACTGGTTGGGGTAAAGAACCTGACTCCATCATTGACATATATTGGGAAGAAATAGAAGAAGCCCAAGTATCTTATTATGACGCTAAAGATGAGAATGGAAAAGATATTAAAGAATTTATAATCAACATATTTTATAGTTCTGGTAATGAAATTCTAGATATTCCGATTTTACATCTTTTGTTAGATGATGAAAAAGATAGTTTTGCATTTATCGATTTAGTAAATAATATTTTATCGAAGATTAAAAATAGAAATGAGATTTACACCGGCAATTTTGAACAATTCATTGATGAAATAAGAAATGAATCAGACATAGGGAATTTTGAGAATGCACTGAACCTGATGAAAGAAAACTTCAATTTAGATGAAATTATCGAATCAAATTCTATGATTTATTATTTTCTAATTTACCACAACTCACTATGTTTAAAAGGTCTTGGCAATAACACGGAAGCATTAAAAATAATAGATGAGAGAATCATAAAATCAGATACTTCCGAAGGTTATAAAGAATGGGAAAATAGTCTGTTTGAATTAAAAGCGGAACTTAATGAAGCTTTAGGTAATCATTATAATTCATTACAAAATTTTTACTTTGCATTTCAAAATACTCAAGAGATTGAATTAAAAAGCAATTTAAAACAAAAGATGAATACTTCATACAACAAATTTAAAGAGACTTTCAATGAATTGCAGTATGACAAAAGAAAAATGATTTTCGTTTATGATGAAATTAAAATAAGTTCATCAGATGCATTTATAATTTTAGATAATTCAAACTTACCCGATAGCATAAAGTTTCCACTAACTCATCCTAAAAAAGAAGAAATTTATATTGGTCATCCTTACATAAAAGAAAGTTATTTGCCTTTTTCTACTTACGAAGCTTCACTTTTTAATGATAGATTTGAAGAATTCTCATACTTCATACAATGTTTAGGTGCCAAATCAATGACAATTAAAGTGATTAAGGAAAATGAAAAAAATACAACTGACGAAAAAAACACAAAAAATGAAATTTCGTTCGAATTTGGAAAAAAGATCGTAAAAAACAATGTAAATGTTTCCGTTCAGAATGCTCAAAATTTAGAACAAAGAGAAGATTCAAAACTGTCTAGAGTTAGAACACAAATTTATAACCCGGTCAAAAAACCATATATTCCTGACAACTTACTCTGGTATCCTCACGAAACTTCTTGGCATAGACTGTATCAGCAGAGAATTAATGGTAATATTTTAAAACATCATGATATTATCAGCTCAAAAAGTACACATTCAATAAGTAAAAATGAGAAATCGAATTTAAAAATAGGTCTTAAAACATTTTTTTCAGAATTAAATATTAATCGAGATTCTTTTATTGAAAATACAATTAATGAAAATGAATCTATTGAATGGGAAGTTTTAATTGAATTTGAGTCAATCGAAAACTTAAGTGAAGTTTATGATGAAGTTTCACAAGATATAATCATGAATATAACTTCAATTGATGAACAACAATATGAAGAAGAAGTAAAATTTATGTTGGAAGATGACGGTATCATAGACGAAAAAGAAAGAAGAATTTTAAATAGACTAAGTGATAAATTAGGTATTTCAAATGAAAAAGCATTGCAGATTGAAAACAGAGTTCAATCAATGATTCATTTAACTGAAAATGAAAAAGAATATCTTGAAGAATATCAAGAATTATTTAATGACGGAGAGATAAATGAAAAAGAAAGACGAATTTTAAATAGATATGCAGCCAGATTAGAAATTTCACCTGAAAGAATTAAGCAATTGGAAAATTCTTTTATAGATAAAAAAACTAAATTCTAATTTAAAAAAAACACTAACTCAAGTCAGCGTTTTTTGTTACTAATTGTAACATAAACTTTTGCTATTGAGCACAAAAAGAACAAATCAAAGTGGTAACTTTGCGTTTTGCTCAAAATTATGTTAGAAAAAGACAATACTATTGAAGTTCTTGGCGCAAGAGTTCATAATCTAAAAAATATCGATATTTCTATTCCGCGTGAAAAACTGGTGGTTATTACCGGTTTATCAGGTTCGGGAAAATCATCTTTGGCGTTTGATACTATTTATGCTGAAGGACAGCGTCGTTACGTAGAAACTTTTTCTGCGTATGCCAGACAGTTTCTTGGCGGTTTGGAGCGTCCGGATGTGGATAAAATCGACGGCCTTTCGCCGGTAATTGCCATTGAACAAAAAACAACCAGCAAAAGTCCGCGTTCAACCGTTGGAACTATTACTGAAATATATGATTTCCTGAGACTTCTTTACGCCCGTGGTGCAGACGCTTACAGTTACAACACCGGCGAAAAAATGGTTTCGTATTCTGATGATCAGATTAAAGATTTGATCATGGAAGATTTTAACGGAAAACGCATTAACATTCTCGCTCCGATTATTAGAGCCAGAAAAGGTCATTATGCCGAATTATTCCAGCAAATTACCAAACAAGGGTTTCTAAAAGTCCGCGTAAACGGCGAAGTTCAGGATTTGGTTTCAGGAATGAAACTGGATCGTTATAAAACGCATGACATCGAAATTGTTGTTGACAGAATGTTGATTGAAAATACTGAAGACAATCAAAAAAGATTAGCTGAAAGTATCAATACAGCAATGCATCATGGCGAAAATGTTTTGATGATTTTAGATCAGGATTCTAACGAAGTGCGTTATTTCAGCCGAAATTTAATGTGTCCCACCACGGGAATATCCTATCAAAATCCGGAACCGAATTTATTTTCTTTCAACTCTCCAAAAGGAGCTTGTCCGCATTGTAACGGATTGGGAACGGTTCATGAAATCAATATTAAAAAGATTATTCCGAATCCTAAATTATCCATTAAAAGTGGTGGTTTTGCGCCTCTTGGCGAATATAAATCATCCTGGATTTTCAAACAACTAGAAGTTATTGGCGAGAAATTCGGGTTTAAGATAACGGATGCAATTGAGAAAATTCCGGAAGAAGCCATGAACATGATTCTGCATGGCGGAAAAGACAAATTCACCGTAAACTCAAAAGATTTAGGCGTTACGCGCGATTATAAAATAGATTTTGAAGGAATCTCGCATTTCATTAAAAATCAATATGACGAAAGTGCTTCAACTACTATAAAACGCTGGGCCAAAGATTTCATGGACGAAGTAAATTGCCCTGTCTGCCATGGTTCACGTTTGAAAAAAGAGTCTCAGTTTTTTAGAGTCAACGGCAAAAATATCACGGAGTTATGTGATATGGATATTTCTGATTTAACGACTTGGTTTAAGGATTTAAACAGTCATTTATCAGACAAACAACTTTTGATTGCATCAGAAGTTGTCAAAGAAATTAAAGATCGTTTGAACTTTTTAATGAATGTAGGTTTGAATTATTTGGCTTTAAGCCGAAGTTCAAAATCACTTTCAGGCGGTGAAGCGCAGCGTATTCGTCTCGCAACCCAAATTGGTTCGCAATTGGTTGGGGTATTGTATATTTTGGATGAACCAAGTATTGGTTTGCACCAAAGAGACAATGAAAAATTGATTCATTCCTTAGAGCAATTGCGTGACATTGGAAATTCTGTTATTGTCGTAGAACACGATAAAGACATGATTGAACGTGCCGATTACGTTATTGATATTGGTCCAAAAGCGGGAAAATACGGTGGAGAAATCATTAGTATCGGAACTCCGGCAGAAACCCTAAAATCAAACACAATTACCGCTCAATATCTGAACGGAACAATGAAATTGGAGATTCCGAAAGAGCGCAGAAAAGGAAATGGAAAGTTTCTAAAACTAACCGGAGCAACTGGAAATAACCTTAAAAATGTTTCGATCGAATTGCCTCTGGGACAATTAATTTGCGTTACAGGAGTTTCCGGAAGCGGCAAATCGACTTTGATAAACGAAACGCTCTACCCTATTTTGAACGCCTATTATTTTAATGGTGTAAAAAAACCGCAGCCCTATAAAAAAATTGAAGGTTTAGAACATATTGACAAAGTAATTGATATCGACCAAAGTCCGATTGGAAGAACACCGCGTTCGAATCCGGCAACTTATACGGAAGTTTTTACCGAAATCAGAAATTTATTTACCATGACTTCTGAAAGTATGATTCGTGGTTACAAAGCCGGACGTTTTAGTTTTAACGTGAAAGGCGGGCGCTGCGAAACCTGCGAAGGTTCTGGTGTAAGAACTATCGAAATGAACTTTTTACCGGATGTTTATGTAGAATGCGAAACCTGTCAGGGAAAACGTTTTAACAGAGAAACGCTTGAAATTCGATACAAAGGAAAATCTATTTCGGATGTTTTGAATATGACGGTTGATGAAGCGGTTCCGTTTTTTGAAATGATTCCAAAGATTTACAGAAAAGTAAAGACGATTCAGGATGTTGGTTTAGGTTATATCACATTGGGTCAGCAAAGTACAACACTTTCTGGCGGAGAAGCGCAGCGTATCAAACTGGCTGGAGAATTATCTAAAAAAGATACCGGAAATACATTCTATATTCTCGATGAGCCTACAACTGGATTACATTTTGAAGACATTCGTGTTTTAATGGATGTGATCAATAAATTGGTTGATAAAGGAAACACGATTTTAGTAATCGAACATAATATGGACGTTATTAAACTTGCGGATTATATTATCGATATAGGCCCAGAAGGAGGAAAAGGCGGTGGACAATTAATCGCTAAAGGAACTCCAGAAGAAGTGGCTAAAAATAAAAAAAGTTATACGGCTAAGTTTTTGAAAAAGGAATTGGAAGCCTAAGAACTGTATGGAAACAACTTTACGTCGCAATACCTTTGTCAAAGTTTAAAACTTTGACAAAGGTTGAAACGACAGCACAATCGTTGTCATGCCTTATTCCTCGGGATGACAAAAATGAGAATACTTTTATTTGTGATAATATGAACTTTGATATACACCAAGCATCCATATCATTCACGTAACCTTAATAAAGTTCCATCGGAACGAAATGTTTGTAGCAACGTCCCGAAGCCTCGGGATTAATCCGTTGATATATAAATTCGCATTTCCATTAAGTTCTGTACGAACGACATATTTTGATTTTGCTTATTAAGCAATTGATAATGAATCAAAAACCAAAATTATCCCAATCACAAATGTTACATTTAAATTAATAAATATACATTCTAGTGACAATTCTCAAAAAAAGAATTAATTTAGCTAGCCGTTTTTGAAAATTTTTTGGATTTTGACAAATGATTCTCTAGTTCAAAACCAAAATTTATTTTGAAAATGAGTGCCCTAGCCCTGATGGGAGGGAAAATCCTTTTGTGGTGGGGTTCACCACAAAAGATTGGAAGGAACAGCAGGAAATAGCTCCTTAAAGAAAAATAAATAATTAAAATACCTAAAATGAGATTAGAAGATTTTGATAATGATGAGGATAAAGTAATTCAGGACCGTTTGAAACAAAAAACGTGGAATGAAATTAGAACCAATGACAGCTGGGCGATTTTTAAGATCATGGCCGAGTTTGTAAACGGTTACGAAAGCATGGGACGTATTGGCCCGTGTGTGTCTATTTTTGGATCGGCGAGAACGAAACCAGACGATAAATACTATTTACTGGCTGAAAAAATTGCATATAAAATTAGTAAAGCAGGTTATGGCGTGATTACGGGCGGTGGTCCCGGAATTATGGAGGCCGGAAATAAAGGTGCGCATTTAGGTGGTGGCACATCTGTGGGTTTGAATATCGAACTGCCTTTTGAACAGCATTTTAACCCCTATATCGATCACGATAAAAACCTGAATTTCGATTATTTCTTTGTGAGAAAAGTAATGTTCGTCAAATATTCACAAGGTTTTGTGGTAATGCCCGGAGGTTTTGGAACGCTGGACGAAATGTTTGAAGCGATTACTTTGATTCAGACCAAGAAAATCGGGAAATTCCCTATTATCTTAGTTGGTGTTGAATTCTGGTCGGGTTTGATCGAATGGGTAAAAACAGTTTTAGTAGAAAAAATGCAGACTGTAAGTCCTGATGATTTAAACTTATTTAAGATTGTAGACACTGAAGATGAAGTAGTTGACGTTCTTGATAAATTCTACAAGAAATACGATTTGAGTCCAAACTTCTAATTTATTTTCCACAATATAAGGTACATACGTTCATTTAATTTCTTTTGGTTTTAATTCAAAACTGGTCAAACTTACATGAGCTCATATAAGTTGGGCGCGATTTAAACTCAAACTTATAATTACTTGTATCACTTATATGGTTAAATTTCCGTAACTTTTTATAAAAATTGAAAGCTGTTTTTTAAACAGCTTTTTTTATGCTATTTTTACAAAAAACCAAAACAACTTTACGCTCGTAACTTAAGTATATCCCTTAATTTCTAAGCCATCCTTGAAATCATTTTATAAAGTTATATTTTTCACTTTAGTTTTATTGAGTTCGATAAAACAATACGCACAACATCAGTCTAAGATGGAAGTGTCGGTTAATCTTGAGCTTAAAACTTTGAATGTCAGGCAGGATATCACATTTTATAACAACACAGAGGATTCTTTGAGTGAGATTGTCCTGAACGATTGGAATAATGCTTTTGCAGATAAAAATACGCCGCTGGCAAAACGTTTTTCTGATGAATTTTACAGAGGATTTCATTTGGCAAAAGCTGCAGAAAGAGGAAATACCACAATTTTAAACCTGTCTGATGCCGAAAATATGGCACTGGAATGGGAAAGAACAGATAGAAATCCAGATTTTATTATTGTTAAACTGAACCAAAAATTAAGTCCGGGCGAAAAAATTGAACTGCATCTTACTTATATTTCGAAAATTCCGAGTGATAAATTTACGCATTATGGTTTCGACCAAAATGGCGGTATGAATCTAAAAAACTGGTTTCTGACCCCTGCCCGATTTGAAAACCATCATTTTACCAAAAACAACAACTTCAATTTAGATGATATTGCCAATGCAAGTTCTGATTATGAAGTTGTTATAAAACTGCCCAATCAATATTCAGTTACAACCGACTTGAATTCGGTTTCAAAAGATGTTTCGAATCCTGCTTTTACTGCCTATTCCTTTTCCGGAAATAACAGAACTGATTTTAATTTGTTTATCGAAAAGCAAAACAGTTTCAGAAGTTACACCACAGGATCTCTGGAAGTTCTTTCGGATTTAAAAACAAAAAAACTTGACGAAATTCAACGCGCTATTGTTATCAACAGAGTGGCATCGTTTGCAAATGAGTTTATCGGAAAATATCCACACGAAAAAATTACGGTTTCTCAGGCCGATTATGATCGAAATCCGTTTTACGGATTAAATCAATTGCCTTCCTTTATCAGTCCTTTTTCAGATGAATTTATATTTGAAATTACCTTTTTAAAAACCTATTTAAACAATTATTTAAAACATAGTCTGCGCCTGGATCCAAGAAAAGACAATTGGATTTATGACGGAATCCAGATTTACACCATGATGCAGTACATGGAGGAAAATCATCTGGATCAAAAGATGCTTGGCAGACTTTCGAACATGAAACTTTTTAAGAGTTACAACATTACCAACATTACTTTTAATGAGCAATACAGCTATTATTATATGCTGATGGCTAGAAAAAATCTGGATCAGCCTCTTGGAGATCCTAAAAATACGCTCATAAAATTCAACGAACAAATTGCAAGTAAGTATCGCGCGGGTTTAAGCTTGAGCTATTTAGATGATTATTTAGATTTTAATGTGGTTCCTGAAAGCTTGAGGGAATTTTACGAGCTGAACAAAAAAGAACAGCCCAATCGTTATGATTTTGAAAAAATACTGACAAAAAACACCTCTAAAAATATCGATTGGTTTTTTGAAACTATTATTGATTCACGCGATATTATCGATTATAAATTTTCGAATGTTTCGAGAACAAAAGACAGTATTCGATTTTCGATAAAAACCAAAACTGGCGTGTTTGCTCCAATTCCGGTTTACGGACTTAAAAAAAATGAGGTTGTTTTTAAAAAATGGGTTGAACCTAAAAACAGCGATTCTGTGTATGTGTTTGAGCGAAAAAATGCCGACAAAATTGTTCTGAACTATGAGAATGAAGTGCCGGAATACAACCAAAGAAACAACTGGAAATCATTGAAAAGCCTTGTAATAACCAATCGTCCGATCAAATTTAATTTTGCAAAAGATCTGGAAGACCCTTACTACAACCAGATTTTATACATCCCGACGCTTACTTATAATTTATACGATGGTTTTACGCCCGGAATTCGTTTTCATAATAAAACGATTTTAGACAAGCCTTTTACTTTTGATATTAATCCGGCTTATTCATTAAATGCCGGAACATTGTCCGGTTCGTCGGCATTTTCTTGGAGTCAGCTTTATCGCAGCAGCACACTCTATAATGTACGCTATTCTTTTAGTCAAAATTATTTTCACTATGCGCCTGATGCCACTTACTTAAGATTGAATCCGATGGTTCAGTTTCGAATTCGTGAAGAAAATTTCAGAGACAATAGAAAACAATTGATTTTGTTTCGGCAGGTAATTGTAAATCGTGAGTCAAGCACCTATATAACAGACAATTCGAAACCCAATTATTCGATTTTCAATGCGCGTTATATGAATACTAAAACCGAATTAATCAATCACTTTAGTTTTATGACCGATGTACAATTTTCTGGAGATTTTGGAAAACTGGCGGGAGAAGTAGAATACAGAAGATTATTCGAAAACAATCATAAATTAAATTTGAGGCTTTATGCGGGAAGTTTTCTTTATAACAAAACAAATTCAGATTATTTTAGTTTTGGTTTAGACCGTCCGACGGATTATTTGTTTGATTATAATTTTTACGGAAGATCAGAAAGCACTGGATTTTTCAGCCAGCAGTTTGTAATGGCCGAAGGTGGTTTTAAATCGCAGATCGCTCCTTCATTCGCAAATCGATGGATGACAACTCTGAATGCCAGTTATTCTATTTGGAACTGGATTGAAGTATATGGAGACGTTGGTTTCATGAAAAACAGGCACATAAGCGAAAAATTTGTGTACGACAGCGGCATTCGGCTGAATCTGGTTCCGGATTATTTCGAACTCTATTTTCCGGTTTATTCTAACAATGGCTGGGAGATCTCTCAAAATAAATATAACGAAAAAATAAGATTTGTGATTACCCTCTCTCCAAAAACGTTAGTCAATCTATTTACTAGAAAATGGTTCTAAATTGAATATATTTTACATAAAAACATGCGTAATTGTCATAAAAACACATTTTTACATAAATAAAACACAAAAAATATACGTAGTTTTTTGATTTTAAATACAAATAATTAAATTATATTTATTTTAAAGAATTATGATTATTGATTGTTTTTAAGTAATTTCGCAGTCTAAACATGACCCTTCAAGATTATGATAATAGAAAAAAGCAATACCACGTTAACTTTTGAAGATTTCAAAACTGAAGTACTAAGTGACTACAGAATTGCAGTTACAAGCCGTGAATGTAGTCTTTTAGGTCGTAAAGAAGTATTAACAGGAAAGGCTAAATTTGGAATATTTGGCGACGGAAAAGAAGTCCCGCAGCTGGCAATGGCTAAGGCTTTTAAAAACGGAGATTTCCGTTCCGGATACTACCGCGATCAAACTTTTATGATGGCGATTGGCGAATTGACCCCGAAACAATTTTTTGCAGGTTTATACGGTCATACTGACCTAAACTACGATCCAATGTCTGCCGGAAGGCAAATGGGCGGTCACTTTGTAACGCACAGTTTAAACGACGACGGATCCTGGAAAGACTTAACAAAACAAAAAAATTCAAGCGCAGATATATCGCCTACAGCCGGACAAATGCCAAGATTATTGGGATTGGCTCAGGCATCTAAAATTTACAGAAATGTTGATGGAATTAAAATCAAAGACAAATTCTCTGTAAACGGAAACGAGGTTGCCTGGGGAACCATTGGAAACGCGAGTACCTCTGAAGGTTTGTTTTTTGAAACCATAAATGCTGCCGGAGTACTGCAAGTTCCGATGGTAATGAGCGTTTGGGATGATGAATACGGAATTTCGGTTCACGCCAAACACCAGACTACGAAAGAAAATATTTCTGAAATTCTAAAAGGATACCAGCGTGACGAAGATTCTAACGGGTATGAAATTTTTAGAGTGAAAGGCTGGGATTATGCAGAGCTGGTTTCGACTTACGAAAGAGCTGCTGCAATTGCCCGCGAACAGCATATTCCTGTTTTAATTCACGTAAACGAATTAACGCAGCCACAAGGACACTCGACTTCAGGTTCACACGAACGTTACAAAAACGGTGACAGACTGGCTTGGGAAAGAGATTTTGACTGTATCCGCCAGATGCGCTTATGGATGATTGCCATTAATATTGCATCGCCGGAAGAGTTATCTGAAATTGAATTTGAATTGAAAAAAGAAGTTCTGGAAGCCAAAAAAGAAGCCTGGAACTCTTTTATCAACCCCATTATTGAAGATCAGAAAAATCTTTTGATTTTATTGGAGCAGATTGCAGCAGCAAGCATCAATCATAAAGATAAAATTCAAAAATATATTTCAGAATTAAAAGCGATAAAAGCACCTTTAAAGAAAGAAATGCTGGTAATTGCCAGAAAAATTCTTCGTTTTATCGAAGTGCCAAACAGCAAAGTTATATTATCAGAATGGATTACCAATTATATCGGGATTACACAGCCAAGATTCAGCAGTAATTTACATTCTGCTTCTGATTTGAAAGTATCTTCGGTACAAAAAGTACTTCCTGAATATGCAGACAATACAAAACCAGATTTAGACGGACGTATGATTTTGCGTGACAATTTCGACGCCTTGTTTACCAAATATCCTGAAACGTTGATTTTTGGTGAAGATGTAGGAAACATTGGCGATGTCAACCAGGGTCTGGAAGGCATGCAGGAAAAATACGGAGAACTTCGTGTTGCCGATGTCGGAATTCGTGAAGCCACTATAATTGGCCAGGGAATTGGAATGGCCTTGAGAGGTTTGCGCCCGATTGCCGAAATTCAATATTTAGATTATTTATTGTACGCGATTCAAATCATGAGTGATGATTTGGCCACGCTTCAATACAGAACTGTCGGAAAACAAAAAGCCCCGTTAATTATCAGAACCCGCGGGCACCGCTTAGAAGGGATCTGGCATTCTGGTTCTCCAATGGGAATGATCATTAATGCAATTCGCGGTATTCACGTTCTGGTTCCGAGAAACATGACTCAGGCAGCAGGTTTTTACAATGCGCTGTTAGAAACTGATGAACCGGCTTTAGTAATCGAATGTTTGAATGGCTACCGATTAAAAGAAAAAACACCTTTGAATTTTGGTGAATTCAAAACGCCAATTGGTGTAGTTGAAACCTTAAAAGAGGGTTCAGATATTACGCTTGTTTCGTACGGATCTACATTACGATTAGTAGAACAGGCTGCAGTTGAATTACAAGAATTAGGCATCGACTGCGAGGTAATCGATATTCAATCGCTGCTTCCGTTCGACATCAATAAGGATATCGTAAAAAGTATTGCCAAAACAAATCGTCTTTTAGTAATCGACGAAGATGTTCCCGGAGGTGCTTCAGCGTTTATTTTACAGCAGATTTTAGAAGAACAGGATGCTTATCAATATTTAGACAGCAAACCGCAGACTCTGGCTGCAAAAGCCCACAGACCCGCATACGGAACTGATGGCGATTATTTCTCTAAACCTTCTGCGGAAGATATTTTCGAAAAGGTTTACAGCATGATGAATGAAGTAAATCCTTCTAAATTTCCTGATTTGTATTAGGGATTTTAGTTTGATTTCGATATAAAAAAAGCTTCTAGACAATTGTTTAGAAGCTTTTTTATTTTTTACGCCTTAGCGAAGCTTTGTCAAAGTTTAAAACTTTGACAAAGCTAATAGCCTAGTCTTTCCAATCTTTTGTGCAGTCCTGAAGCTTTGGGAGCGCTACAAAAGGATTTTCCTCCCATAGGGGCCAGGGGCAATCATTTTCAAAAAAATTAATTTCCTACTTTAGTCATCTCCAAATCCATTTTGACACCAAAAGCCTCAGATTTACATACAATAGTATTTCCTGAAATATTTGTTATCTCAACATTAATTTTTTGTCCCAGCATTTTTTCCTGAGCTTTATTGCTGACTTTAGTATAAGTAAGCACATATTGACAATCCGATTTCCATTCTATAGCACCTTCAAATACCAATCCTGTAACTGTATCCGTTTCTATCTGAACAGCTTCTTTTCGAACAACTTTATATCTTTTAAAAATTGGATTATTATAAGAAAACGTTCCATTTTTAAAATCAGAACATTTTTTTTCTTGTGAAAATGCAGCATTAAAAAAAATCAGTAGTAAAATAATAAATTTTATCCTCATATATCTAATTTTATATCGAACCCAAAATAGCCCTCGCCTTTTCTAAATCCTCTAAAGTATCGATTCCAATTCCAACATGCGTGGTTTCGACCATTTTAATACGTTTTCCAAATTCCAAATAACGCAATTGCTCCAGTTTTTCAGAAGCTTCTAAAGATTTCATTGGCAGGCTGTAAAAGTCTAATAAAGCTTGTTTTCTAAAAGCATAAATCCCAATATGCTGAAAATAACGAACGCCCGCATTTGTATCTCTCGGATACGGAATTACAGAGCGTGAAAAATACAAGGCAAACTGCGACTGATCGACCACTACTTTCACATTATTCGGATTATTGATTTCGTCTTCATCTGTAATTTCACGCATTAGCGAAGCCAAATCAACCTTACCGTCTTTATCATCTCTAAAAACCGACAGAACCTGCTCTAAAGGTCCAGCCTCAGTAAAAGGTTCATCTCCCTGCACATTTACGATAATATCAACATCCAGACTATATACAGCTTCAGCAATACGATCACTGCCTGATTCGTGTTCTTTGACACTCATAATGGCTTTGCCGCCATGGGCAACAATTTCATTAAAGATTAAGTCAGAATCGGTTACAACAAATACATCGTCAAATAAATTTGTGGAGACAGCAGCTTCGTACGTTCGTAGAATTACAGTTTTTCCACCCAAATCCTGCATCAGTTTAGCAGGAAAACGTGTAGATGCGTATCGCGCCGGAATTACAGCTATTATTTTCATTCTAATATTTTTAAATTTATTTTTATTTGTGAATCTTTGTGACATCTTTGCGTATCTCTGTCAAAAAGCTATTACACAAAGTTGCACGAAGATTTCACAAAGATTTGCAAAGTTATTTTTATAAAATTTTTACAGAGGTCATACTCAAGGAACCGGCCAATAATTTATCATTAAACAAACTCAATTCTTCTGACTTTTCTTTTAAACCTAAAGTGTAAAGCAATGGCAAATAATGTTCTGGAGTTGGAATGGCCAATTGAACTGCTTTGTTCATTTTCTCGAAATCCATTAGAGGTTGAAAATTTCCATCTAATAAATAATTATTAACCGTTTCGCGGGCTTCAATTGCCCAATCGTAACCATAATTGTCTTTATCGAAATTCCTGAAATCAACCAGACGTAAATTGTGGACAATATTGCCGCTGCCGATAATCAGGATGCCTTTATGACGCAGTGATTGTAATTTCTGAGCCAATTCAAAATGGTATTGGCCTGACTTTGTGTAATCGATACTCAGCTGAATTACGGGAACATTGGCTTCAGGATATAAATGCTTGATTACGCTCCATGCTCCGTGATCTAAGCCCCAATGCTCGTCTAAATCAACATGCACAGGTTCTAAGATTTTCTTGGTTTCTTCAGCTAATTCCGGACTTCCTTCTGCCGGATACTGCACATCAAAAAGTGCCTGCGGAAAACCTCCAAAATCATGAATCGTTCTGGGCATCTGCATCGACGTAACTTTGGTTCCGTTCGTAAACCAATGTGCCGAAATGCACAAAATAGCATTGGGCTGCGGCAGTGTTTTTGCCAAATCACGAAAACCAGCCACAAACTGATTTTCTTCAATGGCATTCATGGGACTGCCGTGTCCTAAAAACAAAACCGGCATTTTATCTGTATTCGAAAACGTTGATGAAATTGAATGTAAGTCGTTTAATGTTGTCATAGTAAAAAAATTAAAACACAAATTTCACTAATTTACACAAATCTTTCATGTAAAAATAATTCGTGCTAATTCCTGAAATTCGTGTTTTATTCCACAAAACTCTCGTCTTTAAATCCTATCAAATATAATTTATTTTTCGCACGTGTCATTGCCGTGTAAAGCCATCTGATGTAATCACGATCAATTCCGTTTGGAAGGTACGGCTGTTCTACAAAAACGGTATTCCACTGCCCTCCCTGCGATTTATGACAGGTTATGGCGTATGAGAATTTTACCTGTAAACCATTGAAATATTCGTTTTCTTTTACCTTTTGGAATTTCTTGTATTTAGTCGTTTCATTTTCATAATCTTTCATCACTTCTTCGTACAAACGATTGGATTCTTCATAAGTCAACGATGGAGATTCACTTTTTATGGTATCTAAAAGCAAAACCGTTTCAAAAGGTTTCTGATCTGGATAATCGACCATCCTGATTTTTACTTTTGCAAAATTAAATCCGTATAATTCCTGAATTCCGAACATTTCTAACACCTCAATAATATCGCCATTCGCAATAAATCCGGCTTCATCTGTTTCTTTCAGCCAGAAATAATTATTTTTTACAACCATTAAAAAATCGCCAACAGAAAGTTCGCTTTCTTTAAACAAAATTCGGGTTCTGATTTGTTCATTGTATTGATTGGCTCGTTTATTCGAACGAACTATAAAAGCCGTATCTTCTATACTATAATTGCTGTAAGCTGTGTTTATCGCATCCTGAATGTCGTAACCATCAGTCAGGCGAACAATATCTTTGAACTTTTTTACATTGAATTTAAACTCTGTAATAAAACTTTCCTTCAGCAGTTCGCGCAATTCAGTCGCATTAAATAAAATTCCCGAATTTTCTTCCTGACGCATTACTTCGTCGAGCTCGATGTGCTCAATTTCTTTGTCGTAATGAACGCCTAAAGTCTGAATGTCTAAAGCTGGACTAATATCTAAATTTACCGGAGGCAGCTGTGCGGTATCTCCCAAAAGAATCATTTTGCAGTTGGTTCCGGAATATACATATGAAATCAAATCGTCTAAAAGCGAACCGTTATCATACAATTTCGAATCTGAGTTAGAGTCTGAGATCATCGAGGCCTCATCAACGATAAAAATCGTGTTTTTATGTTTGTTCAGCTGTTTGGTAAAGGCAACGCCTCCGCCAGCAGATTTTTTAGGAAAATATATTTTTTTATGAATCGTAAATGCCGGCGTATTAGAATAATTCGCGATTACTTTTGCGGCGCGTCCGGTTGGCGCCAGCAGGACAAACTTTTTGTTGATGTCTCCCAAATTATTTACGATTGTAGAAATAACGGTTGTTTTTCCGGTTCCTGCATACCCTTTCAGCACAAAAATCGTGTTGTTATCTGTTTCCGTTAAAAAAATAGCAATTTTCTGAAAAAAAATATCTTGTTTATAGGTAGGTGCAAATGGAAATCTTTTCTGTAAAACGCCGTAAAACAATGCTGAATTCATAAGGTAAATTTGAAATACAAAGTACGGTTTTTTAAACGGCATTGTCAATTTATTAATGAAACCATATACGTGATATGCGTAAATGTAAGATGATGGGCTTCAGCTTAAATTTATCGAGATCGTTTATATGGCAAAAAAACTAACCTGTTTTAATTGTTTTTGAAATTGATTTTTGAAATTGCAATTGTAATTGTTCCTTTTTAATTTGTAAGTTTGTAATCGCCTTAAATTCTTTCTTGTAAAGCAGGTAACGAATTGTAAATCAATATGTCATTGCAAAATAGTAACATCACATCTAAAAACTACAAAAAACTTTCTATTCAGATTTCATTGAATGGATTTTCGTTTTGTTGTTTTGATACTCTAAATAATACGATTACAGCATTTAATGAAGTCAATTTTGATGCTTCTCAAAAAAAAATATCTAAAATTGAAGATTTATACATTGCTTCTTTCAAAAATTACCCTGAATTAAAAGAAACTTACGACGAAATTCTCGTAATTCACAACAATAATCTTTCGACTTTTGTACCCACTCCCTTGTTTGATGAAAACTTTCTGGGCAGTTATTTACAATACACAACAAAGGTTTTTGAGACTGATTTTTTTACTTTCGATCAAATTTCAAATTACGAAATGCATTCGGTTTATATTCCGTATGTTAATATCAATAATTTTTTGATTGATACCGTGGGTTCTTTTGATTACAAACATGTCAACAGTATTTTAGTCGAAAAAATTCTGGAAGGTTCTAAAAATAACGACGATAAAAAAATGGTCGTTAATTTTAATCCGGATCATTTTGAAGTGATTGTTGTTCAAAATCAAAAACTCTTATTATTCAACTCATTCGAATATAATACTCCCGAAGATTTTCTTTATTATTTATTATTTACGGCCGAACAATTGAGTTTGAACCCTGAAAGTTTTCAGCTCGAATTATTGGGAACCATAAATAAAAACGATCCTTTTTATGCGATTGCATACAAATACATTCGTAATATTTCGTTTTTGGATGTAAGCAATTTACAGGAAAAAAACAACTATTCAACTGCTCAGAATCAAAAACATTATATCTTATTTCAATCATGAGAATCATTTCTGGAAAATACAAAGGACGACGCATTTTTCCGCCAAAAAACCTTCCTGTAAGACCTACAACTGACATGAGTAAAGAGGCATTGTTTAATGTTTTGAATAACCATTTTAGTTTTGACGGCTTAAAGATTTTAGATTTATTTTCGGGAACCGGCAATATTAGTTTTGAATTCGCTTCACGCGGCAGTGCTCCCATTACGTCTGTTGACGGCGACTTTGGATGCGTAAAATTTATCAAGCAAGTAGCATCAGAATATGATTTTGATATTGCTGCCACTAAAAGTGATGTCTATAAATTTCTGGAAAACTGCAAAACATCTTACGACATTATTTTTGCTGATCCGCCGTACGGATTAGACCAGACTTCTTTTGAGAAAGTTGTACTGACAGTTTTCGAAAGAGATTTACTTCACGAAGACGGGATGATGATTATCGAGCATTCAAAATATACAAAAATGGATCATTTGAGTAATTTTTCTTTTCAGAAAAGTTATGGAGGTTCTTTTTTTAGTTTTTTCGAATTGAATTCGACTGATGAAGAAGAAGAACTGAGTATTAAATTAAATAAAGCTACAGAAGACGACGAAGGTTAATTATTCGTTTGAAATCATAAAAAATCCCTTGAAATTCAAGGGATTTTTAGTTTTTTATCAAGTTTAAGCTTTTTTCTTTTTTAAGCTAAAGTAATAATTAAGACCCAGACCCAAAGTCCATTTTGTATCCACTCTGCTGGCAGTTGGGCTTAATTCATTGATACTTTTGCCCATATCAACACCTTGCAAGTCTAAAATAAGACACAAGGAATCTGAATTTTCAGCAGACAAGTCAAAATTATACCCAATACCAAAACCAAAAGACTGGCTCCAGTCTTTAATGGTTTGTTTTGTAGAAGTAGTAAAATCACCGTTAGTATTATAATTATAGGTTCTTTTATTTGCTTCAATATTCGAAATTGAATATCTGGGAAGAAGCACAAAATAAGCATCTAATTCATTGGCATTTCCTAAAATTATTTTGGGACAGAAACTAAAATTTAAAGCACTTACTGATTTTCTGTATTCTGCAATCGTTGCATAATTATCGTCTAGCTTAACAGAAGATTCCAAAATTCCAACTAAAAGGCTGACTTCGATTTCAGGCTTTACATATTTACTCAGATTAAATTCGCCTCCAGTTTTGAAATTTAAGAAAGCTGATTTTTCAAAATCACTATGCAGGTAGGCTCCAGCGCCTATATAAGGTCTAAAAACCTGAGCGCCTGCAATTGTAACAAGCATTAAAAACATAACAACCAATACTCTTCTTTTCATATTGTTAACCGGATTTTGTTTTTTTTAATTACGGTCTAAAGAAACGTTATTTTTTTTAATGAGTAAGAATAAGCTTAAAATATTTTTTGCGGTTTATCGAATTCGATCTGAATTTTCGTTAACCTTTTTTTCTTTAAAATCGGCTTCTTTCACTTTTCCAAAAGAATATTTAACCGAGATGGAAATTTCGTGCGCATCGACTACATATCTCGCATGAGAACTTATATCGTTTACTGTAAATTTTTCCTTTTCGATCACATTTTTAAAAACATTATTAAAACTCAACGTACAATTCCATGTTTTTGCAAAAGTTTTTGAAACCGCCATATCTGCAACAAATCTGGGATTTCTTTCAAAAACGCCCATTTTCTGTTTTGTTAATCCCCACCAATTCACGACAAATGTATATCCTTTTGGCAGTTTAAATTCGTTATTAGAATAGTAATACAAATAGGGTTTTGAGGCTAAAAACAAGGCCGAATGGTCTTCGATCTTTTCCAGACTAAACAGCAAAGAATTCGTGGTTGTCCAAAATTTATAAGTAAATGGCAGCGTAAATTCTACATTAAAACCCGATTCCTTATCAAAATTAATATCCTTAAAAGTCATTATATTTTGCTCCTCATCGTATGAAAAACTATTATAAACCGGGTTTGTATTTTGATAATAACGCAGCTTTACCGATTTGTCATGATATTGAAAAGTCGAGGCAATTTCATTATTAATTGTAGGGCCTAAATTAATGTTTCGGGCGTATAAAAAATAGGGATTGATATAAGTTGAACCCTGGCTTAAAGAAGAATAATTGGGTCTTGAAATGCTCTTGGCATAATTTAAGCTAATACTTTTCGTGCTGTCGATTGCAAAACTTAGTTGTGCTTTTGGAAAAAAATTGGTGTAATTTTTATCAATTAATGGTACTGCATCTGTTTTGAATTTTCCGTTTACGTTTATATTTTCCACTCTTGCTCCGGCTGAAAAATCGATTTTTTTTATTTTTCCGGACAACTGGCTGTAAGCTGCTAAATTCTCTTCTTTAAAATCGTAATGAGTAATTTGATTTTGAGCCGTTTCATAGTAAAAAAGATCAAAATCTGATTTTGATTCTGCCTGCGAATACAAACCGCCAAATTCGAGTTTGAACTCATTTTTAAACTTCTTTTCAATATCTATTCTACCGGAAAACACGCCGACATTAAATTTTTGATCCCGTATTTGATCCAATTCAAACTGCGTATTATTAAAATTATTTTGAACCTGAGTCCATGATGCCTGGTCAAAATTAGAATATTGCAAACCGGTAAAAACCTGTGTATCTATTGACTTTATTTTCCTGGAATAATTTAAAAATGAGTTTGCAAAATTCTTTTCAGCATCATTATCACTATACGTTAAAACGTTGTTTACTAACTCTTTATTTTTATTATACGTGATTGTAGTAATAGGAAAAACATCTGGCTGCAGTTTGCTGTTAATGCTGAAAGAAAAATAATCATCAACATTTATTTTGTAAAAAAAACTGCCTCCAAAAATAAATTGCCGTTTTTTTGATATAGCCGTAACATCATATTCAGAAGCAATTTCCCGATTTTGAATTTGATAATCTATATTATGATTTTCCCAGGGCCGAAGCTCATTGTAATTAAAATTAGCCTTCCATTCTATTTTATTTTTTTTGAAACTTGAATTAATTCCAAAATAATTATTATAGCCTTTCTTAAAAGAAGCAACTTCAGAAATGGCTGTTCTAAAACTGTCTTTTTTGCTGAATCTGCGTGTGATCAAAATCACGGAGCGGCCTTCGGCTTCATATTTAGATGATGGATTCTGAATGACTTCGATGGTTTTAATATCGGCGACAGCCAAAGCATTCAAATCGTTCATGCCCACTTTTTGATTGTCGATATAAATAAGCGGATTTCCCCTGCCAACAACCGTAATGGTTTCTTTATCTGAGCTGACTAAAACGGCAGGCAATTTGGCTAAGAGATCGACCGTATTCGGAAGCGCATTATAAATCGAATTCGCAACATCTATTTTTACATTTCCATTTGTATTGGTAAAAGTTTTTTTATTCTGATTGATGACAATTTCTTTTAATTCATTGGAGATACTGTCTTTTGGCGTTTCGTTTTGCGCAAATCCTAACAACGAAAGGCAAAAGAAAAGTAAAGTGATAATTATTTTTAAAAACATATAAATGCGATTTTGCGTTTGACTGAACGCAAAAATGCTTCTAAAAAAGTGTTCCGTAGGTTAATTGGAGGTTAATGCTGGGTTAATGTGTTTATTGTGTCATAAAAGCTTTATTTTTGGATGGAATTTGTTGAAATATGAAACTAAGAATCAATTTATTAATAGCCTTTTCGATCGTCGCCCTGATCGTGTTATCGACCGTACAATGCTATTTGGTAAAAATTACTTACGATTATAAAGTGGCGCAGTTTCATACCGAAATCAAGAACGAAATTGCACAAATCACAAACAATTACAGCGATATCGATTCGGCACTTTTCATAAAGAAAGAGGCGCTTTACAAAAAATTATCGCAGCATTATTTTCAGGGAAAAAGAAATCGGTTTGAAATTAAAAACGGGATTCTTCAAAATGAATTTAAAGATGAGCTGACCCAGAAATTGCAGCGAAAATTTGAACGGGAATTACCAAACCTGAAAATTGATTTTGCAATTGTTCTGAATAAATTTATCCTTTATAAAAATACCCAAAAAGCAGATACTATTTTTTCTGAAAAACCTTTTATCAAAAACAAATTATACGGCAATCTGGCTTCATTAAACCATGCTTTTTTAGTTCGCAGTTATGTTGGCACAACAAACGGAACTTTTAAAAACCAGGATTATAAATTGCTGACGGAAGATTCGATGTACGTTTCGGTTATCGACTGGGAAATGATTGTTTTAAAGCGAATGACTTTTATTCTGGTTTTGTGCTTACTTTCGATTTTAACCCTTATCACGCTTTTTGTAATTGCCTTAAAAGCATTATTGAAACAGAAAAAAATCAGCGATGTTAAAACTGATTTTATCAATAATATTACACACGAACTCAAAACGCCTTTGGCTACTTTAGGCATTTCGACTAAAATTTTAGAGCAGCAAAATATCCGTGAAAACGATGAAAAATTCAATGCCATTGTCAATACGATTTCACGCCAAAACAACCGTTTACAAAATTTAATCGATCAGGTAATGGCGAATTCACTTGCTGAAAATGAAATCGAATTGCAAAAAGAAAAGATAGAAACTGAAAAATTCTTATTTTCTATTATTGAAGATTTTAAAATCGGAAATCCGAAAATTAAAATTGAAACTGATTTTAGAACGCAAAAAACGATTTTGGTTTTAGATAAATTTCATCTCACTACTGCAATTTTAAATGTATTGGAAAACGCTGTCAAATACGGCTGTAACAATATCCAAATCAAAACCAGAAACATTGAAAATCAATTTTCGATCAGTATTGAAGATGATGGAATTGGAATTTCTAAAAACAAACAAGCTTTGCTTTTTGAAAAATTTTATCGTGTAGAGCAGGGAAATCTTCACAATGCAAAAGGTCTTGGTCTGGGACTTTATTATGTTGACCAGATTATAAAAGCACATCAGGGTTCTATTGCCGTGATGAGCGATTTGGGCAAAGGTGCTGTTTTTACTATTATGTTTAAAGTTTAATATTTTACTATTGAAAAAGATACTTTTAGCCGAAGATGATATTGATTTTGCCAATGTCCTGAAACAATATTTAGAATTGCATTCTTATCAGGTCAGCTGGGCAGAAAATGGAGAAATAGCGCTGCATCTTTTTAAAAATGAAGTGTTTGATATTTGCATTTTTGATGTGATGATGCCAAAATTGGACGGATTTTCATTAGCCGAAAAAATCATCAAAATTAATCCTGAAGTTCCGTTTATCTTCTTGACGGCTAAAAAACTAAAGGAAGACAAAATCATCGGATTAAAATTAGGCGCTGACGATTATATCGTAAAACCTTTTGAAGCGGAAGAACTAATGCTGCGCCTTCAGAATATCTTAAAAAGAATGGAGCAAAAGAGAAGCCTGAAAGGAAATCATATCATTGAAATTGGATCCTACATTTTTGATAATAAACGTTTAATTCTCAGCTATAACGATAAAATTCAACAACTTACAGAAAAAGAAGCTTCTCTTATCGAATATTTATATCTCAATCATAATCAGTTATTAAAGAGAGAACAAATTCTGATGTCTGTCTGGAAACAAGACGATTATTTTTCCGGCAGAAGCATGGACGTGTTTGTCAGTAAACTTAGAAAATATTTTAGTGCCGATTCTAAAATTAGTATTGAAACGGTACGCAGTATTGGCTTAGAATTTAAAATAGAAAAACCTTGACGAATCAAGGTTTTCTATTATGTAAGGTCTAAAAATTATTTTCCGATAACCCAGCCCAGAGTAAAGTTGATTACAGGAACAAATTCCGTGTCATACTTATCAAAATTAACTCCCGGTCCTGCATTAAATTCAAGATTAAATTTTCGCTTATAAGTGCGCTGCAATCCCCATAGCACAGCCGCAGTTACAGAAGGAACCGCTTCCCAATACTCTTTATTTGTAGAAATAGATTCAAAATTATATACCGCATTTAATGCAAGATAATTTCCTGAGTTAAACGCTGTTCTTTTTCCTTTGGCCGCCCTTTTTTCAAGATTATAATAATGACGGAATTGTTCATTTATATTGGGGTAAAAAGCAAAATTTGAATTGTTTGAATTGGCAGAAAATCCAAAGCCTAAACTCGCTTCAGAATAAAGCGTGTTTTTAGCATCAAAACCATGTTCATACACAAATCCTGGCAGGAACATATTAATTTTAAATTGATGTTTTGCAACGGCAGCTGTTGCATCATCCTGCGCCTGTATGGCATTAAAAAAAAGAAGAAATAAGAGTAACAGCAAGTAATTTTTTTTCATGGTGGTATTTTTAATTAGTTGGAGCAAAAATAGCATTTTAACTATACAAGATTGTTAAATTTTAAAATATTTCTTACAGATCAAAATAGATGAAATTGTACTGTAAATGATATAAGTTTTGATAAACAATTATATAACGCCTGAGAATTAACTTGATACTATATTTGTATAGAACATTAAAAAACTAAAATCATGAACCTAAAAAGATTATTTGGAGGATTACTTACAGTTCTTGGAATTGTAGGCCTTATCTATACGGCAGTAATATTTGCCGGCACTTCTGGAGAAACAAGAGACGTTAAATCGCTTATTATTTACGGTATTCTTGGAGTCGTATTTTTTACATCTGGAATCAGTTTGGTACGCGCAACAAAAGATGAATCTTAGAAGATAATAAACTCAAAAGGCATTTTATCTCCCGCTAATTTCACGAATTCACCTGAATGAAAATTAGTACTCAAAAATTTGCCATTTCGATTGTAGTATGTTATCCATTTTATGAGATTCACTAACGTCGAAATGGCAAAAATGAGAAAGCAATTTCCCAAAAATAAAATTATTACAGAACATTGAATCAAGATCTTTGCGCTAAAATTAGTCCTCTAATACAGGCTCTAAATTTAGTTCTGTAAAATCATGTTCTGTTTTCGAGATTATAATCGTGGCTACTGTATTGCCAATTAAATTGGTTATCGCCCTGGCCTCGCTCATAAATTTATCTACACCCAGTAAAAAAGCCAGTCCTTCGACCGGAATTTTATGAAGCGCCGTCAAAGTTGACGCTAAAACTATAAAACCGCTTCCGGTAACGCCCGCTGCCCCTTTTGAAGTAATCATCAAAATTCCGATGACACTCAAAATTTCGAAAAAGCTCAAATGAACATCATACAGCTGGGCCAAAAAGATCACCGACATCGACAAATAAATTGAAGTTCCGTCAAGATTAAAAGAATATCCGGTTGGGATTACCAATCCTACAACAGATTTACTGCAGCCCATTTGTTCCAGTTTCACCATGATACTTGGCAAGGCAGCTTCAGAAGATGAAGTGCCGAGAACCAGTAAAAGCTCTTCTTTAATGTATTTTAGAATCGATAAAATACTGATTTTATAATATTTCAGAATACTTCCCAAAATTAAAAATACAAACAGCGCCATTGTCAGGTAAACGCAAAGCATTAATTTCCCAAGCGGAATTAAAGTCTGCAGCCCAAACTTTCCAATAGTGTAGGCCATACCGCCAAAAGCACCAAGCGGCGCAAGATACATAACATATTTTAAGCCAAGGAAAACCACTTTCGAAAATCGTTCTAAAACTAAAATTGTTTGTTCCCGTTTTTTATAAAAATTCAATGCAATACCGCATACAATTGCAGCCAGTAAAACCTGCAGCGTAAAATTAGAAAAGAAAAACTGCAGCCACGAAAAATTGGCCGCACTGCTCGACGTATATTTACTTGCGTCCTGCAAAGCTAGTCCGGTCCTGTCTATTTTTCCGGGTTGAAAAAGATAAGCCACTCCTACTCCAATCGCCAGCGCCACTGTCGAAACTACTTCAAAATAACCCAAAGCTTTTACGCCAATTCTGCCTACTTTTTTCAGGTTTCCCATTCCGGAAATCCCTAAAACAATCGTCAAAAATATGATCGGACCAATAAAAAGTTTGATTATATCAACGAAAGTTTTACCGATAATTTCCATTTTCACCCCTTTTTCAGGCGAAAAATGTCCGAGTAAAACTCCGGCAATAATGGCGACTAAAACCCAAAAAGTAAGATTGGTAATTATGTTATGAAAAAGAGTTTTTTTAGGTTTTCCTGTGGTATTTGGAGTAATTATATTCATGAAAATAGATTAGTGGCATCACAAATATATAAAAAATGCAGACCTATAAGCCGGATTCTGTCTCTGATACATCAGAGCCTTATCATTTATCTAGATCATGCATTACTGCATGACTCGAGCTACCTACCCTTCAACAACGGACGAGAAGCCCTTAAATGCTGATATACTTGGTATTTCACCGCATAGAGTTTACCTGTTTTCACTACAGCATTACCTGTACATACTTTCTGCTGCACTTGTCCTAATCACAACGAATCGTGACCGACGGGCGTTACCCGCTATGCTTCTCTGTGGTGTCCGGACTTTCCTCTCTCCCTATACCGGGACAGCGATAAGGCGGTCTGCGTGGCAAAAGTAGCGATTTATGAATGAAGAATCCCTAAATTATACTATTTTAGTTTTTTGAAAATCCTATCTTTATTTAAAATCAAATACTTACACTTAAAACTTTATAACAATTGAAAAAAATTTTATATACCATTTTAACAATCACAATTTTATTATACTTATCAGTTAACCTCTTTCAAATTTATCAGAGTAATCATCTACTAAATAATGAAGCAGTTGTAAATATTTATCCCAATCTGCCGGACGAAAAAGTTGATGAATTCTTTTTATTGCCCAAAGGAACTTTTGATCGTAAAAAGCATTATATAATTTACAGTTTTGTAAAATCTGATAACTATGAATTAAACTATTACTACAATTTACCAGTTTACAATTATAGCAATCTTGAAAATCTAAATTGTAAAGAGAATTTTTCAAAAGAAAAACATTACCGCTTTGCTAAAAATGAAATTATCAACGATAGTATCTTGTATGCAAGATTATCAAATATTCAAAGCAATGGTTTTCATAGAGAAAAAAATTCTAAATCAATTCTTGCCGTCAGAATGTTAGCTTTAAATATAATTTTTGGAAAAATAAACAGCATTGTTGTAGATACTGAGGGAGCAAGTTTATATTGTAAATAAGCCTTTTTTAAATTAATATCATTTTTAACAATCGATTTTGTTTGAAGATTTTGATCTTATTTTCTCAACGTTTTAATTTTAAATTAGTTATCTTTAAAATCCTTAATTTTAAAATTCAATATCATGACAAGAATGTATCATTACGCAACTGTTTCAAAAGCTTTAGATCAATTGCATGAAAAAGGATTTACCTGCGATTTTAATCTCAACTCAGATGCGATTAAAAAAAATCCTGAAAAATTTGAAATTGTACATGTGTATCGATACGAAGGGGAATCAGACCCAGGCGATGAGGCAGTTGTATACGGAATTAAATCAACAACAGGCAAAAAAGGCGTGTATGTGGCAGGCTTCTCTGCTGATTCAGATCAGGAAACCGCAAAATTTTTATTCGATTTGAGTATTAAGGGCAGGTAATTTCAGGAGCTGTTTCCTGCTATCCGCTTGTATCTTTTCCTGGCTAAAGAAGCCAGAAAAAGGATACCGCTTCTATCAGGGCTAGGGCTTTACGTTTCAAAAGAAAATTAATTTTAAAAGCTGTTAAACCCGACAATCACGAAGCTTCGGGACTGTCGGGTTTACACGAATTCTCGGGATAATCCGTTGAATACTACAAAACAAACCTGCTTAAATCTATCAAAATCCGCACGCTGTTTAACAGCCAGCCATAAAAAAGTCCATCATAAAGACGGACTTTTTAAACAACACATAAAATAAATTATGCAGTTGGTATTTTCAGTACCCAACCTGGTTGAATGAGGTCAGGATTTTTAATAACGTCTTTATTCGCTTCGTAAATTGCCTGCCATGAAACGCCGTATTCCTTACCAATTTTAGATAACGAATCGCCACCTTTAACAGTATATTCTGTTGTTGCTCCTTCCGCTACAGCGATATTCATCACCACATCAGCCGATCTGAAATCAGGATCTAACTTTCCATAAACCTGCCATATTTTTTCTTTATCTTCTGCTGATTTTGCTGTACCATCAATATACAATACATTATCCTGCTCTCTTACCTGCAGATTAGCTACTCCTAAATTAGCAGCCGTATTGGTTAACTCGTTGTATTTATCTTGTAAACTCATAGCTTTTTATTTAATAGTTAACTTATTCTCTACTTTTTTAGGTTTCAATTCCTGTACACTTTTCATTAAAGCCGGCAATTGGTTTCTTTTAATATCACCTGTAAGTGTTACCACACCATCTTTAACAACAGCAGTAACTCCCGCATACGTTTTCACTACTTCGTTTACAGTTGTATTTAAAACAGCATCAGGATTAATTTGTACCGGAGCTTCTACCGCAACTGGTTCCGGAGCCTGAATTTCACAGTTGTTCACTACAGATTTTACTCCTTTAATTCCTTTTACAATACTTTCTGCATTTTCTTTGAAAGCATCATCTTTACAAGTACCTGAAATAGTTGCAACACCTTTTTCGACAGTAACTGATACTCCTGGCAGAGCACTTATTTTTCCATCAATTTCCTTTTGAATGTCTGCATCTTTAGGACCACAAGCCACTAATAATAGTGCAAGGCTCATTCCTGATAAAATAGATTTAATTTTCATAATGATATTTTTTTTAAAATTAATTAATCAATTAAATTAAACGAAATAAATATGACTTTATTACATAATAATCTTACAATTTTTATATTATTTCCAGTTGTTCTGAGTAAAGAAAATACGTTGCGTTTTCAGATGCCCTAACTTCGACTACTACTTTATAGTTTTATTCCAAAAAATCCTCCGGATACATTTTCTGGCCGTACTTTTCAAAAATGGAATTTATATTTTCTTTCTTTTCATTTTCAGAAATTGCCGAACTGTTTTCTATATATGCCGCCATTTCTTCAAACAAATCATCTAAACCTGCCGGTGTTACGGTACATAATAATTTTGCAGGCTCATTAGTCCGGTTTTTAAAACCATGAACAATGCCGCCTTTTGGGATGTTTACAAAGGAATTTTTCTTTGCCAGATAAATTCCTGCTTCTGACTTAAAAGTAACTTCTCCTTCTAACACATAAAAAGTCTCTGTAAAATCAGCATGAGAATGCGGATTAGGTCCCGCGCCAGCAGGAACAGACATTTCAATTACGGCATATTCTCCATTGGTTTGTTTTCCTGAAATTATGATTCGGTAGTTTCCTCCGGCTATTTTTAGCTTATGGCCTTCGGATTCGTTGACGGTTATGATTGGTTTTTTCATGTGGGATTGTTTTATCGTTGTACTTTACAATCAGATTAAAAACTTAAATGAGAAAATTAAAATTAGAATTTCAGCTATAATGATATTATTCGCCTGAATTAAATCTAAATTCTTTTTGTTTCTCAAATAAAGAGAAATATTCACAGCCAATGGCAAAGCTATCAGTAATAAAAGATATAAACCAAAAAGCCATTTAGACTGTATTGCAGCCAATTTGTAAGTCAAAAATAAAAAGGAACAATATCCAAATTCTAAAACAAGCACAATGGCAAAGTTTTTTGATTTGGCTCTTATTTTATCAATTTCGTTCATTTTGTGTTTTCAATTTATATTGTATTGGCAAACGCAGCATTCATAACAACAATGGCAGTACTGGATGGGTGGAAATTAGAATACTCTCATCATTCAATTTTCTGAATAAATCAAAAAGTTCATAAAATTTAATCAATCCTTTTTCTTCGTCAAATTCATTTTTTTCTAGTATCATATTCTTATATCCAGTGGTCGATTCCGCATAATTTAATTGTACTGCCACAAAATCATGAAAGTCATTCCATTTCGGAATCAAATTTTCATCAATTTCATTATGCAGACAATATAATTTGTAACCATTAATAGTATAATGTAAGGTCGACAAATGTCTATTTCCCAGATATAAATATGGTTTTTCCCTTATTGCATCTAAAAGTGTATACAAATTATTCTTATTCATATCTATGATTTTAATAGTTTTCGACCTTACTTTTTTCTAAGATCAAAATCAATTCTTCTAACATTACAGTCGGCATTTTTACAACTGATTCTATTTGAGATTCTTCAGAAGTAATGAGCAGAATCCCTTCATGATCTTCTTCATATCCAGCAGACTTAAAAGAATATTTCGGAGAAGTAATCATGATTTCTCTTTTGGCATCTTTGAACCATCCATAATCCGCTTCATAAATAATGTGATCCTTAAAAATTTCAATGGTTTCTTCGCCATAGGTATTCCATAATGAAAGTCGTAGCAGATAAAACCCCATCAGTGAAAACACGCCAATCCCAATAAGATAACCAAAGTAAAATCCGCTTCCCGATAAAACTCCTGCTATAACACCCAGTACAGGAAAAATAAAAAAAGAGAAAGCCAGAGAAAACATAATAATTCTGACCACTAAAGACGATTTCTTAACTTTTAGATGTAATGTATTGCGTATAAATGTGAATTGCTGCATAAATTAGATGGAGATAAAAATCCTGGATAAATAATATTATTCGGTAACTACATTCCATTGTTTGGCTAAAGTTTCAACATAGTCTACAATTGTTGTTACTTCATTTATTGTATAAAAAGTATATTCCGGCTGATTTTCAAGAACTGTTACATATTCAAAATCATGGTCGGGAGCAAAAATCAACATTTGGGTGGTTTTTAAATCAAAAAAAGTCTCGTTACCATTTGCCTCTTCTGCAATTCTTATTAAATCGCTGGTGTCAATTGGTGTTTTGTTTTCGTCTTTACACAAATCCAAATAAAATTCTTCCCATAAACCGGCGCCTTTTTTAAGTTCGGAAGCAATAAAAAGAAAATTTTGATTGTCTGTAAAACGTTGTTCATCATCTACAATTTCAGAATAAGAATCCTGAATGCCGCCCATATTTCTAATCAAAATCTCCAATTCTTCTGGAATCTCCAATTGTATTTCTTCTTCAATTTTGCAAAGCCATCCTGATTTTTCACCAATCGTATTTTCCCATGAAAATAAGTAAAATTTTGAGATTGTTTCCTCTCGATTTAATTCGATCAATTGGCTTTCAGCACTAAGCAGAAGTTTATGCAATTCAGGAAATAGTGGTACAAAATTATCTGAAAAAGTAAGATCGATGTCGTAAATGGTAATATCATCTGTATCACTAAAAAACCACGGAATTTCAGAACAAAATTTTAGAAAATTATCTTTCATTTTTGATATTATGTTTGTTTTATTTAGAGTTGCAGCTGAGATGAAGTTAGAGAAATTCGCGCAAATTCAGTTAAATCATTTTCAACTAATCCCACCACAAATACAATCCGTTCATTTCTTTTACAGCACTTTTTAAATTGTTGATATCCCCAACACCCTGATCTACAATATCTGGACAAAATTGATAAGCGTCATTTGCAAATGCATCTAAATCACTTGGTAAAGTTTTAAATTCGAACTGCAGCCAATCTCTCCCGCAAACCAGAATATTCAGGTCATTTTTAGATTTCCATTTTTCCAGTTTTTCAACGACATCTATGTTCTCTAAGTTATAATTTATTCCGTCTGTTCTTCTATATCGCACAATATCCAATTCATCTGTTCCTTTTATAACAGCAATTTTCGGTTCATCTTTTTCATCTATAAATGTAAAAATCAAATAGCCTTTTTGCTTAAATTTATCTTTTAACTTTTTTACAATGGTATAATTGTCATCTATCAATGTTTTCGAGAATATACCATTATACAAGCCTGAACTAATTTCGCCTGTTTCATTGTCGATAGATGGCAGCTGTGTTAAATCATTTCCAGTTTCATTTTTCACCACTGTCATCAGCTCAGTGTCAAAATTTAATTTTTTAATTAATGCTTCTTCTTTTGGAGTTAGTACATTTTCTTTACAGCTAAATAAAAGCAGCAGACTTAAAACGGCAATAATTTTTTTCATATTAAAGAATTGATTTTACAAAAACCACAGTATTGTTCGATGTTAAAAATAGTACATTTTTTATTACAAAATAATCATTGCTGTTTTTTTCATTATCAACAAAACAGCCGAACTAAAAGATAATTTTCAACCAATATATCTTGTTACTTTCTCATATTCAAAACACTCAAAAAAGCAATTCAGTTTTCTTGTTTTCAGATTTGTGATTTGGTAAATTTCAGCCTATATTTGCTATCGAATAAAAAGAATATGGAACAATTTGTAGTATCGGCTCGTAAGTATCGCCCGCAGACCTTTAAGGATGTTGTGGGGCAAAAAGCCATTACCAACACTTTGCTGAATGCTATAGAAAGCAATCATCTTGCTTCGGCCCTTTTATTCACCGGACCGCGTGGTGTTGGAAAAACGACCTGCGCGCGTATTTTGGCTCGTAAAATAAATCAGCCCGGATACGATGATCCTAATGAAGATTTTGCTTTTAACGTTTTTGAGCTGGATGCTGCATCCAACAACTCGGTTGATGATATTCGAAGCCTGATTGATCAGGTCAGAATTCCGCCTCAAACTGGGCAATACAAAGTCTATATTATTGACGAGGTTCATATGTTGTCTTCGGCTGCTTTTAATGCGTTTTTGAAAACATTGGAAGAACCGCCAAAACATGCTATTTTTATTTTAGCAACAACAGAAAAACACAAGATTATTCCAACGATTTTATCACGTTGCCAAATCTTTGATTTCAAAAGAATTACGGTAAAAGATGCTAAAGAACATTTGGCAGAAGTAGCGAAAAGTCAGGGAATCAATTTTGAAGACGATGCTTTGCACATTATCGCTCAAAAAGCAGATGGCGCCATGCGTGACGCTTTATCTATTTTTGACCGTGTAGTTTCGTACTGCGGCACGAACTTAACCCGTCAGGCGGTAACTGAAAATTTAAATGTTTTAGATTACGAAACCTACATTAGCATCACTGATTTACTTTTAGAAAACAAGATTCCGGATCTTTTATTAGCTTATAACGATATTTTGTCAAAAGGGTTTGACGGTCATCATTTTATTGCCGGCCTTGCTTCTCATTTCAGGGATTTACTGGTAAGCAAAACGCCTGCAACAATCACTTTGTTAGAAGTGGGAGAGCAAGCGCAGCAAATGTATGGCGTGCAATCGCAGAAATGTTCGCAGGAATTTTTATTAAAAGGAATTGATATTGCAAACGACTGTGATTTAAAATATAAATTGAGTCAGAATCAACGTCTTTTGGTCGAACTATGTTTGATGCAATTGGCCTCTATCAACTTTGATGGAGAAAAAAAAAAGTTGAGCAATTCATAATTCCGCCCACTTATTATAAAAACGGAGGTTATTCTATAACAGAAGTTTCAGACAATAAACCCAAAATTCCAGCTCCTGAAACTGCAATTTCAAATTCGCAATCTCAAATTCCAAACCCGGAAATAACTACTGTTGAAAGTAAAGCTGCTGTTATTGAACCTTCTATAACGCCAGTTCCTGAAGCTCCAAAACCAGAAACGAATAACGAACCTAAAATTTCGGCTTTTTCTTTATCGAGTATTCGCAAGAAAAAAGAATTGGAATCTATTAATAGATCTTACGTAAAACCTTCGTCTGTACTGCCTACTGAAGAGTTTAACGAAACAGATATGTTATTGCAATGGAATAAATACGCACAGCGTCTGGGCGAAAAGGGTTTAAAAATCATGGAATCCTTATTGCTGATAAACGATCCCACTTTGAACGGAACCGTTATTACCCTTGAATTACCTAACGAAGGTTCTAAACTTGATTTTGAAAGCCAGATTAACGGTCTTTTAGGACATTTAAAGGGACATTTGCACAATCATGATATTACGATTGAAGTTATTGTAAATGAAGCCATAGAAACCAAACGCAGCTTTAACGACCAGGATCGATACAATCGTCTGTTGGAAATAAATCCAAATATTGAACTTTTACGCAATACATTTGGATTGGATTTACAAGCCTAACTATTTCGCCAATTTCTCTCATTATTAATTGCTTTTTTTTGCTGATAATGTCCTCCGTAGTATTTTTTTTATATTTTTGACAAACTACTAACATCTTAAAATCTATAAAAAAATTGGAAAAACAATTAGCAAATTCGGCACCATTAGGTCTTTTGGGTTTTGGAATGACCACCATCTTATTAAACATTCACAACATGGGCTTTTTTCCTGTCAACGCAGTAATTCTAGCAATGGGAATTTTCTATGGAGGAATCGCTCAGGTAATTGCCGGAATTATTGCTTATAAAAGAGGAAATATTTTTGCGGCTACTGCTTTTACATCTTATGGTTTTTTCTGGCTGACTTTAGTTGCCGCATGGATGCTGCCGAGTACCGGCAACGCATTCGCAGGAGCTGCAGCTGCATCATTTTTAGGATGGTATTTGGCTCTTTGGGGATTATTTACCGCTTTTATGTGGTACGGAACATGGGGAGGAAGCAAAGTACAGCAATTCATCTTTCTTTCATTAACCGTCTTGTTTTTTCTTCTGGCGATCGAAAAATGGACCGGAATTGAATCAATAGCTGTTTTTGCCGGAGCTGTAGGTATAATTTGTGGCAGCAGTGCTTTTTATTTAGCCATGGCCGAACTATTAGAAGAAGTAAAAGGAAAGAAGGTTTTACCTTATTGATCCTTTTTACCACCAATAAAAAATGCTTATTTTAAATAAGCATTTTTTATATTGAATATATCTTTAAAAATTAATCTTTTGAAGTAAAAGCTTTTTCGATCCTTTTATCGGGAATAAGCCATAGCATGGCGACAGTAAAATATGCTAATCCTGAAATCCATACGCTGTAAAAAGAAGCCACAATGCCTGCAAGATAAAAAATGGCAGAAACTTTTCCTTTTAAATCTCTTCCTAAAGCTTTGGCAACAATTGAATCTTTACCTTCGGCATTAAGAACGGTTTTCTGAAGAATTACGTACGCAATTGCACAAAGCAGTAAAATGACCCCATATAATGCCATTGCTGCCGGGGCAAAATTATGTTCTCCCATCCAGCCTGTAGAAACAGGGATTAATGAAAGCCAAAAAAGCAAATGCAGATTGCTCCACAAAATTTTCCCGTTTACCTTAGACAAACCATGAAGTAAATAATGGTGATTGTTCCAGTAAATTCCAACATAAATAAAACTCAAAATATAACTTAGAAACTTGGGAACCAGTGGTTTTAGGTCCTCAAATTCATGTCCGTGAGGCACTTTAATTTCTAAAATCATAATGGTAATAATAATAGCTAAAACACCATCACTAAAGGCTTCGAGTCTTGTTTTGTTCATTTTAAGATAATTATTATCTGTCAGGATTTATAAAAAAGTTTGCCGCAAATTTCACGAATTCATGTTGCTTTTTGAAAGTAAGATCAAAAAGCAATTTGCGAAAATTAGTGAAATTTACGGCAAATATAACATTAAATTTTACCGTAGTACATTGCTTTTACGATTCCGTCAGAAAGTCCAATTTTTGGAACATAGATTTGACGTGCACCACTCCATTTCATTGCATTTAAATAAATTCTGGTAGCGTGAATAATAACGTCGGCGCGGTCAGAGTTCAATCCTAATTCAGCGATTCTTTGTTCGTAGGTTAACGAATTTAAAAAAGCATACTGCGAATTAATATAAATATAGGAAAGTGGTTTTTCCTGCTGTTTTCCGGACATTTTAAACAATTTATTGATGTTGCCGCCAGAACCAATCAAGGTTACATCATCATAATCTGCGGTATTGGTTTTGATCCATTTTTCGATTTCGTCCCACACAACATCGTGAACCATATTATTTAACAAACGTACCGTTCCTGCTTTAAATGATCTTGAATTGATTAATTTTCCGTCAGAAAACAAAGTAAATTCGGTACTGCCGCCGCCAACATCAACAAAAAGATACGTTTCGTCTGTTTTTAGCAAATGGTGTAAATCGGTTGAAGCAATAATGGCTGCTTCTTTTTTTCCATCAATAATTTCAATTTTAATATCGGCTTTTTTCTTAATCAGCGCCACGACTTCTTTAGCATTATAGGCCTCGCGCATTGCCGAAGTTGCAAACGCCATATAACGTTCTACTTTATGTACTTTCATCAAAAGGTTGAATGCTTTCATGGCATCAACCATCCGGTCTATGTTTTCTTCTGAGATTTCTCCAACTGTAAAGGCATCTTGTCCCAAACGAATTGGCACACGAACAAGCGAACTTTTATTGAATTGCGGTTCTTTGCCATCTTGTTCTACAACATTCGATATCAGCAGCCTCATGGCATTTGAACCGATATCTATTGCTGCATATTTCTTTATATTAATCATGCTCGCTTTATGATTTGAAATTTGATTTATTGATCTATTTTTTGTGGAACCTGTGCAAGTGCTTCAATCTTATTTTGATAATACTTATAGGTTTCAAATTGTGCTCTAAATGGGGCATGATGATTTCGAGGCTTGTATTTATTATCTAATTTATAGGAATGGTATCTCACTTTTACATTCCCTTTCCATGCAATATTAAAATTATCTATTAGTTCTTTTTTGATTTCAAGATCGTAAATCGGGCAGGTTACCTCAACTCTTCCGTCAAGGTTTCGCGTCATAAAATCGGCAGATGAAATATACACTTCATTCAGGCCTGCGTTTCCAAAAATGTAAACTCTGGAATGTTCCAGGTAATTATCTACGATACTGATGGCTTCTATATTTTCGCTCATTCCAGGAATTCCCGGAATCAAAGAGCAGATTCCTCTTACCTGAAGCTGAATTTTTACTCCGGCGTTACTTGCTTCGTATAATTTATCGATCATTTTAAAATCTGATAAACTATTCATTTTTAACTTTATATGTGTTTTTCTTCCTGCTAAGGCATGAAGAATTTCACGATCTATTAATTTAATAAATTTAGTCCGCGTATAATGCGGCGATACGATTAGATGCTTGTATCTGTGTACTCGATAGTTGATATCAAAAAATTCGAATATTTTAGAAATGTCTTTTAGAATCCCCTGATTACAGGTAAAAAGCGTAACATCCGTATAAATTTTCGCAGTTGATTCGTTGAAATTTCCTGTCGAAATAAATCCGTAACGACGTGTTTTGCCATCTTCAACCCTTTCGATCACGCAGATTTTACTGTGTACTTTTAGGCCTTTAATTCCAAAAATAAGTTCAATTCCTTCCATCTGCATTTGCTCTGCATAGGATATATTGGTTGCTTCATCAAAACGTGCCTGAAGTTCGATTTGCACAGTTACTTTTTTACCGTTTTTTGCCGCATTGATCAATGAACTGATTATCTGCGAATTTTTAGCCAAACGATACAAGGTTATTTTTATGCTCGTTACTGTTGGGTCTAAAGCCGCTTCACGCAAAAATTTGGTTAAATATGAAAATGACTGATACGGAGCGTGTAATAAATAATCTTTTTTGTTGATTTTCTCCAAAATACTGCCGCCTAAACTTAAGCCCGGAATTGGCAGCGGTTCGTTTGGTTTATAGAGTAAATCGTATCTTCCTAAATTCGGGAAACTCATATAATCGCGGCGGTTGTGATATCTTCCACCGGGAATTATACTGTCTGTTTCAACGATTTTCATCTTATCTAAAAAGAAACGCAGCGTATCACTTTCAATTAAACTGTCGTAAATAAAACGCACGGGCTCTCCTATTCGTCTGTCTTTTACCGATGTGGCAATTTTTTCGAGCATACTTTTACTCAAATCACTGTCGATATCAAGCTGGGCATCCCGCGTAATCTTGATCATGTGTGCCGAAACGCTTTTATAATCGAAAATATTAAAAATATTTTTCAGGTTATAGCGAATGACATCATCGATCAATATCACATAATGTTTGTCGTCGTGCGAAGGCAGTACCACAAACCTGTTTATTGTTTTCGGAATTTCGATAACTGCATACCGAACTTCGTCATTTGTATTCATTTCTAAACGAACGGCCAAATAGCCCAATGTATCTTTAAGAATAGGAAATTCGGCTAAGTCATTCAAAATGATGGTCACTAATTCAGGACTTAGTCTTTGTGTAAAAAAGTCTTTCAGGAAACTTTCCTGATCTTTTGTGATTTGATCTTCGTTGATAATAAAAATATTTTCGGCTTCTAATTCTGCTTCAATATTGCCTAAAATACGTAAACTTTCAGACTGCTGCTGAATCACAATTTCAGTAATATCTTTGATTAACTGATGTGCAGAAACACCTCCTAAATATTTTTCACCAGAAATTCCAGAAAGGCTCAATCTTCGAATTGCGGCATAACGAACTCTAAAAAATTCATCTAAATTGTTCGAAAAAATTCCAACAAAACGCAGCCTGTCTAAAAGCGGAACCGTGTTATCTGCTGCTTCCTGAAGCACTCTTGCATTAAACGCTAACCAGCTTTTTTCTCTATCGATATATTTCTGTTCGTACACTGTATTTATTTTAAATCTTTGGGGAAAATTGTTTTATGCGTTTTACCTTTATTAATGGCATTCCAGCTTTCTGAGTCAAATTGCAGTGATACAAAACCGGAAGTAGGAACATTTTCGATAAAAACATCCCCAAATTTATTAACAAAATTTGTAATAGCCTCGTTATGTCCAAAAAGAATAACGCTTTCGAAACTATTATCACATGATTTAATAACCTTCTCGAGTTGTTTGTCATCAAAGGTATAAAGGTCGTCTTTATAAACGATACTTTCTATAGGGTATGAAATATTTTGTGCAAAAATTAGTGCTGTCTCTGAAGCCCGCGCTGCGGTACTGCTCCACATAATATAGGTTTTTGGAAGAAATTTTGAAATATTTGCTGATACTTCATGGGCGTCCAGAATCCCTCTTTTCATTAAAGGTCTATCGAAATCTTTTAAAGGTGCTTCCCAACTCGATTTTGCATGACGTATTAGAATTAAATTTTTCATAATAAGAAGATTTTCATAAACCTCGTTAGTAAGAGGCTGCTATTTATTTAAGTTTTAATTTACAAAAGAAATTTAAATACTTCTCCTTTTTTTAATTCTGTTAACACTAAATAAATTTTAGCGAGAACCACAAATCTTCAATAGTTTAATATGTTTAAAAAGTCAAAACTGTTTTTTTAATAAAAAAAAGTCGTTGTAATTCTAAGAACTACAACGACCTACTAACCAACCAGTCCAATATTTACTTTTAAATTCTAACAAAAATATTAGTATAGTATTTTTTCCCATTTGCATCAGTTGAAACTGATAATCCAAAATGCGTATAATTTCCTTCTATGTTCGCTTTATGGTCAGGACTTTCTAACCAGGCTTTTAAAACTGCTTCAGAAGTTTTATAATTATAAGCAACATTTTCGCCTACACTTTTAGCTCCCAGCACTTTTAAAATATTTTCAGAACGCGCCGCAAAATTATTATGATTCACAACATTATTGGCGATCATATATGCGTTATGCTCCTTACATTTATAAGAAATATGATTTATTGTCTGTAATGCGTTTAAACCAGCATTGAGGCGGTAATTGTTGATTAACTGCATCGTTTCCGTCTCAGCAGCAGTATAAGTATAATTAGTAATTACCTGTTCTGTTGAAGTATCACCTTCGTTTCCCAAAGCATTGTCTGCAGAACATGAGTTCATTGCGATCGAAATCGCAATGAACAGCATGATGCTTAAGATCTTCTTCATAATCAATCGTAGGTTAATCTTTAAAGTAAATGTTGGGGCAAATGCTTTAAATTATTTTCAAATAAATCGTATCGTTTTTCTGATTTCAAACGTATTCAATTTATCGGTAAACTACAAAATTAATCGACGAAATACATCATTTTATTGGTAACAAATATAATTTTCTTACAATCAAGAAGAAAGACGGTCAATTTTCCATGAAAAATCAGACTGGCTGGAATAGCGAATTCTATCGTGCAGCCTGTTAGGTCTTCCCTGCCAGAATTCTACTTCAAGCGGTGTTACCAGATAGCCGCCCCAATTTTCAGGTCTCGGGATTTCTTTTCCTTCAAATTTGGCTTCCAGTTTTTTTAAGTTTTCTTCTAAAAATGTTCTTGACGGAATCACTTCACTCTGGTTAGAAACAATGGCGCCCAGCTTGCTTCCGTCAGGACGGGAATCAAAATAATCATCGGAAATGTTTTCAGAAGTTCTTTGGGCAATTCCCTTAATAATCACCTGACGTTCCATTTCCTGCCAGAAAAAAGACAAGCACACCTGCGGATTCGCAGCAATTGCTTTTCCTTTTTCAGAATTATAATTGGTATAGAAAATAAATCCTTCTTCAGAAAACTTCTTCAGCAGCACCACGCGGGACTTCGGAAAACCATCTAATCCAATTGTTGCAACGGTCATGGCATTTACTTCTCCGACACCGCCAAAATCTTCTACTTCATGAAACCATCTGTTAAAAAGATTAATCGGATCTTCCGGAATATTGGTTTCTAATAACTCACTTTTCTCGTAAGATTTTCTATAATTGCTTAAATCGTTCATAATTTAGATATTAGATTTTTGAACTTCTTAGATTGTTCGATTTTAAAATGGCAAAGTCTGATTTTAAGATTTTCGACTTTGTAACTTTATGACTGATTGTTAAAATTCAAAACTTCGTCCGTCATCTCCTAAAAGTACATTAGAGAAAACAGTCGATGCTTCTTCCTTAAAACGTTCAATTCCGTCATAACGTGTAGAATAATGACCTAAAATCAATTGTTTTACATTTGCTTTTAAGGCAATATGGGCGGCTTCTTTTGCGGTTGAATGCAGTGTTTTTTCAGCTAGTTTTGCTTCAGATTCTAAAAAAGTCGATTCGTGATATAAAATATCCGTATTCGCAATAATCGGAATTATATCTTCATTGTAAACCGTGTCTGAGCAAAAAGCATAACTTTTCGACGGCAGCGGATCAAAAGTTAGTTTTTCGTTTTCAATTACTGTTCCGTCATCAAGCGTAATATCGCTTCCGTTTTTTATTTTTTGATAATACGCAATATGAATATTATACTGCTGCACCGCCTCAATATTTAGTTTTCTGTCTTCCGGTTTTTCCTGAAAATGAAAACCATTTGTATACACGCGGTGTTTCAGCGGAATTGTCTTAACAATAACACGTTTGTCTTCAAATATAACTTCGCTTTCTTTCGACTCTAATTCATGGAAATATAAATTATAAGTTGTCCAGGATTCTGTCAGTTTCAATTGCAGCAGAATCAGCTCCTTAATTCCTTTTGGACCATAAATATGCAGATCAGTGGTTCGCCCTAACAGAGAGAAGGTCGAAATAGTTCCGATTAAGCCATAAAGATGATCTCCATGAAGATGTGAAATAAATATGTGGTTAATTTTTGAAAATTTAATCTTATTCTTCCGAAGCTGCACCTGGGTTCCTTCACCGCAATCGATTAAAAATAATCGGTTCCTGATTTCTAAAACCTGCGAAGTGGGATTGGTAAGCGTTCTGGGCGTTGCGGCATAACAGCCAAGTATGGTTAACTTCATTTTAGATTGTTGATTTTAGATTTTAGATTGATAAAAATTTTAGAATTGATAATACGATTTTAGATGCAGTGATCATCTAAAATCAACAATCTAAAATCTAAAATTAAAATCCTAAGTCTCTTTCAATTTCTTCCATTTCAATAATATCGTGCGCTTCCAAAAGAGAAGGAACTACGACTAATTTATCTGAAACAGCATTAAAATCAAGATCTGACACCACAATTACAAACGACTTTTTGGCTTTTTTATGCAGTTTAGAAAGAGGCAGAAAAAGTTTCAAATCACCTTCAGTAAATGCTTTATTTGATGATAAATCGATTATAATATTATGTTTTTCAAAGGTTTTAAACTGCTGCGTTACTTTATCCAAAAAAGAATTAAAATCTCCCTGAGTATCTTTAATCGTAACGGTATGTCCTTTTTGATCTACTTTCATTTTACTAAGGTACAAAGTTTTTTAAATTAGTGTCAAGTTTTAAGTTTCAGGTTTCAGGTTTGTTGACCGTTTGTCACAACTTGAAACCTGAAACTTGAAACAATATCAAAATTATTTAATTTTTGAAGCCAAAAGATAAATTACCGCCATTCTAATCGCTACCCCATTCTCTACCTGATTTAAAATCACTGAATGATTGGAATCTGCCACTTCAGACGTAATTTCTACTCCCCTGTTGATAGGTCCCGGGTGCATGATGACGATTTCTTTTCCCAGAGAATCCAAAAGTGGTTTGTCGACTCCGTATTGCTGTGCGTACTCGCGTGTTGACGGGAAAAAGTTTACATCCATACGTTCATTTTGTACACGAAGCATATTGGCCACGTCGCACCATTCTAATGCTTTTCTTAAATTCGGCTCGACCGTAACTCCCAGTGATTCAATATATCTCGGAATCAAGGTTTTGGGCCCGCATACTTTAACTTCGGCACCTTGCATCTGCAAAGCATATATGTTTGAAAGGGCTACACGTGAGTGCAGAATATCGCCCACAATAACAACTTTTTTTCCGGCTACATCGCCCAGTTTCTCTCTTATGGAATAACTGTCTAACAAAGCCTGGGTTGGGTGTTCGTGCGCTCCATCGCCGGCATTTACAATACTGGCTTTGACATTTTTAGATAAAAAATAAGCCGCTCCGGGATTGGAGTGGCGCATGACAACCATATCAACTTTCATGGATAGAATATTATTTACAGTGTCTATAAGGGTTTCTCCTTTTTTAACCGAAGACTGTGCTGCCGAAAAACTAATAACATCTGCAGATAATCTTTTTTGTGCCAGTTCAAAAGAAAGTTTGGTTCTCGTACTGTTTTCGAAAAATATATTGGCAATGGTAATATCTCGTAATGAAGGAACTTTTTTAATAGGTCTGTTTATGACTTCTTTAAAATGATCTGCCGTTTCAAAAATTAGGTTAATATCATTCTCGTTGATGTATTTAATTCCTAATAAATGATTTACGCTTAATTCTTTCATTTTTGTTTGTTTAATATTATTGGTCAAATTCCTGAAATTCTAAAATATCCAGTTCTTCAATGCTTTTTAAAGAGCAGCCGCTCTATTGTACCATTCTGTCTACAACCTCACTATAATCTTGCAGATCTCTCGCATCTTCGTCAAAAATCTTCTGCCATCTGAAGCCCGGAATTTCAATTTTGGTTCTTGCAGAGCCATCCCATTTTATTTTGAAATCGTTATTTATCAAAACTTCGGCAACTCGTTTTCCCACTTCTATAGTAACTGCATCATCAGTATTATCTACTTTTTGAAAAGCGATATACAAACCCGGATTTTCAATAGCAATTGCCCGGGACAAATCTTGTTCGTGATAAAAACAATAACCATCAGACTCTACTTCATTTTCCTGCAGATCTCTTTCCACCTCTACTACTTCATATTCACCATCGGTTGTCGTGTAACCTGCATTATGAAGCGCAATGATGTTCTCGTCGCATAATTGATCAAACGCTTTTATAAGCTTTTCAGTATCTGTCGGGCTTTTCCATTGTTTACTTTCTGCAAGTAATTTTTGGTATTCTTCCCTTATTTTGTCAAAGGCCCATTCTTCTGAGATTTCATCTTCAAATTCATTGTCTTCAATTTCTTCTATGATGTTCTCTTTAATTTCATCAACAGAAAGAAATCCCATTCTTACCTGATTGAAAATTGAATCATAAATAAACCCTTCGTTCTCTGTCATGCTTTATTGTTTATTCGTTGATTTGTTTTTATTGTTTAGCTTCATCGTCTCATTTGTGCGATTAACCGATTCAACTTTTTAATTTGTAATCAGATAAACGGCATCTTCGCCTTCATTTTCTTTCCAGCTTACTTTTACCTTTTCATCATTAATGGCATCTACCTGACGGCCTCGATAATCGGGCTGAATGGGCAGGTTACGGCTAAAACGTCTGTCGATTAACACTAATAATTCGATTTCTGACGGTCTCCCGAAAGACTGAATTGCGGTTAAGGCAGAACGTATGCTGCGTCCGGTAAACAAAACGTCATCGATAAAAATGACTTTTTTGTTTTCGACTATAAAATTGATTTGTGTTTTATTGGCTTCCAGCGGTTTATCAGTGCGGCGAAAGTCATCTCTAAAAAAAGTGATGTCAAGATAGCCTAAGGAAATTTCAGGAGTCTGGTATTCGTTTTCTAAGATTTGTTTCAAACGTTCGGCTAAAAAAACACCTCTTGGCTGAATTCCGACTAAAATAGTATCAGCAAAATCAAGATGTTTTTCGATTAACTGACAAGCCAAACGATGGAGTATGATAGTAACTTCTTTTGAATTAAGTAATACTTTTTGGCTCATAATTAAGTGTGATGTTTGGTTGGGCAAATATACGAAATCAGAATTTATTTGTTGGGGTGTTGGGTGGGGAAATATTTTTTGTTACAGAACTAAAATTTTAATTTTAAATAAAACAGAAAATGCAATTTAGAATACTCTGTAAAAAAAAGAACCATCTTTATGATAGTTCTTCAATATTTATTTAGTCAAAAAAAGGTTTTACATTATGTTGTTCTATATATTCTTCAACAATTCCAACTTCATCAATATCCACGAATTCAAGAAAATCTGAATCTCTAATATGTTCCCATAATTGATGATTTTTATCAATGTTTTTCTGTGGCTCTCTTCCTAAAATATAATATTTTCCTTTACTATTTCCTTCTAATTCAATTGCTTTTGTTAAAGATACAAATCGAGTAATATCATTTTCCAAATTATAATGTTTCTTTTCAAAATCAATAGTTTGTCCAGCTAAAGGAATTTCATTTATACCTAGAAAATCAATTTCAATTGGAGCAAATAAATTTTCAAAATCATTAGAAGTCAACGTCAATTCTAAATTAACTCTATTCTCAATTTTAGGAAATAGATTTTCCTTAACTTTTGAATACACATTGAATTCTATAATTTCATCTATTTCTTCTGTATATCTAAAAATATACTTTTCAAAAACTCTTTTAAAATTATCAGTATTTAAATCGATATCAATAGTCTTTGGTGCTGAAAACTGAATTATATTATTTGAATATTTTGAAAGATAACTGATATACCCCTCATTAATCCAATCGTTTTTAAGTTCTTTTTGAGTAAAAAGCTGATGAGGTTTAAAACAAATATCTTTTTCAACAGATTTAAGATAATTTTTCACAATATTAAATCTTTCATTATTTAAAATACCTTTAAAAGCAGTAAGTTTTTCAGATGAAAATTTAAAATAATGTTCAAAACCATCAGACATAAGCATTCCAACACTAACTCTTTCATTAAGAGTAGTATTTAATGTTACATATAATATTGAATAAATTGTTTTCATTTTTAATTTTTGATAAAAGATTGAACAAATCCTCTAAAATTAGCCTCGCATTGTGCTTTCCATTCAACTGAAAATAGATTTTGAATAATTCTATCTCTGATTTGTTCCTTATTTATATTCCAAGATTGTGGAACTAAATCTAATATTTCATCTAATTTATCTTGACATTTTTCGGTGCAAAGGTAGAACTTTTCAACCAAGTTATTCACAATTTCTACCAAATTCTTATTTTTACCAAATAGTATTTTTGCTAAATCAGTCTTAATTATTGAGTCATCTTCAGTTAATTCTGCAATTCCATAATCAAGAAAACTTGTGTTAAAAATATTTACATGATCAATAGCATAGAAAAAATTCAACTTTTCAGGTGATACATATAAGAGCAAATTAAAATTATTGTAGTTCCTGTCTTCATTTGCCATCCATATATCAAATAACGCAATTTTTAAAAAATCTGTTTTATCTGATATTTTGCTTCTAAAAGATTTATCTTCAAACATCGAAATAATAGAGTGATCAATTTCTTTTGAATTTTCAAGATATAAAGATCCGAAACATTCTTTCTCAAACCACATTAATTGAAGTTGTGGAAATTTATCAGTTGGCACGTGCTCGGGTTTTACCTTAATAAAACTTGTTTCAGGAGTTTTAATATCACACAATTTTGCGAATTCAGATGCAATTAGTTCATTAAATAAATATTTAGGAAATCTATCATATTTGCAAACCCAATCTCTAAAATCTTCACAGGTAACCAACAAAGGGCTACTTCCTTGTGTATCAAAAACTTTATGAACTTCTTCAATTGTATGAAGTACTTTCATCTATTATTAAATATAATGATATTTAAACAAATATATAAAATAAATATTTGTGCAGTCATGATTTTTAACAAGTGAAGTTTTAATTAAACTAATTGCTAAACAAATTTCATGAAAGACAACAATATATAAAAAGCAAATGATGAATTTTCTTAATTGTTATGTTGCTATAATTTCACATTTCTGTAAATTTGATAAAACAAAAAATATCAAACATCATGAGAAAAATAATCGTCATAACCATGATTACAATCGATGGCGTAATGCAGGCACCTGGTGGCCCTGAAGAAGATACTTCGGGCGGTTTTGAATATGGAGGCTGGGTGGCGCCTTTTGGAGATGAAGAATATGGCAATGTCATGCAGGAACAAATGAAACCTGCCGATATTCTTTTGGGCAGAAAAACATTTGACATTTTTGAAGATTATTGGCCCAAACACGCAGAAGGCTGGCCGGGAATTAATGAAGTTACCAAATACGTTTTGTCCTCCACCAGAAAAAACTCTGATTGGGAAAATACCGAATTCCTTTCTACTATAGAAGGCATCAAAAAACTCAAAAATTCAGAAGGCGGCGATATTAAAGTTTGGGGAAGCGCCACACTTGTGCAGCTTTTACTTCAACATGATTTGGTTGATGAACTTGCACTATTGATTTATCCTATAATTTTAGGTAAAGGAAAAAAACTATTTGGTGATAGTGCAACTCCGTCGGTATTTATTTTAATTGAAAGTACCGTTACGCCAAGCGGTGTCATTGCGGTGAGCTATAAACGGGCTGGAGAAGTGAAAACGGGAACTATTGGAGAGTAAAAATGAATTTTTATCAACAGGAACTCAATCGCATCAGTAAAATCTGTTATAAAAACAAAGGACAGATCAAAACCGTTATTCGGACGAGGAACTTTATTGAAAATAATTTCGAGCAGGAACTCAGCCTGAAGCTGCTTTCTGATTGTCAATTTACTTCAAAATTTCATCTGTTACGTTTGTTTAAAAAATATTACGGCGTAACGCCCATGCAATATTTAACAGACCGAAGAATAGAAAAGTCTAAAGATCTTCTGCAAAGCGGCATGACGGTAACCGAAACCTGTTTTGCTGTCGGATTTGAAAGTCCGAGTTCGTTTAGCACTTTGTTTAAAAATAAAATTGGAGTTGCACCTATTGAGTTTCAAAAAAAGCAATTTTCGCAAAGTACATTACAATTGAATTTATAAACTTGCAGCAGTCAATTTAAAAACACAAAAAGATGAAAGTAAAGGTGATAGGAATTCCGGTTCTGGATCAGGAAATTGCATTACAATTTTATACCGAAAAACTGGGTTTTATAAAAAAACACGATGTACCGTTGAGCGAAACCAGCAGATGGTTAACTGTTGTTTCAAAAGAAGAACAATTTGGAACCGAGGTTTTACTAGAACCTTCTCCCAATCATTTTGAGCCAGCAAAAACCTATCAAAAAGCGCTGTTTGAAGCGGGAATTCCTTACACGCAATTTAACGTTGATAATCTTCAGGAAGAATACGAGAGACTTGTAAATCTTGGCGTAACATTCAGCATGCAGCCCACTGAAATGGGAACGGTTAAGATTGCCGTGTTTAATGATACTTGCGGCAATAATATTCAGCTTATTGAAATGCTATAATAAAATTTTGTAAAAAAATACCAACAATTGGTATTTTTTACAAAATTTTAAATCATGCCAAAGAACACATCAATATTACTAGGAGATTACTTTGATAATTTTATTAATTCACAAGTAAAAACAGGGCGGTTTTCTTCGGCTAGTGAAGTTGTTCGTGCTGCATTAAGAATGTTTGAGCAAGAGGAGACAAAAAAGAGTGAATTAATTTTAACCAACTCGTCAATATTTCTTGTATCCAACTTACTTTTTTCAATCTCATCTATTTTTGACTGAGAAATCAATTGGTTTTAATACCTTTTAAAAATAGATAAATTAAATAAGAATCCGAATCTCCAAATCATAGAACTTTTGAGCCAAATTATATAAGACATTTTTTCGCTGTTTGAAGTAATTTTATTCTAACGATAATTAGAATACAAAATTCTTTTTAAAACACTAAAAACAGCAAAATCATGCAAAAGAACATTACACGTTTGTTAATGGTATTCGTAATACTATTTTCATTTACAAGTTGCGAACTAGTAGGAGATATTTTTCAAGCCGGAATGGGAGTCGGAATATTTATTGTGATTTTTGTAATCGCTATAATTATCTGGATCTTTACCCGATTTTTCAAAAGATAAAACATAAAAAAATCCCGTTCAAACGAACGGGATTTTTTTTTATTCCAATCAATCTATTACAGATTGTACATTTTCTTTCTTTGTTCCTGAATCTTTTCATCATCCAGGTATTCATCAAACGTCATATAACGATCGATAACTCCGTTTGGCGTTAACTCTACTACTCTATTACCCACAGTTTGTGCAAATTCGTGGTCATGTGTTGTAAAAATCACAGAACCTTTAAAGTTTTTCAGAGAGTTGTTGAAAGCTGTAATCGACTCTAAATCTAAGTGATTCGTTGGTTCGTCAAGCATCAGGATATTAGCACGCTCCATCATCATTCTAGAAAGCATACAACGTACTTTTTCTCCTCCTGATAATACACGGCTTGTTTTTAGGGCTTCTTCTCCGGAGAAAATCATTTTTCCTAAGAAACCTCTAATAAACACCTCATCACGCTCTTCTTCTGTTTTTGCGTACTGGCGCAACCAATCTACCAAAGTTAAATCGTTTTCAAAAAACGAATGGTTTTCTGCAGGCAGATACGCTTGGTTGGTTGTAATTCCCCAGTCAAAAGTTCCGGAATCCGGTTCTTGCTGTTTGTTCAAAATTTCGTAAAAAGCGGTTGTAGCACGAGAATCTTTAGAGAACAGGACGATTTTGTCGCCTTTTGCCATATTCAAGTGAACGTCTTTAAACAAAATTTCACCATCAACTGATGCTGATAAATGTTCTACATTCAAAATCTGGTCTCCGGCTTCGCGATCCTGATCAAAAATAATGGCAGGATAACGACGGCTTGAAGGTTTGATATCTGAAATATTCAGTTTAGAGATCATTTTTTTACGAGAAGTTGCCTGTTTCGATTTGGCAACGTTCGCGCTGAAACGACGAATAAATTCTTCTAATTCCTGTTTCTTTTCTTCGGCTTTTTTGTTTTGCTGTGCACGTTGTTTTGCCGCTAATTGGCTAGATTCGTACCAGAACGTATAATTTCCTGAATAGTGGTTAATTTTACCGAAATCAATATCAGAAATATGCGTACAAACCGAATCTAAAAAGTGACGGTCGTGCGATACTACGATTACTGTGTTTTCATAATTTGCCAGGAAATTTTCTAACCAGGCGATGGTTTCAAAATCCAGATCGTTGGTAGGCTCATCCATAATAAGCAAATCCGGGTTTCCAAAAAGTGCCTGCGCCAAAAGCACACGAACTTTAATTTTTCCCTCAAGATCGCCCATTAAAGTATAATGATGCTCTTCATTTATTCCTAGGTTAGACAACATCGCAGCGGCGTCAGAATCAGCATTCCAGCCGTTCATTTCTTCAAACTGAACCTGAAGTTCTCCAATTCTGTCGGCGTTTTTATCGTTGTAGTCTAAATAAAGTTCATCCATTTCTTTTTTAACAGCATACAAAACTTTATTTCCCATCAAAACGGTTTCCAAAACCGTATGCTCATCGAACAAGTTATGGTTTTGCGTTAAAACTGACATACGTTTTCCCGGTTCTAAGTGTATGTGCCCTGAAGTTGGGTCCATATCGCCCGAAATAATTTTAAGAAATGTAGATTTTCCAGCACCATTGGCTCCAATAACGCCGTAAATATTTCCGTGAGTGAATGTTGTATTTACTTCGTCAAACAAAATTCGTTTGCCAAATTGAACTGATAAATTATTGACTGTTAACATGAATGTCTTTTTAATTAATTTGGTGCAAAAGTACGGAAAAAGGTTCAGAGTTGCAAAGATGCAAAGGCTCTAAGTTTTATTATAAACAAACGAGCATTTTCCCGTAAAGACACCAAGGCACGGCGAACGAATTTTACGGGGCATAAAAGCGTATTAGGGATAAAGCCAATGCTGCTTATAATTTCTTATCAACTTATATGGTTCAAAAAAAAATTATAGTTTACTTTCCTTTGCCAACGCAGCTTCTAAACTTTCGAAATTAGGCAAAACTTTAGCAATCAAACCTTGTTTATTGAGAATAAAATGGGTAGGAAAAGCATTCAACTGCAATGTTTCATTCATATAAATTTTCATGTCTGGAATGATGGAATATGAAAGTGGTTTTCTTATTAAGAATGCCTTTAATTCTTCAGGAGCATCTTCTGCCAAACTTATAAAGAGAATGTCTTTTCTCTCTTTATATTCTTCAACTAGTTTATTGACCTGCGGAAATTCTCTGATACAAGGCGTGCAGTGAATGTACCAGCATTTTATCACAACGATTTTTCCTTTCATGGATTCGTTTGAAACCCAATTTCCGTCTAAATCTTTAAAAGAAAATTTAGGAAAAGCAGTTCCTTCCATCTTAAAATTTTTCAGCGCGTCAAAAGCAATTTGATTGATTGTTGCCTTTATACTGGAATCTGATTTGGGCTGGATTTTGAATAATTTATAATGATAAACGGAATCATCTGATTTCAATCGGATTGGAATACAATTTCCGTTTGCCAATTGATCTAAAAATGATTCTTTTGTGATTTCTTTAGAAAGAAGATCAAGGGCCGTAAAATCTCCGGAAAGCATGATGTTTTTGCTTTGGTAAATGGACCAGTCGCTAAAACTTTTTTGAATTTGAATGGGATCTACTTCCGGATTTCCCCATTTATCCTGGGCATCGCAATAAGAAAAAAATAAAAGAAACGTTAGAAGACCTATGAATTGCTGCATGATTTTTTGTGCCATAATTGGAATTCAAAAGTACTCAAAATCTCCATACTTTATTAGTACATTTGAGTACTATTCAATAACTAAAAACCATTTTGATGAAAAAAATACTCGTGTTTCTTTTGATAATAAGTCGTTTTAATAGTTTCTCTCAAACAGAAAAACTCTCTTATTATATCGAAAAAGACAGCCTTTTAGGAGTAAAAAATGAATCTGGTAAAATTATCATTCCAGCGGCTTACACTTTAGTCCCTTCCCTTTATGATGGAATTTTAAAAGAAGAAATTAAAGAAAATCTAATCTACTTTTTTCCGCTTCAAGAGGGCCCAAAAGTGTATGACAGAAATGGAAATTTTCTCTTTGAACCTTTTATGTTCGACAGTGGTTTTGATTATTTTAGTGAAGGATACATGCGTTTTAATGAAAACAAAAAAGTGGGTTTTGCAAATCAAAATGGCGTTAAAGTCATTCCTGCCCAATATGACTGGGTTTCTCCAATGAATTTTGGTTTTGCTCACTATTGTAATGGCTGTTATTTTGACAGCTCCCAAGATCCTGAGCATCCGATTTTAGTGGGTGGCACTTGGGGTTACGTCGATAAAAATGGTTTGAAAATTGAACTTTCTAATCAACGAAATCATACAAAGGATTTTGAAACTGAAAGCCATCAGTTTATTCCGTATCAATTTGTTTATAATGAAAAGGAAAAGCAAATTTTATCTTTTTTTGAAAAGCAGAAAGCTTCAATAATTAAAATTTACAAGATGGATTGTACTGTCAAGGATTTGTATTTTGAGATTGTGGAGCGGCCTTCAAAATCAGAACCTTTTTATATTGTAAAAACATTTGAAACATGTGACCAATATTTTAATGGAGCAAATGAAACTTATGATGATTATAAAATATTTAAAGTTTCAGAAGATGGAAAAAGCTTTTATGTGACATATCTTGATTTAGTGAATCACAAAGAGTATTCTGAATATGCAGAGCGAAAAATTCCTTTGGATAAATGGATTAAGCAGCATTCGAAGAAAAACAAGCAATAAAAAAACCTGGCAATATAATTACCAGGTTTATAATGTTCTCCTTCGGGTGAAAACCAAATAACAAATCACCCAAATTTGACACATTAATTTGAAATAAAATCTTAGATTAAAAAATAAATAACCAAACTCAATTTTAACCGTCTCTCTATCTTATTTCTATTTTATATTTTGAAAGAAGTTTGAAATTAACATCATTTGATGATAATTATCTCTACCAGAAGATCTGGCAGAGATAACTAATTACTAAACAATCAATGGTAACTACTAACTCAACCAAAATTTTAAATTAATTTTTTAAGGCTTGTATATACTGAAAGCTCTACATCGGCATGCTCTTTTGTGTTACACTGTTCAATCAGATTTTTTAAATCGTCTGCTTTTAAAGTCGATTTTTTATCCAAAACAAGTAATAATTCCTGCGATGCATCGCTTAATTTTTTTGATAAAGGCAAAATCGGCTGTACCAATGGCGCATTGGCACTCAACTCAATTAATCCCTTATTTACGGCAATCCATTTATTAAAAAATGCTGTAACTTTTGCTTTATTCTCAGGCGTTTTATTGGCTAAATATTGATTTACCGCTTCATCAAATCCTAAAGAATCTTTTGCATCGGGCGTACAGGCATCTGCAAAAAGTGTCAATGGAGAATACATTTGATATTCAGTTCCGTTTTTGTTTCTCGTGTATCCTTTTAATGGCTCACAAACATTCGAGAATTCATTTATCGATTTTATGTTTTGATTGTTGGCTATATTTCTTAAAATAACAGCTCTGTTACGAATGTGTGTTAGTCCTAATTCTTCCAGCCTAAAAGAAACTACTTCTAAACGTCTTCTCATGTCTGCCACATCGGTAATATTTTCAGCTGACCAAAGTCTTTCCGCGATTGCTGCAGTTCTCGGCCAAAGTCTTGAATCGATTGTAGTGGCAGTGGTAAGTTCTGTCCACATTGTAGCTTCTCCTCCAAGAATTCTTGCTTTTTCTTCTGCAGATAAATCGGCTCCTTTTGGCATTGGATCATTTAGATAATGACTCGCAATTGGGTACATCAAATCGATATAATATCCGTTTGACAACACTGTTTTATATCCTTTTTTTACTGCATCTACTAATGACTGGCCTGGCGCAACCCCTTCGTTTGGACCTCTCCAAGAATGTACAATTGCTTCTTTTGATAAATCCTTAGTCAAAATTTCTTCCCATCCCATCAATTGTTTTCCGTGTTTTTTAAGCATCGGAGCCAGCTGCATGGTAAAATAAGTCTGCAATTCGTGATTGGTTTTTAAATTATGTTTCTTCTTAAACTCCTGAATTTTAGGGTTTGCATCCCAATCTTTTCCTTCATTTTCATCGCCGCCAATATGGAAATAAGCTCCGGGAAACAACGGACATACCTCGTCAAAAAGTTCGCTTAATATTTGATATGTTTTAGGATTTGAAGGATCTAATGTTGGCGAAAAAATACCTGCATTTCTTTCAATTCCATAGGTGGCAATTGCTGTACCCTGAATATTTTTTTCAGCTGTTCCTCCGGTCAGTGTAATCACTTTGCTGCCAATTTCCGGGTAAGCAGTTAAAATGGCTGATCCGTGGCCGGGAACATCTATTTCCGGAACGATTAAAATACCTCGTTCATCGGCATATTTTACAATGTTTCTAATTTCTTCCTGTGTGTAATACAGTCCATCTGAAGCTAATTCTATTAGTTTCGTATGTTTTTTCATTTCTATTCTCCAACCCTGGTCATCTACTAAATGCCAGTGAAAAACATTCATTTTCATAGCTGCCAATCCATCAATATTTCTTTTGATAACATCAACCGGCTGAAAATGTCTTGAAGCGTCGATCATCAATCCTCTCCAGGTAAATCTTGGAAAATCTGAAATCTTTGATGTCGGAAAATAAAACGAACTGCTGTTATTCTGCAGCATTTGCAATAACGTTTCAAGGCCGTGCAAGGCACCTAAATCGCTGGTTGCATTGATTGTAATTTTGTCTTGTGTAATGTCTAAATGATAACTTTCGTCTTCATATAAGCCAATTTTACCGCTTTTAGTACAATTAATTTGAAGTGCAGCATTAGGAACTTCGTTTAATTTTGCAATAAAACCTTGTTCGAAAAAAATACCAGTCCTTCCGTCTAAACGTCGCAGAAAACGATTTGCCGCACCAAAAATTCTTGGATTAGGATTTCCGGTAATGTTTACTTTAAAATTTTTAGTTAAAGCAAAATTTCCATCGTTTACAACAACAGTCTGCGGCCACGGCATAAGGTTTAGCTGCTCTTTTTTGACTTGAGCACCAGCCGTTATACCAGCTAATAGTAGGGCTAATAAGTATTTCATTTTTATTTTTTTGAAAGATGTCGCCCTAAAGCAACATTAATTAATTAGATAAAAACAAAATTCAGAAGGGTTAGTATTGAACCTCACTTGTAACAATGAAACCAATCTGAATTTTGCTAATTTGACTCGCTCTAACCGAGTCGTAAAAAAACAACTTTAGTAATCAAAACGCTTAAAAGCTTCAATTGCTTCGTATTCAGCCAATCCCAGTTCATCATATAAAATAGCTGTATTTTTATTTCTGTCTTCTGCCCTTACCCAGAATTCACGAGAATCATTTCCCTGAAACATTACCCTGTCTTTTTGAGACTGATGGTATAAAATGGCGTGGCGTTTCAATAGTACTTCAGATGGTGAAAGCGGCACTGCCATATCGATTTCATGAATGTCCCATTCGTGCCAGGCGCCTCTGTAGAGCCATAGCCAGCAGTCGTCCATGTATTTTTCTGGTTTCAATTCTTTTAAAGCGGCAAAAATGGCATTTAAGCAAACCTCATGTGTTCCGTGCGGATCAGCAAGATCTCCGGCTGCAAATACCTGATGCGGTTTTATTTTGGCGATAATATCCTTTACGATAGCAATATCTTCCGGACCTAACGGGTTTTTCTTTACTTGTCCTGTTTCATAAAAAGGAAGGTCTAAAAAATGGGTGTTTTCATCTTTTAATCCGATGTATCGCGTCGCTGCGTAAGATTCTCTTCTTCTGATAAGTCCTTTTAGTTTTCGCACTTCAAGAGAATCGATCTGATTTTCTGACTTGTTGTTCAGAAATTCAATCACCGATTTGAAATTTATTTTTATACTTTCATCAGTAACAAAATCACTGCATACTTCGGCAAATTTTAATGCTTCATCATCTGTCACGGCAATATTGCCAGAGGTTTGATATACAACGTGTACATCGTGGCCCTGTTTGATTAATTTGGAGAAAGTCCCTCCCATCGAAATCACGTCATCATCCGGATGCGGACTGAAAAGTATCACTCTTTTTTTAGACGGATTAGCTCTTTCAGGTCGGTGCGAATCATCGGTATTGGGTTTTCCGCCCGGCCAGCCTGTAATAGTGTGCTGTAAAACGTTGAACATATTGATGTTCAAATCATATGCAGAACCTTCTTGTGCCAGTAAATCTGACATTCCGTTGTTGTTGTAATCCCTGTCTGTTAATTTTAATATCGACTGTTTTGTTTTTTGGCACAACCAAACAATGGCTTTACTTTTTAATTCCTGTGTCCAGATACATTCTCCTACTAACCAAGGCGTTTTAAAACGCGTTAATTCTGAAGCGGCAGACTGGTCTAGAACAAAAGTGGCATTGGCATGATTCTGCAAAAATGTCGCAGGAACTTCTGAGCTGATGTCGCCCTGAATCGTTCTTTTGATAATATCGGCTTTGTTCTGCCCCCAAGCCATTAGTACAATTCTTTTTGATCTCATGATGGTCGAAACTCCCATCGTAATCGCTCTTTTAGGAACGTTATCGATACCATTAAAATCAGAAGAAGCGTCGACTCTGGTAATGTGATCTAAAGTGATAATCCTGGTTCCGGAATTAATGTGCGATCCCGGCTCGTTGAAACCAACGTGTCCTGTACGCCCGATACCTAATAACTGAAAATCGAGTCCTCCGGCACTTTTGATATTCATTTCGTAATCGATGCAGTATTGATTTAACTCTTCAATAGCTACGGTTCCGTCGGGAATATTTACATTTTCCGGTTTAATGTCAATATGATTAAAAAGATGCTGGTGCATGAAATAATGGTAGCTCTGATTGTTCTCTTTTGTCATTGGATAATATTCATCCAGGTTAAAAGTGATTACATTGCTAAAACTAAGGCCTTCTTCTCTGTGCATTCTAACTAATTCCTCATATACTTTTACAGGAGAAGAACCTGTTGCCAGACCCAATACACAAGATTTATTCTTATCTTGTTTAGATCTTATTAATTGAGCGATTTCCTGCGCAACAATTACTGAAGCTTCAGCAGAATTTTTGAAGATTTCGTTGTGAATTTTCTCGAATCTCGTTTCTTCAAATTTTCCCGCGCTCTTATAGCTGATATCAGGTTTTATTTCTAAAGCACTTTTCATTTCTTTTCTTTTTTTGCTATTTACAATTTTGGTTTTTGAAATGGTATAAGCAATCTGCATTGCTTATACCATTTACTAACCAAACTTAAATTCTTTTAATCTTTACTCTTAGAAGTTTGCTTTGTTCACATCCCACCAAGTTCTTGTGCCTCCATTGTCAGGGCCTCCAAGTTTTGCAATACCTGTTTTAAGCCCTTCAGGGTTTCCATCTTTTTCAGTAGAAACAAAGTTTATTCTTCTTACACCAAATTCAGTAGTAATTGCGCCGCCACTTTGATTGTTCAGGATTGGTAACAATTTAGGGTAACCTGTTCTACGGTGTTCAGCCCAGGCTTCCATACCGTCAGGAAAGTTCGCAATCCATTTTTGAGTAATGATTTTTTGCAATTTTACTTCGTTAGTTGCCGCATTGTCCCAGGCAACAGTTACTTTATTTACTGCTAGACCACTATTGAATGGAGCAACAGGATCTACATAATCTTTAGCCGTTTTTACATTATCAGCAATATAATCAGCAGCACCACCTGTAGAAAGCTGCGTAAAAGATGCCGTAATACCAGCTTTATAAAATGTTTCGGCATCACCGCCCATACTCCAGCCTCTCAAGGCTCCTTCTGCTCTTAAAAAGTAAACTTCGGCAGTATTCATCCAGACTACTTGTTTGTCTTCGTCTATTATTTTACCAAAATTTGAAAATTTCAGGTGCAATGATTTATCTCCAAGATTTCCTCCCGTACGAATCCCTTTGTACTGTCCTGGAAATTGCTCTGATGTCTTAAAATAAACATTCATTCGAGGATCATTGTAGCCGCCCATAATCGACTCCATGTCTGCAGACATACGACTGTCATTATAGTCATAAGCAGGTACTCTTAGTGGATGCTGCGCCACATCTTTATTTACTATAAAACTATCTGCAGCAACTGTCATAACTCCAAATTTTTGACTAATTGCTTTTTCAGCTTCTGCTTTGGCTAATGCAGGATTTGCTTTTACAATACGCATTGCCAGTCTTAATCGTAAAGAGTTTGCATATTTAACCCATTTTGTGTAATCTCCTTTGTATGTGGAACGGTCAGTATTCGTAAAAGAACTTTTCTCTCCGGCATCAATTCTTTTTGTTAATTCTGTAACGGCAAAATCTAAATCCTTAAACATTAGCCCGTAAGCCTCTTCCTGAGAATCATAGCCAATTGCAGCATCGGTCGTACCTAATTTTGAGTACACGATTGGTCCCCAAGAATCTGCAGCTTTATGTAAAGTTTGTACTTTAATAATGGTAGCAAGAGCATAAAACTCATCGTATTTACCTTTAGATTCTCTTTCAACTTTTAAGAAGTTAGACATCACCTGCGCATAAATAGCCTCCCAGCCCCAAAGGTTCCAGTTATCAGAAAGTGCGTAAGAAAGGTTATTAGAACCATCAAAACCAGGCGCTGTGGTATAGCCTCCCCATGTATTTCCGGATAAATCAATGGCTACCTGATACTTCCAGCCCGGAGTATTCACCATTACATTCTCAAACATGTTTTTGAAAGGTCCTTTTATATGATTAAAGTCCTGTGTTGTTTCTTCGTAAGTAAAACCATCAGGATTACTATTAACCTCATCAAAATTATCTGTACAACCAACTAAGGCTAAAAGACCAAAACAGATTAATGATTTTTTTATATTATTTGTTTTCATGATATTTTAATTAGAAAGTTACATTTAAATTAAGACCAATACTTCTTGTTGATGGTAAACCATAAATATCAACTCCTTGTAAACCTTGACCTGTACTTAAAGCAATGTTTGGATCAAAAGGTGCATCTTTATAAATGAAGAATAAATTTCTTGCTATTACTGATAAAGTTGCTGTATTAACAAATGGTAATGTTTTTTTGTTGAAAGTATATCCAAGTGAAACCTCTCTTAAACTTACATTTGTAGCATCGTATACATATTCAGCAGTAGCACCATTAAGTCCACCAACTGTTTCATAATATTTTTGGGCATCTATTGAAGTTACTTTTGTACCATTAGGCATAACAGCATTTACTGCAACACCACCTGCATTTCTAGCATCTCCACTTCTTTGTGACACTCCATACCAATCATTCATAGATTCAGTAATACTCATTACATCTCCTCCAAAACGTCCATCAATTAAGAAGTTAGCTGTAAAAGCACCAAATTTAAAGGTATTAGACCAGCCTAACATAAAATCAGGATTTGCATTACCAACTTCGTGAAAATCACCTTCTACTGACAGATTACCAGCTGTATCTAAAACAATTTCTCCATTGGCGTTTTTAACGATTCCTTTACCTTCAATAACTCCAAAAGGTCGGCCTTCAGTTAAAGCGTATCTGTAATTGATGTTATTTACTGGAGTTAAAGGAATTGTACCACCTAATTCTTCCGGAATTTCTTTAACTTTATTTTTATTTTGAGAATAGTTTACTGCAGTATCCCATGAAAATTTATCTCCTGCAATGATTTTTCCGGTAAGAACAACTTCAAAACCTTTATTTTCAATACTACCGGCATTGATTCCATAATTAGTATAACCATAAGGATTTGTTGCAGGTGCAGGAACCTGAATGTATTGATTTTTAGTTTCTGAATTGTAGTAAGAAACTTCAAAACCAAATCTGTTATTGAACATTCTCCACTCAGTACCAAATTCAAATTCTGATTTTAATTCTGGTTTTAAAGATTCTCCTGGTCTTGGCCCTACTGTAGGAGGAATTATTAAACCACCCTGAACAGTTGATTTTGGAGAAGTTACGAAAGCCGAAACGTCATTACCAACTTCTGCATAAGTTCCTCTCACTTTTCCAAAGTTAATCCACTCCGGTAAAGTTGTCATTTCGCTAATAAGGGCTGTAACCCCTACAGATGGATAAAAATAAGATGAAGTATCTGTATTTACTAAAGTTGAAGACCAGTCATTACGTCCCGTAACATCTAAATATAACATGTTTTTATACCCAAAAGTCGCAGAACCAAATACAGACTGAACTTCTCTTGAAGAACCTGTAGCCTGAAGACTTAAGTTATCTATACCGCTGGCCCCTGCAAAATTACCTAAAGTAAACAAGTTAGCATTAACAAGTCCTCCAACAATACCAGAATCTAAAGTAGTAGCATGATTTGCTAATGTATTATTGATACTTGCTCCCACAATAGCATTAAAGCTAAAGTTTTCGTTGATATTAGTATTAATTTTAGCAATTAAATCGCCATAACGTTGTGTGCTCAATGTAGCAACATTAATATACCTTCCGTTTATATGAGACAACGAAGTATTTGTGGTAGCATAGATTCTTTTATCAAAATCGTTTTCAACTCTGTTATAACTATACCTTGCCGCTATACTTAACCAATTATTTGCTTTAAAGTCTAACGCTATATTTCCGTTGAAGAAATTGTCTTTATCAACAGATTTGTTTCTATTGATTAACCAATAAGGATTTTGAACATAAATATCCTCTAAAGAATAAAAATTCTGACCATAAAGATTTCTTGAAGGAATAAATGTTTCATAATTATCTTTGTAATTGTTGAAATCATTTCCTCTTTGAAACAAATATACTCCTGTCAGAGGGTTTGAATAAAGTCCGTTTACAGGTCTGTTATCGATAGTCTGGCTTGTATATTTTGCATCAGCAGAAACAGTTAATTTATTATCAAAAAATTTCGCTGTCTGACGAATTCCAAAGTTATTTTTCTTTAATCCATTTCCTTCTATAACACCTGAAGCAGAAGTATTAGCATAAGACAAGCTTGTAGTAGAAACATCTGTTCCGGTTGTAAATGCTGCAGAAGTAATTTGTGTTACTCCTGTGTTAAAAAAGTCTTTTTCAAAATCATTTGACTGTACTTTTCCTCCCCAGGATTTTTGAGCATTTGCAGTTCCATATTCGTGCTGGAATTTTGGTAATGAATGTACCGACTCAAAAGTGGTAACAGAAGAAACTGCTAAATTTGATGCATTTTCTTTGCTTTTTTTAGAAGAAAGTAAGATAACACCATTTGCACCTTGAGATCCGTATAATACAGAAGCCGCGGCACCTTTAAGTACTGTCATTCCTTCATAATCATCCGGATTAATCAAAGAAACAACATCTCCACCGTCACGGTTACCTCCTGCAGTACTACCAAAAGAATCATTTGGCTGAATAGAACTTTGGTTGTATAAAGGAATACCATCAATAACATAAAGCGGCTGGCTGTTCATAATAGAAGAGTTACCACGGATAAGAACTTTAGTAGATCCACCAGTACCACCACTACTTTTTGTTACGGCAACCCCTGCAATTTTACCTGCAATTGTATTGATTACGTTAGCATCTTTTACGCGGGTCAGCTCTTCTCCTTTAAGTTCCTGAGCAGAGTAGGTTAATGATTTTCTGGTTTTCTTGATACCTAATGAGGTAACAACTACTTCATTTAATGCATTAGATGCTCCTGGCAGCAATTTCACATTAATTGCAGATGCATCACCTACAACTATATTTTGTGTTTCAAGACCTACATAAGAAAAAACTAATGTTTGTCCTTTTTGAACCTCAATTGTGTACAATCCGTCAAAATCAGTACTCGACCCTTTTTGACTTCCCTGAACAACAACAGATGCGCCTGGTAGCGGCATCCCCTCAGAATCTGTAATCACACCTTTGACACTCTTTACTTGTGCAAGCGAAACCTGCGCCGTAAAAACAATCATAAAGATTAAGAAAATTTTTTTCATGTTTATTTATTTTGTTAGTTATGGTGTAAATTTATTCTTAAGGGATTGTTAAAAAAAATAATTTATACAAACGACTTTAAATTTTAAACGAACGACATAAAACAATCAATAATCCGTTTTACGAAAACGTTTTCAAATTAATAAACAACAGCTTTCTCTATATTTATACTGATATTACGTAGCATATTTGGTGATTTGTTAAAAAAAAATCATTTTCAGTAAAGAGCTCGTAATGCGGTTTTTATAATAATAAAAAAAGCCAGCTGTAGACGAAAGCCAGACAAAGCAGCTTTAATCTTATTTAATTTTTAAGACAATTGCTTCTTGTTAAAATTTATTTCTTACAATTTAATTACCGCATAATCCTGTGGTTTTGACTTTTAAGGCTGTATATTTTTTATGTATAACATCTAATAAAGAATATTCACCAAAAGAGTCTTGCGCCAATTCCCAAATCATAGTGCCACCGGTATTTTGAGCAGCATATTCTACTTTTTGAGCAATTGTGGGCCTGCCATTGTAATAGATTTTCCCTACTTCATCCTGCTCCGCAAATTGGGCTCCAGCTGTCACAATATCATTGAAAGTAGCACTTGTAACTGCTTCATAAGTAAAATTATATCCGTAAAAAGGGACTCCAAGAGTTAGTTTTTCACTTGGAACATTTTGAAGTTTATGCCAAAAATCAATTCCTTCTTTAGCAAAAGCAAAAGAACTGTGCTGTCCGGGTTTCGAAGGGCTCCAAGGTCCGGTGCTGTCGTATGCCATTACATTTATAAAATCGAAAGCATTTAATGCTGCCGCGCTTATATTTTCGAAACGGGAATTATTAGGCAATGCAGCTGTTAATATTTTTTTTTGTTCCGTCAGGCTTTTTCTTAATTCGATAACAAAGCCACTGTATCCGCTTGTTACGGCATCCCATTCGAGATCTACATCGACACCGTCTAAATGATGCAGTGCAGCAAAATTTACAATTTTGAGGATAAAATTGGGTCTGTTTTCCGGCTTATCAATTAATAAAGACCAGTTAGACGCCTGCTCGGCTGAAATTACGCCTCCTGCAAGAGAAATGCTTATTACGATATTAGGATTAACCGATTTGGCATATGTAACAAGTCCGTCTATATCGCCGCTAAAAATGAGATTTCCGGCTGCATCAGGATTGGCAAATGCAATATTGAGATGCGTTAATTTGCAAAACTCAATTGAGGTCATTTTATTGATATTATCTGTAGACAAATACCCGACAACTCTGGCTGTTTTGGTTTTTGAATTTGCAGTTTCCGAATCATTTTTTGTTGTACAGCTGTATACGGAAAGAAGCGAACTAATAAAAAAAAGGATGCCTAATAAGGCTTTATTTTTTATCATAATTTTGAATTTAAACTTGTTGTTTTTAATTTTAATTAGAATGAAAATAATACCTCATTAGGCATAACTTTATGTTTGGGATTTTTTTAGTTTACATCCCACCAAACTTTACCTGTCCAATCATTCGTTCCTCCTAATCTTGATACGGCATCTAAATAATTTACTTCATTTTTCTGCATCTCATCATTAGGATAATACAAACGTGTAGGTGTAACACCGCCAGTTTGAGAATCTGAAGCTGTTATTGGCAATAAATGAGGATATCCTGTTCTTCTCCAGTTTGAATATGCTTCGATACTATTAAACAAGTACGTAACCCATAGCTGCGTTCCGATTTGTTCTTTTTCAGTTCCCGCCATTAAAGGTTTAGCACTCAGATATGTATTTATATTGGCCTGGCTTGCTGCAGGTGCTCCATAAATTTCTAATTGTTTTATACCAGCCTCAACTCCTTTTTTGTAATAATCTGCGGCAGAGCCTGAAACCCAGCCTCTAAAAGCAGCTTCAGCTAACAATAATTGTGATTCTGAATAACTTACATGTAAGAAAGGAGCCGTAATTACTTTTATGTATGGCTGTATTCCTGATGCTGTACCAGAACCGCCCGGAAGATCCCATCTAAAGGTTCCCGGAGGAACTCCTACATATAAATTTTCTCCCGGCGCAGGCGCTCCACCTGCCGGAGTAGCAGTCTTTGGAGTTGCAATCATAGTTAATCTTGGATCTCCATTATTTCTTAAATAATCAATTAATAAAGAGCTAAAATGATCTCCGTGTTCATCTCCGATAAAACCATAAGACAATCCATTTCCTCTAAAATCAAGTTTAGAAGGATCATCATTAAACGGAAAATTCAAATGGTGCATAATACAATTGTCTTCATTACTGGCAAAAACTCCATTTTGAAAAGCTACCTTTGCTTGTTTTTCAGCTTCGGCAGGACTTACTTCAGAGATTCTCATTGCCAGACGCAAACGCATTGTATTGGCTAATTTTTTCCACTTTGCAATGTCTCCATTATAAAACAAATCTCCTTTTACCGATCCGCCATTTGCATTTAACTGCACAAAAGCTTCTTCTAGTTCTTTAAAAAAGGCATTATAAATATCTTGCTGCTTATCATATTTAGGAGTTACAATTCCTTTCGAGAAACCTAATCCAGCTTCTGAATAAGGTACATCACCATAAATATCAGTTAAGCGCTGTGCCACCATCACTTTCATGATTTTAGCTACGGCATTCATATTGACAGCGCCGGCATCTCCATTTGTTTTCTCGATAATATCTACGACACTTTTCATTTCGTTAGAATATACACTTCTCCATAATGCGGTTGCATACTCATCATTTTTCTTGAATTTGCTGCCATATTCTGTTACAGCCCATGAACCTGAATAATGCTGCACAAAACCTCCGGCATATATTAAATTGGTTCTATGCTGGTAAAATCCGTTTCCGGACATACACAATTGAGTAAATGTAAGCTGGCCCGCCGGATTGGGAGATAACGCAACCGGATCTTTTATCAGTTCATCAAAATTTTCTGTACAGCCCACTACCGTAAATACTGCGAGTATGGCTATTATATATTTAATTTTCATAATTTACTTTTTTAGAATGTAACTTTAATATTAAAACCATACGATCTTCTTGATGGTAATGAACCATACTCAAAACCTTGTCCGTTTCCTGAAGTATACATAGATTCCGGGTCAATGTTTGGTAAATCTTTATTAAAAGTCAACAGATTTCTTGCAAATGCAGAAATGTAGATTGAATTTATTTTTGCAGCGCTGAATACACTTTTAGGAATTGTATATCCTAAACTTACTTCTCTTAATTTAACGTAAGAAGCATCATAAATAAAGGGTGCCGGTGTATTTTCAGCAACATTGGTCCAATATGTCTGAGGATCTACAGGAGTGGTATTTTTTACATAAACCGGATTATCAGCTGTTCCTGTATTTACTACTGCATCTGCTACATAACCAGCTGTTGGAGTCCAGGTTCCTACATTGAAATTAGGATCGCCTGCCGATGCTGCTGCTCTTGCTGCATTATACTCGTCTCTTCCTTCTGTAGTAACATCTAACAATCCTTTTCCTGCCGCAACAGAGTTTGTCATAGAATATACATCCATACCAAACTTCATATCCAATAAGAACTGAAGCGTGATTCCTTTATAAGAAAATCTGTTTGTTAAACCTGCTGCCCAATCCGGAAGACCTTTTCCTAAAGCAACTTTAGTATCGGTATATAAAGGAAGCCCATTTGCACCTACAATAATTTCACCTGAATCTGTTTTTTGAAAATCTTTTCCAATAATAGTTCCATATTGGCCGCCAACTTGTGCTACAATTGCAGCTCCGGCCCAGCGAGCTTCAGAAATAGTATACGTATTGATATCCGGATGAAGAGAAAGAATAGAGTTTTTATTCTTAGAGAAGTTCAAATCGATTCCCCATTCAAAATCTTTTGTTTTTATTGGTGTACCAGATAAAAATACCTCAATACCTTCGTTACGCAGCTCTCCGGCATTTACAGAAAGGAATTCATATCCTGATGTTGCAGAAGAGGCCAAATCAAGTGTCTGATCTGCGGTATCTTCACGATACACTGTAATATCCGCTTTTAATCTGTTTTTGAAGAAAGCTGCTTCCAATCCAAACTCGATTCCTGTTTTTGACTGGTAAGTCAGGTTGGCATTTGGAGCCGATGTGTTTTTAATATTTACCACACTCTGCCCGTCATAAGCAGAATAAGTAGTATAATTTAAAGCATTTTTGTAAGCTCCCGGCGCGTTAGAAACTTTTGCCCATGATCCTCTAAGTTTACCGTAAGAAAAAGTATCGCTCTGAAGGCCAAACGCATCTGAGAATACAAAACCTAATGAAGCTGCAGGATAGAAAGCATCTTTTGTTATTACACTAAACCAGTCATTTCTTCCAGTAAATTCAGCATACAAATATCCTTTATAATCCAACTTTGCAGAACCGTAAACAGAATTTGTTCTGGTTCTGGTTTCTGATGGTGCGTTGATTGTCTGAGTAGAAAAATTACTAATATATTCTGTTCCAGGTTCAATAATATTAGTACCCTGGCTAGAATTCTCCTGTCTTCTAAAATCTCTTCTGCTTGTTCCTAAAATTCCTGAGAAAGTTAAATCCTCTGCCAGTTTAATTTCGCTAAAAGTAGCAATGACATCTGTATTCATTTCAGAAACAGTAATATCATTTAATCCAAGGTAACCATTATCTCTTCCTGGCCATGTACTTCCTGCCGCCATAAAATCTTTAGCACCAAAAACATACGTATCTAAACCAGATCTAAAAGTCAATGCAACCCAGTTTTTAAGCTGATATGTTCCGGCAACATTTCCTGTAAAACGATTTTTCTTAGAAGAGTTGTGATTTGCATCTACTGTAAAATAAGGATTCAGCTGATAAATATTATTGTTCCACTTATAAATTTCTCCTGTCTCCGGATTTCCGTAATTTTTCAACCATGCCTGATCTATATTGGGAGCCAGACCAGTTAAAGAATATCCAACATTATTTGGTGAATCTCCCAAACCAGGTCGGTTTTCTGTAGTTTCTACCATATAATTTACGTTAGTATCTAAAGTAAATTTATCCGATTTTAAAGTAGCATTCAAAGTAGCATTATTTCTCTCTAAACCTGAACCCGGAATAACATCATCATTTTTCAGGTTGTTATATCCAAAACGAATGTAAGCATTCTCACTTCCTCCGGAAAGTGCTACTCCATTGGTAGTTGTAACTCCGGTTTTGAAAAAATCCTGAATATTATTATCCACCTTAGCGTAAGGTTTCATGGAACCATCAAATATTTTAACCTGCTGTCCTACTGTTTCTGAGAATTTAGGACCCCAGGCACTTGTGGTGTATCCATATATTTCAGTTGGAGCTTTTGACGGATCTGGCAAAAGTCCGTGAGTTCCTGAACCATACTCACTCTGAAAATCTTCATATTTTGCATTTACCCTGTCAAAGCTGACACCGCTGGTTAATTCTACTTGTAATTTTCCTTTGCTTCCTTTTTTAGTTGTAATTAAGATTACACCGTTTAACGCTCTGGAACCATATAATGCGGATGCCGCTGCACCTTTTAGCACGGTCAGGCTTTCGATATCATTTGGGTTAATGCTCGAAATTCCGTCTCCATTATCTCTTCCGTCAAACCATTTGCTTGCTGCTGCACTGTCATTAGACAAACCTGTATTATCAATTGGCACACCATCAACAATATAAAGAGGCTGATTGTTTTCTCCAATACTCGAAATACCTCTAATAATAACTCTTGTACTTCCTCCGGCACCTGTTGCAGGGATAGAAACATCAACCCCGGCAATTTTACCTGAAAGTGCTGTAGCCACATTTGTTGTAATCACTTTACTCAACTGGTCGCCTTTAATATCCTGAACGGCATAACCCAGTTCCTTTTTTTGTCTTTTAATACCTAAAGCGGTAACGACAACTTCATTTAAATTTTGTGTGTCCTGACTCAGCACAACATTTAAGGTAGCCGAGGGGCCAACTACTGCTGTTTGAGTCTTAATTCCGATATACGAAAAGACAAGCACATCTCCTTCAGAGGCCTGAATTGTATACACACCGTCAAAATCACTTTGACTTACTGTTTTTGTTCCCTGAATAAGAATACTTACTCCAGGCAACGGCAGTCCGTTTTGATCGCTTACTAAACCTTTGACCGTTTTTACCTGAGCAAGCGAAACTTGCGTCGTAAAGACAATCATAAAGATTAACATTAATTGTTTCATTTTTATCATGGTTTTTTGATTAGTTATGGGATAAAATTATTGTTAACGTACTGTTAAAAAAAATAAATTATACAAACGGTTCAAATTTTTAAACAAACGACATAAATCAATCAACATTATGTTTTACGAAAACGTTATCCCAAAGAAATAATATATCGATTCTGTTTTTTTTCAAAATTTTATTCAAAAGAATTGCGTTTTATCAACTAATTGTTTACAGTTGCACAATATTTAGTGCCGGAAACAAATAATACTATAACGTTAAATAAAGTTGAACGAAATTCAAAAACTAAAATTTGATATCAAGCTTCAAAATCACTTTTGGTTTTGGGGCAGCTATTTTACTCTCAACTTTTTAAGATGGGGCGCTTACTTTAACGACTATCCTTATTCTTTCAAATCGAACCTCATTGAGTTTTCGCTTCATATTCCTTTAGTCTATTTCAATCTTTTTGTTTTGGTGCCCAGATATGTGCTAAAACAGAAATACATTTTATATACTATTTCGCTGCTTTTAAGTTTGTTCGGAATTTATCTCTTAAAAACCGCACTTACCTATTATATTATTTCTGAAAACATCTGGCCGGAAGCCAATCGCGAATACCATCCGTTTGAAATCAATCATATCGTTGCGGTTTGTATCGGAGAATTGTACGTGCTCGCCATGGCGTCTTCGGTTTATTTAACCTTGACGTGGCTTCGTGAACGCGAAAGAAACAGATCGCTTCGTGAAAATCAATTTAAGATTAAGCTCAAATATCTTGAAAATCAGATTCAGCCGCATTTTTTCTTCAATACCTTAAATAATTTATATGCGCTTTCATTAGAATCTTCAGATAAGGTTCCGGATGTAATCATCAAGCTTTCGAATTTGATGGAATATGTTTTATATGATGTAAAGGGAACTAAATTTGTACCTTTAATTAAGGAAATTGATTATATTCAGAATTACATCGAAATAGAGAAGTTACGCTTTGAAAATGTAGAAGTTACGATTAATTTAGAATCAAATATAGAAGATGTTGTTGTTCCTCCGTTAATTTTTATCTCATTGGTAGAAAATGCCTTTAAACACGGAGGCGTAAATAATAATAACCTGAAAATTAAAATAAATTGCAAAGTAATCGACAACAAGCTGCTTGATTTTGAAATACTAAATAATTTTGTAATTTCACGAAATCTTAACACAAAAGGCGGTATTGGTTTAGTCAACACTAAAAAGAGATTGAAATTAATTTACAAAAATCACTTCAGCTTAAAAGACAAAACAAAACTAAATTACTATATAATCCGTTTACAAATACCTATTCATAATGAAGATTAAATGCGTGTTGATTGATGATGAGCCGTTAGCGATCAAAGTCCTGCAAAATTACTTTGCTAATTTTACAGATTTTGAAGTAATCGGTACATTCAATAATTCTCTGGAAGCACTTGATTTTATCAACAGTACTTCTGTAGACGCTGTTTTTCTCGACATTAATATGCCCATGATGACGGGATTTGAACTCATTAGTTTAATCGAAAACAAAACCAAAGTCATTATTACGACTGCTTTTAGAGAATTTGCAGCCGAAAGTTATGATCTTGATGTTTTAGATTATTTAGTAAAACCCATTCCGCTTCCAAGATTTATAAAATGCATTAATAAAATCACCACCGAATACAATTTAAAAAACAATATTAAAGTAGAAACCACCAAAGGCGATTCACATATTTTTATTAAAGTAGATAAAAAAATGATGAAAATTAATATTGAAGAAATACTTTTTGTCGAAGGAATGAAAGAATATATAAAAGTAGTAACGCCTGACAAAACCTATATTACCCACAAATCCCTGACTTCATTATCTGAAGAACTACCGGCAGACCGCTTTTTACGAATTCATAAATCGTATGTTATTGCCTTAAATAAGGTAAAATCTATCGAAGGAAACCGCATTCAGATACAATCATACACAATTCCAATTGGCCGAAATTACAGCAAAGAGGTTAAAAACAAAATATTGGAATAAATGCAATCTCATTTTTCGCATTCTAAGTAGGTTAAAATTAACACATTGTTGAAAAAATGATGCCGTTGGTTTAAATTTAACATTATTTGTACCGTTTTATTTTTTTTTAATATAGTTAACAAATATATTTACGGTCTTCAAAAAACATATTAAGTAAAAAAATTAACCTCTTAAATTATGAGTTCAGAAAATGTTCAAACCAAATGGGGACAGTTTATCTCTTTGATAATTGTTTTCTTCTTTTGGGGTTTTGTTGGTTCTGCCAATGATATCCTCATTCCCGTGTTCAAAAAAGTATTTACCTTATCACAAGTTCAGTCCCAATTAGTAGCCTGGGCATTTTATGCCGCCTACTTCGTGGGATCTATTATCTTCTTTTTAGTTTCTCTAAAATCAGATGTTTTACAAAAATTTGGATACAAAAAAACACTATCAGCAGGATTAGTTCTTTCTGCGGTTGGTTCCTTTTTGTTTATTCCGGCGGCTTCTTTAGGAAGTTTTCCTTTCTTTTTAACTGCATTATTTGTTGTAGGACTTGGATTTTCAATTCAGCAGATTGTAGCAAATCCATTAGCCATTAAAATGGGAAATCCTTCTACAGGAGCGCACCGTTTGACTTTGGCGGGAGGAATTAACTCTTTCGGAACTACTATTGGAGCTATTTTGCTTGGAATTGCTTTGTTTGGAATGGGTGACAGTCAGGAAAAAAAGAAAGACTATACATCGACTGAAATCATACAAAACGATTTCATCAAATTAAAAAATGAAATTGCTGCAAACGTAAAAGAAATTGCCAGCGACAACGTAGATGCTAAAGAAGTTACCACAGAAGCTTCGACAGCATTAACACAACAGATTAACTACATTGACGCTCAATTACTTTCGCTTTCTAAGCACACTGATAACTCATCAGCTTCATTAAAACCGTTTGTAAAGGAATACGAAACAATCGAAAAAAATGTTGCAAAAATTCAATTACCACTTGAAGTTGTTAAATCGAAATTAGAATTAGTAAAATTTCCGTTTACGATCTTAGGATTTGCCTTTATTTTGGTGTCAATTTTTATGTATTTTTCTAAAATTGAAGATCCTGCAAAAATAGAGGAAGAAGCAATACTTGAAGGTAAACACAGTAAATTCAGCATTTTTGATTATCCTCAGTTGTACTTAGGAATGTTAGGAATCTTCATTTATGTAGGAACTGAAGTTACCATCATTAGTAATCTTCCGGCCTTATTAAAAACAAGTGAATTTGGCAGTATTCTGGAGGATTCTATAGCGCCATTTATCGCACTTTATTGGGGAAGTTTAATGATCGGACGCTGGAATGGCGGTGTAAACGTTTTCAATACTTCAAACTTAGTCAATACAGCACTAAAATTCATTGTTCCTGCTTTAGCATTTGGAGTAATTATTGGCGCTAATATATTTGCAGCGCACGATGTTTCATCCTTCTATATTTATCCAATCTGGATCTTATTGTTTATCGCAGTAAGTTTTGTAGGAGGTAAAAATGCCGGAAAAACTTTAATGCTTTTCGGAATATCAGGTTTAGTAATGATGCTTGCCGGATTAGTTTGTCCGGATGCTAACATTGCTAAATTCTTCTTTATCTCTGGCGGTTTATTCTTATCTATCATGTGGCCGTCCATATTCGATTTAGCGATTGCAGGTTTAGGCAAAAACACCGGAAAAGCATCTTCATTCTTAATTATGATGATTCTTGGTGGAGGAGTTATTCCTTTGGTTCAGGGAAGCATTTGCGATATCGATCAAACCAGTCCGGAAGGAATATTTGGCATCAGCTGGACACATTTCTCTTATATCGTTCCTCTTATTGGTTTTGCCTATTTAGCATTTTATGGTTTCTACTGCCCTAAAATATTAAAAAGACAAGGCATCAACCACGTTGAAGGCGGTGGCGGAGGTCACTAAACCTTATAAAAAATTCTAATCCCGAAGCCTCGGGATAAAATCCAAATTCCAATTTTACAAATTGGGATTTGGATTTTTTTTATCTCTTTATAAAATTAAACCTTAGCACCTCAGAATCTCAGCACCTCAGAACCTTTATTTAGCATTTATTATATTCCTGAGATTCTTCTTAAAAACGGCTTTATGCTGTTCTGATAATGTATACACTACATCTTTATCAGCGTGAACAATAACTTTATCAATATCGGCTGCTAAAAGCGCCTTTGGATCTTTAATTTTCAAAGTGCAGGCGCCATCAAAAAAGCCGTCATCTTCAATTATTTTTTTTGCTTCTATAATCGTTCCATCTGTTAATACAGCCGAAATGGTCATGGTGTTGTTTAACGTCTTAGCATAAAAGCCATCCATAACTAAAAGCAATCGATACGAATTTTTCAGGTCCGGACCTTTAAATTCATGGCGGGTAATATTATAGCGGAGTCCCTTTGCCAGCGTCTGAAATTTTACAGAACAATCCAATTCAAAAGTGGCTACATCACCGGCCTCATTTACTCCTTTTATCACTTTCGCAGCCTGAGCATTTACAGACAAGGTGGCTGCAAAAAACGAGAACATTAGTATTAACTTTCTCATATTTAGAATTTTACGATAGATAAATATAAAAAAAAATCGCCACTTTCCGTTAGAAAAATGACGATTTAAATTATAAGTGTCTGAGAATTACTTGTTTCCCTTCTCGAAATCAGCAACAAACTGAGCAAGACCAATATCCGTTAACGGGTGTTTCAACAATCCGTAAATTGCAGAAAGCGGTCCGGTCATTACATCAGCACCAATTTTAGCACAGTTTACAATATGCATAGTATGACGCACAGAAGCAGCTAAAATTTGAGTTTCGTAACCATAATTATCATAAATCAATCTGATCTCTTCAATCAAATTCAAACCATCAGTCGAAACATCGTCCAGACGGCCGATAAACGGAGAAACATAAGTAGCTCCCGCTTTTGCAGCCAACAAAGCTTGTCCTGCAGAAAACACAAGAGTTACATTTGTTTTGATTCCTTTATCAGAAAAATATTTTGCAGCCATTACACCTTCTTTAGTCATTGGCAGTTTCACAACGATTTGATCATGCAATTCAGCTAATTCTTCACCTTCTTTGATCATTCCATCATAATCCAGCGCATTTACTTCAGCACTCACATCACCTTCTACAAGATTGCAAATGTCAACATAATGCTTTAAAATGTTATTTTTTCCAGTGATCCCTTCTTTTGCCATCAATGACGGATTCGTAGTTACACCATCTAAAACACCTAAAGCCTGTGCTTCTTTAATCTGAGCTAAATTAGCTGTGTCAATAAAAAATTTCATAATTATATCTATTTAATTGTGTTGCTATTTTGGGCGTGACCACAAGGGTCGGGCTTTCGGCTATATCTTTTGTTCCGTTTCACTTCACAAAAGGATACCGCCTCTATCCCTCACGCAAATTCGGTGCAAAATTACAATTATAATTTCCATAAAATAAAAAACTCCCAAATTAATTCGCAGTTATACTATCAATCTCACAAAAACGTAAGAAAATCATTTTTTTTATTGTATTTTTAGCGATTAAATATTTCGTAAAAAGTGCCAAAAGAAAACTTCAAACAAGATATTCTTAATATCGAAAAAATAGCAATTGTACCTACGCTGCTCAACGTAATCTGCCAGACTACAGGAATGGGTTTTGCTGCAGTTGCAAGAGTTACAGAAGACAGATGGATAACCTGCAGTACAGTAGATTACTTAGAATTCGGTTTAAAACCAGGTGATGAATTAGAGATAAAAACCACGCTTTGCGATGATATTAGAAAAAATCCCAGAGCCATAATAATAGACAATGTAAGCGAAGATCCTCTTTATCACGATCATCATACGCCTGAAATATATAAACTTCAGAGTTATATTTCGGTACCCATTATTCTTAAAAACGGAACTTTTTTTGGTACCTTATGTGCTATTGACCCAAAACCAAACAGCTTAAAAGAATTCAAAGTCCGCGAAATGTTCAACTTATTTGCTGAACTTATTTCATTTCATTTAACAGCAATTGAAAACGAAAATGAAACCCATTTGGTTTTAAAAGAAAAAAGCCATCTGTTAGAGAAAACGGTAGGCGAAAAGAAAGAAGTTGAAAAATTAAAATCAGACGCTGAAAAAAAACTGATCGAGAAAAACATTTCGCTCGAAAAAATGAATAGTGAACTCGAAGCGTTTAATTATATTTCAAGCCACGATCTTCAGGAACCGCTGCGTAAAATTCAGCTTTTTACAGATGTCATCGAACGCGAAGAACAAGAAAAATTATCTGAAAAAGCAAAAACGGCATTTCAAAAAATAAGGACTTCTGCTTTCCGAATGCAAAATTTAATTAATGATCTTCTTATCTATTCTAAAACAAAATTCGACGATCGAAAATTTGAACAAAAAGATCTTAATGTTATTGCAAATGATGTAATTGAAGACCTTTCAGAAGAAGCAGAAAACAAAAATGTGACCTTTGACATTAAAAATCTTGGAAAACTTTTTGTAATCGAGTTTCAATTCAGACAATTGCTGTACAATCTTTTGAGTAATTCCCTGAAATTTGCCAGCCCTGACCGCCAGTTAATCATACAAGTTTCCTCTGAAATTATAAAAGGAACCAAGTCAGCACACCACATGCTTTCTGAGTATAAACAATATTTCAAAATAACCATTGCTGATAATGGAATTGGTTTTGATCAGGTTTACAGCGATAGGATTTTTGGACTCTTTCAGGCATTACATACAAAACCTATGAAAAGCACCGGAATTGGCCTGACGATCGTAAAAAGAATTGTAGAAAATCATAACGGATTTATAAAAGCCGAAGGAGTTGTAAATGAAGGAGCAAAATTTGAAATATTTATTCCCATAGAATAATTTGAAATTTTGCGATAGCAATCACTTATCGTAATTAATAATAACTTAAAAATGTACTTTAAATAAAGATGGATATTATTGAAAAATGGAATCAAATTATTGACTGGCAGAAAGACAACTCAAAAGAAAAAACATTTCTTTTAGCAGGCCCAATCGAAAATGAAGATTTAAAGCAAATGGAAGAATTAATAGGCGAAGCACTTCCAGCTGCTTTCAAAACATTATATCTATATGCTGACGGGCAGATTGAAAACGGTCCGGGCATGTTATTTGGCGAAGAATTCATGAATAGTAAGGCAATTATTAATCAACTTGAAATAAGCCGAACATTTTTAAAACCAAAGGATAAAAAAGTAGAGCACCCTGAAAAGTCAAAATTATTATTAGATGCAATTGTAGACTTTTACATTGCACAAGCTCCACAACATAAATTGTTCGGATTTCAAAAATCATGGTATAAAATAGAGTTTAGCTGCAGTACCGGTTCGTATGGAGGACCCTATCTTTATAAAAACAAAAACACAACTGAAAAAGAACGTGAAATACTTGAAATCGAATACAAAGACTATAAAAGTATTGCTGAAACCATAGAAAAATTAGCGCATCTCGAAAAAGAATCATACAATTGGGATGAATTAAAATTTATAGTGTATGCAGATGGCAAATACGAAGTGGAAAGAGAATATTACAATTTTGATGAAGAAATTCCATTTACATCAACGCCTGAAAATGCAATAAAAAAGAAATATTTCCACTATAAATGGATTCCCATTTTTTCAGATTACGGCTGCAATTACATTGGCATCGACTTAGATCCAGACATAAATGGCACAAAAGGCCAGATCATAAATTTTGGACGAGATGAAGAAAAAATGATCGTAATAGCACCCAATCTGGAAAGCTTTTTCGATTTTATTTTAAACGAAATTAAGGCAAACAACGCTCAAAAATTAAAGTCTGAATTTCATTTGCACGACCAGATTAGAGAAATAAAAACACAAAATAGTACTGAATAGCCAATTGGATTTTACCAAAAAAGATCAGAATTACTATTCGGCTTAAAATTAAGACTATCAATAAAATAAAAAATGCGCAGTGTCTAAAGACATTTGCGCATTAATTTTGCAACGTATCATCTAATTGCGATTATAATTTATAATGATTCATCAGCATTTTTTCATACACTTTATCCGGAAGAGCACGTTTTAAAACGATAGAAAACTTTTGCATGAAAACCCCAACTTTATAATGCACTTTTGGGCTTTTTTCCTGCATGATTTTATAAATTGCTTCCGCCATTTCATTCGGATTACTTCCGGCATCAACATGTTCGTTCATTGTAGAAAGTGTATCTCCGTAAACCTTTTCATAAGCCGATCCGGCAATAACAGGCGCGTGATAACGTCCTGACGCAATATTGGTAGCAAAATCGCCAGGAGCAACATTTGTAATTTGTATGCCAAATGATTTTACTTCCATTCGTAAAGCCTCTGTAATTAATTCTAAAGCTCCTTTTGAAGCCGAATAAACACTGCGGTATGGCAATCCCATATAGGCGGCAATTGAAGTAATATTGATAATTAAACCTGATTTTTGCTCGCGCATTTGAGGCAGAACAGACTTCATAACTTCAATTGGCCCAAAAAAATTGGTTTCGAAGTTGTTTTTAATTTCTTCCATCGGAATTTCTTCTAACGGACCCGTAATTCCAACACCGGCATTATTAATTACAACATCTAGTCGGCCTGAAGTGGCGATAATCTTTGCCACAGCTGTTTTTATAGATTCGGCATTTCGAACATCTAAAGCGATAAGCGGAAAAATCGAATGCAGCACCTTTTCAGGATTTCTGCTTGTTCCGTAAACAACGAAACCTTTTTTATGCAAAAATTCTCCAATAGATTTTCCAATCCCTGAGGATCCTCCTGTAATTAAAACGACTTTGTTCATTGTGTAAGTTATGAGTTAAAAGTTATAGGTTGTGAGTCGTTGTATTACAGGTAAAATAAATTTTAAGTTAGACACAAAGTAAAATTTACCTATAACTTTCAACTTCTCAAAGGGGTAAAAATAAAAAAATCCTCCCGAAGGAAGATTACAAATTAAAATTTATTCTAAAAAAAAATGGCAAGCGACCTACATCGCACCGCTCAACCACGTACCCTTGCTATGTTCCCATCCTGGGGGAGTCTGCAGGAGCTGGTCGTGTAGGACTTGCCGGTGCAAATATACAATCTTTTTATATTTTTGCAAGAGCTTTGCTGCTATAAAAATATCGTCGTATATTGGCTTCTTCAAAATTTAAACTATGAAAAAATATAACTTCCTAACTATCATTTTATTAGGAATCACATTAATTGGATGTGGAGACACAAAAAAAGGTGAAAATTCTTTATTTAATATTGATGATGCTGCTTTTCCGGCTCATTTTTTACCGCAGGAATCAGTTTCTATTGCAATTTTAAACCCAAAATCGAAAGAAATTGACAGCATTGTCTACTTCGTAAACGACAAAAAAGTGGGAAGCACCAAAGGAGCTGAGAAATTTAAATTTGAATTAAAAGACCAAAAACTAGGCTACCAATACCTAAAAGCTTCAGTTTATTTTGGTTCTGATTCTTCTGATGCTACAAAACGAATTGAGGTTGTTTCTAATGTTGAGCCAAAAGCGCTAAAATACAAAGTAATCAATACTTTTCCTCACGATAAAAAATCTTTTACAGAAGGTTTCGAATTCTACAACGACACTTTATATGAAAGTACCGGCGAAAAAGGAAATTCATTTTTAAGAAAATACGATTACAAAACAGGAAAAACGTTCAAACAAATTGATCTTGACAAACAATATTTTGGTGAGGGAATTACTTTCATCAACGGAAAATTGTTCCAACTCACCTGGCAGGAAAAAACAGGTTTCATTTATAATGCTGCAACATTAAAACTGGAAAAAACTTTTACTTACGAAAAAGAAATCGAAGGCTGGGGAATGACAAATGACGGGAAATTCATCTATCAGTCTGACGGAACAGAGAAAATCTGGAAAATGGATCCTGCAACTCAAAAAATGGTAGATTATATCAATGTTTATTCTGGAACTTCAAAAATTAAGGCGGTAAACGAATTAGAGTTAATCAACGGAAAATTCTATGTAAATGTATTTCAAAAAGATGCAATTGCAGTAGTTAATCCAGCTTCTGGTGCTGTCGAAGGTATTTTAAATATGTCTGATTTACGCAAATCGATGACAGATATTACAACTGACGATGTTTTAAACGGAATTGCATACAATCCTAAAACCAAAACTATTTTTGTTACTGGTAAAAACTGGAGTAAAATCTTCGAAATAACAGTTTCAGAATAACATTAAAAAATAATTATAAACACGAATTTCACAAATTATCACGAATAGATTAGTGACAATTTGTGAAATTTGTGTTTTAAAGCGTTACTAATAAATAATTAATTTCATATAAATGATTACTGTAATCAAAAATATAAAAGAACTGCTTCAGGTTCGCGAAACTTCCATTTCTAAAGTTTCAGGCGCAGAGATGGCTGTTCTTCCAACTGTCAAAAATGCTTTTATAATTATAAAAGATAATCTGATCGAAGATTTTGGTTTGATGGAGGAGCTTCCGGAAATCAAGGCAGACAAAATTATTGATGCGGCAGGAAAAATAGTTTTGCCATCCTGGTGCGACAGCCACACGCATATTGTGTACGCAGGCAATCGCGAACAGGAATTTGTAGACCGAATCAATGGATTCTCGTATGAGGAAATAGCGAATCGCGGCGGCGGCATTTTAAACTCCGCTAAAAAATTAAATGAAACTTCAGAAGAAGAAATCTACGAGCAGTCTAAAGTTCGTCTGGAAGAAGTCATGCATTTAGGAACCGGAGCTGTCGAAATAAAATCAGGTTACGGATTAACAATCGAAGGAGAATTGAAAATGCTGCGTGTAATTAAAAAACTGGCTGAAAATTATCCTATTTGTATTAAAGCAACATTTCTGGGAGCACACGCATTTCCTGTTCATTACAAAGAAAACAAAGCCGGTTATATTGACGAAATCATAACCAAAATGCTTCCCGAAATTGCTCAAAACAAACTAGCTGACTATATTGATGTTTTCTGCGAAACCGGTTACTTTTCTGTAGAAGAAACGGAGAAAATCATGAGCGCCGGAATTCAATTTGGCTTAAAGCCAAAGATTCATGTCAATCAATTTAATTCTATTGGCGGAATACAGGCCGGAATTAAATTTAAGGCCCTTTCTGTGGATCATCTTGAAATTATGAACCCGGAAGATATAGAAGCTTTAAAAAACACCGAAACGATGCCTGTTGCATTGCCATCATGCTCTTATTTTTTGAGTATTCCGTATACACCGGCACGAGAAATGATAAATGCAGGACTGCCGTTAGCATTAGCTACAGATTTTAACCCCGGCTCTACTCCATCCGGAAATATGAATTTTGTAGTAGCAACAGCCTGCATCAAAATGAAAATGACTCCAGAAGAAGCTATCAATGCCGCTACGATTAACGGTGCGTACGCCATGGGAATTTCACATACTCACGGAAGCATCACCAAAGGCAAAAAAGCCAATTTAATCCTCACAAAACCTATTTCATCCTATTATCAAATTCCGTATGCTTTTGGCAGTAATTTGATCGAAAGCGTTTTTATAGAAGGTAAAATCGTATCATAAAGCATCGCGGCAATAGAACGCGACGGTGTAAACCTCAATGTCTAAACATGCAATTATACGCTATAAAAATACAGCCCGCTGTTTCAAGCGCAGGAAAACATTTTTGATTTCTGCCTGATCCCTGTTAGAACCAGCATTTTAAAACGTAAGATATAAAGCATAAAAAAAGGTCTGTGAGAAAATCACAGACCTTTAATATCTTAGTGGTATTTACCTAATGGCGTCTTATCTTAAGTTGAAACTAGTTTTAGAAACTAATTCGTCGTTATCGAAAACATTAATAAAGTAAGCTCCTTTTTCGAAATCTTTACCAATTAAATCTTCAGAAACATTAACTGTTTTGTTCTCATATTTTACAGTAGTTTTAAAGCTGTAAGTCAATGATTTATCACCAAAATTTTCAGTTAATTTTTGACCTAAAACATTATTTTTGCTATCCATAACCTGTACATAATATGTTTTATCTCCAGATTTAGCAATTTGGTTTTCGGCAATTGTAAAGCTTACTTTCAAAACATCAGCACGACTTGCTTTGTCTGTTTCAACTTGTTTGCCAGAACCTTTTACTTTGTAAGCAATTGTTTTAGTGTTCAACACTGATAATTTAGCTCCTTTTTCAACAGTTTTAGCCAATTCTTCGTTTTGACCTACTAATACTTCATTATACTTTTTAGATTCACCTAAAACTACAATTGTACTGTCTCTCTGAACTGTTAAAACACCATTTTGTTTTTTCAATTCGTCGTTTTCAGCAACTAAAGTTTTCATTTTGCCCTGCATTGCCTGAACTTGAGATCTGAATTTAGATACATCTCCTTTAGATTTGTTCAAATCATCCATTAAAGCGACTACTTTATCTCTTTCCTGAATTAATTCGTCAGACATTGAAGTGTTTTCAGCGATTGCTGCATCATAAGTAGATTTCAATTCTTGTAAATCTTTCATAACAGATTCTTTTTCTGTCATGGTGGTTGTAAGCTCTGTTTTAACTACTTCAGTATCAGAAGACAGTTTAAAAATATACACTAAGCTACCAATTAGTAGGACTGCTAAAACGGCGATTACCGCCTTCAAACTTGAGTTGTTGTTCTTTGGGTTTTCCATATTTAAATAATTTTCTTTAAAACAAATTTAAGAATTAATATAAGGTAATAACGTAAGTTACCGCAATTATATTATTTTTGGAAAATATTTTTTTTTAATGGAGAAATTAATTCCTTTTACTGTAAATGATTTAGCAAAAGTCACAAATCATCGAAGTGGTGAAATAAAGTTTGGCGAAAAAATGATTGTAATTCCGAAAGGGGTTGACAAAGTCAGTTTTCTAAAAGAAAGTGAAGCTAAGTACGTGCTTTTGGGAATTCCCGAAGATATTGGCGTGCGCGCTAATTACGGACGACCAGGAGCCGCATCTGCATGGGATAGTGCCATAAAAAGCATTGCCAACATTCAGCACAATCGTTTTTCTAAAGGCAGCCAGATTATTATTTTAGGACAGATTAATGTTTCTGAAGAAATGCGTGATGTTGAAAATCTTGATTTTAATGACATCGATGACAGATCAAAATTAAGCCAGCTGGTTGAAAAAATAGACAAAGAAGTTTCGCATATTATCTTTACCATAATTAAGGCCGGAAAAACGCCTATTATCATTGGCGGAGGCCATAATAATGCGTACGGAAATATAAAAGGTTCGGCTTTGGCCAAAGGAAAACCCATCAATGCCATTAATTTTGATGCCCATTCTGATTTTAGAATTCTGGAAGGACGTCACAGCGGCAACGGATTCTCGTATGCGTATGAAGAAGGTTTCTTAAAAAAATATTTTATTTTTGGACTGCACGAAAATTATACTTCAAAAAGTGTTCTCGACATTATAAAAAAACTGGAAGACCGCGTTCGTTACAATACTTATGACAGTGTCAATATTCGTAAAGAGAAAGATTTTTACAGAGAAATGGCTTTGGCTTTAGAATTTATAAAAAATGACTCGTTTGGAATTGAAATTGATTTGGATGCAATTCCAAATATTGCGAGCAGTGCCATGACCATCAGCGGTTTTTCGGTAGAAGAATTACGTCAGTTTATCTCCTTTTTTGGCCAGCATCGCAATGCAGCTTACATACACATTTGCGAAGGCGCGCCAGATTTAGCAGATTCACCAAATAATAATTTAATCGGAAAATTAATTGGCTATTTAGTAACCGATTTTATTAAAGCGAATAACGAAAAATTATAATCGTAATGAAGATTAAGAGCTGGAAATTAACACTTTTACCAAATAAACTAAGATTCAAATAAACGATTGACCGAATAAACCTATCTTTGCACAGAATTTTAGTAATTAAAACTAAATTTCTTAATCCATAAGATATGTTATTCGAAGATTTATCACTTTCAAAAAGTATACAAAAAGCCGTATTTGAAGAAGGCTACCTTAATCCCACTCCCATTCAGGAACAATCGATTCCGATTGTATTAGCCGGAAGAGACTTAATTGGCTGCGCGCAGACCGGAACAGGAAAAACGGCCGCATTTGCCATTCCAATCATACATCAACTACACCGAATTGTAGGCTCAACAAAAAAAGCAAAACAAATTCGTGCTCTTATAGTTACTCCCACTCGTGAATTAGCGGTACAAATTGGACAGAGTTTTGACACTTATGCCAAATATACCAACTTAACACAGTTGACCATTTTTGGCGGTGTTTCTCAAAATCCGCAGGTTGACACTTTAAAAAAAGGAGTTGATATTCTGGTGGCAACACCGGGACGTCTGCTTGATTTGCAAAAACAAGGTTTTCTTGATCTTGACCATCTTCATACTTTGGTTTTAGATGAAGCCGATCAGATGCTGGATATGGGTTTTATAAACGATGTAAAAAAGATCGTGAAATTAACTCCTAAAAACAGGCAGACTTTATTATTCTCGGCCACAATGCCGATTGCGATTCGTGAACTTGCCGAAATGTTTTTGCAGGATCCTGCAAAAGTAGAAGTTTCTCCGGTTTCATCTACGGCTGAAAATGTAGAACAACGTGTTTATTTTGTAGAAAAAACTGAGAAAAGAAATTTATTATACCATTTAATAAAAAATGAAGATTTATCAAACGTATTGGTTTTTTCAAGAACCAAACACGGAGCTGATAATGTGGTAAAAGCACTTCGTAAAAAAGATATTCCGGCCGAAGCCATTCACGGTGATAAATCGCAAAATGCAAGACAGCGCGTTCTGGATGCTTTTAAAAATAAAGAAGTAGGTGTTCTTGTGGCGACAGATATTGCAGCCAGAGGAATTGACATTGACCAGCTGCCATTTGTAATCAATTTTGATCTTCCTAATATTCCTGAAACTTACGTACATAGAATTGGGCGAACCGGACGCGCAGGAAACGGTGGTATCGCAATTTCTTTTTGCAGTAAAGATGAACATCCGTACTGGAAAGATATTCAGAAATTAATAAAAGTGGATGTAAAAACCATCACAGACCACCCCTACCAATGGCATGCCGGAATTCCGGAAGCTGCTGCGGAGGAAAAACCTAAAAACTCAAACCGAAGCGGAGGCGCTCATAAATCGAGAAAATCAAATGCTTCTAAACAAAATAAAAAACGCTGGTATTAACCAGCGTTTTTTGCTTCTAATATTAAGTAATTTATAATTTTAAACAGCTTGATAGGTTCAAACGGCTTAATGATAATATCATTTATTCCCGAAGAAATAGCTTCGTCTGTAATTTCATCCTTATCAAAAGCAGTCAGGGCTACAATTGGCGTTTTTATGTTTTGAAGACGGATTCTTTTTGTCGTTTCAAATCCGTTCATCAAGGGCATGTTGATATCCATTAAAATCAAATCAAACTCTTCTTCTTCCAATATTTTAAGTGCACTAAATCCATCGTCTACCACTTTGCAGAGGTAATTGTTTTTTTCGATGATTTTTTTGGTAACCAGCTGATTGATCAGATTATCTTCGACAATTAATATTTTGTAGACTTCGTTTGAGGTTAAATCAACTTCGATTTCATCAATAATATCTCTGGTTTTCTGGGTATTGTGCTCAAACGGAATTACGAACGAAAATGCGGTTCCTTTCCCAATATCACTATCCAAACTTATTGTGCTGCCAAAAAGCCCTAATAATCGTTTTACAATACTTAAACCTAAACCGGTTCCCTGATAATCTTCATCTTTTCTTCCCACCTGAACAAATTTGTCAAAAATTTTACTTTGATCTGCAATTGCGATTCCAATACCATTATCTTTTATCAAAAAATCCAGAAAATACCATTGTCCTTCTACCGCTTTGAGATTAACGACAATATCGACTTCGCCATTTTTGGTAAATTTGAGCGCATTACTCACCAGATTCATCAAGATCTGAGCCAGACGCAACTTATCTCCAATCAAATATTCAGGAATTGCTGTATCGATAAAAATGCTGATATTGTTATTGTTTTTTTGTGATAAAAAAGAAAGTGAATTTTTGATCATTGCAATTTCATCAGCAATATTAAAGGTCAATTTTTCTAATACCACTTTATTTTCTTCTATTTTATTAATCTGCAGAATATCGTTTACCAGCGACAATAAATATCTTGCCGAAAATTTTAAAGAACTTAAATGCTGGCTGCGCGATAACTCTTTATGTTCTTCCAAAAGCATATTTGTAATACCAACTACTCCGTACAACGGCGTACGCAATTCATGGCTTATGGTCGATATAAATTGTGATTTGAGCAGTGAGGCTTCCTCTGCAATTTCTTTAGCTTTTAGAAGCTCTAAATTGTGTTTTTTCTTGAATCGGATGTTTTTTATTAAGGTAATAATCAGAAAGAGCAGAATAATTGAAATTAAAACAAACAGAATTACAATAATCCTGGATTTTTTGAGACTTTGGTACTGCGAAATTTTCTCGTTTTCAATTTTATCAATCTGTCTTTTGTATTCATCTAATTCCAGATTAAAGCCGGCTATTGACGCTTTCTTTAGTTTTTCCTGATTGTAAAGTTCTTCCGTAATAGTATTGAATGCAATTAAGTGATCGTAGGCTTCTTTGTATTTTTTGGTTTTGGTCAAAAATTTTGAATACTCCAAATGGGCATATGACAAATCCGATTGTTCATCGCTGTTTTTTCCGGCCGCAATCGCTTTTGTAAAAAATCTTTCTGCCGCAGCTTCATCATTAATATAGCTGGCATACATTCCGTTCAGCATATTGACAACAATTTCAGTCGACTGGTCACCATATTTTTGGATATTATTCCCAACAAATTTCAAATACGGATAGCCTTCCTTAAACTTGCCCACATCAAAATACGCCCATGCAATATTGACATTTGTATAATAAACCTGGCTTATATCATTAATTTTTAAACTGTAGGCAATCGATTTTTTATAATAGTTGATTCCTTTATCAAATTGCTTTTTTTCAAAACAATATATATTTCCCAAATTATTATGAAGGCTGTATTTTATAGAATCGTTATCGGTTTTGTTGGCGTAGAATAATCCTTTATTATAAAAGAAAATAGCTTTATCAAATTCTGATAATTCATTGTAATTTCCGGCAATAATTTTATAGGATTTAGCGATCAAATAATCGTTTTTTGAAGCTGTTGCATAATTTAAGGCAACTCGTGAAGTAATTAATGATTTTTCGAAATTAGACTCTTTAAAATCATCCCATGCCTGCTTTACAAGCGTATTAATTTTCTCGTCTGATAAGTGTTCAGACTGCCCGACTGCTGAATTGCATAAACAATTCAGAAATAAAAAAAGCAACAAAAAAATCCGTACTTGGGGCATCAATCGGCTAGTTTCACCAAATATACATTTAAAAATAAAAAAAAGCTGTATTTCCTATAAAAATACAGCTTTTTGTTTCTATTTATGGACTACAGAATACTGCAGCCTATTCTTACGAAAAAATTTTAATTTTAATTAATTTTCAGAAACTACAACATCATCTTTATCACTTTCCCACTGCCCGACAACAGAAGTTGCCAAAGCGTTTCCTAAGACATTGGTAGCACTTCTGAACATATCACAAAAATGGTCGATTGGCAAAATCAACGCAATACCTTCGATCGGAATATCGAACATACCACACGTTGCGGCAACCACGACCAAACTCGCTCTCGGCACACCGGCAATTCCTTTACTGGTAAGCATTAAAACCAAAAGCATTACCATTTGTGTTCCAATATCCAAATGCACACCATAAAACTGCGCGATAAAAATACTGGCAAATGTCATATACATCATACTTCCATCGAGATTAAAAGAATAACCCAGTGGTAACATAAACGATACAATTTTGTCTTTTACTCCAAAACTTTCTAATTCTTCAGTCAATTTAGGAAAAACAGCTTCACTGCTTGTAGTTCCAAAAGCGATTGCTAACGGCCCAATAATACGTTTTAATAATTCTGTCATTCTTCCTTTCAGAAAAATATAGCCCACTACTATTAAAACTACCCACAATGTCCCGATTCCGATTAAAAAAGATCCGAAAAATTTAAAATAGGTAATTACTAATTCTTCTGCATCCCGAATAGCAAATACTCCAGCAATGGCTCCAAAAACCCCAATTGGAGCGAAGTTCATTACATAATTTACCATTTTCAAGACAATATGCGAAACCTTATCTAATGCATTTATAACAGGCTTTACGGTACTTCCTAATGACGCAGCCGCCAATCCGAAAAAGATAGAAAATATTACAATCTGCAAGATTTCATTGGTTGCCATTGCTTCAAAAATACTTTTAGGAACGATATGTTCTACAAAGTTTTCGAAAGACAATGTTTTTGTTTTAGCAGTAACTTCAGAAGCTGCTGCCATATCTACGTGATCTAATTTTAAACCTACTCCAGGCTCTAAAAGATTTACATAAAACAAACCAATTAATAAAGATATAAATGAAGCTGTAAAAAACCATCCAAGTGCTTTTCCTCCTACTCTTCCTACCGTTTTAATGTCACCCAATTTCGCAATTCCTACTACTAAAGTGGTAAATACTAAAGGTGAAATAATCATTTGAACCAATCGGATAAAAATAGTAGCCAGCATTTTTATCTTATTGCTGAATGACTGTGCAGCCTCAGGCGAAATCGAATTATGCAATATAATTCCTAAAGTTGCTCCCAGAAGCATTGCAATTATAATCTGCCCTGTTAGTCCTGAAAGAAATGACTTTTTTTTATTTTCTGTAACTTGCTGCATTAATTTTTTTGTTTTAAATTAAAATATTAAGACCCTCACTGCCTTAACTTTTATTAATATGTTTTGTTGATTAAATAAAAATCAGCTAAAACAATCGCTGCCATTGCTTCGACAATTGGCACTGCGCGAGGCACTACACACGGATCATGACGTCCTTTTCCAGTCATGGGTGTAATGTTTCCTTTATTATCTAATGAATCTTGTGTCTGCATAATGGTAGCAACTGGTTTAAAAGCAACCCTGAAATAAATATCCATTCCGTTGCTGATCCCGCCCTGAATACCTCCGGAAAGATTTGTTTTTGTAGTTCCGTCAGGATTATACAAATCATTGTGTTCGCTTCCTTTCATTTCAGAACCTGAAAAACCACTTCCGTATTCAAAACCTTTTACAGCATTGATAGAAAGCATTGCTTTTCCTAATTCAGCATGTAATTTATCAAAAACCGGCTCTCCTAAGCCAACCGGAACATTTTGAATTACACATGAAACCACACCGCCGACAGTATCTCCCTGTTTGCGAATGTCACGGATATATTCTTCCATAATTGCTGCCGATTTTTCATCAGGACAGCGAACCGGATTACTTTCTATTTTCGAAAAATCCAGGTCCTGATAGGGTGTATCCAAATGAATTGGACCAACCGAAGAAACATACGCATTAATTTTAATTTCAGGTAACATTTGCTTCGCAATTGCACCTGCGACAACCCTGCTTGCCGTTTCGCGCGCAGAACTTCTTCCGCCGCCGCGATAATCACGGAAACCGTATTTTTGATCGTATACGTAATCAGCATGACTAGGCCTGTAATTGTCCTTGATATGCGAATAATCGTCTGATTTTTGATTGGTATTCGGAATAATAAAACCTATTGGGGTTCCGGTAGTTTTACCCTCAAAAATTCCGGATAAAAACTGAACCGCATCTGGTTCTTTTCGCTGGGTTACGATCGCTGATTGTCCTGGTTTTCTTCGAGACATTTCAACCTCAATTGCTTCTAAATCAAGTTGTATTCCTGATGGGCAGCCATCGATGATGCCGCCTAAAGCTTCACCATGAGATTCACCAAATGTTGTAACTTTATATAGGGTGCCGTAGCTATTTCCTGCCATTGTAATTAGTTTTGAGCAAATGTAAGTTTTATGAATTAAATTAAAAAATTTAAAATTACTATTATTAACTAAAGGTTAAGTAGTTTAAAAATCACAATTTGTTAAAATTGACGCCAAATTGGTAACCTTTTCATAAAACAAAACTGCGGTTAGTTTCTTTTATTTGCTAAACTTCAAAACAGTAAAAATTGAAAAAACGAAACGTCGAACTGGTCATTCTTTCAGATGTCCATTTGGGAACTTACGGAAGTCACGCTAAAGAACTAAACAACTATTTATCAAGCATTAAACCCAAAACATTAGTATTAAATGGTGATATTATTGATGCGTGGCAGTTTAGAAAATCGTACTTTCCAAAAGCACATTTAAGAGTTATTCAACGAATAATAGGAATGGCTTCAAAGGGTACAAAAGTGTATTATATTACTGGAAATCATGACGAAATTCTTCGAAAATTCAGTGATATGAATATGGGGAATTTTTCTTTAGTCGATAAATTAGTTTTAGATTTAGACGATAAAAAAGCTTGGATTTTTCACGGCGACGTTTTCGACGCTTCTGTACAGCACTCCAAATGGATTGCAAAACTAGGCGGTTTAGGTTACGATTATTTAATTCTGAGCAATCGATTTGCTAATTGGTGTCTGGCAAAACTGGGACGAGAGCCTTATTCATTTTCTAAAAAAATTAAAGCGAGCGTAAAAAAAGCAGTTAAATTTATTTCTGATTTCGAAACTACTGCAACAGATCTTGCCATCGAAAAAAACTACGATTATGTTATCTGCGGCCATATTCATGAGCCAAAGATTATTACGAAGGAAAACAAGCACGGTTCTACTTTATATCTTAATTCAGGAGACTGGGTCGAAAATCTTACCGCACTAGAATATCATAAAAAGCGCTGGAAACTATATTCATACGCCGAAAGCAATTTTACCGAAGAGGAAAATTTGTTTGAAATGGAAGACATATTAACATCACAGTTAATTAGTTCGATGATCATTAAAAGGTAAGTAACTTAATGCAAGTAATTTAGCGGGATTAGAGAGGTTTTCTTGTACTGCTTTACACTTATACCATCATAGAAATGTGAATTATATAACAATTTTAAAAAATATTATACGTTTTCACTTTGACTGTAATACTACATTTGAAAAAAAATAAATACCCATTCTATGAAAAAAATCATTTTATCAGCCATTATGCTATTCGGACTTGCATTTACGGCTCAGGCACAAATTGCTTCAAAAAACGCTCTAGGTTTACGCTTAGGAGACAATAACGGATTTGGAGCTGAAGTATCATACCAAAGAGGTTTATCTGAAAAAAACAGACTAGAATTTGATTTAGGCTGGAGAAACAATAGCGATGTTAACGCCATTAAAGCGGTAGGTCTTTACCAATGGGTTTGGAACATCGACGGTGGTTTCAACTGGTACGCTGGTGTTGGTGCTGGTATCGCTGCCTGGGATTATGATTATGACGGACCTGGAAACGACTTTAATGACAGTGGAACTTACGTTTTTGCAGCTGGAGATATCGGTATCGAATATGCTTTTAGCGGCGCGCCTATCACACTTTCATTAGATGCAAGACCTGAAATTGGTTCTGGATACTATGACGATGACAATTTTGGATTTGACGTAGGTCTAGGAGTTAAATTCAGATTCTAAAATAAAAAGTAAAAAATAATTGTAAGAAGAAATCCTGTCGTGTATGCGACAGGATTTTTTTTATGCCCTAAAATATCAAACTGAGCGAAGTAGAAAGTTGTACTTTTATAAGAGCTTCGACTTCACGCCGTCTGACAAGTAATTTATTTAATGATAATCTCTTTTTTAGAGTGTATTTTTACCACCGTGTAAGGATAAGTAATGACCTGCATTACCATTGCATCCGGAGCGGGACTTTTCTCTTTAATGGTAATAATAATATTTTTATCCGTTTCCTCTACTTTTTCAATTCCGATAGCATAACCTCCGGAATTTTTCTCTCCCATATTCAGAACAACATAATTAGAATTTTTAGTGTCATCTTCCTTCATTTTTGCTGCAATATGAGGATCACTTTCTAACATTTTGATTTCGTTAGGTTCTGTCAAAATTTCATAAAACTTGATATTGCCGCCACCATCAGATTGCTCCGTTAAAACTTCGTATAAGTTTTTTGAACCTGAATCGGCTGTTTTTTTTGCACCGCAGGAAATTAAAACAAAAACTGCTAAAACCGAAATTACTTTTTTCATTTACGTTTGTTTTTAAAAATTAATGTTTTTCATGTTTGTAATCATCAATCGCTCTTCGATAAAGATCTTCATATTTCGGAAGTATGTTTTTAATATCAAATTTCTTGGCAACCTCTAAAGCATTTGCCTTAAACTCATTCAAAATAGCGTCATCTTTTAAGATCTTAATAGCATTGGCAGCCATTTCTTCTACATTTCCAACGTTACTCAAATAACCGGAAACACCCTCAAAATTAACTTCAGGCAAACCTCCCGAATTACTCGAAATAACCGGAACGCCACAAGCCATCGCTTCAAGAGCGGCAAGACCAAAACTTTCTGTTTCTGAAGGTAATAAAAATAAATCTGTTAAAAGTAAAATCTTATCGATTTCGTTGCTGTTCCCAAAGAAAATCACCTTATCATGAATACCTAATTCCTGACAAAGAATCTCTGCTTTTTCTTTTTCCGGGCCATCACCTACCATCATCAATTTAGCCGGCATTACTTTCTGGATATTATAGAAAATCTTAATAATATCCGGAATGCGTTTTACCTTTCTAAAATTACTGATATGTGTAATAATCCTTTCATTATCCTTCGCCATAACATAGCGGTGACAAGGCGCTAAAGGATCTTTTTTAACTTTATCCAGTTCGATAAAATTCGGAATTACTTTTATTTTATTCTTGATTTTGAACAATTTCAAAGTATCATCTTTCAAACTCTGCGACACCGACGTCACATAATCCGATTTATTAATGCTAAAAGTAACCGCAGGTTTATAAAACGGATGGTTTCCTACCAAAGTTATATCAGTTCCGTGAAGTGTTGTAATCATCGGAAGATTAATGCCTTCATTCTTCAGCATTTGCTTTGCCATATAACCCGCATACGCGTGTGGAATAGCATAATGCACATGAAGTACTTCAATTTTATATAATTTCACCATATCAACCAATTTGCTCGATAAAGCCAATTCATATGGCTGATAATGAAACAAAGGATATTCAGGAACGTTTACCTCGTGATAATGAACATTTGGATTTAAAAGTGCCAGCCTAACGGGCTGACTATAAGTAATAAAATGGATTTCGTGTCCGCGTCTGGCTAATTCAAGACCTAATTCTGTGGCTACTACCCCACTACCACCAAAAGTCGGATAACAAACTATTGCTATTTTCATGTATTAAATTTAATACTACGAAAGTACTCAAAAATCACGTTTATTCAGGCATATAAAATGTTAGATTTTTGTAAAATTAGATTTTCCTAATTACACGATTATCCACTTTATTCTGCTATGCGGAGTCGAAGTAAAACACTCCAAAGCACCAAACTTAAAACGCATCACTTTTAACTCATTAAGGAGCAGAAAAAAGATTTTTAAAAGACCATTTGTCCCGCTGTCCGCTATATCTTTTTCCGGCTAAAGAAGCCAGAAAAAGGATATCGCTCCCATCGGGGCTAGAATAGAACTTTTAGTTTTCATAAGAACGTATTGCCAAACCAGACAGGTTTTAAAAACCTCTCGGGTTTATCTCAATTAATTAATCCTGGTCAAAGTTTAAAATTTTGACAAAGATTCGACACTATCTTGTCATTTCGACGTAAGGAGAAATCACACTAGAAACTCTACAATAGTATATCGTCAATCTTTGTCAAGTTACGTATCTGATTTCTCCTCCTTCAAAATGACAAAACGCACCTTATATCTTAAATTTCAAACAAATTTTAGGCATTTAGTTCCAAAAAAAAAGGCATAAAATCTAAATTTTATGCCTTTCAAATATTATAATATTTCTTAGAAAAATCGACTGTGCCAGCTGTCAATAGCCGGAACTTCCCAAGATTCATTGTATTCTTCGATATTATTTACCAAATTATTAAAAACAATTGTATTCTCAGAAACCGATTTATCTTTAACCATTTTCTTGAAATCCAGTAATGGTTTGTGTGCAATGTGTTCACCTAGTTTAAAAGTTACGTTCATTTTATCTAACAAATCAACGTTGTACTTTTTCTCTAAACTCTGAATAAATTCAACTGAACTATCAATCGAACAACCTGTTGCTGCCTGCACATCCTGATTTACAGCCAAAATAATGAATCGGTTGTATTTTAACTGGTATGAAGCTTCTAAACTTGTTCCGTGTGCTGCCCATTCTTCTACAAAAGCTTTCAGGTCCGTTTCTATTTCAGAAAATTCTTCCTCAGAAAACTTTCTGTTTGATTGGTAAATCCAAATTCTGGATTCACCAGGTAAATTTTCAAAAGGTATATACATTTTTAATTTTAAATTTTAGATTGTTGATTTTAGATTACAGCATTAAAAGTTTCAGGTTTCAGGTTTCAAGTTAAAAACCTCAGAACCTTAGTCCTTAGCAACTTAGAACCTCAAATTACTGTTTCTCGATTTTCGTCAGAATCTTGAAGTATTTGAATTCTTTAGCTTTTGCGTCAAACAATTCAATTTCGGTATAACTTACTGTCAGTTTATCTTTTTTCTTTAATTCATTATTGGTCAACAATGAAGCCGTATCAAAAGTATCCAACAAAAGAAAATTATAATTGCGTCCTGTTTGATCTTTTAACTGCAACGTTATAAATTGCTCCCATTTAATATCTACAACTTCTCCTGAAAGGGTTGGATCTACTGTGTCTTCAATTTCTAATTCGTCCTTATTTGCATTTCTGCCTAACTCTATAATCATATTAGGACAAGTCTGCAGCATTTTTATACCCACACTTTCTCCTAATTTAGTCATTCCTTCTTTATCAGAAAAATTTACTTTTTCAGAAGCTTTAAATTCAGAAAGATGATCAGAGTAGCTTTTTATCATGCAGACACCCACTTCAGTTTTAAAATCTGCTGCTGATAAATCCGGGCTTTTAGTCTTTTTTGCGGTTAAACATTCACAAGTTTCTTTCGCAATAACATCCAGAACATCTTGAGAATACGCAGCAATATTACAGCATAAAACAACTAACAAAAATATTTTCTTCATACTATAAATCTTGTGCGTTTGCGATTAGTTCTGCAATATCCATCACTTTTACCTGTCCTTCTTTTTCTTTATGTTTAATACCATCTGTTAACATTGTATTACAAAACGGACAGCCCGCTGCAATAATATCCGGCTGTACTTTCAGGGCATCTTCTGTTCTTTCCACATTCACCTCTTTATTTCCAGGCTCAGCATCTTTAAACATCTGTGCACCACCGGCACCACAACATAAGCCGTTTGCTTTAGAACGTTTCATTTCGACTAATTCAACATCCAGTTTCTGAATTAAATCTCGTGGAGCTTCGTACACTTTATTGGCCCTTCCTAAATAGCAAGGATCGTGAAAAGTAATGCGTTTTCCTTTAAACTGCCCGCCTTCAACAGTTAATCTTCCCTCATCAATTAATGATTTTAAAAACTCTGTATGATGAATGACATCGTACTGACCTCCTAATTCAGGATATTCATTTTTTAAAGTATTAAAACAATGCGGACAAGCTGTAACAATTTTTTTGGCTTCGTAGGCATTCAAAACCTCAATATTCATCATCGCCTGCATTTGAAACAAAAATTCGTTTCCTGCACGCTTTGCAGGATCTCCTGTACAGCTTTCTTCTGTACCCAGAACCGCAAAAGAAACATTGGTACGATTTAAGATTCGCACAAATGCTTTTGTTATTTTTTTTGCTCTATCATCAAAACTCCCTGCGCAACCCACCCAAAATAAAACTTCTGGCTGTGTTCCCTGGGCTAGCATTTCTGCCATTGTTGGCACTACTAAACTTTCTGACATCTTATTTTTTTATTAAATCGGTTAATGGTTAATGAGATATTGGGTTGTACTATTAACACTAACTAAAAACCACAATTTATTATGTATTAAATCGATTAAACAGTTAAACCAGTAACCTGTTAAACTATTTTAATTCTCGTTTTTCCAATTCAATCTGTCCTGCTGATTGTACTGCCAAGGCGCTCCATTATTTTCAATGTTGGTCATCATAGCATTCAACGACATTGGCGCAGCACTTTGCTCCATCACTAAATAGCGGCGCATATCCATAATAATAGAAAGCGGACTTATATTTACCGGACATTCTTCGACACAGGCGTTGCAAGAGGTACATGCCCATAGTTCTTCCGGCGTAATATAATCGTTCAATAATGTTTTGTTATCCGGAACAAAAACACCTTTATTGGCATCAATATTTTTTCCTACTTCCTGCAGACGATCTCTTGTGTCCATCATAATTTTACGCGGAGACAATTTTTTACCAGTCTGATTTGCCGGACATGCTGATGTACAACGGCCGCATTCTGTACACGTGTAAGCGTTTAACAACTGAACCCAGTTTAAATCCTGAACATCGCTTGCTCCAAATTTAGACGGAACAGCATTTTCATCTACTGGCGCTGCAGCAAACGGATCAGCATTTGGATCCATCATAAGCTTCACCTCTTTTGTAACCGATTCTAAATTATCAAATTTTCCTTTCGGATTCAAATCTGCAAAATAGGTATTTGGGAAAGCTAGAAGAATGTGCAGGTGTTTTGAGAAGTATAAATAGTTCATAAAAACTAAAATACCCGCAATATGCACCCACCAAAAAACTTCAAACAATATCACAACCAATTCGTTTGAGAGACCATTAAAAATTGGGGCTATGAACTGGCTTACCGGAAAACTTCCTGCTTTATGAAAAACTCCTCCCGGAACATTTTGCAAATGCAGGTCTGAGGCATTCATCAATAAAAATAAAATCATCAAAACGGTTTCAAAGTACAAAATGTAATTTGCATCGCTTTTAGGAAATCCTGTTAAGTCAGAATGTATAAAACGTTTTAATCTGATGAAGTTTCTTCTTATCCAGAAAACTGTGACAGCAAAAATTACCAATATTGCCAGTATCTCAAATGACGCAATTAAAATATTATACACCACGCCCAAATAAGGAGCAAAAATTCTATGTGTGCCAAATAAACCATCAATAATGATTTCCAGCAATTCAATATTAATAATGACAAAACCAACGTAAACAATGATATGCAGCACTCCTGCTACGGGACGCTTTACCATTTTAGACTGCCCAAGTGCAATCATTGCCATGTTTGCCCAGCGTGCTTTAGAATTATCTTTTCGATTTACATCTACTCCTAAATTAATGTTTCGGATGATTTTTTTTACATTGGCTGCAAAAAAACCAAAACCAACTATAAGAAGTATAGCGAATAAAATATTATCTAAATAACTCATTCTGATTATTTTTTAGTAGTTGAATTTGCATCTTCTGCCGGCGCTACATACGGTTTATTTTTCTTTCCGAAAAGTGAAACATTCACATAACGGGTTGGATAAAGACGAACATCCTGCAATAATAACTCTAACTCTTTTGAAGTTTTGGCCAGATTATTATACAAAGCATCATCGTTAAGCAATTTTCCTGCTGTACCTTTTCCTGAATTTAAATTGTTCATCAGGCCGTCTACTTTTGCTAAAGTCTGGTTTAGGCTTTTAACTGATTTGCCTAAATCAGCTCTTTTAAGAGAATCTGAAATAGCTGCAAAATTACCCGACATTTTATTAAAATTGGTAACTGCACTGTTCAGCTGTGCCTTGTTGCCATCTAAAATAGTATTAAGAGTGCCTGAAGCTCTATGAAACTGCTCCATTGTCTGGCTCAATTCTGCTAGAGTCTTTTTAATATCTTCCTGTCCTTTTTTATCCAGAACATTATTCAATCCTGACACAAGGACATCAATATTTACCAGCATTTTTTCCAATTTTTGTTGAATTGGTTCTATTTTACCTCCTAAGGATTCTGTCAATCCTAATTCTACCGTAGATTCAATTGACTGCCCTTCTTCTACCAAATTTTTATCGGCTAAATTCGGAACAATCTTAATTTGTTTTCCTCCAATTAAACTTGGAGAATATAAGGCTGCTTTACTGGTTTTAGAAATAGGAAAATCAGTTTTTAACTGAAGTTCAACTGATAATTTACCGGTTACTTCACTGATCGTAATCTTGGAAACTTTCCCGATTACAAGACCGTTTAAAGTCACGGGTGCAGAAACTGGAAGATCCTCTACGTTGTCATATTCGACATATAATGTTTTATAATTTGTAAAAAGGTCTCTGCCTTTTAAAAAACTATAGCCCCAAATAAATAATAATATTGACGCAATGACTAATATAGCCGTTTTAATTTCTCTTGTTACTTTCAAAATTCTTAGTGTTTGTACAAAATTAATATAAATAATCGAACTTGTGGCTATTATTTAGTGGCGTCTTGAATACTGATTTTTTCTCCATCTTTAGTTGCTACCAAAAAAGCAACTCCATATCCTTTACTTTTAGCTTCTTGTAAATATTTTTTTGCTGCTTCGTAATCTGATGTTTCCTGATAGAAATACTTATAAATATTATTTTCGTACAAAACGGTCACATTCTTAAGCCCTTTAAAGTTCTTAGGCTCTAAGGTAGTTTTTTTAATACTGGCAATCAACTGTACTTTATAAAAAGTTCCTTTTGGTATATTCTTAGTTGCTGCTGTCGATTCCGTCACTTTAGGTTTCGCAGTATCTCTTGCTGGTCTTGCTTCTGCAGCTTCAGGAGTTCCTGACCCAAAATATTCTCTCTTATAACTCAAGATAGCTTCGGCAATTGCTTTTGCAATATCATCCTGTCCTTCTTCTGAATTTAAAAGGTTTCCTTCTGTAGGATTCGAGACAAATCCGGTTTCTACTAAAACTCTCGGCATATATGCTTTATGAAGTACCATAAATGGCGCTTGTTTTACCCCGCCCTGTCTTAGTTTTTTTCCTAATTTATCAAAATTATCTTCAATTTTACTTGCCAGCGAAATACTATTATCTAAATATTCTTCCTGCATTAAAGTCATTCCAATCATTGATTCAGGCGAATTTGGATCGTAACCTTCATATTTACGTTTATAATCTTTCTCTAATGTAATAACGGAGTTCTCTTTTTTCGCCGCTTCAAGGTTAGAGGCTACTTTACTCAAACCCATTACGTAGGTTTCTGTTCCGTCAGCTGTAGTATTTTTGTTGGCGTTACAGTGAATAGACACAAAAATATTCGAATTGGCTCTGTTCGCAATGTTGGCTCTTTCTACCAAATCGATAAAAACATCTGTCTTTCTGGTATAAATTACATTAACATTCGGATTAAGTTCTAAGATTTTACCAACTTTTAAAACGATCGCCAAAGCAATATTTTTTTCAATTCGGCCGCTGTAAACGGCACCAAAATCATGTGCTCCGTGCCCTGCATCAAGTGTAACCTTAAAAACATTGGCCTGACTGTAAGCACAAAATGAGAGTATCGTTAGAAAAAAACTAAATAATAGCCTAGTTTTGTTAAATATGTTCATAAATCTAAAAGTTAATTTTAATAAAATGCAACTGCTATAATTTTTACAATTGATTATTTTTGACAAAAAATTATATGTAAGTTTGACATGTCAAAAAACAAGCCATACTTTTACAAAAATAGCATTTAAACCTTTGCATACAAACTTATTTAATATCGTTTTATTATCATTTTTCCTAACACTAGGATGTGGTAATTTATATTCACAAGAGATAAAAAACAAAAAAAAGGCATTACCAACTGTAAAACAAACAGATAAGCCTTCAATTGTTCCTGATGTAGCTGTAAAACCTGTCGATACTGTAAAAGTCGACAGCATTAAGCCAAAAAAAACTTTTCTGGATGCAAAGGTAAACTACAAGGCTAAAGATTATGCAAAGAACGATTACAAGAAAAAAACAATCACTTTATATAATGAAGCTGAATTATACTACAAAGATGTTGAACTAAAAGCAGGTATCATTGTTTTAGATTACGGAAAAGATGAAGTTTACGCTGGAAGAATACGAGATTCTGCGGGAGTTTTAACGCAATATCCAAATTTTAAACAAGGCGCCAGCGAGGTACAGCCGGATTCTATTCGTTTTAACTTCAAGACGCAAAAAGCCTTAATCTACAATTCAAGAACTGAACAAGGCGAATTTAAAATAAAAGCCGCGATTACCAAAAAAGAAAACGACTCAGTTTACTTTTTAAGAGGTGCGCGTTTTACAACGGCAAGCGACATAGACAATCCCGAATATTATTTTAGAACCAATAAAGTTAAATTTGTTCCCGGCAAAAAAGTTGTGGTTGGTGTGACCCAAATGGTAATCGCTGATGTCCCTACTCCTTTAGCCCTGCCTTTTGCATTTTTTCCAATGAGTGAGGAAAAAAGTATCTCAGGTATTATTATTCCAAGTTATAACGACTCGAATACAAGAGGTTTTTCTTTACAAAATGGAGGTTATTATTTTGCTTTAAGTGACAATTACGATTTAACCGTTTTGGGCGATTATTATACGAATGGAAGTTATGCCATGCGATTTGAGTCGGCTTATGCCAAAAGGTACAAATACCGCGGTAATGTCAATGTACGTTTTGAGAACCTGATAAGCAGCGAAAGAGGTTATCCTGATTACTCTAAACAAAACATTTACAACATTCAGTGGTCACACTCAAAAGACACCAAATCAAACCCAAATTCGACTTTTTCTGCCTCTGTAAACATGGGTAGCAGTAAATACTTTAAACAATCTATAAATCAGGCTAACGTAGGATCTAACCTGAATAATACCTTAAGTTCCTCTATTTCATACAATAAAACCTTTAATACGATTCCGCAAGCGCGTATTTCATTAACGGCAACACATCAGCAAAATACACAAACTGAGGATATTCAAATGACACTACCAGCCTTACAGGGAAGTATTGATCGTATTTATCCTTTTGTTGGAAAAGACGGAGTTAAAAAAGGTATTTTAAAAAATATCAATTTACAGTACAACGTCAGCGGAAAAAATTATTTTCAGACAAAAGATTCCTTGTTTTTTAAGCCTCAGATGTTTAAAGATGCCAAAATTGGTATGCAGCACAGCATTCCGATCAGTACAAACTTTAAAGTATTCAAATATTTTAGTGCAAGTGCCTCAACCAATTATCAGGAAACCTGGGTTACCAAAACGATTGACAGAAGCTACGACATCAATACAAGTGCGCCTGTCGACAAAACTGTAAATGGTTTTGACGCTTTTAGAACTTACAATTTCAGCAGTAACTTAGGAACTACAATTTACGGTACATTTAATTTTGGTGCCGATAAAAAAATTCAGTCTATTCGTCACGTCGTAAGACCAAGCATTACTTATTCTTACACACCAAGTTTCGAGAGATATTACGATAATTATGTTGTTAATGCTGCAGGGCAGATCACTGCATCATACACAAGATTCGAAAATGGTATTTTTGGAGCTCCGGGAAAAGAAAATTCAAACATTGTAGGTTTCTCTTTAAGCAATACTTTTGAAGCCAAGGTAAGAGATAGTGACAGCACAAAAACAGAACCTAAAAAAATAATGCTGTTAAACAATTTAAACTTTAACACGAGTTATAATTTTAATGCCGACGGAAAGGAAACTTTAGCGTGGCAGCCGATTGTTTTAAGTGGAGGAACACAGCTTTTTGAGAACAAAATGAATGTTAACTTTGGTGCTGTATTAAACCCGTATGCGATTGATAATTCAGGCAAGGTAATGAATGTCTTTAATATTGATAACGGAGGCAGTTTATTTAGAATGACAAGTGCAAATGTGACCTTGAATTATTCTTTCTCTAATAAAGGCGGCAAGGAAGAAAAAAACACCCAGAGTGAACGGAACGGTGGTCGTAGTGATGATTTATTTGGAACCAACACTGACTTAACGGACAGTCGAAACAGTCAGTTTGCAGATGAAAAAGACGATGGATCAGATGTGATTACGGAGTTCTTTAACTCAAAAATTCCCTGGGATATGACAATGGCCTATTCATTAACTTATTCGAATGACTCAAGGCAAAATAAGATTACAGGAAACTCTTTGATGGTTTCTGCAAATATGGATATTACTCCGAAATGGAAAGGCGGTATTTCTACCGGTTATGACTTTGTGCAGAAAGGGGTTACTTTTACCCAGTTTCGTTTTGAACGTGATTTATTGAGCTGGAGAATGGCCTTTAACTGGACACCGCTGGGCGTAAACTCAAACTGGAATTTCTTCATAGGAATTAAATCTGGTATGCTGAGCGATATTAAATGGAATAAACGAAGTACTTCAAATCGATAAATCATCGGATAAAATATTAGTTATGAATCGCCATGATTCCCATAATTGCATGGAAAATGACGAATCACATTCCCTAAAAATAAATACGATCTACATATGAAAAAAATAATCTTTACAGAAAAGGCTCCGGCTCCAATTGGACCTTACAATCAGGCAGTATTATCAGGAAATACACTTTATGCTTCTGGTCAGATTGCTATAAATCCAGCTTCTGGCGAACTGGTTACAGCTAATATCAATGACGAAACAACGCAGGTAATGCAGAATATTGCCGCTATTCTGGAAGCTGCTGAAATGACTTTTGAAAACGTAGTAAAAGCCACTATTTTTATCATGGACATGAATAATTTTGGCGCTATAAATACGATTTACGGATCTTATTTTAACGAAAAAACCGCTCCAGCTCGTGAAACGGTTCAAGTGGCATGTCTGCCAAAAAATGTAAATGTTGAAATTTCTATAATTGCAGTGCAATAGCATCTAATAATAATTGTGCCGTTGCTTCGTTAGTTGCCAGCGGCACATTATGTACATCGCAAACCCGAATCAGCATGTTAATATCTGCTTCATGCGGATGACTTGATAAAGGATCCTTAAAAAAGAAAACCATTTGCGTAATTCCTTCTGCTACTCTTCCCGCAATCTGTGCATCGCCGCCTAATGGCCCTGAAAGCATCCTTTGCGTTTTAAATCCCGCAGCTTCGGCTTTTCCACCGGTTGTTCCTGTACCAATTAGTCTTATTTTTTCATGATGTAAAACAGCTTCATTTTTAATTAAAAAATCAATTAAATCAGCTTTTTTACCATCATGCGCAATAATGGCAATCTCCATAAAACCAGCACTATTGATTAGCAACATGGTAGGCTATTAATCCATCAATAGGTCTTCTTAAAACATTTCCTAACTGAAGTTCGTATTTATCAAAAGTTTCTTGTAATTCGTCTTTTAAATAAAAAGCAATAGAACCAACGAAATGCACCGGAACTTCCTTGCAGTTATCGAATTGTTTGATGTAGTTTTTAACGAAAGATTTCATTCCTTTGAAAATGATTTTTCTGCAGAATTCCGTGTCTTTATGTTTAATTAAAAACTTTGCAAAAGTTGCTAAATACGCATTCGGATTTGGCTCTTTGTACAATTTGTTTTTAATAAAATCAGCATCTAAATTATATTCTTTTTCAAATTCAACTGCCAATTCTTTAGGCATTTTATTGAAATAGTATTTTCTGATTAATTCTTTTCCAAAAACGTTTCCGCTGCAGTCATCCATTGCAATATAACCTAATGACTGTACTTTTTGATGTAGAATTTTTCCATCAAAATAGCTGCAGTTAGAACCCGTTCCTAAAATACTAACAATTGCAGCTTCTCCTTTTGGAGTTGTTGCATAAACTGCTGCATAAGTATCTTCATGAACTTCAACAATGGCATTACTAAAATATTCCTGAAAAATCTGCGAAAGCGCAGTCTGCATTCTTTCAGTACCACAACCCGCCCCGTAAAAGAACAGATGTGTTGCATTTTTTTTATTTTGTAAGATATCAAAACGGTCATTTAATCGGGTAATGATTTCCGGACCATCAAGAATTTCAGGATTTAATCCTAAAGTTTGTGTGGTGAATAATACTTTTCCATTATCATCAATTGCAATCCAATCGGCTTTAGTAGATCCACTATCAACTATTAATTTCATTTTATGTAGTATTTGGATTAGTTGTCTTTATTTAAATTAAAAGTGTATTTTTTACATTAATTAAAGACGCAACAAAATAAGAAAATCCCGTTACTTTGAAATAACGGGATTTTGCAAAAATATGTAATATTATTTTAAACCTGCGATGTGCACAGATAAATCGATCAATTTAGAAGAGTATCCGTATTCATTATCGTACCAAGATACAAATTTAAAGAAAGTTGAATTTAAACCAATTCCTGCAGTAGCATCAATGATTGAAGTTCTTTTATCAGAAATAAAATCCTGAGATACAACTGCATCTTCAGTATATCCTAAAATACCTTTCATTGTAGTTTCAGATGCCGTTTTCAAAACAGCTAAGATTTCTTCGTATGAAGTTTCTTTAGAAACTTTTACAGTTAAATCAACAACAGAAACGTCAGCCGTAGGAACACGGAAAGACATTCCCGTTAATTTTCCATTCAAAGAAGGAATAACTTTTCCAACCGCTTTTGCAGCACCAGTTGACGAAGGAATAATATTGATTGAAGCAGCACGTCCACCTCTCCAGTCTTTTCTTGAAGGTCCGTCAGCTGTCATTTGAGTTGAAGTTGTAGCGTGAACAGTTGTCATTAAAGCTTCTTCAATTCCGAAGTTATCGTGAATAACTTTTGCTAAAGGAGCTAAACAGTTTGTTGTACAAGACGCATTAGAAACTACTAAATCAGAAGCTTTTGCAGTTTCGTGATTTACTCCCATAACAAACATTGGAGCATCTGCAGACGGAGCAGAAATAATTACTTTTTTAGCACCACCTTTAATGTGCTCATTTGCAGTTTCGATAGTTGTG